>Ga0307929_1001202_pt1 | contig 21110 bp, 34 predicted proteins | sample AceLakmetage1330_FD_203160 | JGI IMG/M metagenome (GOLD analysis project Ga0307929, IMG submission 203160) | Saline water microbial communities from Ace Lake, Antarctica - #1330 | ecosystem: Environmental > Aquatic > Non-marine Saline and Alkaline > Saline | place: Antarctica: Ace Lake...
GCGACAACTGCGAGATGGAAGTCGAGCTGATTGTGCCGATCGCGATGGAAGAGAAGCTGCGCTTCGCTATCCGTGAAGGCGGCCGCACCGTTGGTGCCGGCGTCGTCGCATCGATTATCGAGTAACGAGTAATTTCAGGCGGGTAGGCCTTTTGGGTCTGTCCGCCTGTTCATTCACTACCTTGCCCTTTGGGGCATATACGTAAACGGGAAACAGGTTCCATGCAGAACCAGAATATTCGCATTCGTTTGAAGGCATTCGATCATCGGATTCTCGATGCATCGACGCTGGAAATCGTCAACACGGCGAAGCGGACGGGTGCACAGGTGCGTGGGCCGATCCCGCTGCCGAACCGGATCGAGAAGTTCACAGTGCTTCGCGGTCCACACATTGACAAGAAGAGCCGTGAGCAATTCGAGATCCGGACGCATAAGCGTCTTCTCGATATTGTTGACCCGACACCTCAGACCGTGGACGCGCTTATGAAGCTCGACCTCGCCGCCGGTGTTGACGTCGAAATCAAGCTCTAGGGTTTATCAGTAGTAAGGAGTGCGAAAGATGCGCGCAGGCGTGATCGCACAAAAAGTTGGCATGACGCGGGTCTTCACGGACGAGGGGAAGCATATTCCTGTCACCGTGTTGAAGCTTGACGGTTGCCAGGTTGTTGGACACCGCACGGAAGAGAAGAATGGCTATACGGCCATTCAGCTCGGTGCTGGGTCCATCAAGGTCAAAAATGTAACCCGTGCAGCACGCGGGCACTTTGCCAAGACATCGGTGGAACCCCGCCGTCGTCTGGTCGAGTTCCGTGTGTCACCGGATAACCTGATCGATGTCGGGGCCGAGCTTCAGGCCGACCACTTCGTCGCGGGCCAGTATGTAGATGCCTCCGGCATCTCGATTGGTAAGGGTTTTGCCGGCGCGATGAAGCGGCATAACTTTGGGGGCCTTCGTGCTACCCATGGTGTGTCTGTCTCTCACCGGTCGCATGGTTCAACGGGTCAGTGTCAGGATCCCGGCAAGGTCTTCAAAGGTAAGAAGATGGCCGGTCACATGGGTCAGACCCGCGTGACGACGCAGAACCTTGAAATCGTGTCCACCGATGTGGAGCGCGGTCTCATTCTGGTGAAGGGTGCAATTCCCGGCTCCAAGGGTGGTTGGGTGCAGCTTCGCGATTCAGTCAAGAAGCCGCTTCCCGATGGCGTACCGATGCCTGGTGCTTTCCGCACCAATGGTGCCGCAGCCAATGATGCAGCTCCTGCCGAAGTACCGGCAGAAGATGTTGCCGCGGCTGAAACAGAGAACAAGGACGAGGCATAAATCATGAAGCTCGACGTCCAAACTCTCGACGCGAAAAAGGCCGGCAGTGTTGATCTGTCTGATGACGTGTTCGCGCTTGAACCGCGTGCCGACATCCTGCATCGCATGGTCAACTACCAGCTCGCCAAGCGGCGCGCGGGTACGCACAAAACACTCGGTCGTTCGGAAGTTACCGGCACGACCAAGAAGATGTACAAGCAGAAGGGCACCGGTGGTGCGCGTCACGGTAACAAGAAGGTTCCGCAGTTCCGCGGCGGTGCCAAGGCATTCGGCCCGGTTGTTCGTGACCACTCCCACGGCTTGACCAAGAAGGTTCGCGCTCTGGCTCTGCGCCATGCGCTTTCGACCAAGGCCAAGGCCGGCAGCCTGATTGTTCTGGACGAAGCCACACTGGCTGAACCCAAGACAAAGGTGCTGAAGGATGCATTCGCGAAGCTCAACCTCACCAGCACGCTGGTTGTGGATGGTGCAGAGCTGAATGAAAACTTCGCTCTGGCTGCGCGCAATATTCCGAACACGGATGTGCTGCCGATTCAGGGCATCAATGTGTATGATGTACTGCGCCGTGACACCCTGGTGCTGACCAAGTCAGCGCTTGAAGCATTGGAGGCGCGGTTCGCATGAAGACCGAAGATCTTTACACAGTCCTCGTGGCGCCGGTGATCACCGAAAAGTCCACCCTTGCGGGTGAACACAATCAGGTGGTGTTCCGGGTTCCCCTCGAGGCAACCAAGCCGCAGGTCAAGGAAGCCGTTGAAGCTTTGTTCAAGGTTGAGGTGAAAGCGGTCAACACGCTTCGCGTCAAGGGCAAGGAAAAGCGCTTCCGGGGCACGCTGGGCAAACGTTCGGATGTCAAAAAGGCAATCGTCACGCTTGCCGATGGCCACTCCATTGATGTGACCACCGGACTTTAAGGGACGACGCAGGAACTATGGCACTTAAGAAATATAATCCGATCACGCCAAGCCAGCGCCAGCTGGTGACGGTCGATCGCTCTGGTCTTTGGAAGGGCAAGCCGGTCAAGTCATTGACCCAGGGCCTGACCAAGTCCGGTGGCCGGAACAATACGGGTCGCACGATGGCTTTCCGCACAGGCGGTGGCCACAAGCGTACCTATCGGACCATCGACTTCAAGCGTCGGAAGTTTGACGTTGAGGGGACCGTGCAGCGGATTGAATATGATCCGAACCGGACCGCGTTCATCGCGCTGATCAAGTATGATGATGGTGAGCTTGCTTACATCATTGCACCGCAGCGTCTTGGCGAAGGCGACAAGGTGATTGCCGGCGAGCGTGTTGACGTGAAGCCGGGCAACGCAATGCCGCTGGCGTCGATCCCTATCGGTACGATCATCCACAATGTGGAAATGAAGGCCGAGAAGGGCGCTCAGATTGCCCGGTCCGCAGGCACGTTTGTCCAGCTTGTGGGTCGTGATCAGGGCTATGCCATTCTGCGTCTTGCCTCGGGCGAGCAGCGTCTTGTGCGCGGCGAGTGCATGGCAACGGTTGGTGCGGTTTCAAATCCGGATCAGTCGAACATCAAGCTCGGCAAAGCAGGGCGTGCGCGCTGGCTTGGCCGCCGTCCGACGGTGCGTGGCGTTGCCATGAACCCGGTTGATCATCCGCATGGTGGTGGTGAAGGCCGGACGTCTGGTGGCCGTCATCCGGTGACCCCGTGGGGTAAGCCCACAAAGGGCCGCCGCACACGTTCCAACAAGTCGTCAGACAAGTTCATTGTGCGCAGCCGTCATCAGCGCAAGAAGAAGCGGTAGGTCCAGCTAAATGTCACGCTCCATATGGAAAGGGCCGTTTGTTGACGGCTATCTACTCAAGAAAGCCGAGACCGTTCGCGCGTCCGGCCGGAAAGAGATCATCAAGATTTGGTCGCGCCGCTCGACAATTCTGCCGCAGTTCGTCGGTTTGAATTTTGGCGTTTACAACGGCAACAAGCATGTGCCGGTGCAGGTGTCCGAAGACATGGTCGGTCACAAGTTCGGTGAGTTTTCACCGACCCGTACCTATTACGGCCACACGGCTGATAAGAAGGCGAAGAGGAAGTAACGATGGGCAAACCATCCAAAGGCAGAACACTGGCGGAGAACGAGGCGCGTGCGATTGGCCGCATGCTGCGTACGAGCCCGCGCAAGCTGAACCTGGTCGCCCAGTCGATCCGGGGTCACAAGGTTGAGCGCGCGCTTGCCGATCTCACCTTCTCACCGAAGCGGATTTCCGCATCGGTCAAGAAGGTGCTGGAAAGCGCAATCGCCAATGCCGAGAACAATCATGACCTCGATGTGGACGAGCTGTTCGTTTCTGAGGCCTATGTGGGCAAGAACCTGATCATGAAACGGTGGAAGCCGCGGGCCCGTGGCCGTGTCGGTCGGATTGAGAAGCCGTTTAGCCAGATCACAATTGTGCTGCGCGAAAAAGCATCAGGAGACGCTGCGTAATGGGACATAAGGTCAATCCAATCGGGCTTCGCCTCGGCGTTAACCGCACGTGGGATTCACGCTGGTATGCCCGGCGCGGTGAATATGGCGAGCTGCTGCACGAAGATGTGCGCATCCGCGAATTCCTGATGAAGCATCTGAAGCAGGCCGGTGTCTCCAAGGTGGTGATCGAACGCCCGCACAAGAAGTGCCGCGTGACCATCCATACGGCGCGTCCTGGTGTGGTCATCGGCAAGAAGGGTGCGGACATTGAAACCCTGCGCCGCAAGATTCAGTCAATGACCTCCAGCGAAGTTCATTTGAACATCGTTGAAGTGCGCAAGCCGGAAGTTGATGCCCAGCTGGTGGCTGATTCAATTGCTCAGCAGCTTGAGCGCCGTGTGGCGTTCCGCCGGGCGATGAAGCGGTCGGTTCAGTCTGCCATGCGGATGGGTGCCGAAGGCATTCGTATTACCTGCGGTGGCCGTCTTGGTGGTGCTGAAATTGCCCGCGTTGAATGGTACCGCGAAGGTCGTGTGCCGCTGCATACGCTGCGCGCCGACATTGACTACGCAACCTCGACGGCGTTCACGGCCTATGGCACGTGCGGCATCAAGGTTTGGATCTTCAAAGGCGAAATTCTTGAGCACGATCCCATGGCGCATGAGCGCCGGGCGTTGGCTGCACAAGAAGGTGGCCGTCCCGGTGGCGGCGATCGCCGCCCGCGTCGCGACTAAGCGCTGACAAGTTTGAGAGTTTAAGGACGTTTAGAGATGCTGCAGCCAAAGCGCACAAAATTCCGGAAGGCCCATAAGGGTCGTATCCATGGCGTTGCCAAGGGTGGTACGGAGCTGAACTTCGGGTCGCACGGCCTTAAGGCCCAGGAACCGATGCGGGTAACCGCACGCCAGATCGAAGCGGCTCGCCGCGCCATCACGCGTCACATGAAGCGTGCCGGCCGTGTGTGGATCCGGATTTTTCCGGATGTGCCGGTCTCGAAGAAGCCGACGGAAGTCCGGATGGGTAAAGGTAAGGGTACACCTGAGTTTTGGGTTGCCCGCGTCAAGCCAGGCCGGGTGATGTTTGAGATTGATGGTGTGCCGCACGACGTGGCCAAGGAAGCGCTTGAACTCGGCGCTGCCAAGCTGCCGCTGCGCGTCCGCATGGTCACACGTATTGGTGAGCACGCTTAAAGCGCTCCGAACTGAGGAATTGAGACGATGAAGATTTCAGAAGTCCGGGATATGACGCCGGACCAGATGGAAGATGAAGTGGTCAAGCTGCGCAAGGAGGCATTCAACATGCGGTTCCAGCGCGCTACAGGCCAGCTCGAGAACACTGCGCGTTTGCGCAAGATCCGGCGCTCTATTGCGCAGATCAAAACCATTCAGGGCCAGCGTCGCTCAGCCGACGCTTCAGCCTAAACAGGACATAAGAAGGATACACAGATGCCAAAGCGCGTGCTCCAGGGCGTCGTGGTGAGCGACAAGATGCAGGATACGGTGACCGTGCTCGTTGAGCGTCGGTTTACTGATCCGGTGATGAAGAAGACCGTGCGTCGCACCAAGCGCTATCATGCGCATGATGCGGCAAACGCTTTTAAGACTGGCGACAAGGTCCGCATTCGTGAGTGCGTTCCCATCTCCAAGACGAAGCGTTGGGAAGTGTATACGGGCGAAGAGGCTTAGCAGCCTTATCGTCTTTGAGTTGAATTTCGAAGTTTGGTCGTAGGCGCGGTTACCGCGTGAAGGAATAAAACAATGATCCAGATGCAATCGAATTTGGACGTCGCGGACAATTCAGGTGCCCGTCGCGTTCAGTGCATCAAGGTACTGGGCGGCTCCAAGCGCAAGTATGCGGGCGTTGGCGACACGATTGTTGTCAGCGTGAAGGAAGCCATTCCCCGTGGCCGCGTGAAGAAGGGTGATGTGCTCAAGGCCGTCATCGTTCGGACCGCGAAAGAAATCCGCCGTCCCGACGGCAGCGCCATCCGCTTTGACAGCAATGCGGCGGTGCTTGTTAACGCAAACGGTGAGCCGATCGGCACACGTATTTTTGGCCCGGTGACCCGTGAGTTGCGTGCCAAGAACATGATGAAGATCATCTCGCTCGCACCGGAGGTGCTGTAGTCATGGTTGTGAAGCTGAAAATTCGCAAAGGCGATAAGGTCGTAGTGACGACCGGTAAGGACAAGGGCAAGACCGGCGAAGTGCTTAAGGTACTGCGCGAGGAAAACCGTGCCGTTGTTCAGGGCGTGAACATGGTCAAACGCCATCAGCGCCAGACGCCGCAGGCGGAAGGCGGGATTATCTCGAAAGAGGCGCCGATCCACATTTCAAATATCGCGATTGCAGACCCCAAGGGTGGAGAAGCAACGCGGGTTGGTTTCAAGACGCTGGAAGATGGCCGCAAGGTTCGCGTCGCCAAGCGTTCGGGAGAAGTAATCGATGCCTGATGCAGCAGTAGATTATGTGCCGCGGGTTCGCGCGGAATATAACGATGTTGTCCGCGCCAAGCTGGTAGAACAGTTCGGCTACAAGAATCCTATGCAAGTGCCGAAGCTCGATAAGGTCGTGCTGAACATCGGTGCCGGCGTTGCGGTTGGCGACAGCAAGAAAGTCGGTTCGGCGGTTGAAGCGCTTGAGACCATCACTGGTCAGAAGGCTGTGATCACCAAGGCCAAAAAGTCTGAGGCAACGTTCAAGCTGCGCGAAGGCATGAATATCGGTGCCAAGGTAACGCTGCGCCGTGAGCGGATGTTCGAGTTCGTTGACCGGCTTGTGAATATCGCTCTGCCGCGCGTCCGTGACTTTCGCGGGCTGAACCCCAAGAGCTTTGATGGCAATGGCAACTATGCCATGGGCCTCAAGGAGCACATCGTGTTTCCAGAAGTGAATTACGACCAGGTCGATCATGTGTGGGGGATGGATATCATCGTCTGCACAACGGCTTCCACCGATGACGAGGCGAGGGCACTCCTTCGCGAACTCAACTTCCCCTTCACGTCGTAGTGCATGATGCACTCACGATACGGTAGGGACTAGGAGGACTAGCATGGCGAAAAAAAGCGCCATCGAGAAAAATAAGGCGCGTCAGCGTCTTGTTGAAAAGTATTCAGCCAAGCGCGAAGCGCTGCGGACAATTGTGCATGACAAGACTGTGCCCATCGAGGAGCGCATTCAGGCTCAGCTCAAGCTGTCATCGCTGCCGCGTAACTCGGCACCGACCCGTGTTCGCAATCGCTGCGAAGTTTCTGGTCGGCCGCGCGGGTATTACCGCAAGCTGAAAATGTCGCGTATCGCGCTTCGGGATTTTGCCTCAAACGGGCAGATTCCGGGCATGGTCAAGTCGAGCTGGTAGGGGGCTAAACATATGTCTTTTTCAGATCCTCTTGGCGATATGCTGACGCGTATTCGTAACGGCCAGATGCGGGGCAAGTCCAAGGTGGCAACACCGGGCTCCAACCTGCGGCGGCGTGTTCTGGACGTGTTGCAGGCTGAAGGTTACATCCGTGGTTATGCGGAAGTGGCTTTCGATAATGGCCGCAAAGAGTTCGAGATCGAACTTAAATATTTCGAAGGCACGCCCGTGATCCGCGAGATCAAACGGGTGTCGAAGCCGGGCCGCCGCGTCTACACAGCGGTCACCGACCTTCCCAGTGTTTATAACGGTCTTGGTATTTCCATTCTGTCCACACCCAAAGGCGTGATGCCCGATCATCTTGCGCGTGAGGAAAATGTGGGTGGCGAGGTTCTCTGCCAGGTGTTCTAGGGCGCAGCCTTTTGAACAAACCAGCGAGATAGGAGCGAACAAATATGTCGCGTATCGGTAAACAGCCTATAGCCATCGCAAGTGGCGTCACGGTGACCCTCGACGGTCGGACCGTGAAGGCGAAGGGGTCCAAGGGTGAGCTGTCGCTTACACTTGTCCCGGAAGTCACGATCAGCCAGGGCGATGACGGTCTGACCGTCACGCCGGTGGATGAGAGCCAGCGGGCACGGTCCATGTGGGGCCTGTCTCGGTCGCTCGTGGCCAACATGGTTCAGGGCGTTGCTGAAGGTTTCAGCAAGTCGCTTGAGATCAATGGCGTGGGTTATCGCGCAGCGATGCAGGGCAAAAACCTGCAGCTTGCGCTCGGTTTCAGCCACGACGTGATCTATGAGGTGCCTGAGGGCATCGACATTAAAACGCCCAAGCCGACGGAAGTCGTGATCTCGGGTATCGATAAACAGAAAGTTGGCCAGGTTGCCGCGGAAATCCGCAGCTACCGTCCGCCGGAGCCTTATAAGGGCAAGGGTGTGAAATACGCTGACGAATATATCTTCCGCAAGGAAGGCAAGAAGAAGTAGTGGACGGATCAAGCACATGAGCAAATCAATGCAGATGCGCGAGCGCCGCAAAATGCGGGTGCGCCGTTCGCTGAAGAAGGTAGCCAATGGACGTCCGCGTCTGTCGGTATTCCGGTCGTCGAAGCATATCTTCGCGCAGGTCATCGATGATGTTGAGGGACGCACGATTGCGGCTGCCTCGACAATGGAGAAGGACCTCCGCGGAAGCCTGAAAACCGGTGCCGACGTGGCAGCGGCGAAGGCAGTCGGCGAACTGGTCGCTAAGCGTGCGAAGGAACAGGGCATCGCCTCTGTTGTCTTCGATCGTGGCGGTTACATTTACCACGGCCGCGTTAAGGCGCTGGCAGATGCTGCCCGTGAGGGCGGCCTCGAATTTTAGGCGAGAGGGTTAGTTACGTGGCACGGGAACAAGGTGGTCGCGACAATCGTGACAGGGGCGGACGCGGGCGCGATGAGCGCGATAGCGAGTTCGTCGATAAGCTGGTGCACATCAACCGCGTCGCCAAAGTGGTGAAGGGTGGTCGTCGCTTCGGTTTTGCAGCCCTGGTGGTTGTAGGTGATCAAAAAGGCCGGGTTGGCTTTGGCAAGGGTAAGGCACGTGAAGTGCCGGAAGCCATCCGTAAGGCGACGGAACAGGCCAAGCGCCAGATGATCCGTGTGCCGCTGCGCGAAGGCCGTACGCTGCATCATGATGTGGCGGGCCGTCACGGCGCGGGCCGCGTCTATCTGCGGGCAGCACCTGCGGGTACCGGCATCATCGCCGGTGGTCCGATGCGTGCTGTTTTCGAAACATTGGGCATGCAGGATCTGGTTGCCAAATCGATCGGCACGTCCAACCCCTACAACATGGTGCGTGCAACATTTGATGCGCTGACCCGTGAGCAGAGCCCGCGCATGGTTGCGTCGCGGCGCGGTCTCAAGGTGAGTGATGTGGTGGCACGCCGCTCGGATGCTTCGTCATCCGCGATGGAAGACGCTGATTAGGAACTGGACCGATGGCCGCTAAAAAGACAAAGACAATTACCGTTGAGCAGATCGGTAGCCCGATCCGCCGCCCGGATCGTCAGCGCCGGATCCTGATTGGTCTGGGGCTCAACAAGTTGCATCGCCGCAAAACGCTGGAAGATACTCCGGCCGTGCGTGGGATGATCAACAAGTTGCCCCATATGGTGCGTATCGTGGAAGAGGCCTAAGGCCTCTTCCAACGTTATTTGATATTTGCTTGAGCGCATGAGCGCCAAAGCTGAAGGCAGTTGAACGATGAAGCTGAATGAGCTCAGAGACAATGAAGGCGCACGCAAGTCGCGCATGCGGGTTGGCCGTGGTTACGGTTCCGGCAAGGGTGTGACGGCTGGCCGTGGTCAGAAGGGTCAGAAGTCCCGCTCCGGCGTGGCGATCAAGGGCTATGAAGGCGGCCAGATGCCGATTCATATGCGTTTGCCCAAGCGTGGCTTCAACAATCCGTTCCCGACGATCTACGCGATCGTGAATATTGGCCGCGTGCAAAAAGCCATCGACGAGGGCAAGCTTGATGCGTCCAAGCCGGTGAATGCGCCCGCTCTGCTTGCAGCGGGTCTGCTTCGCCGCAAGGACAAGGATGTCCGTCTGCTCGCGAAGGGTGCGTTGACCTCCAAGGTTACATTCGAAGTCACAAGCGCCTCCAAGGGTGCGTTCGAGGCTGTCGAGAAGTCGGGTGGGGCGGTCAATATTGTTGAGCCGGTTCGCAAGCCTGCTGCCGAAACCGCTTCCGCGTAAGGTCGGCCACAGTTCCAGGGTTCAACCGGTAAGCGGTGAAGCCCAATGAGGAGTAGCGCATATGGCGTCGGCTGCTGAACAGCTCGCGGCAAACATGAATTTCTCTGCCTTCGGTAAGGCGGAAGAACTCAAGAAGCGCATCTGGTTCACGCTGGGTGCGCTTCTGGTGTACCGGCTTGGTACCTATATTCCGCTGCCGGGTATTGATCCTTCAGCCCTTGCTCAGCTTTTCGAGCAGCAGCAGGGCGGCATTGTCGGCATGTTCGACATGTTTGCCGGTGGTGCCGTCGGCCGCATGGCGATCTTCGCGCTTAATGTGATGCCGTATATTTCTGCCTCGATCATCATGCAGTTGATGACGGCGGTTGTGCCGCGTCTTGAGCAGCTCAAGAAAGAAGGCGAAAGCGGCCGTAAGCAGATCAACCAGTATACGCGGTACGGCACGGTTATTCTGGCGACCTTGCAGGGCTATGGCATTGCCGTCGGTCTGGAGAGTGCGAGCAATGTGGTGATTGATCCGGGGTTCTTCTTCCGGGTCTCGACCGTCATTTCGCTGGTTGGCGGCACGATGTTCTTGATGTGGCTGGGTGAGCAGATCACTGCACGCGGCGTCGGCAATGGTATTTCGCTGATTATTTTCGCCGGCATTGTCGCCGAGCTGCCCGCGGCCCTTGTGGGCACGCTGGAGCTGGGACGGCAGGGCGCCATTTCAACTCTGGTCATTGTCGGCCTGCTGGTGATGGCGGTGGCAGTGATTGCGTTCATCGTGTTTGTTGAGCGCGCCCAGCGCCGGCTGATTGTTCAGTATCCCAAGCGCCAGGTGGGCAACCGCATGTTCGGCGGCGACTCGTCGCATCTGCCGCTCAAGCTCAATACCGCAGGCGTTATCCCGCCGATTTTCGCGTCGTCTCTGTTGCTTCTGCCGCTGACGGCTGCAGGTTTCTCCGGAGGCGAGGGGCCCGCATGGATGACCACAGTCACCACCATGATCGGTCATGGCCAGCCGCTTTACATGCTGCTTTATGCTGCCGGTATTGTGTTCTTTGCGTTCTTCTACACAGCGCTTGTGTTCAATCCGGGCGATACTGCGGATAATTTGAAGAAATATGGCGGGTTTGTTCCGGGGATACGTCCCGGCGAGCGTACCGCTGAGTATATCGACTATGTACTGACACGACTGACCGTGGTTGGTGCCGCCTATCTGGTTATCGTCTGTCTGCTGCCGGAAATTCTGGTTTCGCAATATTCGGTGCCGTTCTACTTCGGCGGTACATCGCTGCTCATCGTGGTGAGTGTGACCATGGATACGGTCTCACAGGTGCAAAGCCACCTTCTGGCGCACCAGTATGAGGGCATGGTCAAGAAGTCGAAGTTGCGAGGGGGCCGCCGATGAATTTGATTTTTCTTGGACCGCCGGGTGCCGGCAAGGGGACACAGGCTGGCCGCGTAGAGTCAGCGCATGGTCTGGTTCAGCTTTCCACCGGTGACATGCTGCGTGCAGCGGTTGCTGCAGGTACCGAGGTCGGCAAGAAGGCCAAGGCAATCATGGAACGCGGTGACCTGGTCCCGGACGAGGTGGTCGTGAAGATCATCTCTGACCGGATTGAGGAAAAGGACTGCGCCAACGGGTTCATTCTCGACGGCTTTCCGCGCACAACGGGCCAGGCTGAAGCTTTGGACGTGATGCTGGAGAAAAAGGGTCTGAAGCTGAACGCGGTGATTGAGATCCGTGTTGACGACAGCATTCTGGTGGACCGGATCCGCACCCGTATCGCGGAAACCGGTGGCAGCCGCGCGGATGACAGCGAAGAGACCCTGAAAAAGCGTCTCGATGTGTATCACGCGCAGACAGCGCCGCTGATTCCGTATTACGAAGGGCAGGGCAAATTGCTGGTTGTTGATGGCATGAAGTCGATTGACGATGTGACCCGCGACATTGAAGAAAAGATAGGTCTGGCAACGGCTTAGCCAGATTTTTGACGAAAATTCCCGGATATGTTGAATGCCCGGGTTTGAATGGTTGACTGAGACTGAACGAAACCTATAATCCGCGGCTCCGCACAGGTCAGAATCGCGGATTTCCGCGCCGCACTTGCCCCCAAATGGAGGTGAGCGCGCCAGCGGTTTTTTGCGTATCCGGACCCCGGTAATTACCGGACAGGGCATCGCGGCACTTTTGGAGAAACGAAGCAGTGGCTCGTATCGCAGGCGTCAATATCCCGACGAACAAGCGCGCATTGATCGCGCTTACCTATATTCATGGCATTGGTGACACCAAGGCCGCTGAAATCCTGAATTCCGTCAACATCTCGCACGAACGTCGTGTCAACGAGCTGTCTGACACGGAAGTCAGCCAGATCCGTGAAGCAATCGACCAGAACTATCTGGTGGAAGGCGATCTGCGGCGCGAAGTTTCCATGAACATCAAGCGCTTGATGGATCTTGGTTGCTATCGTGGTCTGCGGCATCGTCGTGGCCTGCCGGTGCATGGCCAGCGCACACACACGAATGCCCGTACCCGTAAGGGTCCGGCCAAGGCAATTGCCGGTAAGAAGAAATAATAATTCTGTTTTGCCGGTGCGGTGTCGTTGATGCCTGGCTGCCGGTTTTGAAGGGCGAATACTGAAGATGGCAAAAGAAGCAACGCGCATCCGCCGCCGCGAGCGTAAGAATATTTCCTCGGGCGTTGCGCATGTGAATGCGACTTTCAACAACACGATGGTGACCATCACCGACGCACAGGGGAATGCAATCTCCTGGTCGTCAGCTGGCACCATGGGTTTCAAGGGCTCGCGCAAGTCCACGCCTTATGCGGCACAGGTTGCTGCAGAAGACGCGGGCAAGAAAGCTGCCGAACATGGCATGCGTACTCTTGAAGTCATGGTTTCGGGTCCCGGTTCTGGGCGTGAGTCGGCACTGCGGGCTTTGCAGGCTGCGGGCTTCACCATCACTACTATTCGTGACGTGACCAGCATTCCGCATAACGGTGTGCGCCCGAAGAAGAAGCGCCGCGTCTAATTCAGGCTCGCGCGTTTCGGGACGTTACGTTCCGCATACGGACTTAAATTCGCGGCCCCTCCCCAAGCATCATTTTGATGCAAGGTGTGCCGCCTGACCAACGAGGCTTATAACGTGATCCAGAAAAACTGGCAGGAACTAATCAAGCCGAACAAGCTGGACATTCAGCCGGGCCGTGATGCCCAGCGTCTGGCAACCGTGGTTGCGGAACCGCTTGAGCGCGGCTTCGGCCTGACGCTCGGCAACGCACTGCGCCGCGTGCTGTTGTCGTCGCTGCAGGGTGCTGCTGTCACTTCGGTGCAGATCGATGGCGTGCTGCATGAGTTCTCGTCCGTTGCCGGTGTGCGCGAAGATGTCACCGACATCGTGCTCAACATCAAGCAGATGGCGCTGCGTCTTCACTCTGAAGGTCCGCGCCGCATGACGTTGAAGGCTGACAAGGCCGGCGAAGTGACTGCGGGCATGATCGAGACCGGTCCGGACATCGACATTCTTAATCCTGATCTCGTGCTCTGCACGCTCGATCAGGATTCAGAGATCCGCATGGAATTCACGGTTGATCTGGGCAAGGGCTATGTGGCCGCTGACCGTAACCGTCCTGAAGATGCGCCCATCGGCCTTATTCCGGTGGACAGCCTGTTCAGCCCATGCCGCAAGGTCTCCTACAAGGTGGAAAACACCCGTGAAGGTCAGATTCTTGACTATGACAAGCTGACGCTGACGGTTGAGACCGACGGCTCGCTGACACCGGATGATGCCGTGGCCTATGCCGCGCGTATTCTGCAGGACCAGCTCCAGACCTTCGTCAACTTTGAAGAGCCGCGCCCTGAGCAGCCCGTCGAAGAGCGTCCGGAGCTTGAGTTCAACCCGGCACTGCTGAAGAAGGTGGATGAGCTTGAGCTTTCCGTCCGTTCAGCAAACTGCCTGAAGAACGACAACATCGTTTACATCGGTGATCTCATTCAAAAGACCGAGGCGGAAATGCTCCGTACGCCGAACTTCGGCCGTAAGTCGCTGAATGAAATCAAGGAAGTGCTTGCCCAGATGGGTCTCCACCTCGGTATGGAAGTGCCGAATTGGCCGCCGGAGAACATCGAAGACCTGGCAAAGCGCTATGAGGATCAGTACTAAGCGCATCCCATTGAGGGGATGACCGCTTGAGGAGACTAAGAAGATGCGTCACGGCAAAGCACACCGCAAACTGAACCGCACAACGCCTCATCGTAAGGCGATGCTGGCGAATATGGCGGTTGCGCTCATCAAACATGAGCAGATCGTTACAACGCTGCCCAAGGCAAAGGAGCTTCGCCCCTATGTGGAGAAGCTGATTACGCTGGGCAAGCGCGGCGGGCTTCATGCACGCCGTCAGGCCTATTCCAAGTTGCCTGAGCAGCAGTGGGCACAGAAGCTGTTCGACGTGCTCGGACCGCGTTACGCGGAGCGCAATGGCGGTTATGTCCGCATTATGCGGGCCGGCTTCCGCTATGGTGACAATGCACCGGTTGCAGTCATTGAACTTGTGGACCGTGACCCGGCTGCCAAGGGCCAGGATTCAGGCCCGGCGATGAATACCGAGGACCAGGACGCGGCTTAATCAGCATGTGTTTGCGAATTCAAAAAGGCGGCTCCGTGGGGGCCGCCTTTTTTGTTGCGCGTAGACGGTGATGGCCATGGTTTCGCCGCACAGCCGTTCATGATGATTTGCGGTGATGCTTGAACAGCCTTGTCGCTGTCGCGCACATTTGGATATTGCAGTTTCGGAGAGCAACGAGATGAAGGGTTTGCGTATGCGCGGCTTCTGGGGCATGGCCGCTATAGGCGTGCTGCTTATGATGGGACAACCGCTCAGTGCACAGACGGTTCCGACATCAAAAGCGCAGATTGATCTCTCCTTTGCGCCGCTTGTGAAGCAGGTTGCGCCCGCCGTGGTCAACGTGTTCACCAAGCGTGTTGTGCGTGAGCAGGCGCGCTCACCGTTTGCCAATGATCCGTTCTTCAAGCGCTTCTTCGGCGACAGGTTCTCTTTCGGGATGCCGCGTGAGCGGGTGCAGAGCTCGCTCGGCTCTGGGGTCATTGTTGGGTCGAATGGCATCATTGTGACGAATAACCACGTGATTGCCGATGGCGACAGCTTTACGGTGGCATTGGCCGACCGGCGTGAGTTCGAAGCCGAAGTGTTGCTCGCGGATGAGCGTACCGACCTGGCGATCCTCAAGATCGACCCGCAGGGCGAAGTGTTGCCGACGCTGCCGTTTGGGGATTCAGACGGGCTTGAGGTTGGCGATCTGGTGCTGGCGATCGGCAATCCGTTTGGCGTCGGGCAGACGGTGACGAGCGGAATCGTTTCAGCACTGGCGCGGACGCAGGTTGGCGTTACCGATTATCAGTTCTTTATCCAGACGGATGCGGCGATTAATCCGGGCAATTCCGGTGGCGCGCTTGTGACGATGGATGGGCGGCTTGTTGGGGTGAATACCGCCATCTTCTCGCGCACGGGTGGTTCTGTGGGCATTGGGTTTGCCATTCCGGCCAATATGGTGCGGCTGGTGGTGGCGTCCGCTGAGGACGGTCATGACGGGCGTGTGGTACGTCCGTGGCTGGGGGCCTCGGTGCAGACGGTCACGTCGGAGCTGTCGCAGTCGCTGGGGCTGGACCGGCCGGGTGGGGTTTTGATCGGCGACATCTACACGGGTGGCCCGGCGGACAAAGCCGGGCTCAAGACGGGTGACGTCGTGCGGCGTCTGGATGTGTTTGACGTGGTGGACGAGAACGCACTGCGCTACCGGCTTGCAACCCGTGAAGTGGGATCAAGCGTTCCCATCGGCTTTCTGCGTGGTGGTCGTGAACGTACGGCAACGCTGACACTGACGGCACCGCCTGAGCGGCCTGCGCGTGATGTCACCCGGCTTGAGGGGGCTAATCCCTTTGCCGGGGCAACGGTCGCCAATCTGTCACCGGCGCTTGCTGAGGAAATGCGGCTTGACCCGATGCAATCAGGCGTGGTGGTGACGGAAGTGATCCGCCGCAGCCCGGCAAACCGGCTTGGTGTGCAGCCGGGCGATATCATCCTTGGCGTCAATGACGGCAAGACGCCGACTGTGGACGCGTTGCAGTCAGCGCTTCAGGCAGGCGGGCGCAATTGGCAGGTGTCGGTCAAGCGCGGTGATCAGGTATTCAATACCAACGTGCGTCTCTAGGCCCCTTGCGGCGGCAAATCGGATAGGATCGGCACATGGCTGATCTGTTTCAAAAAGCTGGTCTGGAAAACGAGGCGCCGCGCCCTTTGGCGGACCGGTTGCGGCCTGCCGCGCTGAGCGATGTGGCGGGGCAGGACCATCTGGTCGGTCCCGATGCGCCGCTGGGGCGGATGCTGGCCTCGGGGCGGCTGAACTCGATCATTTTGTGGGGGCCGCCGGGGACCGGCAAGACGACAATCGCGCGGCTTTTGTCGGACGCGGTGCCAGAACTTGATTTCGTCCAGATATCGGCGATTTTTTCCGGCGTTGCTGATCTGCGGAAAGTCTTTGAAGCGGCCAAGGCGCGGCGGCTGACCGGGCGCGGCACATTGTTGTTTGTAGATGAGATCCACCGCTTCAACCGCGCGCAGCAGGATGGGTTTCTGCCCTATATGGAGGACGGCACCATCATTTTGGTGGGGGCCACGACTGAGAACCCGTCGTTTGAACTTAATCCCGCCGTGTTGTCGCGGGCACAGGTGCTGGTGCTCAAGCGGCTGGATGATGTGGCGCTGGAGGTGTTGCTGGCGCGTGGTGAGGCGCTGGAAGGTCGCGAACTGCCTTTGCAGGACGATGCGCGCGAAACCGTGAAAGCGATGGCAGACGGGGACGGGCGGTTCTTGCTTAATCTGGCGGAGGAACTGTTTGCGCTACCGCCAGAGACCGAACCGCTGGATGCGGCAGCGCTTGTGGAAACCGTGCAGCGGCGTGCGCCGGTATACGACAAGAAACAGGACGGACATTACAATCTCATCAGTGCGCTGCATAAGTCCGTACGCGGATCAGATGTGGATGCGGCGCTCTATTGGCTGGCGCGGATGCTGTCGGCGGGGGAAGACCCGCTCTATCTGGCGCGGCGGCTGGTGCGCATGGCGATTGAAGATATCGGGCTGGCGGACCCGCAGGCGGTAGTGCAGGCGAATGCGGCCAAGGATGTTTACGATTTTCTGGGAAGCCCGGAAGGCGAACTGGCATTGGCGCAGCTTGTGGTGTATCTGGCGTCCGCACCCAAATCGAATGCCGCCTATACCGCGTATAAAAGCGCTGTGCGGCTTGCCAAGGAAACCGGCTCTTTGATGCCGCCCAAGCATAGTCTTAATGCGCCGACCAAGCTGATGAAGTCGGAAGGCTATGGCGAGGGCTATGAATATGACCATGACGCTGAGGGTGGCGTTTCGGGGCAGAGCTATTTTCCGGATGAGATGGGTGAGCGGCCGGTGTTTTATCAGCCGCCGGAGCGCGGGTTTGAACGCGAGCTGACCAAGCGGTTGGCTTATTTTGCCAAAGTGCGGGGCGGGCGGTCATGAATATGTTTTTGGCAGTGGCGCTTGGGGGCGGCATCGGCGCCATGGGCCGTTATGCGGTGGGTATGGTCGCATTGGCGCTGTTTGGCCCCGGGCTGCCGGTGGGCACGCTGGTGGCAAACCTGCTTGGCGGGTTCTTGATGGGTGTGGTGGTGGAAGCCGGCGCGCTCAAATTTTCATACAGTCCGGAATTACGGGCTTTTCTTACCGTCGGGGTGCTCGGCGGTTTCACAACTTTTTCGGCCTTCTCGCTTGAAAGCGCGTTGATGATTGAACGCGGAGAATGGGGCATGGCGTTTGGCTATGTCGCGATCTCCGCCGTTCTATCCATCACGGCGCTGTTTGCGGGCATGTGGCTGATGCGAGGCGTGCTCTCATGAGCCAGGTACAGATTATTGATGTTGAAGCGCGCGAGGACGGTCTGCGGCTGGATCGCTGGTTCAAGGGGCGGTTTCCAGGCCTTGGGCACGGACGGCTGGAGAAGCTTCTGCGCACGGGGCAGATCCGGGTGGATGGTGCCCGGGCAAAAGGCTCAACGCGGGTAGAGCAGGGGCAAAGCGTGCGCGTGCCGCCGCTGCCGGACGATCATGGGTCGCCCTATGCGCCTCCCAAGCGCGACCGGCCACCGGCACAGGATGGCGCGTTTTTGCGCGACCTGGTTATCCACCGCGACGAGGATGTGATTGCCATCAACAAGCCTGCCGGGCTTGCGGTGCAGGGTGGCTCGGGGACCGAAAAGCATATTGACGGGATGCTGGATGCGCTGACGTTTGAGGCGGAGGAGCGGCCGCGGCTGGTGCACCGGCTTGATAAGGATACGTCCGGCGTATTGTTGTTGGCGCGTTCGCGCGACGCAGCGACAAAGTTGGGTCGTGCGCTGCAGCAGCGCAACACGCGCAAGATCTACTGGGCGTTGACCATGGGCGTGCCGCGTCCACATCGCGGCACCATCAAGCAGGCGCTGGCGAAGACGGGCAATGAGGGATTTGAACGTGTCGAGGCGGCGGACGACGATAATGGAGATGCACGTGATGCGGTGACTCATTATGCGGTGGTCTCACAGCTGGGGCAGAAGCTTGCATGGGTGGCCTTCATGCCGGTGACGGGCCGCACGCACCAGATCAGGGCACACGCAGTGACGCTGGGCACGCCGATTGTCGGTGACGGCAAATATGGCGGGGCGGATGCGCATCCCGGCGGTGAGATACCGCGCAAGATGCATCTGCATGCGCGTGAAGTGACGATCCGGCATCCGCGCGGCAATCTGATTACGGTCACAGCACCCTTGCCGCCGCATATGCGGCAGACCTGGAAACTGTTTGACCTCAACCCGAATGATGATGAAGACCCGTTTGCGGAGCTGGAAACGTGAGTCTGAGCTTTGTTGTTTTTGATTGCGACGGCACGCTTGTCGACAGCCTGCACGGGATCGCCTCGGCGATGACCCGGACCTTTGAGGCTCATGGCCATGTGGCGCCGTCCCATGCGCAAATTCAGTCGATCATCGGAATTTCGTTGGAGCCGGCAATTGCCCGGCTGATGCCGGATCATGGTGCTGATGTGCATGGGGTGCTGGCTGAGTCCTACAGAGAGCATTTCACGGCAATGCGGCAAACCGGCGATATTCCCGAGGTGCTTTACCCCGGTGCGCGTGAGGCGGTGCGCCGACTGGCAGCAACGGATGCGTTGCTTGGGGTTGCGACGGGTAAATCTAGGCGTGGAGCTGAGCGCGTTCTTGAAACGCATGGGCTTCGCGAACATTTTATCAGTATACGGACTGCTGATGACGGGCCGGGCAAACCGCATCCGCATATGTTGCAGCTTGCCATGGGTGATTGTGGCGCTGAACCGCATGAGACGGTGATGATTGGCGATACGACTTACGACATTGAAATGGCGCGCGCGGCGGGTGCCGGGGCCATTGGTGTCAGTTGGGGTTATCACGAAGCTGAGGCGCTGCATGAAGCCGGTGCCCATGTGGTGATTGACGGGTTTGGCGATCTGGATGCGGCCATTGCTGATACGCTTGGTTTGTTGGGGCGCACGGGGGCTGGTCGATGAGTGATGATGGCAAGCCGACCTTTGTGGCGACGTTTGATCCGGTGAAGGAGCGTGACGCACGACTGTCAAAACGCTTCTATAAGCAGGTCGTGTGTGAGCCCAAAGACGATGGCCATGCGGTGCTGCTGGATGCGCGCGAGATCAAGACGCCGGGCCGGCGCGCCGTGCGGCTACCGAATGCAGCGCTGGCGGATGCAATTGCCGGGGAATGGGCGGCGCAGGAAAAGTTCATCGAGCCCGCGACGATGCCGCGCACGCGGATTGTCACCACAGCTATTGATCAGGTGGCGCTTGATCGCGAACCTGCGATCAATGAAATCACCGCATATGCAGGGACTGATCTGGTTTGCTACCGGGCGGATGAACCAGACGAGCTTGTGGCGCAACAGGCGCAGGCATGGGACCCTCTCTTGGACTGGCTGCAGGAAAGCGTCGGTGCGCAATTGACCGTCACAACCGGAATTTTGCATCAGGCCCAGGCTGACGCGGCGCTTGCGCAGATACGTGATGCGCTGGCGCAGATTGATCCGATCCGGCTGACGGCGCTGCATACGCTGGTGACGATCTCCGGCAGTGCGGTCATCGGACTGGCGGTGCTGCAGGGACATCTGGATGCGGATCAGGGGTTTGCCGCCTCGCGGATTGATGAGGCGTTCCAGATTTCCAAATGGGGTGAGGATGCGGAAGCGACGATCCGTAGCCGGGCTTACGAAGTTGAATTTATAGCAGCTGCTGAGGTTATCCGGCTGCTTGACTAGGCGGCGGTGACTGTCGGGCCGAAGACCCGCTCGAACTGGGTTCGCAGCGCCATGTCGAGGTCCGGCATGGACGTTGTGAGGCCGAGGTCTTCAAAGCTTGTGATCCCGTGCTGCGTGACACCGCAGGGCACGATGCCTGAAAAATGCTCGAGATCCGGGTTCACGTTGATGCTGATGCCGTGAAACGTCACCCATTTGCGCACGCGTATGCCGATGGCGGCGATCTTGTCTTCTGCGCCCAGGGCTTTTTCCGGCCGTTCCACCCATACGCCGACGCGATCAGTGCGTGTGCCGCCATTGATGTGAAAATGGGCGAGGGTGCCGATGATCCAGTCCTCAAGGCCACCAACCAGGCTGCGCACGTCCTGGCCGCGGCGCTTGAGGTCCAGCATCGCATAGGCCACGCGCTGTCCGGGGCCATGATAGGTGTACTGGCCGCCGCGGCCTGTTTCGTAGACAGGGAAGCGGTCGGGGCTCAGGAGGTCATCCGGATTGGTGCTGGTGCCGGCGGTATAGAGCGGCGGGTGCTCGAGCAGCCAGACGAGTTCAGGCGCCTGACCTTCTGCAATGAGCGCTGCGCGGGCTTCCATTTGCGCCAGGGCATCCGGATAGGCCACGGGTGCTGGCGCAATGCGCCACTCGACGGTGCTGTCGGCGTTGTAGAGGGCCGGTGAGGCGGCGCGGGCGGGTGTGGCTGTCGAGGTCATAGCAGAGCTTTTACACGGTTTTTGAGGGGCCTGATGCCCTGATGTTTACGTACAGGTAACTCCGTTCTGCGACTTTGGGCAGGTAAAGCGTGCCTCTGGGGGCCGCTACTGTTGAGTGGACCGCGGCAAATGAATGCTATCGACAAAGTCGATGTTGAGATTTCAGTGGTGTTG
>Ga0307929_1001203_pt1 | contig 21101 bp, 18 predicted proteins | sample AceLakmetage1330_FD_203160 | JGI IMG/M metagenome (GOLD analysis project Ga0307929, IMG submission 203160) | Saline water microbial communities from Ace Lake, Antarctica - #1330 | ecosystem: Environmental > Aquatic > Non-marine Saline and Alkaline > Saline | place: Antarctica: Ace Lake...
GCATTCAAGCAATGGCTACAAATCACCCGCAACTTATGAAAAAGAACAGCAAATAGCTGCTTAAGTTGTTTAATTATGACTCTACAAAATTGGGGTAGGATCAGTCCGGTTAAGGAAATAGATACGGCCTAAAGAGCTACTTTTGTGTATAGTGTTGTTACCCCTAACAACCTATAACAAAAGGAGATTCAGGCCATGGCTCATAATAACACGGTACTTTCTCAATTGCTAAGTCTTATTAATCGACATGATTTTCAAAAGCTCGAAAACGGACAATTTAAACCGCAGCAAAAGTACCGCTCCCTCAGCCGTTGGAGTCAATTTACAACAATGATGTTTGCACAAATAACGGGTAGAGTAAGTCTCAGAGATATCTCGGACTCCTTGCAAACCCAAGCAGGCAAGCTGTATCACCTCGGAATCGGATCTGTTAAAAGATCAACCCTTGCCGATGCGAACAATCGTCGTCCTGCTGAATTCTTCCAAGCTTTTTTTGAAAAAAGCTATCAACGCTGTGCAGCATTTGCGCCTAGGAAAAAGAAGTTCAAATTCAAGAACAAACTTTATTCTCTCGATGCATCCACAATCGATCTTTGTCTATCAGTTTTCCCTTGGGCGAAATTTCGCTCAACGAAAGGTGGCATAAAACTCCACACATTGCTGGATCATGATGGTTATATTCCTGCATTCGCGAGTATTACAGATGCCAAGACATCTGATCTTAGCTACGCCAGAACCTTAACTCTTCCTCCTGGTTCGATCATCGCTGCAGACCGGGCCTATATTGATTTCACTTGGTTATATGGTCTTGATAAGAGAAAAAATTACCTCGTTACCCGACTCAAAAAGAACATCAAGTATACAGTCATTGAGCGTCGAGCTGTTCTTCAAGTGGCTCAAGCAAAATATGAAAATCAAAACCTTTCTCGGTACCAGTAAAAATGCCGTTATGACACAGATTTGGATTGCCCTTATAACAATGCTGATTCTTGCTTATATGAAGTTTTTAGCAAAACTTGGAAAAACTATTACTCAAATACAGCGGTTATTGCAGTTGAACCTGTTTGAAAGGCAAGATTTATGGATATTGTTTGACCCACCATCAACAAAACACAAAGTGGACAGTCAGTAGAAAATGTTCTTTGATTTCAGCTAGATACAACCGGACACTAGTGATTGAGTATGGTAATCTGAAACTAATCCTGTGATTGCTCGTCAAGGACCTGCCTTACTATCTCTGCCAGTTTCCTTTCATTCAATGGTTTAGCAACGAATCTCTTTATGCCAATGGCATAAACTTTAGCCTCTATGATACTTGAGGGGTACCCAGAGCAGAGAATTATTGGTGTATCAGGCTTTAGCTTAAGTATTGCTTCCGCAAGTTCAGTACCGGTTAATTCTGGCATCGTTTGGTCTGTAATAACCAGATCAAAGGCTTCAGGGGCTGCTTCAAATTTCTTCAACGCATCCAGGCTCTTTGTCTCTGTGGTAATATGGTAGCCAAGGCTGGTTAAAACCGATTGACTGATGTCAACGATTGTTGGCTCATCATCGACAAAGAGAATAGTTTCAGTTCCGGTGGGTAGCGGTATAGTATCTCTTGCAGCTGTAACTGCACCGACTCCCTCTCCTATGGCTGGCAGATAAATACGAATGGTGGTTCCTTCATCAGGGCGACTCTTCACCCTTATAAAGCCATTGCTTTCCTCAATAATGCTATGAATCACCGCAAGACCAAGCCCTGTTCCTTCCCCTTCTTTCTTTGTTGTAAAATATGGTTCAAACACTCGTGCCGCTGTTTGCTCATCCATACCTTTTCCGTTATCTTTTACTGACAGTACAAGAAAGGATCCTGCTTGAATATTTTCTGATGCAGGTATCTGCGTAGTTTTCAGATATTCATCTCCCAGTGTCACCTCTATTTTTCCTCTCTTATTCCCTATGGCATGTAAGGCATTTGTGCAGAGATTGACAACAATCTGATGAATATTGGTGGGATCAGCAAGAACCATGTCATTTTCCTTGGCAATGGTCGCCTGAATATCAATGGTCGATGGTAGGGATGCCCGAATGAGTTGCAGGGCTTCATTTACAATGAAGTGAAGTCGTAAAGGCTGCTTCAGGTGACTGGTTTTTCGACTAAAGGTGAGAATTTGTTTAACAAGGTCGGTTGCTCGCTCTCCAGCTGTAATTACCTGATGAATATCTTTTACCGCTTTACTGTCAGCAGGGAGGTCCATTTTGGCAAGTTCAGCGTACCCTAATATTGCCGAAAGAATATTATTAAAATCATGGGCGATACCACCAGCAAGAGTCCCGATAGCCTCCATTTTGTGGGCCTGGAAGAGTTCTTCCTCAAGTCTCTTCTTCTCGGTTACGTCCTGAGCAACATAGACAAAATATTGAACTTCATTGTTTTTATCAAAAACAGGTGCCGAACAGACACGAAAAACTTTGTTCAACGATGCATGCTCTATAATTCTGCTGTGTTGTTTTTCATCTACAAACGAAGCAACACCAGGGCATCCGACACAGGGTTCTGTTGTTCCTCTGAAGAGCTGATAACAGGTAGTTCCCAGAAGTTCTTCTTCTGATTCCATATTGAAAAAATCTAGTGCCGCCTGATTTGCACGGACAATGTTCATATCCTTGTTCTGTAGGGTAATAATATCAGGGATGGCATTAAATGTTTTCTCCCACTCTGTAGTTTTCTCCAGAATGGTTTCTTCTGCCTGCTTTTTCTCAGTTACATCGTCGTACACTGCGACAATTTCATTGGTGGGAAGTTTGTACACATAATTTTTCACCCAGTAAGAAATTCTGTCCTCGCTGTAAACTGTGACTGGAAAATGTTCAGCTACTCCTGTTTTCCATACACGTTGCAAAACTGCAAATAGTCCCATCTCAATAACGCCGGAAAATGCCTCTGTCACGTCCTTTCCTTGAACATCTGCTAGTTCAAGCTGTGCGATTTTAAGTCCCGCCAGATTAATGTTTTTAATGACAAAAGTCTCTCCCTCGTTATGTACATCATAGACTGCAATACCACTTGAGATATTGTCTACTATTCCCTGGAGATGATCGCCTTGTCTTACCAAATCCTTCTCTGTTTCAATACGTTTGCTGATTTGCCTGCTGCTCTGTCGGAAAAACAGCAGCAACCCTGCCAGACCAATCAGAAAAATTATCAGATGATAGATACGATATGTAACGATGAATTTATGATCACTTATCAAAATATCAGCCATGGGAACGGTCGTACTAATACCACCACGGATTTGTCCTGTTGTATATCCCTGATGTGCATGACATTTGAGACATTGTTCTTTAATGTCCAGTGGAACCATGACACGATAAAACGGAAGGTTTTCCATGGTCACTAATGCTGCCACTTCTTCTACACCTTGTTCAAACTGCTCCAGGGCTGCACGCTCCCACGTGTCTGGTTTGTTCGCGGGTCGGATTGCTTTGAGGCTGGTGATATGACCTCGAACCCCATACATTTCACGCTCAAGTTCATGTACCTGTCGAGTCATATAGGCAGGATTGACTAAGGTGAGTTTCTTCCCCTGCGTGGTGATGATATCCCGCTCAGGAATATGGTTTAGGTATGGATTTGGTGGCATTTGGTCGGTGACTGGTACGTAGACACCTCCGTGAGAGGCATTCCAAAGCCGGTAGATATAATCTTTATTGAGACCAGAACGAGCAATTTCCTGTGCTACAGACAGTGTCTTCTGATGCTCTTTTTTTTCAAAAGCATACAGAAAACCAATTATAAGAATAGACCAGAAAACAAGTGCGACAATACACCAACTACGCAGTCGCATTATATCAGGGGGTTGTTTATTCATAACTGATCCTTTTGCAGAATAGGTTCTGTCAGAGTTTAATAAAGACATTATTCACAATTCCATTCCATGTCTGCGGCTACTTTCAAACATCATTATTGCAATGTTCAGGAAAATGTATTTTAGGAGAACTAGGGGTCAGGCTGAATATGTGCATCCCGCTCTTGTCTGTTTAATCCGTGACCTTGTTAATGGCCCCAGAAAATTCTTCAAGCTGATAAGGTTTTACAATGGCGGCAGAGAAACCATGCTCTTTGTATTTTGCCATTACAGGATCATTGGAATAGCCACTTGAAACAACCAGTTTTGCATTTGGGGCGATCTTGAGTATTTCCCCGGCAGCTTCTTTTCCTCCCATACTTCCGGGGATGGTGAGATCCATGATGGCCAGGTCGATACTATCAAGGTTGTTCTTAAACAGTTTGATTGCTTCGTAACCATCTTTTGCCAGTAGAGCCTCATGGCCAAGGGCGTCGAGCATGGCCTTTGAGACATCTCTTACAATCTCCTCATCATCCATTATTAGAACAGTAAGCTTCTTTTTCTGGTCGTTACTATTGGGCTCGACAGGCTTCCGTAACGCATTATCCGATGCGGGCAAGTAAATGGAAAATGTGGTGCCGTGTCCCGGGTCGGAGCTTGCAGATATGTAGCCTTTATGTTTGCTGATGATGGAATAGGTGATGGAGAGACCAAGTCCGCTACCATCCTGTTTGGTTGTGAAATAGGGTTCAAATATCTTTCCTATGATTTTCTCGGAAATCCCAACACCCTGGTCACTGATGGTGATTTTTATGTAGTTGTTTTCGGGTGCAAGGGGAACCTGTTCTTCTGTAATATCTTCCACATTCCTGCAGAGTATGGATATGCTTCCCCCCTGCGGCATGGCATTTTTGGCATTAAGTATGATATTCTGAATAACCTGGCTTATTTGGTTTTTATCGATGTCAACCAGTTTGAGATTATCGGGTATGTCATAGTTGCACGCAATACTGCTTCCTCTTAGAATAAAATCAGTGGAATCCACAATAACTTCGGCCATAGAGGCAGTTTCTTTGATTGGTTCCCCCCCTTTTGAAAAGGTGAGAAGCTGTTTGGTAAGGCCTCTTGCTCGAAGAGAAGCTTTTTCTGCCGCTGAAATCAGACGATACTCCCTGCTACCTTGGGGAACAACCTGTCTGACCAGGCTGAGGTTCCCCAATACGGCCATAAGAATGTTGTTAAAATCATGGGCGATACCACCTGCAAGTACACCAAGACTTTCGATGTTTTTGGTTTGTTGGACCTGTAGCTCAAGGCTGTGCACATTGGCCTCATCCTGTAGCCTTTGGGTGATATCGAGGGCTGAAAATGTTACCCCAAGACGGAAGTCCGTGTGGTCGACAGGTGCTGAACGGAGATGGATATTGATGAGTTCTCCGGACTTCTTTTTCCAGAGGGTATTGACTTCGCCAACACTTTCTGATTTGAGCTGATCATATTTGACTTTTCCTGCACGTTTGAATTCCTCTTCACTTGGGTAGAGGATTCGCGCACTTTTTCCAATAAGCTCTTCAGCTTTATAGCCCGTCATTTCAGCAATTCTTTCACTCACCCAGCTAAATACCCGTTCATGGATCAGTCCGATTCCAACTGGAGCCGCAATGACAATACTTTTTAACGTGGCTTCACTTTTCTTAAGAATTGCTTCACTAATTTTTTCGTCCGTGATGTCGAGATGGGTACCTGCTGCTCGTAGAGTCTTTCCGTCACTATCCACTTCAACGATGTCTCCATGACCGCGAATCCAGCGGTATAGACCATCCTTGCTTATCAGTCGAAACTCTAGATCCCAGGCTTTTTGGGCTTTCATACACTCCCTGATCACAGCACATGTTTCTTCCCTGTCGTCTTCGTGGAGAAGGCTGGTCCATGTATCCAGTGAGGTTTCCAGTTCACCAGGGAGATAACCGAGCATTGAAAAATATGTGGGACTAAAATAGGTGGCGCCGGTCGGGATATGCCAATCCCAGATGGCAATGTCAGCGGCTTTGAGTGCAAGCTGCATTCGCTCTTCACTCTGCGCAAGAGTCTCGATCATTCGGTGCTTTTCAGTTGTATCCCTGAAAAAAGTTGCCATTTTTCCAGTTGAAGTCTGAAAAGCATGGATGGCAAACACCCCTTGTACCTTGTTGTCTTCATAAACCACGTGATCAGTTTGCCAGGGGATACCTGTCTTGCATACTTCTTTATACCTGTCTGGTATTTCAGTGTTGCTAAGCGCTGGGAATGCATCGATAATATTCTGGTTGAGGAACTGGCTGTTAGGGGTTCCGAGGATTGTATCTGCCGCAGGATTATATCCGGTGAAGATAAGGTTTCCGTCAGGGCTCAATTCAAAAAAATGGGCCCCCATGGGTGAGGATTCAATTATGCTTCGAAAGGTTTTTTCACTTTCTTTGAGCTCTTGCGTTCGAAGTTCTACCCGTTGCTCAAGTTCGTTACGTATCTTATGCAAAGAGGCTTCAGCCTTTTTTCGTTTCTGGATATTTTTCGTTAGAAACAGAATAATAATAGTCTGCAAGAGGAGGAAGAATGCAATGGGCCAGATCCAGTATTTATATTGTTCATAGAGAGACTGCGGTCTGTTGAGAAGGATGCTTCCCTTTGGGAGCCCGGATGAAGCGATTCCAAGTTTCTGCAACTGGGGATAGTTGAACATAAATTCATTGGGACTATCCTTCACCAGTGGGATGTCCTCGGTTGAACTTCCACCTATGATTGCAACAGCTATCTTTGCAGCCTCTGCTCCCTGGGACAAACCACTTGTGACATAGCCTCCAAGAACTTCTGGCTCCATGTACACATCTTCCATGCTCAAGATGGTAAAGTTCCCCGCTGCAGCAATGGAGCTAATGATTTCTTTCAGTGGAATAATTTTTTCCTGATCGTTTTTTATGCCCCCTATTGTGGTGAGGAAAATTGTGCCATTGTTGTGATTCTGCAGCTTCTGAATAATGGTTGAAAGTCTGTTTTCTCCCCACAGGGCATATTTTTGTCCGGGGAAATGAGTGGCAATGTCATTTTGTATGCTTTGCTTAATTGCCAGGTCAGTGGATGAACCGTCTCCAAGAAAAATTATAGTACCGGGGTGAGGAACTATCTTTTTCAGAAGGGCCAGGTTGGGGGCAATTTCTTTTTTCTCAAAGACACCACTGTATTGCAGGCGATTGAGGGATTTGGTGATGGATGTGTTGTTGATCCCACTGAACACGACAGGCACATCTCCAAAAAGTTTATCTTTGAAATGGAGAAGAAAGACAAGACCGTTATCATCGCTGCAGTAAATGACGTCAGGGGAGTAATTAGAAAATTTCTTTTGCAGATAGTTGAAGAAAAAAAGCTGATAGTCAGAGTCAAAATTGACCCGTTTGGTATCCAGATATTCAGTGGAAACGTTGGTGTCCCAGGCGGTGGATTGCTCAGACAGAGTTTTGATAAAACCCGTGTGTTGATTACGTGTCCATGGATACTCCTGATGATATGAATGAAGGATAAATACGGTCTTATTCTCAGCAAAGCTAGGAACTGATGTAAGGCTGATACTGCAAAAAAAAAGTAAAAAGAGCCAATGATGTATGTGGGTGAAGCTCTTTTTGTTGAAAATCCTGTAAGAGTGCATGCAGTCCAGTTTTCTGGTGGAGCAAGAAGGTTGTTTTAGGTTTGCTGTGAATGCCTGGAGGGAAAAGCACTACAACGCCTGATAAGATATGTTGTCATGAAATGTCCAAAGCAGTCAAGTAAAAGTCGAACAAGAGTTTTGTTCGGTCAAATAAAAAGCTACACAATGTATGGTAAAGATCAGCATCGTTGCATCTTCTTGGAGATTTTTTTGGTGGTGACAGAAGCTATGATGGCGGTAATATGGATGCTTGCAGGTTCCTTTTAGAGGGGGGGGGTGATGTATTATATGTGGAAAAGTTAACTGATTGAAAGTAAGTATTTGTTTTGGATGTTTCCTGGTATAATGGCGAAAATGAAAATGTCTATGCGGGTAGGAGGCCCAATCATTTCATGAAGGAAAGCGTAACTGTCTTAAATCTCTACCCATTTCAGCCGGGCGAAAAGATTCATATTGAGAGTGGGCCCCGGCGCGGTGACTGGCTGGTACTTGCTTGTAATGATAAAAAAGTTACCCTGCAATGTCCGATCAGCAAGAGAGAATTTTCATGGGATCGTTTCTGTTTTCATGTCATGAACCGTGAGCAGGAGTGGCCGATGCCGGAGTGATAAGTATGTCGTTGAATACGGCAAACATGTTAAGTACAAAATGCAGAGTGAAAGGTGATTTTGCAGCAATGAAACTTTTGCAATGGGAGCGACGGAAAAGCATTGGACCAAACGAACAGTGAAGAGAGAGCAACTCCAATTTTTCTGGTTGAGGCCGCAGATTATGATCAGGGATGCAAAAGGGTACGTCATTTTCTAGATAAGACAGCCCTGCTGAAATATGATAGCATCGAGTTCAGCCCCGAGTATTCCTGGATTGGTTCGCAACCGCAATTCTGGCAGACCCTTGAAACGGGAATTGCTGCAAACAGAGCAAGTGTAAAAGAGCTGGTAAGTGAATTGAAGGAGAGCGGTTTTCACCAGCTGGAAGATCTTGAACGAATGAAGCAGGGCTATGAATCAAAGATTCTCCATATTCTTGTTCATCTGTTAGACGGATTTATCGGTATTGATACATCATTCTATAATCTCATTGAAGACTCACATCAGATCAGCCTTTCCCTCAGTGATAAAATTAAACAAGATCCACATAAATACATACTCCTTCAGATTAGTGCTAAGAATTCGCTTTCCATTAGGAAAGTACCAAAGGGAAGAACAAGCCTTCACCCACTCAAATAGCACTCCAAAATGAGCTAAAGACAACACTACCAAGTGGTTTTTGTGGTCTTCCACCTCCACAAGCTCGATATATTCGGGGCAGACTAACCTTAAATGTTGGCTGCAGAATGTCCTTCTACCGCTCCAACCATCTCGGTGACATCACCATCAAGATCAAAACCATCTAAGCTCAGATAAAAAATCTCCTGATTCTTTCGTTTATCAAGTCCGCGATTATAGAAATAGTCATAGTAGCCAAGTAAAATCCTACAGGCACTTTCAAAATCATCTTCTTCCAGAAACGCAATCACCTCCTGAAGCTTTGGCTCGGTCAATTTTTGAGCAATGCGGTGACAGGCATCAATCAACTCCTGGCGATCAGTATCGGTGTAATCCTCAACCAGACGTTTGATACGTGCCTGCATAGGTACCTCGACAATCAACAGAGGTGCTGCCCGCATCTGTAGCAACAGAGGTGGAGGTAAATGAACAGATCCAATAACGTAGCTCTCGTTTTCAAGCAGCAGCACGTCATCCGGATTCATCCTCCGCAGTTGCTCGAAGAAATCATTTTCAAATTGCTCTGTTGTAGGTTGTGGACGTTCGTTAATATGCCCAAAAACAGAGCCCTTATGGTGTGCCAATCCCTCCAGATCAATAACTTGTAAGCCTTGGGATTGAAGGCCAAGAAGAAGAGCTGTTTTACCACTTCCCGTCTTCCCACCCACGACCAACATCTTTCGTGGAGATGCTATTACTGTCCTTATTTCCAGGCGATAGCCCTTGTATCCGCCTTGGATACGCCTTGCAGGAATTCCGGCTTCATTCACCAGACGACACACCTCGGTACTACGTTTTCCACCACGCCAGCAATAGATTACCAATTGCGCTGGCTGCAGACCCTTTATCCGGGCGAGAATAGAGTCCACCTTAGGGAGCGCAATCTTTTCTCCAAGCTGCATGGCCTTATCCTTATCCACCTGTTTATAGATGGTACCGATCTCGCTTCGTTCTTCATTGCTAAAGAGAGGGATATTGACAGCTCCTGGAATATGCCCCTGCTCAAACTCCACGGGGGAGCGAACATCAATAAATTGTACTTTTGAATCCGTTGAAATATCTAAAAAGTTTATTGAATAACGCAAAGGGCCTCCAGGGCTGTTTAGATGCTGTATTTTAAAATTACTCAGCAAGCAGAAAGACTATACCAGATGCGTTGATATTTTTCTCAACTAGAGCTTCCCTCACCGACAACCAGGGAATCATTAGCGTACAAAAAAAAGTTATCTCCATAAACAACAAGGACAAAAACAAATAAAAGCTTCAAAATAGGTAGTTACACCTATTGAAAACTGCAACGCTTGTTGTAAACTAAGCTAATATCCCAACGACAAAAAGTAGCCACAATTCAATTTGACAAAGGAGAAGAAGATGGAGAATAAACCACAAACTATGCTATCACATCGATCATCTACAGTCATGGGACGGCTTGTCACCGGGTGTTGCTGCATGCTGACGGGCATTGCATTATCAACCGCCGCCATATGCGCCCCCAATGTCGAAGTAACCTACGTCAAAGGGATACAACCCGGTTGGGTTCGCGCCTATGCCACCTATAGCCTGGACGGTTCAATCCGCCCAGGAGTGCGTTTTTCACCCTCGGTCACCTGCGAAGATCCCGCAAAGGCAGATTCGATTACAGTTGATATTGCCCGGGTCGATCCAGATCGCAAACAGGTCATTATAGATATTAAAAGTGATCTCTCCTATTTTGAGAATTTTAATCTCAAAAAGCATACCTGTCTTGTTCAATCCATCCAGGTGGATATGAAACAGCGTCGCCGAGGCGGAAGAACCGTTGCAACCCACACCATGCCCATCAAGTTCAAAATGGGACTACCATTTTCCCACAGACACCCACGACAGATCGAAGACAACGGTGATTTCGAACTTGAAGGCAGCATTGCCCTCTCTCCGGCACCCCGTTTCCGGCGTTATGCCGCTTTTCCACCACAAACGATTGTAATCCGCAAAGGAGCCAGAGTAACGTTTTTAGAGGTCGAAGAATTGCGCAATCGTAAAACACTTGGAATGCGGAGACTGAGCACTTTCAACCAGGAAATCCTGGAATTCGAGCTGGGATCTGGCGGAGAAGTCTTTGACCAGTGGGGATTGATGTGGACAGGCGGGGAATCGTCAAACCATTGACAAATCCTAGAGAAACCACAAACCCAGGACATGATGTGTTTCCAGATACTTACACCTACCCCGCCCCTCCCCGCTATCGGGAAAGCAGTTACTACGACCTTGTCCTTAATAATCGTTCAGTCCCCAGGGTTGTGGATCCACTCGAAGAAATAGACCTTATCTACGACAAAGCAAGCCACAGTCTCAAGGCCATAAATGGAGCGAAAATCATGGAACTTGGGAGGGAACCCATTATAGCCTGGAACAGCGGCTACCATTCTTTCCCTTCAGTAGATAAGGAGATCAAACTCACAATCCCCAAAAGAGGTAATGCTTTTAAAATTCCTTCGCTTCAAACAAATATCCCACTGGCGATAACGCCCCCCCGTCCCCCTCGTCCAGCCCCCTTGGAAACGTCAATGCAGTCGATTACCAAGATAAATTCCTTTGGTGGCGAAATGCAGCCAAAAACCTTCCGCCAGCTTAGCTTTATAGATGGTGTCTCCCCTAGTTCCTCCAGATCGTTCGGCAGAGCCTCTTTTTTAAAGCCCCGGCTTCCTGGCAAAGAAGTATTAAGTCCCCAGGAAAAGAGTATTGAAAAACAGGGTCCGCTTTTTCGTTCTCGCTATCTCTCGGCTCGCAATACACAAGGCACCAAAAGAATGCAGTTATCCCCAGTTGTCAGAGAAGGAGTTGGGAGCGGTGGAGGGGGAGCACAGTCTCCAATTGCCCAAGCATTGAGCACCTGTAAAGGATGGAGTAACGCAGACTTTAAATGTCCGACACTGACAGATCCAATTCCGATAGAAACATTCCCATCCAAACCGGATGGCACTAGCACCCTTATGTTATGGGACGTGCTGACGCCCTACCTGAAAAGTCAGAAGAACGTCTTTGGGACATGCGGAACACATGCATCTGTTCAATTTATCGAAACACTCTATAACCGCTATGGAATTGACCTTGGTACAGAACGTGTGATTACAGTGGATAACGAACAGATTCTTGTTCCCTGGCCACGGATTTCCTTCTCTATTTCGGGACTCCTGACCCAGTTATATACTGAAATGGGCACTCGGGATGGTGATGTCCCGGATGGTGTGGATGTTAGTGGAACATATTGGGGAAGTGGCCGCTACGAAGAAAAGTACCCCGTCTTTCTCGATGCTTATTGGCCTTCCCGGGAAACACTGTGGACAGCATGGGCGGATAACTGGACCGACACTGATCTGTCCCAAGATGCCAGAGACATGCTCAAATACTGCAGAAGAAGTACTTATAATACGGATAAGAACAACTGGAACCCCCGTTTTTGGCGATCGGGTTTCTGTCTTGGTCAGGGACATGCTCCTGCCGGTGTCTACTGGAACTACTCCCGGGGAAGACTTTACACGAATAGCAGGCCAGATTCATTAACTGCTCTACCATGGGCTCTCGGGACAGTACAACTCCCGATTGTTTTTGAAAATGTCTCAGATTCAAACCTGTCGGATTCCATGAAGCTTAAACGTATAATCAATGATCTGGACAGCGGACTTCCCATGCTCCTTGGATTCTCCAGCGGAGCCAAGGCTTCTATTCCTGATGGCAATGGTGGCAACTATACCGCCAGATCTGGCCCGACATGGTTTGTCCCTCGGGAGCTTGGAGGAAACTTGCGACAAGACCTTCGTAACACACTACAGGTTGCAGGTGGTCACGCTGTGTTGATCGTTGGCTATAGCATCGACGGTAATATCAATGGCAGTTATAATCCCTACGAATCCTATTTTATTATTCAAAACAACTGGGGAAAAGATTCAGGATATAAAAGCTTCTATTTTATGAATTTTGCGGCCTTTGACCTACTGTCAACCGGATTAAAATCCTTTCGCATAGACAAACGGTGTGCCTCTGTTGCCTGTGTAGACCAGTAATGAAAAAAGGCCGGATCAATTAAATGATCCGGCCTTAAATGAGAAAAAGCTATCCTTCAGGAGTGTACTATTATTTTCTTTTACGAATCCCGGAACCCGTACACCAACCTTACAATCAGCGTTAATTTGTCATGAAAATGGCAAAAAGAGCCCGAAACAGGCAAGCATCACCCCGGCAATTTTTTCCAGTACTAAAACACTCTGCCCAAGATGATTTTTTATTCTGCTTTTGCTAAGCACCAAGACAACAAGATACAGCATAAAATAACTGCGCCCTTTTTCGGTCACCGCATTGCAGGAATGTACTTCTTCGGGATTAATAAGAGCCAGGGAACCAGCCTTCAATGTAGACTGTTGTCCCGTAACTTTATACTGAACCTTGCCACTATCCAACGCACCAATACTGAACGTCGAATGAATATGGGATTTATATTCACGTTTGCTTCCTGTAGAATAGCGACATTCCACAAAGGGCAAACTTTGATCTTTGAAAAAGTTCTCAGTTGACATCGATTCTTTCGTTGTACCCCATCAAGTATACTCTTTTATAGTTAGTGCATAGAATTTTCATTCCCAGCAACAGATTATCAAATTAATCATTTTAACTATAGACTCCGATTGTAAAACATGCTTTTATCAGACAGCACCTAATAATGATTCCCGAACTAAGCATTGCTAAAGTTCAAGCAACGCTGGAATGAAAAGCTACAACGGTGCCACATAATTATTAACTCATTCTTTTAATATATTTGCAAAATTTCAAAAGTAGGAAGCGGAACATGAAAAAATTTATTATGGGCCTGGCAATACCTCTTTCCTTTCTTTGCAGCGTTTCATTACTCCATGCAACGATTATCCTGGAAAACCATTCAAATGTGACAGTAACATATGACACTCCAGTAAGTGTAAGTGCCGATATGACACCTTACGACAGCAATGAATTCCATGATGAAAATGGCTATGATTATGGTGATGCTCCAGCTCCATACGGCACTGCAAAAAACAAAATGGGTCGTTGGCAAATGCTTGGCAATGAACTCGGATTAGATGATGGTGTCAGCTGGTCTGTAAACGGTTCGTCTTATGGCACCAGTTCTTCACTTATCAGAGGTGAAGATGTAACATTCAGGTTTGATTTTTGGCAGGCAAATAATGGAAGGCACGCTTACGACCAACTCTTTTCAACAATCGACTGGAACACTGATGGCGTATGGGATAAAGAGGAAACATTACTCTATGCCAAGGTAGATACCCATAACAGACCACTTACCGATCTGGGTAAATCTTGGGAAGCTGATACCGACACTATGTTCTATGCAACTATCACTGTTCCGGAAACAACTCCCATCGGCTTTACCTGGTTACGAGCCCGTACTCATTGCAATCATACGTTGTGGGGTGACATAACTCCGACCATTTACCTCGCCCAGGGTGAAACAGAAGATTACAGATTAACAATCGTAGATCCCGTCCCTGAACCGGCAACCATGCTCCTCTTCGGTGTTGGCCTGGTAGGTGTTGCAGGTGCAAGACTTCGTAAAAAGAAAAAATAGTTTTTTCCTACAGATAATTTCATTTCTTCCAAGGCAGAATCACTCATTTGATTCTGCCTTTTTTTTTGGTTAGCATCTTCCACGAATATCCGCAACTCGGCCCACCTCACTCCAGAAAAACCGTGAACTACCCTGGTGGCTGATTGCGAAAAACAATATCTAAGACAGGCCACGCTTCAAATCAGCCATTAAATCATCCACACTTTCAATTCCAACGGATAACCGTAACAAACCATCGACTACTCCCATCTTCTCACGCTCCTCTTTACTCAGATATTCATGTGAGGTTGTGGCTGGTTGGGTAATTGTACTCTCCACACCGCCAAGGCTCATTGCAGGGATAATAAGCTGCAGTTTTTTCTGGAAACGTATGGGATCACAATCTCGTAGCTCAAAAGAGAGCATGGCCCCAAAACCATGCATCTGTTGTAATGCTGTTTCGTGACCAGGATGTGCTTTCAATCCTGGATAATACACTCTACTTACCCGCTTGTCGTTTTCAAGAAATTCAGCTATTTCCATTGCATTTGTGGTTTGCTCTCTTACTCGCAGGGCAAGGGTTTTCAAACTTCGTTCCAGAAGAGCGCAACCTTCCGCTCCCAGGCTCCCACCGTAGCACACAACGGATTGAGCAATTTTTTCTATCAGCGCCTTTCTTCCGACAACTACCCCACAGCAAAGATCACTATGGCCTCCAAGATATTTTGTTCCGCTATGCACCACCAGATCGATCCCCAGAGCAATCGGGTTCTGATTGATGGGTGAGGCAAAAGTGTTATCAATAATTGTTAGAATGTTCTTTTCCCGAGCAGCCCTGGTAATTCTTTTAATATCAACGATGGTCAAGAGGGGATTCGTTGGGGACTCAAGATAAACCAAACGGATATCCCCTTCCATAGCAGCAATAATTGAATCTGCGTCACTTTTTGCGAGAACAGCTTTTATTCCCTGGCGTGGCAACTCCTGCTGCAGCAGTTGATAGGTTCCTCCATAGATTTCATCCTGAAACACTCCCCGTTGTCCCTGGTGGAGAAATGTAAAAAGTGTTGTTGCAATAGCCGCCATTCCTGAGGCAAAAAGCAGGCCCCCCTCGGCATCTTCCAGGGCACAGATTTTACCCACGGTGGCACTATGGTTGGGAGTGTTACAATAACGGGGATAGGGCTGGTCATCCCGATCCAGATACTCATAGGCCGAGGAAGTATAAATGGGGGTATTAATCCCTCTGGTCAGCGGGTCGCGATGCCCACCACTATGAATGCATTTGGTCTGTAATTTCAAAACACTCTCTCAGATTAACTATATTTATGATTCCAGCAGACAGGCAACTTCACTCATTCGTTTGCCAAGGTTCTTTGCCGTATTGATACCCACAGCATCACCCTCATAGCCGTCGGGATGACTTCCCCAGGCAGCACCACCAAAGTGGTCGCCATCACCCACGATAATCATATCGTGAATCATCATTGCCGCATGAACTGCCTGGATGGTTAACTCCTGACCACCATTTCTGGAACCACCCACAGCTATCACGCCACCGAGTGTATTTTTAAACATAAATCCGTTTCTTCTATACAGAACCGTTCGGTCAACAAAAGCCTTTGCCTGGGCCGACATAGAGCCCATATAAACCGGAGTTGCCAGAATTATTCCCACCACTTCAGGGTCGGCAAATTTAGAGATAAGTGGCTGAAAGTCATCTTCCTGACTGCATAAAACACCTTTCTTACATTTCCCACATGCAATACATGGTTTGATTTCCAAAGGAGCAAGGTTTATCAATTCAGTTTCGAGTGTTTTTCCCTGCGCCTTAGCACTTTCTTTTACTTCGTTAAGACATTGCTCCAGCAGAAAATGAGTGGACTTGTTTTCTCTTGCACTTGCAGATACACCGATAATTTTCATTTTTTAATCTTCCTTTTTTCGTAAGCACTCTTTTAAATACCTTCTCTCTAAGCGACTTATAGCCAAGAAACAGTCACACTGCTTCTCAAGAAATCCTTAGTTTCTCCAACCTTCGACAGGCATCTTCAAGCACATCCATCTCCTTGGCAAAACAGAAACGGACAAGATCCCTCCCACTCTCATCATGATAAAAAGCACGCCCGGGTACACTGGCAACTCCAGTTTTTTCAAGAATATACATAGCCTTCTCCCGGTCATCAGCTCCTGGAAGAGCGGACACATCAGCCATCACATAATAACTGCCCTGAGGGATCGCAGGTTTCAAACCGATCCGTTCAAGTACTCCACAAAAAAGATCACGTTTTTCTTCATGCTCCTCAGCTATTTCAGTATAGAATTCAGAAGACAGCTCAGCCAAACCTGCAGCAATTCCTAGCTGCAAAGGAGCAGGTGCACAGACATATACAAGGTCATTGAATTGAGCAGCTGCCTCTATCACATGGGGTGGTGCCATCGCATAGCCTAATCGCCAGCCAGTCACACTGAATATTTTTGAAAACCCGGAAATGGTAATGGTCCGTTCGCGCATTCCAGGAAGCGAAACCGGGGGAATATGCGTGCGGCCATCATATATAAAATGTTCATAGATCTCATCGGAAAACAGTATCAAATCATATTTAACACAAACATCCCTTAACATTTCTAACTCTTGCAGTGAAAAAACCTTACCAGAGGGATTAGACGGATTACTGATCATAATCGCCCGAGTTTTTCTACTAAGAGCCTTCTCCAGCATCTCACGTGTCAGCCGCCAGTCGGGAGGGTCGAGACGAACGTAACGCAATCCGCAGCCCAAAGCACTTAAAGTGGACGCATGATACCCATAATAGGGTTCCAGCAAGATGACCTCGTCACCCTCGTCAAGCAGAGCCTGAGCGGTGGTGTAAAAAGCTCCGGTGGCACCCTGGCTGATCAGGATTTCACTGGCCGACACGTCCAGCTTATAAAACTGCGCCATTTTGTGGGCAATGGCCTGCCGAGGCTCGGGTAATCCTTCCGAGGCAGTGTAAATATTGTAGCCCTGATCCATTGCCTGCTTTGCACCATTCAGTACCGATTTAGGTACGGGCAGATCACAAACTCCCTGGGCCATATTAATACCCTGAAGACGCATACATTCACGGCTCATGGAACGAATTTCGGATTGGGCAATATGTTTGCCACGTTGACTCAACGTAAGTGTCATAATAAAAATTGAATTGATAAAGGTGTATGGTATCTGGATATCAGATTCCCAGAAATTTTCCTCAGCTGAATATTACAACTCAGCAACTGATATTCAACCATATTCGTCATGATTTTCAAAATGAAAATAGATTTTTAATCATATTCATATTGAATAGTTCCTGCAAAACCGAGTAGTGTTTGCGTGATTCTATATGAAGAAATATATTTTTTAAATCAATGAGTAAAAAAATCTATAAATAGAGGATACCTTATGAAAATTGTCGTCGTTTTTCTGTCCCTTATATTCCCGGTTGCCGCTTTCGCCCAAAGCCAGGTTGTAAACGGAGTTGATGTGGGAAACATAATGCAGTTGATGCAGGAAATGCAGACATGCATGGCAAAAGTGGACCAGACACAAATGGAGGCATTTGAAGTTGAAGCGGAAAAACTCGGTGCTGAGATTGAAGCCCTGTGCCAAGAGGGAAAACGAAAAAAAGCACAGAAAAAAGCTATCGCTTTTGGTAAAAAATCGATGAAAAATCCCGCCATAAAACAAATGGAGAAATGCGGAGAAATCACAAAAGGAATGATGCCTGAAGATTCAGCACCCTCTTTTAAGGAGAGCTTTGATTTTTCCGACACCCATGTTTGTGACGAATAACTCCTCAGATTTTCCCACCTTGCTTTGCAAGGAGTACTATCCTACCACCAGCGCACAGCTTACTGGCATTTACAAAAAAGGTAGAACCCCTTACAGGATTCTACCTTTTTTGTTACTCTTGGTATCGCTTGATTTCAAGTAAAAGAGTGGCTGAGAATCGACTCGCCTCTCCCTCATCATCTACTTTTCCGTACCTCTCTATCATTCCTCAAGTCCAAGTCCCCTGCGTTTCAACTTGATCCGCTCATCAATAAGTTCAGCTGCTTTAAACGGATCCGGTTCTATACCAAAACAGGCACCAACCAGATCATCAAGCCCTTCTAAAGCCAGATTTGTAACAATAGGCGATCCGGTAATATTGGGGGGATGGCCAAGATGGGTATAAATACCAGATGCCACAGCATAGGTACCGATAGTCGCAGCTTTTTCAGAATACCATTCCGGAGATGACGCAGCCAGCGGCAGATCTGAAATAGATACTCCTATTTCATTTGCAAGCAGTGCTGCCAACTGAAGAATCCGTGCATTATCGACACAACTTCCCATATGAAGAACCGGCGGAACACCAAGACTTCCACAGATCTCTTTTAGCCCCGGCCCCGCCTGTTCAATAGCCTCCGGCACAAGGAGTCCCGCCTTTCCGGCAGCTGTTGTAACACATCCGGTAACAATCACCAGGATATCTTTTTTAATAAGTTCACGGGTTAAATTAACGTTACAGTAATCGTGCTTGTATTTGGGATTGTTGCATCCCACGATTCCCACAACACCTCGAATCTTGCCTGCTTTGATGGCATCAACGAGTGGAGCCAGTGAACCGCCAAGTGCATCGAGAAGGGCTTCATTAGAAAAACCGGTCACAATATCCACTGGTTCTCCAGGGATTTCAACACGGTCCGGATTACGCATGCCATAGCGATCTATTGCCATTCGAACAACCTTTCTTGCCTGCTCCATGCCATTGTGCATCTCAAACTTCACATGGTCAGCCCCCGTAAACTTGGCCTTATCAGCAGTGGTAACCATCTTGGTATGATAGCAGTTTCCTACCTGGACAAGACTTGGCATAATACACTGATAATCCACCACAATCAGCTCAACAGCACCTGTAATAATCGCAAGTTCTGTCATCAAATGATTCCCAGCCATGGGAATCCCCTGACGCATCATCAGTTCATTTCCCGTACAGCAGAGACCGGCAAGGTTGATACCAGCAGCCCCCTTTTCCTTGGCAAGGTCTATCAGTTCCTGTTCATTAACGGCTTCAAGAATTTTTTCAGAAACAATGGGATTATGACCATGAACCAGGATATTGATCTGATCCTTTTTTAAGACACCAAGATTTACCTTGGCCTTGCGCGGGGAAGGAGTACCAAAGAGAATATCAGAAACTTCTGTGGCAATCATGGATCCTGCCCAGCCATCACCCAGGCACATCCGTGCTCCCTGAAGCATGGTATTGGCAGCATCATTATCACACCCCATATGGGTACGATGCATCATCTCGGTTATTTCACGATCGACACCACGTGGCATAATGCCCAGCTTTTTCCAGCTCTCCCGCTGTTTCTCAGGGACTCGATTTATAAAACTGACCTCTTCACGTCTACTGCCAAAACTTTCAAAAAACTCATCGGCCAGATCTTTTGCAACATCCAGCACCTCTCGCCCTTCTGTGGCAATTCCCAATTCCGCTGCAATACGCAACATTTTTGGTTCATCTTTAATATGATAATCCTTAGTCTTACCATGGGCAACTGCATGAAAGGCCTCGATACAATCACGACCATGATCAGAATGCCCAGCTGCACCACCGGCAAGAAAACGTCCAAAATTCCGAGCAACAATAACATCGGCATCGGCACCACATACACCAAGAGGTGCTTTTTTACTGATTCGACACGGCCCCATGGTACAGATTCGACAGCAGACACCTGATTCACCAAATTTACAGTGCGGAGTTTGCTGCTCCAGTCTGTCCCATGCTGTCTCGATTCCATCACGTTTCGCTTTGCGGAGCATTTGATGAGCATCTTCCCAGATACTCATTTCTTCAACGGTTTTAATCTTCTTTGGCATGAGACGTCTCCTGTTTCTTAGTTGATTGATACGGCTAGAGCACTATTTGCCCATCGGATAAATAGATTATATCAGAAAACAGACTTGAATACTGTCAGCTGTCTGACAAAGGTGCACTTTTTTTTGGGTATTCGACAGAAAAGGAAGATTGAAACCAGGGAGTATAACCGGATGTTGAGGGATCAGGTGTGGGCGTAATTTCGTAACAAATCAATATGTGGAATGATATAGATACTGCGATGTTCCTTTTCCAGAACACCCTCCTTCAACATGGCACTGATAATTGTTGAAACTGTCTGCCGGGTAGATCCTATAATGGCAGCAAGTTGTGTTGTTGTCAGATCAAGTTTGACCGTAACCCCTCTTTGGCTTTTTTTGCCATTGTGCTCAGCCTCGTAGAGAAAGAAATCGGTTAACCGCTGTTTGATATCTTTAAAGACCAGACTATCAATAATTGAAAAGGATTGTTTGAGCATCTCTCCAAGAATACGAATCACGGTTTTTGAAAGAGCAGGATGGGTTGCCATATATGAATGAAGTTTTCCGGTCGGCATAACCATAAGAGTTACGTCTTCCAGGGCTTCTGGGTGTGGGTAGCGTAGATATCGCCAGGTTCCAGAATGGCAAGCGAAAAGTCTTTATCTTCAACTGCCAGGTACAACCGTAGGCGACCTTTTTTAACAACAAAAATAAGATCTCGCTCGTATCCTGGGGAATAAATAAGACTTTTTTGGTTCATCCGACTAAAGCGTACTTCGTTTCATGAAGGGCCATTATTTTCAGCTTGAAAAATTCATAATCTCTGAATCCATATGCTTGGCGTTTCATAGTTTTGATCTTGTTATTTGTCCCT
>Ga0307929_1001204_pt1 | contig 21066 bp, 13 predicted proteins | sample AceLakmetage1330_FD_203160 | JGI IMG/M metagenome (GOLD analysis project Ga0307929, IMG submission 203160) | Saline water microbial communities from Ace Lake, Antarctica - #1330 | ecosystem: Environmental > Aquatic > Non-marine Saline and Alkaline > Saline | place: Antarctica: Ace Lake...
TGTTGATATTGGTGGGGGAACAACTGAAGTTGCCCTGATATCACTTGCCGGCATCGTTTTTAGTCGCACCGTTCGAGTTGGTGGTGACGAGATGGACGAATGTATCGTCCAGTATATGAAGAGAGTCTATAATTTGATGATAGGGGAACGCACGGCTGAAGAGATTAAGATGACCATGGGGTCTGCTTATCCGGGCGAAGAGGAAACCAGCATTGAGGTGAAAGGTCGCGATCTGGTTGCAGGACTCCCGAAGACACTCACGATTACATCTGAAGAAATCCGTGAAGCACTACAAGAACCAGTATCCTCCATTATTGATGCGATCCGGGTCACGCTCGAACGTTGTCCTCCCGAGCTCTCCGCCGACCTGGTTGATCGTGGTATGGTTCTTGCCGGTGGTGGCGCACTGCTGCGCGGTTTCGACAAATTGATCGCCGAGCAAACGGGACTTCCAGTGCATATTGCAGATGATCCATTGAGTGCCGTTGCAGAAGGTACCGGCGTGGTTCTCAATGAGCTCAATTTCCTCCGGAAGACGGTTGGCTAAGGCGCTTTTGATGCCTATGTCGCGTGCGTGATTCCCCCCTATCTTGCCAGCACACTTGATGTGTGCGCTACTGGCAGGGGAATGTGTTGAGAGAAAAACGGTTTGTATTCTGGTTGATCGCACTGCTGATTGTGGTGGTGTTGAACTTGCCTATGACAGCGACGCTTGCCGTCCGAGCTGGCCTACGTGACAATACTGCCCCGTTCCAGAATGGCATGTCTTTTGTAATCCGCCGTGTGCGTGGACTCTTCTCTCGTGTGGGTCATACGTCTGAGATGCTCCTGGAAAAGCGAAAGCTTCAGGTTGAGATTGCAGAGCTCCGCAGTCGCCTGCAACGCCTTGAGCAATTTAAGACCGAGAATGAAACCCTCCGTCGCCAGCTTGGGTTTTCTGTTCTTTCCCCGCACCGGTTACTCCTGTGTGAGGTGGTGGCTCGCGGCGATATGAGTGGGTGGTGGCAGACTCTCAGGCTTAGTAAGGGTTCGGATGATGGTGTTTCCGTTGGTATGGCCGTGGTGGGCATCGATGGGTTGATTGGGCGCACGGTTGCGGTGTCCAAACGTTCATGTGATGTGCTTTTGATTACGGATCCCAGCTGTAAGGTTGCCTGTAAACTCGTGCGCAATGATGCGTTTGGCATTATGCAGGGGGCTGGGGTAACGCTTGGTGGTCGCGTCTCATTGGAGATGTTGACCTCGGCAAAACCCTGTGAGATGGATTATGTGTCGACCGAATATGAACTTCAGTCTGGGGACGTGGTTCACACTGCCGGTTTAGGCGGCATCTTTCCGGAGGGCTTGCCAGTGGGGCGGGTGGGAGTCGTACGCCTTGATCACTCGGGTTTGTATCAGCAAGCAGCGGTTATCCCCAGCGCCAACATAGGCTCCCTTAAATACGCTTTTGTGGTAATTGAATAGGATTTTTGAATGATTTTTTGGATGTTAATGCTCATGGCGATGCTTGCGGCCACGTTGGCTCAGGCGCTGCTGCCGGGAGTTCCTTTTCTTGGAAATGCTCGGTTTCCAGCCTTGCTAGGGTTGGTGTTATACTATGCCCTGAATCATAAGTTATGGGTGGGCATCGTGGTAGCTTTTGTTGCCGGTATCCTTCAGGATGGGTTGAGCATGGTGCCTCTTGGCTACTCTGCTTTCTTGTTCTGCGGTGTGGCGGCGGTTGCCGGTCGCTACCGGTGGCTGGTACTTTCGGAGGCCGCTGTTACGGCAGCCTTTTTCGGTGCCATTGCTAGTTTTTTGGTGTCGATTTCACTCTTTTTGCTGCTCAAGCAATCTGGTTCCATTGTGTGTACGGGTTCTGTGGCGTTACACCGGGTTCTTGGTAGTGGCGTGTTGGGACTCGTCACGGTTCCTGTTGTATTTTTAAGTATGTCGTATTTGCATCGAGCACTCGATTTGATCGAAGAGGAGGGTGCTGATGTCAAGGCGTAAGCGGGGTGAAGATGAACGTTTTCGCGTGCGATTGATTGGGCTGGTCATGCTGATTTCGCTGGTCATCCTTGGTGTCAATCTGTGGCGTATTCAGGTGGTGCGGGCTCCTGAATTCCGCAGCAGTCTTGACCGCCAGAGTATGAGACGGGTTCGGCTACCTGGTATTCGTGGTCGGATTTTCGATCGAAACGGAACATGTCTTGCCGATAACCACCCAAGCTATTGTATTGCAATCTATACAGAAGAGCTCCGGCAACGGGGCCGGTGGTCGCGTACGATTGACAAAGTGGATTCCGTTATCGATGAGCTTGCGACCGTTTTAGGGCAACCGCGACAGGTCGATCGCGATGACATTGCACAGCATGTCAGCCGCAGATTGCCATTGCCCTTTTTGGCATGGCATGACCTTGATGAAACCGCCTTGGCGCGATGGGCCGAATGTGATCAGGTTTTGCCTGGGGTTGATATCTATGTCGAGCCCGTCCGCGTTTACCCCATGGGTGTGCATGCTTCTCATGTTCTTGGCTATGTGGGGCGTGCAGATCCCGCCGCTAGCACCGAAACACCTTATCACTACTATCTCCCTGAAATGGAGGGCAAGGCAGGCATAGAGCGATCCATGGATGAGCGTCTGCGAGGGCAATCTGGCGGGCGCTTGATTCGCGTGGATGCGTCAGGATTTAAGTATGATGAAAAGGGGGAACGCGAGCCCGTTGACGGGGAGGATATCCATCTGGCGCTCGACATGAATATCCAGTCGATAGCCGAGAATGTGCTGAGCAATCAACTCGGAGCGGTGGTGGTGTTGGATCCTCGTAACGGCGACGTACTGGCATTAGCCAGTGCCCCATCCTTTGATGTCGAGAGTCTGAAGTCTTGGAAAGCGTGGCAACGCGTTCGATCTGATCCCAAACGTCCTCAAGTGAACCGGGCCATTGCGGGACTTTATCCCCCGGGCAGCACGTTCAAACCTCTGGTGGCCATCACGGGTCTTGAATCTGGTCGTATCACGGCGTCTACGACACTGAATTGTCCTGGCTATTACCAAGTGGGGAATCGTCGCATACATTGTTGGCACAAGCGCGGGCATGGTCCGCTGCAAATCCAAAAAGCCATTGAGCAGTCCTGCAATCCTTTTTTCTGTGAGCTTGGTGTTCGCTGTGAGTACAAGCGAATATACCACATGGCGGACGCGTTGGGTTTTGGCCATCGCATGGGCATTGAGTTGTTGGGAGAGTCCCCTGGACTGTTGCCGGACAACGAATGGAAGGAGCGCGTTATGAAAGATACCTGGCGTATGGGGGACACATGCAATGTTTCCATTGGTCAGGGATTTCTTTTGGTTACGCCACTTCAGATGGCTGTATTTGTCGCCGCGCTTGGTAACGGTGGCTATGTATATCGTCCCCGTTTGATATCCAATGGCAATCACGAAGGCGATCTGGTCAACCGCATGGCGTGGTCGGCAAAGACGATGCGTGTTGTGCGGGGCGGCATGTTTGATGTGGTTCAGGCTCCGACTGGAACGGGGAAGCGTGCGCGGATTGATGGTGTTTCAATTGGAGGAAAGACCGGATCTGCACAGTATTCTCATGGGCGGACACATGCCTTGATGATTGCATTTGCCCCGTTTGATGCCCCGCGATATGCCGTTGCCATGATCTTGGAGGATTCTGTTTCGGGAGGCATCTCCACGGCCCCGCAAGTTCGGTTTCTGTTGAACGCGATTCTCACAATAGATGGAACCCTTTCACCACCGGCACCACCAGTAGCAATGGAAGGAGCCCAGGGATGAAGACAGCGATTGTTGCGGGGTTGAAGACGTTGCGTCAGGCGAATATACTGATGCTGGGTCCCGTTCTTGTGCTTTTGGTGCTGGGCGTACTGTTTGTTTATAGCGCTTGTTATGTGGGCGATGATAAGATGGTTCGTCCGCTTTACGAGCGACAGATCGTCTGGATGATTGCTGGTTTGGTAAGTTATGTCATTTTTGCTTTATATGACTTTCACCGCTTCAAGCGTATTTCCTGGGGAGTCTATGGGGGTTCGCTTGCGTTGCTGTTGCTGGTATTGATTATGGGAAAGACGATTTATGGTGCCAAGCGCTGGTTGATGCTGTTTGGAGACAATGGAATTGGTATTCAGCCTTCGGAGATTGCAAAGCTGTCGATGATCATCCTGCTGTCGCACCGGTTGAGTGAAGTGGGGCGCAATCTTTCATCTCCGCGTGAGCTTGCAATGACGCTTGGCCTAATTGCGGTTCCTGTTGCCCTTATCATGAATCAGCCGGACTTGGGTACGGCTCTCGTTTTTGTGCCAACGGCTTTTTTGATGATGTATGTTGCAGGGGTTCCGTTTCGCTATCTGGGGGCGTTAGGGGGGGGCGGGTTTTTGCTTGTTGGGTTATTGCTGGGGGCTCTCTTTCTGCCCGCCCGCATGGGGGCTAGTGAGCCCACGCAGATGCGTATTCGAAGTTTAACGGGGTTGAGTGATTATCAGTGTGGTCGAATTGAAGTGTTCTTTCATCCTGATAAGGATCCGCTGGGGGCGGGGTGGAACAAGCGTCAGTCTGAGATTGCCGTGGGCTCTGGAGGCCTTAGAGGTAAAGGCTATTTGCACGGGACGCAGAACATTCTTGGGTTTTTGCCGCGCTCTGTGGCACCTACGGATTTTATTTATTCAGTAATTGCCGAGGAGCAGGGGTTCGTGGGCTCTCTCGTTGTGTTGCTTTTGTTTGGTACGGTTATTATTTTTGGAATGATGACGGCTTTGCGCACGCGAGATTCCATGGGGCGTCTATTGTGTGTGGGTGTCGTGTCTTTGATCTTTTGTCATGTGTTTATCAATATTGCAATGACGGTAGGGTTAATGCCAATTACAGGGTTGCCCCTTCCGTTGTTAAGTTACGGAGGGTCTTTCATGATTGTCACAATGTCTGCGTTGGGTATTGTGCAGAGCGTTTATATTCGTAGTCATCGTAGGGATGCTTACCAATAGAATGAGAGGATTTATTATGTTTGGATTTGGGAAAGGAACGGATCGCATGAAGCGAGAAATTGTCATCAATGCCGAGTATTTGGAAACGCGTGTTTCTGTTCTGGAAAATGGGCAGCTCGAGGAGTTTCAGGTCGAGCACCCAACGGAACAGCATGTTGTGGGTAGCATTTTTAAGGGACGCATTCAGAATCTTGAGAATGAGCTACAGGCGGCCTTTGTCGATATTGGGCTTAAGAAGAATGCCTTTCTTCATTATTGGGATATGATACCTGATGATGCGACACGGCTTGAGGTGGAAGAGGGCGGCAGTCCCAGCGCCGAATCAAGCCGGAGTAGCGCCAAATCAAGCCGAAGTAGTGGCGGAGGAAAAGGGGGGCGAGGGCGTCGTCAACGTCTGCCGCGCCGCAAGCGTTATTCGAACGAGGAGATTGCAAAGCGTTTTCCTGCGGGGTCTGAGATTGTGGTGCAGGTTACGAAGGCGGCGATTGGCACCAAGGGCCCCCGGGTATCAGCGAGCCTGAGTATCCCTGGACGCTATTTGGTCATGATGCCGGGGTCGAAGTTGAAGGGTGTCTCCAAAAAGATTGGTGATGCCAAGGAACGGCAGCGTCTCAAGAAGGCGTTAGATCGCTTGCCGGTCCCAGCGGATTGTGGATTGATCATGCGAACGGTGGCTTCTGGTGCCAACAATCGGAGCTTTGTTCGGGATTTGCGGGGTCTGACGGTATCCTGGCTGGAGCTCCAGAAGTCCATGGCTGAAAAGCAGGCCCCATGCTGTATTTATGAAGAGCCGGATTTGGTTGAACGTGTTGTGCGAGATTGGCTTACGGAAGATGTTGATCGCGTGATTGTGGATAACCGCGAGAAGTTTGATAGCCTTCGGAAGATTGCCGGCAATATTTCCCGTCGGGCACGTTCGCGAATCTATCTCTACGAAGGGGAGTTACCCATTCTGGAGCACTACGATGTGGAGCGGCAAGTTGAAGAGGCTTTTCGCCGACAGGTTGAACTTAAATCCGGGGGGGCCATCATCTTTGATGAAACCGAAGCGCTGATCGCGGTTGACGTTAACACGGGTCGCCATAAAGGCAAGGGGTCACAGGAGGAAGTTATCTATGCGGTGAATACTGAAGCCGTGAATGAAGTGGCTCGGCAGTTGCGCCTTCGTAATGTGGGTGGACTGGTTGTTATCGATTTGATCGATATGAAATCCCGAAAGCATCAGGCAGCCGTGTATCGCACGATGAAGGCGGCGCTCAAGCGTGATCGCGCTCGCACCAATGTTCTTGCGATCTCAGATCTTGGACTCATGGAAATGACCCGCCAACGTGCCGCGGAGAGCATTTTGTCGTCGATGGTGGTTGATTGCCCCTACTGTCATGGTCGTGGCACAGTACGTTCGCCTTTGGGTATGAGTGTTGAGATGCAACGCCAGTTATCTGCTGTGATGCGCCGGTACCGTGGGCGCAATGAGATTCCTGATTTGCAGGTTGTTGTGCATCCTACGATTTTGGATCGCATTCGTCGCGAGGATGAGGCTTTTTTGGTTGAATTGGAAGCACGCTTCAAGGGGCGTTTGGTCTTCAAATCCGATCCCTCACGACATATCGAGTTTTTCGCTATTATTAATGCGGCAACGAATGAAGTTCTCTATTCGCGCAAGGATGTGTAGATCGGATTTGCTCAGTTTCGAATTGGCAGGATGATGCCCAGTCGGTAACGTTACGGATCTACAGAAGGAAGTTAATCGTGGAACGCAACTGTTGTTTTTTAGTCTATCTGTTGATGATGCTCTTCTCTTGTGGTGCGTTTGCCGCCCCAATCTCAGATGTGTTTGGAGCGTTGAGCGAGCCCACTGCTGCACTTGACGCGAATACGCCGATTGAGGTCGATGCTAAGACGCTTGACTACGATAAGCATAACGGCCGCATAACGGCCGATGGCAATGTCGTAATCACCTGTGGCCTTGATGTGCTGCATGCCGATCGTGTTCTTGTGAATATGAACTCGGGGGATGCTTATGCTTTAGGTCATGTGGTTCTGAGGCGCGGCGATAAGGAGACGCGCTCCACAAAATTGCAGTACAACTTCCGTACGCGATTGTGCAATCTTGATGATCCTGAGATCGACGCCGCGCCATTTAAGGTTCTTGCAGAGAAGGTTGAACGCGTTGCAAATAATGAGTACGTGCTGCACGAGGCCAATGTGACCACGTGCAGATTGCCGTATCCCCACAGTCATTATCATATTCGGGCACGTCGAATCACGGTAGTGCCGGGTGAATATATGAGAACGAACGGGGCTGTTTGGTATTTTGGTCGAGTTCCCTGTTTGTATATGCCGTATTGGCGCCATAGTCTGGATGGAGAGTCAGGATTTAAATTTTATCCCGGATATGGCAGTCGATGGGGGGCTTATTTGCTGAGCTCGTATTACCACCCAGTAAGTTCTTTCCTTCGGGCTGAGCATCATGTGGATTATCGCGACCGACGAGGCGTTGCCCTTGGTGAGGATCTGAAATGGAATACGGATGCGATTTCCGGTATGTTCAGTGTCTATCTCTTGGATGATCAAGCGCCTGTTGATGACGATGAAGATGCCGCCACCTCCAATATTGACAGCGAACGGTATCGGATCCACCTTCGTCACAACCAATCCTTTGATCAGCGAACTCAATTGCTGTCGCAATTGAACTATCTCAGCGATACAGATGTCTGCGAAGACTTCTTTCGTCGAGAATATCGCACCCTCCGCCAACCGGAAAACTATATTTCGCTGTCCCATCGTCGCGATGGGTTTACGGTCACGGCAGATCTCAATGCACGCCTGAATGATTTTTACTCAAACGTGAATCGTTTACCCGAAGTCTCGGTTGACTTTGTTCGTCTGCAACTTGGCAACAGCTCATTCTATTATGAAGGGCAAACGGCGGCAGCACGGCTTGAACGGGTGTGGTCAGAGGACTCGGGAAACGCAGATTATGATACCATCCGTTTCGATACAGAGCACATGATCTATCAACCCCGCCGGTATTTTGGGTGGCTCAATTTTGTTCCCCGTTTGGGATATCGTGGTACCTACTATACGGATACCAAGAAGACGGTGACATCGCCCTCAATATCAACGACAACAACGACGAATACTACGGTCGTCAGTGGCATCCCGAATACGGTTGTTTCTTCGACAACGTCCACGAGTATGGTGACAAGTGTGGTTGGCAGTGGTGCCGATATACGAAACCTTCTGGAGGTAGGGGCAGAGATCTCATTCAAAGCCTTTAAGGTTTGGAAACAGAGCGAAACAGGGGCGGATCGTCGGCATGTGTTAGAGCCTTACGCAAATTACACGCTGCGGTTGGCTCCTAGCGTGGGGCCAGAGGATTTATACCAATTTGATACTGTTGACGCCCTGGGAGAACTTCACCAAGTACGGGTTGGTGCGCGAAATAAAATTCAGGCAAAGCGAAATGGCCGTCCTTTTGACCTCATAGACCTTGATACGTATACGATTCTCAATCTAGATCTAGAGGGGAACGAGCGGGTAATGGAAAATATCTACGCTGACGTAGAATTCAGACCCACCGACTGGTTGGCAATAGATATGGACAGTGTTTATGATGTGGAGGAGTCAACGCTTGATCAGATCAACTCCCGTTTTACGCTCACTCGGGAGGATGAATGGGAGGCGGCTGTAGAACACCGCTATCGCCGTGACGTGAGTGATCTGCTCTCAGGAACGCTGACTTTGCACCCCAGTACGCGCTGGGCATTTAATGTCTTCGGGCGTTATGAGTTTGAAACTGCGCGTGTTCAGGAGGCGGGCGGCTACGTTGAGCGCAAGCTGGATTGTCTTGGCGTTCGACTTGGCGGTAGCGCATTTCCTGGATTTACACGGTCAAACGGAACCGAACAGAACGATGAATATCGCGTCATGCTTGAGTTTTGGTTGACAGCGTTTCCTGAAGTTGGTCTGCATGTCAAAGAGAGACACTAAGCCATATGTTGTTGCAATCCATTCCCTATGATCCGCTTCTCTTTGGTGCGGCTTCGGATAACGGTATTGTTGCAATTGAACATGCCCAACACGCGACGGGTGACGAGGTGGTGCTCTTTGTTCGCGAGAGCGGCGAGATCCACCAACGCCGAGAGCCCTTCCGCCCTTTTATACTGGCACCTGAATCCGCATGGGGGGGGTGCCCTGTTGGTTGCGAGTGTGTAACGCTTGCCGGTGATGGGGAACTCAACACACTGGCGACATTTTCGACGTGGCGCGACTGTCTTGACGCTCGAAAATGGTTGTCCAATTCGAATGCCCGTGAACCCTACACCTCAGCTCAGCCCCTGTTTCTGTTTGTAAGTGACCCTGTGCAGCAGTATCTCATGCAGTCTGGGCAAACCTGCTTTTTGGGTCTTGAGTTTTCCGCGCTTAGGCGCCTGCAGGTCGATATCGAATGTTTTACTGGCAGCGGGTACGATTTCTGCAACGCAAAGCGGGAGTCTGACCGGATTATTGCGATAGCGATCAGTGATCAGAGTGGATGGTCAACGGTTCTTTCCGGTGTTGACCTTGATGAAGTGGCCATACTCGAAGCTTTTGTAAAAATCGTTCGAGAGCGTGATCCGGATGTTATAGAGGGGCATAATCTGTTCAATTTCGATCTGCCTTATATTGCTACGCGCGCCAAACGACACGGTATCCGGTTGTCCATCGGGCGTGATGGCAGTGTCCCGCGTCAACGAAGCAGTCGTTTTAATGCCGGCGAGCGCACTATCAATTACAGGCGGTTTGATATATATGGTCGCAGCGTTGTTGATACGCTCTTTCTTGTGCAGGCCTATGATGTTGTTCATCGCGTGCTGGATGGTTATGGGTTGAAGTCAGTGGCAATTCATTTTGGTGTCGCAGCCGAAGCACGAACCTATATTGATGGCGACCAGATCAGCGATGTGTTTCTCTCGACCCCGGAACGCCTTGCAGATTATGCCCGTGACGATGTTATCGAGACGGAACGCCTTGCCGCCTTGTTGTCGCGCAGCAGTTTTGTACAGGCTCAGATGCTTCCGTTTTCTTATCAGAACATCTGCGTGCGTGGTAATGCCGTCAAAATAGATGCCCTCCTAACTCGTGAGTACTTACACCAACGACATGCTGTTCCCATGCCAGCGCTGGGGCGGACGTTTGCGGGTGGGTATACGGATATGTTTGAGGAAGGGGTTATCAAGAACGTGCATCATTGTGATGTGCGGTCGCTCTACCCCACGCTGATGTTGACACAACGGATTGGTCCAGCATCCGATCCCTTGGGTGTGTTTCTGAAGGCGCTTAAGACCTTGCGAACGTTTCGTGTTGAGACAAAGCGCGCCATGCAGGCGTGTGAAGATGCCACTGAGACGTTGGGTTTGGATGCACTTCAATCCGCATTCAAAATCCTGATTAACTCCTTTTACGGGTATTTGGGGTTTTCGCAGGGGCGTTTCAATGATTTTGATGCGGCGGATAGGGTTACGAGTGAAGGCCGAAGTCTGCTGCGGAATATGATTGAGACATTAACGTCGCAAGGTGCCCACCCCATTGAAATCGACACGGATGGCGTGTATTTTGTCCCCCCTGAATTTGAAGCAGATCCCGCACCATTGGTTTCGCAGATGGCTGCATTTCGGGATGCTTTCGCTAAAACACTGCCAGAAGGCATAGAGGTCGAATTCGATGGTGAATATGTTTCGATGTATAGCTACAAGATGAAGAACTATGCTTTGCTGAGCGCTGATGGTGAAATGATCATCAAGGGTGCTGCGCTTAAATCGAGAGGCTTGGAGCCTTACCAGCAGGCTTTTCTGCGGGATGTGATTCGTGTGAAGCTTGAGGATCGTGAAGCTGAGTTTCCCGCGTTGCGACAGCAATATGATGATGCTATTGCATTGCGAAAATGGCCGATTGAGAAGTTTGCAAAGACAGAGAATCTTCAGAACTCCCTGGAGGCATATGCGGCAAAGCGAACGAAGGGAACGGCTAGCCGAAGGGCGGCCTATGAGTTGGCCATGGCTGCGGAGCGTGAGTACAAGGTTGGTGATCAGGTGGCATACTATGTGACGGGAGAGAAGAAGAACGTTGCCGTTCACGAGAACAGCAAGTTGGTTTCCGATTGGGATCCTGAGCGTCGCGATGAAAATGTGGTATACTACCGAGCTAAACTTGACGCGTTATACAGCAAGCTGGGTGGCCCTGAAGGCGGCGATGCGCGCCAAGGGGAGTTGTTCTGAATTCGAGGGTTTCAGAGGTTGGTGAGTGTGCTAGGGTGTCTGTGGCGCGCGTGCTGCGTCAGGGCTTTACAACGTTGGAGTGCATGAAATGAAGAATGCCGGATTTACATTGCTGGAGCTTCTTGTGGTGATTCTGATCATCACGATCCTTGGTGCCGTGGTTGGTGTTAAGCTTGCAGGCAGACCCGATGAGGCCCGCCACGCTGCTGCCGTGGCACAAATTGGGAATTGCCGGTTAGCGCTTAAGCTGTATCGCATGGATAATGGTCGTTTGCCGACACAGCGACAGGGGCTTCAAGCGCTTATTGAACCCGCGTCAATTGACCCCAAACCCAGCAAGTTTCCCACCGAAGGGTATTTGGATCGGCGGACGCTGCCTCTTGATCCCTGGGGCAATGATTATGTCTACCTTATTCCAGGGTCTCGCGGAGAAACCTATGAGGTTATCTGTTACGGGCGCGATGGGGAGCCTGGCGGCGTGGATGCTGATGCGGATATCTCGTCTGCAGATTTGTAGATGAACCGAAATTAGAGCTCTTCACGGAAGTGTGTAGTCAGCGGTGATTTTTTCGACTTTCAGACACATACATACTCAAAACTGGGAAACCTCAGGAAGGAAGTCGGTCGATTAAGCGTATCCAAGTAAGTGATGCGTTTAAGTGAGCGACGAAGAGTAGGTTTAAGTGTGTGCTTTCTACACTTTCTCGGACTCTTAACAGCCACCTGTACTCGGATACGCTTAACCGATCTGCTTAATCGGTCTCTCTGAGTACCGCAATAGGGCCTCAACTACACAGTCCCGTGAGGAAGCGAGATCAGAGCCTTTAACTCCGCCTGGACGTGTCCATTGGAGCCGATGTAGCTCATTTGGTTAGGTTCCTCACGTCGCGCGACGATCTCCCCTGATCCGCCTGCTTGCTGGACAATAAGTCCTGCTGCTGCGATGTCCCACAGGTAGATGCTGCCTTCGAAGTAACCATCGGCGATGCCCTCAGCAACCCAGCACAGGTCAAGAGCTGCCGATCCCGCAATTCTAGCCTTCTGGCAGGACTCGGCGATTTTCGAGAAATAGGCAAGTGGTGACACGCCGGGGGTAATATTCTTATCCATGCCCGTCAGGACAATGCACTGGGAGAGTTCTTTTTTGTCCGAGACGTGAATGGGGTCCCCATTGCGAGTTGAGGGATGATCAAGGCTTGCGGTGTAAAGTGTATCCAGTGCAGGGGCATAGACCGCTCCTGCTAATATTGTGTCTCCACGGCGGACGGCTACTGAGCAACACCATATGGGAAGCCCATGCGAAAAATTTACAGTGCCATCAATGGGATCGACAATCCACTCGTAGTCATCCTGGCTTGCGGTATGAGTTTTGTCAGCTCCCAGGCTGATGCCCCCGACGCATGTTTCGTCCTCTTCTCCAAGAATGGCATGTGCGGGGAAGTGGCTGCGAATGACGGCTTCAATTTTGGTTTGACACTCGACATCCAGAATGAGCTTAACGTCGTGTGCATATGTCTGTACGACGCTATTTTTGCGTGCTGTATTTTGATGTGCATGGTTGCCGCCGGTTTTGGCAGCCTCGATGGCGACTTCAAGAAGTTTTGTGGTGGAATACGCAGACATGCCGTCATTCCTTCGGGGGAGTGGCCCCGATTGCTTCGTCGGTAATAACGCCGCCTTTAGCATCTCGGAACTTCATCGACATAATTCGTGACACGCCGCGCTCTGGCATGGTTACGCCATAGAGGATGTTGGCGGCTGAGATGGTTTGTCGGTTGTGTGTGATGACAACAAATTGGGAGAGTTGCAGGAATTCTTTCAGAATTTCTGTAAAGCGACCAATGTTGGTGTCATCAAGGGGGGCATCGAGCTCATCAAGCATGCAGAATGGGCTGGGTTTGATCTGGTAGATTGAGAAGAGCAGTGCTACGGCAGTCAGTGTGCGTTCACCCCCCGAAAGAAGTGATATATTCTGTAGGCGTTTTCCTGGAGGTCGGGCGATGATTTCGATTCCACAGTCAAGCACATCTTCTTCGTTGACCAGAACCAGTTTTGCCGAACCACCGCCGAACAACCGCGTGAACATGGCCTGGAAGTTGGTGTTGGCCTGTTCAAAGGTTTCTCGAAACATCTCTGATGTTGTTCGATTGATTGTCTTGATCATTTCCAGCAGCTGCTCTTTGGCTTTAACGAGATCATCTTCCTGTTGCGTTAGGAACGTGTAACGCTCTTCGTGCTCTTTGTATTCCTCAATTGCTACAAGATTAACGGGCCCCATCGCGTCCAGCTTTGTGCGTAGTTCGGTAACGCGAGTCTCTGCATCGTCGATCGACATGGGTTCATCATCCCATTTTGGTTCGGGAGCATCCAGAATCTGCGTTACGGTTAGATTGTAGTCTGAGGTAACCCGGTCGCTTAGGTTCTGCTGTCGCATTCGGATTTCTGTAATGCGCACATCAAGTTCAGAGCGTTTCTGCGCCTGGGTCTCAAGAGCCTCGCGGCTACGAGAGAGGTCTGCCTCTTGTTTAACCAGTGTTTCTGACTTGGTGATTCTGGTTTCGCGAAGTGCTTTGGCTTTTGCGGTGTTTTCGGTGACAGCCGTTTCCAGCTCGTTGAGTTGTCCCTGTGCGTTTGTAATCGCTTTCTGGAGTTGCTCAATGTTGGTTTCATACGATTGGAGACCCTCTGAGCGGCCTCGCAGAGATGCGTCGATTTCAGAGAGTCGTGTGTTGACCGATTCGAGCTGTGTGGTGAGGTGTTCCACCCGATGATGACTGCTTCCGAATGCGACACGCTTTTCTGTAAGCTCAGTCTGAATTTCAGCGTATCGCGTCTCAAGTTGCTGTAGCTCCATGTTTTGTGCGCTAATGCTCTTCCCAACGCGTTCGCGGGAGTCCCGTACCTCGGTTTGTTGTTTCAGAAGAGTCTGCTTCTCGGTTTCCCACGTTGATCCTTTTCCGGTGATTTCCTGAAGTTCCCACGTAACCGTTTCAAGTCTTGCGCTAGCTGTTTTAGCCTCGCGCGCAACCATTTGCGATTCGCCCTCTTTCTGCGCAAGCTGGCGTCGCGCTTCATCTAGCGTTCTACGCGCTTCGGCATTCTGTTTGTCGAGATCCTCTGCGATGTTTTGAAGGGATTCCAAAGTCGCCTCGGACGCCTCGATGTCCCGTTCAATTGTCGCAGTGGCTTGTTGGGCAGCGACGATTGCATGTTTGCGGCTTAGGGGGTTCGTTGTCCCGGGGTCCCCCATCCAGAATTCGAGCATGCCATTTGAATGTATTACGCTTCCATCGCGTGTTACGACAGAGACGCCGGGGGGAATTTCTGAGGGGATGCTTTCAAGGGATTCTGCTACGGCGACATGGCCAAGAAGCTGTTCAATCAAGCCTTGATAGGCGGCTGATGCGGGTTGGACACAATCGGCAAGAGAGGAAAGTCCATTTGGAAGCTGGGGGCGTGTGGGGGAGGGGGACGACAATGTGATCAACCGTGTCGAACCCTGTGCGGCCTGGGACACGTGGGCAAGCATGTCACGAGCGGCATCGTCATCTGCCACGACGATGGCGTCCAGCATTGCGCGTAGTGCGGCTTCCAGAGCCTGTGTATAGTCTGCGGGTGCAATGATGTGTTCGGCAAGGGCGCCGAGGAGTTTGTTCCGGTCGATCCCGAGCGGATTGTCGGGATCCATTAGCAGCTTGGTGCCACCAGGAAAATCGCCTTGTGCCTCGTCAGCGTCAGAAAGCAGTTCGATTGTGGTTTGGCGTCTCGCTCGTGCTGACTGAAGTTCGGCACGCGTCTGTTGTGTTTCGCGTGTTGTTTTGATGTTCTCGCGTTTTTGCACGTCAATCTGGGCGCTACGTTGCATTGCAGCATCCACATCGCTCTGATGCTGGGCTCTCGTCGTTTCAAGCTTTGTGAGTCTCTCTTCAAAGGCTGCCGCAACATCGGTAAGCTGTTGTTTTTCGGATGCAAGGCGTTCACGCTGAATCAAGGTTGAGCGTTCTTGCGATTCAATTTGTAACAGTTGATTGTGAATCTTAGAGGCCTGGTTTTCGAGATCCACAGATTTATCTCGAAGCTGCTGAATCCGCTGTCGTGCCGTATCAATCTGTTGCCGTTGGGTATCCGTGTTTTTTGCGCAGGCATCAAGTTCGCTTTTTGCGGCATCGCGTGCCGCGCCGGCTGTGGCAATCTGCTCCTGCAAGGACGCTTGCATTGTCTTGCGATCTGCTAGTTGCCGCTCGAGTTCTCCGAGTTCACGGGAGTCTCGTTCTGATAGGCTCTGGTATTCTTCAATTCGCTGCGTATTGATACGAATGAGATCCTGAGTTCGATCGAGTCGGCTTTGCGCCTGTACTCCCGCCTCCATAAAGCCTGAGATTTCACGCTCGGTCGCGAGAATTTCCTCGCGCAGCGTTACGTTGCGTGCTTCTCGGGCTTCGACATCATGGTGGGCTGCTGTGATCTGCTCTGAGATGCTCGAGAGGTCTGTGTTGAGTGTGGTGGACATCTTTTTGAAGTCGAGGAGGCGACTGCGTGTTGAGAAAAGATCAAGTTCACGCAATTCATCGCGATGTGTTTTGTAGCGCCTGGCCTTGCCGGCTTGCCGTTGAAGCGAACCGATCTGACGTTTGACTTCCCGTATGACATCGGCCAAGCGAAGGAGATTGGCTTCGGTGTGATCTAATTTTCGGATGGCTTCATCTTTGTCGCGTTTGAACTTTGTAATTCCGCTGGCTTCTTCGAAAATGGATCGACGGTCTTCGGGCCGGGCGCTCAGAATTTGGTCAATGCGCCCCTGTGCCATAAAGGAATATGATGAGGTGCCGACACCGGTATCCATGAAGAGACGTTGAATGTCTTTAAGGCGACAGGCTGTCTTGTTAATGAAATACTGCCCCTCTCCCGATCGAAACACGCGGCGGGTAATGGTGACTTCGTGGTATTCCGTTGGAAGGACACTCTCACAGTCGGTGAAGGTGATGTTAACTTCAGCCATGCCTAGGGGCTTGCGATTCTGCGTTCCATTGAAGATGCAGTCCTCCATCTTCGATCCGCGTAGGGCTTTCGCGCTTTGTTCGCCGAGAACCCAGCGAATAGCATCCGAGACGTTGCTTTTCCCGCATCCGTTGGGTCCAACGATTGCAGTCATCCCTGGCTCAAACATGAGCTTTGTTTTTTCGGCAAAGCTTTTGAAGCCCACCATCTCAAGTGCTTTTAGATACACGTCATCCCTCTTTCAGAAGTTGTGCTCTCTCCTATATCAGACTCTAGAGGTCTTTGCGATTCGAAATTGCCTTTGGTTGATGAGGCTGATAGGCTTTCAGCATGAAAACATATAAATATGGTTTTACCATGATAGAGCTGTTGGTGGTGATTGCGATCATCGTGATTTTATCGGGACTTATGCTTCCGGCAATCTCGAAGATGCAGGAAAAGGGCCGCATTGCTACGTGTGTCAACAACCTGAAGCAGTTACACGTCGCTGCGGTCAGTTTTGCCGTGGACCACGATGGGCGTTTGCCGTTCGCTGCATCTGAAGAGGTTTTGTCTAGTGTTTCCGGTTTCGTGAACCGATCATTTAATCACGGTTGGGTGGAATGGTATCCAGACTGGAGCGACTCAAATCCCCCTATTCCTAATCAAAGGCTGACGTATTGGTGGAATCAGGACAATTGGATGGGTGTTGCCTCAGTGACGAAGGGTACGTTGTTCAATTATCTAGGAGACTCGGGGGATGAGGCGGTTTATGTTTGCCCCACGATGAGCCGGGTGGCACGGAAGCAGTTTACGAGCAGTACCGATAGGGGCAATCAGAAGCATATTGTGGCTAGGAGCTACGGCATGAATGCGTCTCTGAGTGACGTCCTTTATTATAGTGTTGATGGTGCCACGCGGACGATTCTGTTTGCTGATCAGGGGTTTCAGCAGCTAAGGCCAGCTTATTCGTTTGGACTTGAGAATACCTTTGTACATACAGTACCTATTTATTACCCAAATAGTCTTTCGAATAGTCGTTGGAATGATCCTTTATTAGAGGATGTCTCGGGGACTCAACGGATTTGTCGCCATTTTGATGGTTGTATTGATTGGAACCGCGGCACAGACAACACCGTGGAGCACATTGGTGAATACCATAATGGTCGCGGGAATGTCGTTTTTGCAGATGGACATGTTGAGCGCATAGAATATGATTATACGCGTTACATTTGCTCAGGGGCTTGGGAGGCTGGCAAGCCGCCGGACGGTGTTACCATCAATCCGTAACACCACGGATGATTCAGTACTCGTAATCCGTTCTCGTTGCCGTAGTCGTTTTCCGAAAAGAGACGAAAGGGAGCCTGAAGAGAAACGGTGGATACCAGCCTCTGGACGGCGTTGAGCAGGTGAGGGAGCCTGAGGAGAGACTGGAGAGACCGGGGGGCACACTGTCACACTCGAGACTCTCACGTTGCACAATCGCGTCGGGACGCCACGATCCACCTGCCCAGTATCTCTGAACTATCCCGACGTTTCACAATGCAATACGGACAAAATGCGGGTTAATTAGATGTAGGGTTGTCCGAGACGACCAACTTCACAGGACTCCCTTCAGGCTGGTGGGCACAAAAAAGCGGCACGCGTAAACATGCCGCTTTTTGATTGTAATGTGAGCGTGTCTTACGGCGCTACGTCACTCGCCTTAACGCGGTAGAAGATGTTCGTACCTGATACCGACTGTGACCATGTATTGGTTGCACTGCGTGTCACGGATGATCCATTGGTTACGAACCCGTCGGTCAGGTTGGTTGAGCTTTCGACGGTGAAGGGGGGTAGTTGTGGGTCAATTCCCTGGCTTTCCCATTCAATGTAGTTTGTCCCGCCATCCCGCCATGAGCGCAGAACTCTGAGATACGACATTGCATTTGTGGGATGAGTGGAGCCTATGTACTCGTCGGCATTTGAGATGCCGTCGTTGTCCCAGTCATTAGTAGGACTATCACTACCAATACCAAACGCTTCCAACCATTCGGTTGGCACCCCGTTTGTCATCGGTTTCTCGAAGTAGGCCATTATATAACCATTGGTTGTCACGCTAGAGAATGTGTTAGATGAGCTTGATGTATTCGTATGAACCGTGCCGTTTTCTTCATATATGAGTTTGGCGAGGATCCAGTAATTGGAGGTGCTGGTGGTGAATGTTTGATTGCTTCCTTCATTCACAGAGGTAATACCGAAAGGAGTTATCATGCCGCCCTCAGCGCCTTCTGCAACCGAAGCGACGATGGTGTAGTTCGTTACGAACGTGAAATTCGTGGGTTCTGTGGTTGTAACCACAAAATCATCAAACAGTCCGGTGCCTTGGAGCTGAATGGATCTCATTTTAGTCACTGAAAGCCCGGTTGCCATCGCAAAATAATCGCCACCTTTTGCTGCAGAATTCGTCAGCGTCTGGCCGTTCACCATCATTCTAAAATAGCAGGAGTCCCAGCCACCATTAGGATATTCAGCCGAAAAATAATCGTAGTCCATGTTGATGGAAACGCGAATCCACTCGTTCGACGCTATCTCAGGTTCTGAGATTTCAGTCCAAACCTCGCTTAACACCCCCCCCACCCCATTGTCGTACGCCGTGTGGTAAATAACGATGTGATTGTTTGTGCTAACGTAGTAGGCCATTTGCGCATCGGCAGGAAGATTGTTTGAGGGGTGTCCCTCTTGATCCCAGCGTGTAGGTTTGACAATGTGTTCGATCCAAATATTGCCGAGGTCGACAGATTCTACGAGATTGCTTGCATCGCTCACCAATTCCATGACCACGTTATGGTTTCCAGATATGGGATTGCCACCGGAAGGCGGGGTGTAACTATTCGTTTTGGCCAAAAGGGAGTCAGCTTCGCTGCCGTACCAACTGTCAATTTCAGTATCTACGATTTGTTCACCATTCGTGTATGTTTCGAAGGACCAGCTTGTATTAACGCCGACAGTGTTCGTGATGCCGGAACTTGTTGTGACAGATGTCACCAGTAAGGCGAGAACGCCTGCTGCCAATAAAGTTGATTGTGCGAAATTCCTCATTCGACTAACCCCTCTTTTTATGGTTCTTCACGGAAGTGTGTAGTCACAGCCTCCTCCTGATTGACAGATGCGGCAAATCATAGATCTTCAGCATCAGGTACTTTTCGTCTCGATAGCCATAGGCTTGGCGTGTCAACCAGCCTATTTTGTTGTTGAAGCCTTCCTGACTGGCACTTGTCATGCGATTATGCCTCCAGAAGGCTAGAAGCCCATTGAGTCGCTTTCGGATCGTCTTGGCCATTTGCTTTAGGCAGTGGATGCCGGAGGCTTCTGCCTTCTCGCACCAGAGCAGGAATGCCGTTCGTGCAAGGGCGCAGCTGTCGGCCATTTTGTAAATGTTTCGTAGGTATTCCTTCATGAGAGATGCGGTGCCGAGGTCTTTGAACTCAAAGCGCAGTATTTTGAGCTCCTCGGCCGCCTCAGATGACAGGTTTTCTTCGTTGCGAAGCAGCAGGAATCGCTTGTTCTTCAACTCCTTTTTCTGTTCGTACTCAAGCTTGTTCATTGTACTGCGACGCAGCTTATCCATGCGTTCGTTCATCAGCTTGATGACATGGAAATGGTCATAGACGATGTCGGCATCGGGGAGGACCTCGTTGACCCAAGCGGTATATGCATTGGACATATCCATGGCCACCGCAACGATCTGCTTGGCCCTACGTTTAATGCGTTTGCGGAACTTCTTCAAGGCATCACCGCCCTTTCCTTTGCCAACATAAAGTACTGCTCCAGACTCAAGATCGCGTACGATGGTAATGTAACCGAGAGCCTTCCCTAGGTACACTTCATCAATGCCAAGGATAGACACCTCATTGAGCCGTATCTTCTTGTACTTCTTCTCCAGCCAAGCCTTCTCAATATCCTTTACCGTGTCCCAGTGCAACCCTGTAAAACGGGCAACATCGGTAATGGACATTGCCGTGCGCAAGGCCAAGACATAATAGCCCAATTGCCTCGTGATCCGCGCGTAAGGTCCTGGGCAAAATGAAATCGGCTCCTGTGCGTAGCAGCCGCACTCTTGGCAGCAGACCCGGCGCATGCTCACACGAAATATCATCCGTTTTAACCCAATAGAGAGCCCGCGAATATCCCGAGTCCTGCTGGTTTGAACGATGCTTGTATTCCATCCGCCGCATCCCAGGCATGCAACACGGTGCGCAGAAGACTCGACACATGCGATCTCAACGCCGCCGATACGCTCCATTCTTTTAAGTTTGAACCCTCGAATGCCCTGTGTATGGTAGAAGTGACTGGTTGACATATATGTTTCCTCCTTTGCTTCGTAACCAAGAAGGAAACGTCAACCAGTCATCTTTTTCAACTCATAACTACACACTTCCGTGAAGAACCCTTTTTATTATCTTCTTTGCGATTCCCCCTTCTTCTACGGCAAGCGATGCCGAAGGGGGGCACTTCTATTAGGCACGCAAGACGCCTATTCATCCTATATTCCAACCCCACACTAGTGGATTACAGCCTAGATGTCAAATGGGAATATCTCCAGCTTCCAGCCCTGCGAAGTGCAAAGTAAAACGCACGCTTCAGGTGAGAAGCATATCGAGCCACATGTAGACAAGAAGCTCGGGGATACTGGAAGGGGCGGGTGCTGTAATACTCCCACGAGCCCCCCCGGGGGGGGCTCGTGGGAGTGACACAAAAAAAGAGCTCCATGAGCCAAAATTTGGTTTGCTTAAGTTACGAAACAAACAGCAACCAAGGAGACCCATGGAGCAGCCAAATAGTGACAGAAAAGGAAATG
>Ga0307929_1001205_pt1 | contig 21058 bp, 20 predicted proteins | sample AceLakmetage1330_FD_203160 | JGI IMG/M metagenome (GOLD analysis project Ga0307929, IMG submission 203160) | Saline water microbial communities from Ace Lake, Antarctica - #1330 | ecosystem: Environmental > Aquatic > Non-marine Saline and Alkaline > Saline | place: Antarctica: Ace Lake...
CAGACCGGAACGGGTATTGACCAAATCCTTCTTATTGGATATTCATTATACATTCGCTTATTATTTAATGAAACCTTTTTGGTTCTGGCTTGTCCAGGTTAGGCTTCTAAAATTTAATTCCTAAATGTTACATGACTCTGTTTATCCAATACCCATCTCAGAGTATCTGGCCTTATTCAGTACAAAACCATTGATTTTAGAGGGTTTTAAATCCATATTTTTCTGTTTCAATTCCCTGATCAGCAGTTCTTTTTTATCTTCAAGAAAAGAGATTGTTTTTTTGGCATCATCCGCAATATCTGAAAGAATTTTAAACTCTGAATTTTTAAGATAGAGTCTACCTCGATAAAAATTGATCAGCTGATCAATTTTCTCCTCGTGGATATCATCAGGATAAGACATAACCATTTGTTTTTCTTAGCCTATAAATTTTATTTTTCCATGTTACTAAATTTTAAATCTTTTGAAAATATTGGTCAACTAAATAAAATCAGACTGAAACTGGTTGTTTGAAATTATAATTAATTATGCCTGTTGGAAGTATATAGAGGCCTGGATTTTCAAAGATATCAGAAATATACTTCACCAGAAATTTGAACTTTGAAAAATCGGTCCTATCTTTTTTGGATATTGATATGGTCTGACTATGTACTTTTTTAGGGAGGTGTTGAATGGAAAAAAACTTCAAGCCTGTAAAACGTGTGGAAAAAAGATAGAGGAAAAACGTCTGAGGTGACAGAAGCATTTGTCTGTAAATGATTGCGGTGCATCGTCAATCGGTGCCAGGCATATTTATAAACCTAAATTTCAAAATTTGAGATACCCGTGCAAAAAATGCGGCCGCCTATCGGTAAACTCAAACCGGTTGTGTAAGCCCCAAGAAATTAGATAAACAGACCGAATACCAGAGCAATCGATGTTATCATCGGAGACTGCCAGAATTTTCAAAAAAAACAGGGGAAATATAACCAGTTGAATTTAAACAGCTACATTACGTTATGATTAATTATCCTAATCATACCCGTAAAAAAATATAAATCTATTTCGTGGGATTTTCTTTGCTTGGTGGGCGAGGGCCACAAGGATCACAAACAATTCTTACAGTAGTTCCATCCTTTGGGATGGGTGCTCCGTATCTCCGATAATATTCATCCAAAATCTGATGTATTTGGTTTTCCTCCATTTCAAAATAGTTCATAACTTCGAACGTAATATTTCTAATCGAGTCTTTATAAGTACTTTTGATGGTTGGATCTTTCATGGCTTAATCCTTATATATTATGAAGTATTACAAAAAAGTTATCAAATATCAAATAGATATAATAAAACCAGATGAATAAAAAATTTAAATTAGATTTGGTCAATATCGCCAGAAATGTCTGTCATACTGGACCATTAAAATAAGAATGAATCCTGCTCAAGAATAATTATCCAATTCTTAATTTTTTCCGGGCCTGTATTTGTTAAAAATATCAGTTGTAATCTTGACTATTTGGGATAAAAAATATCAGTTCTGAACTGGATTAAACTTATAAACCGCATCTATCCTGTTAAACAAAAAAATAGATTTCTCCATAAATATTTTTCAACACGTGCAAAAACAGGTGTTATTTTTTTCCTTTTATCTTTGTTTTTGCTGCTGGTTCGGCTGCTGGTTTGGAAACTGGTTTGGAAACTGGTTTGGAAACTGGTTTGGAAACTGGTTTGGAAACTGGTTTGGAAACTGGTTTATCCGCTGGCTTGGAAGGGGGTTGTTTTTTGGGGTTCATGCCCCGTAAAATAAGCATGAGCGCATCACGTTTCTGGGCCATGACCAGGGAAATTTCATCAAGCTGGTCCTCGGTAAGCTTTGTTTTAGCGCTTTCCAGGAAATCAAACAAATTGTCGGCAATATCAAGCATTTTATCATGGGCGTCTGCTTCTTTTTTCGTCGCAAATGTCATTTTTTCCTCTCCATTCCTAACAACAATATACTTTACAATTACAGCCATGTTTTCTCCTTGGAATCCGGCATGATAATAAAAAACTATGGGGATAGGTCCCACTGTCTATATCTCTTAATACAAAATAAGGCCCTGGTAAAGAGATATTCTTACCAGGGCCCTGTGCACAAAAAAAAATGAGTTATATTTCCGGTCGCGGGTAGAGACCGCTTCTTTCAACTATCTCCGGTACTTTTTCCTCCCACTCAATGGCCATGATGTGGAATCCTGCAACCCCTGTCACTTCCTTGAGCTGCTGGATGTGTTCCACACAGATATCAATACCTTCCTGGGCCTGTTTGCCCTTTTCAACACCGGCCAGCCGTGCGATGATCTCATCTGGCACATCCATACCCGGCACCTTTTTCTTCATATATTTGGCCATACCCACTGATTTCATGGGGGTCATGCCGGCCATGATAAAGGCCTTTTCGTGCAATCCCCTGTCCACTGCCCGCCGTATCCATTCCTTAAATTTGTCGATATTGTAGATACACTGAGTCTGGATAAATTCCGCACCGCAGGCAATCTTTTTGGCAAGTCTTGGCACCCGAATTTCAAAGGGATCGGCAAATGGATTGGCAGCCGCGCCCACAAAGATTTTGGGCGGGCGCTTAATATCATCTCCTCCTAAAAATTTCCCCTCATCGCGCATGTGGCGAACGGTCTGGACCAATTGCATGCTGTCCAGATCATGGACATTCTGGCCCTGGGCACAATCCCCAAAACTTTGGTGATCACCGGAAAGACACAGCATATTGGGAATGTCAAAAGAAGCCGCCCCGAGGATATCACTCTGGAGAGCCACCCTGTTTCTGTCCCTTGTGACCATCTGGAGTACCGGTTCTATTCCCAGAAGTTTCAAATGGATACAGGCAGCAAGGGAAGACATCCGTGTCATGGCAGTCTGGTTGTCCGTAACATTGATGGCATCCACAAAATCCTTGATCAGCATGCCTTTTTTGCGCACCTCCTCAGGATCTGTTCCCCGGGGGGGACCGCACTCGGAGGTGACGCCCAGGTGTCCTGCTTTCATGACTCTTTCCAGCCTGCCGGCACTTACGAACTCGCTCATATGTTTACATCCTCCCTGGTTACGGTTCTGGGTCCGCCTGCCCGGTCTGTGGACCAATCTTTGATGGGGGCCACCTTCTCATAATCATCCATTCGATCAAGGGCCTTGAGCCGGTCAATGATGAGCTGCCAGGCACAGTCCGTATCCGGCCCCAGTTCGCATTTACCATTGGTGGATCCGCCGCAGGGCCCATTGAGCACCCGCTTGGCACACCTGGAAACAGGGCAGATTCCACCGGTTCTTGCCAGAACGCAGGAGCCGCAAGCCTGGCATCGTTCTGTCCACAATCCCCGGTCTTCATTGGCACCCAGACAGACCGTGTTCACCCCGGGCAACAGGGGCATGGTCAGATATTTCTCCGCTGCAAACTGAACCCCGACCCCGCAGGCCAGGGAAACAATGGCGTCATAATTATCAATATCCTTGCGGATCTCCTCCAGATACTCATGATCGCACTGACGTTCCAGGGTATGCTCAGAAATTGTTTTTTCCTGGCCCTGGGTGATAAAATACATTCTCAATGCCGATGCCAGCACCTCCACCTCTTTTTTACCACCGGCCTCACAAACCGTAACACACTCGTTACATCCCAGGATCAGAATGCGGTCAAAATTGCGTACTTCTTCGATGATTTCTTCAATGGGTTTTTTTTCTGCGATTATCATACGCTTACCTCATATTCAGCTGTTAAGTTTTGAAGCCATATCAAGCTGCGGTTGCCTTTTTTTGTTTTGCCATTTTCTGTTTGGCCAGGCGAACGGGACTGGGGCCCATTTCTTTTATCTTATTGACCATTTCAATGGAATACTGGGCAAACAAAGGGCCTTCGCCTGAAGACAGATTATACATTTTCACCCGTTCTCCGCCGACCCCCACCTGATCCAATATCTTTGCGGCCTGTTCAACCCGCTTTCGTGCCCGAAAATTGCCTTGATTAAAATGACAATCGCCTTCCATACACCCCACCACATAGAGGCCGTCCGCCCCTTTTTCAAAGGCCCTCAAAATATGAATAATATCAATCTTGCCCGTGCAGGGTAGGCGAATAATTCTAAAACTTGTCGGGATCTTCAATCTCATGGAACCTGCCAGGTCCGCAGCTGAATACCCTCAGAAATTACAGCAGAATGCCAGTATCACCGGCTCAAATTCCTTTATCATAGTACCCCCTCCAGCAAAGCATCCACCTTGCTGAGCAATGAATCATCATCATACCAATTGAGTTTTATGGCTTTTGCCGGGCATTCCGATGCACACACCCCGCATCCCTGGCACAGCGCCGGATCGATGTAGGAAACCCCCATCTCATTAATCACCGGCACATGATAGGGACAAGACCGGACACAGACCAGACAGGATGCGCAATTGTCCTGGTTTACTTCCGCTGTGACCGCACTCAGGGTCAAATATTCCTGGGCAAGAAATGTCGTGGCCCTGGACGCCGCTGCCATTGCCTGGGCAATGGTCTCGGTTATCAACTTAGGTCCGTGGGCCGTACCGCAGATAAACACTCCTTCTGTTCCCCCATCCACCGGCCGGAGCTTGACATGGGCCTCCATGAAAAACCCTTCGGGATTGCGCTGGGCTTTGATGATGGTGGCCAGTTCTCCCGTGTCCGCAGCCGTAACCCCGGCACTCAAGACCACAAGGTCTGCGTCGGCTTCAAGCTTCTGACCCAGGATATGGTCCCTGAAGGTGACGGTCATCTTGCCGCCTTCTCCTTTTTCCACCACCGGCGGCTGATCTTTGTCAAACCGGAAAAAAATCACCCCCATGTTCCTGGCCTTTGTGTAGAATTCTTCCATCATGCTGTACATTCTCATGTCACGATAGAGGATAAACACATTGGTTTCAGGCATTTTTTCCTTGATGGCAATGGCATTTTTCACGGCATTCTGGCAGCAGATCCGGGAACAATTGGGATTCTCCTCGCTTCTGGATCCCACACACTGAATCATGATCACCTGATCCAGCGCCTTGGATTCTCCCTCTCCAAAGGAATCTGCTTCAATCATGTCGGCAAGTTCCAGCTGGGTGACAACACAATTGCTTTCATTGTATAAAAATTCGGTTGGTTTGTATTCAGTGGCACCAGTGGCAACGATCATCACCCCATGGTCAATTTTCCGTTGTGCCATGGAAGACCCGACCAGCACTTCAGTGTTAAAATTGCCTTTATAACCGCCAAATTCCACAATCAATGCCTGTTTGAGCACATCAATGTTGTCATGGTCTTCGACCCCCTTCACAAGTTCCGTTACATAGGCCCTGATATCATCCCCCTCAATGGTGTGATGAAGATGTCTGCCAAGACCGCCCAGAACATCTTGTTTTTCAACCAGGGTCACATGGAATCCCTGGTCGGCAAGGCCCTTGGCAGCCGTCATACCCGCAATACCGCCGCCGACCACCAGGGCTTTGTCAATGATGGTGATCCGCTTGTCATGGAGAGGCCCCAGGGTGGCAACCCGTGCCACAGCCATTCGGATCAAATCCTTGGCCTTGGCCGTGGCCTGCTCTGGTTCATGAAAATGCATCCAGGCGTCCTGGTTTCTGATATTGGCCATTTCAAACAGGTATTTGTTTAAACCTGCTTCCTCCAGGGTATCCATGAAAATCCCTTCATGGGTTTTGGGGGTACACGAGGCCACCACCACCCGGTTGAGCTGATGTTCGTCAATGAGTTCTTTTATGGAAACCTGGGTATCCTGGGAACAGGTGAACAAATTCTCACCGGTATAGACCACATTGGGAAGATTTTTACTATACCGTTCCAACTCGTCCACATCAATGATTCCGGCAATGTTAATCCCGCATTTGCAGACAAAAACCCCAATTCTGGGTTCTTCCCCCAGCACATCCCTTTCTTCGGGCATGGAAACCGTCTTTGTCAGAGTATGGCGGGCTGCTGCCAGATGGATACCGGCGGCACCGGCGGCGCCTGATGCTTCAGTGATGGAAGAGGGAATATCCTTGGGTCCCTGGAAGGTTCCGGACACAAAAACCCCGGGTCTGGAGGTTGCCAAAGGTGTAAAAGTGTCGGTCTTGACAAAATTATATTTATCCAGGTCCACCCCGATGCGATTGGCAAGGTCAACACTGGCCTTGGGAATGGTCAGCCCCACGGACAGGATGACCATGTCAAAAACTTCCTTGTGCATCCCCCCTTCTTCGTCGGCATATTTTAAAATTAAATTGTCCGTACCCGGCTCTTCCACCACGGAGTGGATCCGGGATTTGATAAATCTCACCCCCTCCTGGTCTGCAGCCCGATTATAATATTTTTCATAGTCCTTGCCGAATGTCCGCATATCCATATTAAAGATGGCCGCATCCAGTTCTTTTTCCGAATGCTCCTTGGCAATCATGGCATCCTTGATGGCATACATGCAGCAGACCGAAGAACAATACCCGTTTCCGCACCGATTGGTATCCCTGGAGCCGATACACTGGAGCCAGGCAATCTTTTCCGGTTCTTTTTCATCGGAAGGCCGGACCAGATGTCCCATGGTAGGGCCGCCGGCGGACAGGATCCGCTCAAACTCAAGGGAGGTCATGACATTCTTGGACCGCTTGTACATGTAGGTATCATCCATGTCCGACGGGTCAAAAGTGGTGGCCCCGGTGGTCATGATAACAGACCCCACTGAAACATCCCTTATCCGTGGCTGCTGGTCGTGATCCACCGCTCCTGCCAGGCAGACCTCCACACATTGGTAACATTCCGAGCAGATACCGCAGGACAGGCAGCGAGCCGCTTCCCTGTCAATGGCCTCTCTGGCAAGCCCCAACGTAACTTCCGCAAAATTGCCTTCCCGATCTTCCACAGAAATCTTTTCCGGGGTTTCCCGGGGCAGACGGGGCACATCAATAATCTCGGGTTTTTCAAACTCATAGCTTTTTTCCCGGCCCTCAGTGAGGTCCAACCCGTTTATAAACCGGTGCATGCTTTCGGCGGCTGTTTTGCCTGAAGCGATGGCATCCACAACTGATTTGGGTCCGTAAAAAGCGTCCCCCCCCGCAAAGACCCAGTCAATGGGGGTCTGGAGCGTAAGAGGATCGGCTTTATACCCGCCGGGCGGGGTGAGGGAGATCCCTTCCTTATCTGCAAATTCAAGTTCCCCTGCCTGGCCGATGGCCACAATCACGATGTCGGCCTCGTGGGAGTTCAGCTTGCAGTCATCAAACTGAGGGTTAAACCTTCCGTTTTCATCAAAGACAGCCGTACATTCCTGGAAGGACACCTCTTCCACCCGTCCATTGGTTCCGTAAAAACCGATGGGGCCCTGGCTGTTAACAATTTTCACCCGTTCTTCCAGGGCTTCTTCAATCTCATAATCCCAGGCCGGCATTTCGTCTCGTTTTTCAAGACAAACCATGGTGACATCCTCTGATCCCAGTCGCCTTGCCGTCAGGGCCACGTCAACGGCCACATTACCGCCGCCGATGACCACCACCCTGCCCGTGAGTTTGTCAGCCTTGCCCATGGCGGCATCCCTCAAGAAGTTTGTTCCCTTGAGTACGCCCTCAAGGTCTTCGCCCTTGACCCCAAGCGCCCTGGAACCATGAAGACCGGTTGCCATGAACACAGAGGCATAGCCCTCTCGTTTAAGGCTTTCCAGGGTAATATCCTTTCCAAATTCAACGGAAGTTTTGATCACAACCCCTAGTCGTTCAATCACATCAATCTCTCGTCCCAACTCTGCTTTGGGCAGCCGGTATTCGGGAATCCCCACCGCCATCATCCCGCCTTTGACCGGCAATTTTTCAAATATGGTTACCCCATACCCTTTTTGGACCAGATAATAGGCAGCAGTGAGCCCTGCGGGTCCTGATCCCACAATGGCGATTTTTTCGTCCCGCTCGTCTGCAATCTCCGGAAGCCAGGGGTCATCGCCTTCCAGATCCAACTCCGCCAGATACCGATGAAGGTATTGGATGGCCAGGGGCTGATCGGCATCTCCCCTGGTACAAACCGCCTCACAGGGATGATGGCATACCCTTCCGCAGGAACCGGGAAAGGGATGTTCCTGTTTAAACAGCTTTAAGGCTTCATGGTATTTTCCCTGGCCCATGAGGGCGATAAATCCCTGGATGGACACATGGGCAGGACAGGTTGCCTTACACGGGGCAATGGAACGTTTGGAGATGCCGTAGGCACCGGGTATGGCCTGCTCATATTGTTTGAAGATGGCTTTGCGGGGCGCAAGCCCCTCGTTGTGTTCACTTATCGTATCAACGGGACATACTTTGGTACATTCCCCGCAGGAGGTACATTTTGAAATATCAACAAACCGTGGACTTTCTTTGATCTTGGCCGTGAAATTCCCCTGTTCACCATCCAATTCCAAAAGTTCCGTATTTGTTAACAACTCAATGTTCAGATGCCGGCCGACCTCGACCAGTTTGGGTGAGATAACTCACATGGTGCAGTCATTGGTTGGAAATGTCTTGTCCAACCGGGCCATCATACCACCGATGGCGTATGATTTTTCGACCAGATAAACATAATATCCTGAATTTGCCAAATCAATGGCCGACTGCATTCCTGCAATACCGCCGCCAAGAACCATGACCGCACCTGCAAGATCTTTGTTGGGTGTCACCTTTTGCGTCATTCTCAAACCTCCTAACCGTTTAGTATAGCCGCATTAAATTTTAAGCTATGGCCTGGAACACTTGCTTGTATGCAAGCAACACTTGCTTCGGAGCAGAGGGCTGAAACAAAAGTCCGGTGCATGAAAAAGAGTCCATCAACCGGGCTCAAGATAATGATTCACCAAGCGAAAAAGAGAAAGAAGAAAATAACCCGCAATTAGCAACCGAACGAAAAAAAAATCGGCTATCCTGCACCCGAACTAACAATTCCCGAGTCCGAAGCCGATTTTTTTTGTATACGCTTTGTTGGACCGGCATATCCTGCCGATCATTTTTATTATATAGGTGCATCCCTTGTGCACAATACGACAAGAATCTATTGGTCACCTCTTCTTAATATTAAAAAGTGGTCTGATGAAACAAACTGCCTCCTGAAATAAAGATAGAGTCTTTATTTCCCCCTATCTCTAATTAAAAAAATGGTATTTCTTTGTCAAGAATTATTTATTTTACTCAAGTTTCAAACCGAAGGAAAACGGGGTCAGGCTTGCGTTATTGTGCTTTTGTTAAAAGCACAATAACGCAAGCCTGACCCCTTCCATGAAATTTACAATGAATCGGTGTTTTCTTTCATGCCCAGATATTTCCCGCTCAGCCAGACAAGAATCAACACAGGAACACCAATCAGTGCGGTAATGAGAAAAAAAGTAGAATACCCCAGGGTATCAACGATGGTGCCGGAATAACCACCGAAAACCTTGGGGACCAAGGTCATTAAAGAGGTAAAAATTGCATATTGGATGGCCGTGAATCTAATATTGGTGAGGCTTGACAAAAAGGCCACAAAGGCTGCGCTTGCAAGCCCTCCTGCCAGGTTGTCGGCGGAGATGACAAGATATAGCATGGGTAAATTATGCCCCATACCGGCCAGGGCCATGAACAGCAAATTGGTCAAAGAAGAGAGCAAAGCCCCCATGAATAAAATTTTGAGCACCCCGTATCGAATGGACAAAAACCCTCCCAAAAACCCACCTGCAATGGTCATAAAAAGACCGAATGTTTTTACCACACTTGCAATTTCTATCTTTGTAAAGCCAAGATCCTGGTAAAAAACATTGGAAATAACCCCCAATACAATATCCGAGATTCGGTAGAGGCCGATTAAAGCCAGTATCAGCCAGGCAAGAAAAACCCCATACCGGTTAAAAAAATCAGCGACAGGAGCAAGATAGCTGTCTATCACCATTCGTTTATTCACTGCGCCCATTGCCATGGCAATTTTTCCAATGACAGCGGCCACGCAGATGCCTGAACCAAGCCGGACAACTTCAACCAGAAGTCCTGCAAGGGGCTTGTTGTTCAAAAAGAGCCCCATACTTTTTTTCAACCCCGCAGCCATGTCCGCAGTAAAATGGAAGGTCAGGACAAACCCGCCTACTGCCAGGGCAAACAGGAATAAAGATCCCAGATAATCCTTTGGTGTATAAGTTTTTCCTTCAATTTCTTCAGCCCCGGGTTCGGACACAAGCAATGCCGTAATAATGCCCACCAGCATGAAAGCCGCCATGATGCAATAGGTGATCTGCCATGCTTGATATATATAATTTCCCTTTATGGATCCAAATAACTGTGCCAGGAACAGGGCACCGGCACCGGCAACCAGCATGCCGATCCGATAACCGCCAATATATGCTGACGCCATCAGGGCCTGGAGATCAATGTCAGCCGATTCTATTCTGTAAGCATCAATGACAATATCCTGGGTTGCCGAAGAAAAACCAAGCATGACAGCTGCCATTGCCATGATCGTCAATGGATATTGGCCCGATGCAGGATCTGTGAATGCCATCCACAAGATGGCTGCTATAACACCTGTCTGGGCCGCTATTATCCAGCTTCTCCTGCGCCCTAACAACCTTGTGAAAAAAGGGATGGGCAGCCGGTCCACCAAAGGCGCCCATACAAATTTGAATGAATATCCCAGTGCTGCCCAGCTAAAAAAAGTAACAGCCGATCGTTCGACCCCAGCCTCCCTTAGCCATAGAGAAAGGGATGAAAAAATCAATAAAATGGGCAGGCCTGCAGAAAATCCGAAAAAAACCATGGTGACAACCCGGGGATGAAAAAAGGACTGCATCGATTCTTGCCAATTACGCATCATTTGTATTTTTCCATTTTTTTATAAAGAAAAGGAAGCTATGGGGATTAAGGTATCAAATTAAAATATCAGATTAACCTGTCAAATTTAAAGATCTGGTTAACATATCAGAGAGTAATTTCATAATTATAGGGAACGGCAAAGCAATCAATTGCCTGGGTATTATTCACCTGTGCATTGGTTTTAAACACATGGGTGCAGTCTTGTACGATGGCATCCATATCATCGTCGGTCCTGTCCTGGTTCAAATGGATCAGGCCCAGTCGTTTAACCCCAGCCTTTGCAGCCAGGTCCATGACATCGGGGATGGAGGAGTGACCCCACCCGGTCTTCCGGACATATTCACTTTTTGTGTACTCAGCATCATGCAATAAAAGATCGGCATTTTCTGCAAATTTGATATAGTCCGAAAGCTTTTGGCTCTGGGGATGGGCAAACCCAAGTTCATTGTCCGTTAAAAAAACAAAATTTTTACCCTCTTCTGTAAATTTATACCCCAGACTTCCTTCAGAATGGCTTGTGAGAATTGAATCTACGGTCAAAGAACCGATATTAAAACTGCCGGTCAAGGAGGTATCAAACTGGATATCGGCAGGCAGATCTTTTAGCTGAACAGGGAAAAAAGGAGGCTTCAGGACTTCATTTAATACCCCTTTTGTATCAAAACTCCCAAATTTCCGGTCCTGAAAAATGATCCGGGTTTTCCGATAAAGCAAGGGTTTGAAAAATGCAATCCCCAGAATATGGTCCCAATGCGTATGGGTGAGCAGCAAGGTGTAGTCAGAAATATTGCGCCTCAAAAGGGAATTGCCAAGCCGACGGATCCCTGTGCCGGCGTCGATGATAACGGTTTCCCCTGTTTTTGCCTGAATTTCGATACAGGTGGTATCTCCTCCATACCGTACATATTGCTGTCCTGATACAGATATTGATCCCCTGGACCCCCAACATTTAATAAACATGATTCTCCTGTATCAACCCCAAAGATTAGAATCCATACACAAACTCAACTCCCTACAATCTTATGAATCGACACAGAAATCAATATTTTTTTTGATTACCACCAAATTATTGATATTGACAACTGCGTTTATTTTGCTTAGGAAAACCAAGAATATAAATCGTACTATACAATAAATCTTATATTTAAAAAGGGGATCTTAAATATGGCACAGCTAATCGCAGACAGAAGAGATGTGGATTTTGTATTGCATGAACAAATTGGAATGGTCGACCATGAACTATTTGAAGAGTTTAATAAAAAAACAGCTGACCTGATCGTATCCGAAGCGAGGAATCTGGCCATTAAAGAAATTTTACCCACCTTCAAAGATGGGGATGAAATCGGATGTAAGCTTGAAAACGGCAAGGTCACCCTACCCGACTCTTTTAAACGGGCCTGGAAACTTTATTGTGAAGGAGAATGGCTGGCCATGTGTGACGACCCTATTGTAGGGGGTCAGGGCATGCCAAAGACCATTGGTTGCGCTGCCCTTGAATACATGGTGGGCGCCAATTCGGCTTTCATGCTCTACTACGGCATGACCCATGGGGCAGCCAAACTGGTTGAAGCCTTTGGGGACGAGGAGCAAAAAAACCTTTATATGAAAAAAATGTTTGCCGGCGTTTGGGGCGGCACCATGCTGCTCACTGAATCCGAAGCAGGATCGGACGTAGGAGCGCTGGCCACCACCGCCGTAAAAAAAGAAGACGGAACCTATGCCATCCAGGGAACCAAAATTTTTATCTCTGCCGGTGAGCATGATCTGTGTGACAATATTATCCACCCGGTCCTTGCCAGGATTGAAGGGGCACCCGCCGGAACAAAGGGAATATCTTTATTCCTGGTCCCCAAATTTTTGGTGAATGCCGACGGCAGCCTGGGGGCCTTCAACAATGTTGTCTGCACAGGGCTTGAAGAAAAAATGGGCATCCACGGCAATGCAACGGCCTCCCTTTCCCTGGGGGAAAAGGCAGAATCCATTGGCACCCTGCTCGGAGAAGAGAACAAGGGCATGCCCGAAATGTTCAAAATGATGAACGAAGCCCGGGCCTTTGTGGGCATGCAGGGGTTTGCTGTGGCTTCTGCCTCGTATATGTATGCACTGGAATATGCCAGGACAAGGATCCAGGGAAGGCACCTTACGGCTGGCAAGGATCCTTTGGCCAAAGATGTCGCCATTATCCAGCACCCAGATGTCAAGCGCCAACTGCTCAATATGAAAGCCTATACAGAGGGCATGCGGTCCCTGATCTATTATTACGCAAAATGTTCCGACATCGTCCATACCACCGAGGATGAAACCCTGAAAAAAGAAACCGCCGCTTTAATTGAGGTCTTAACCCCCATCGTCAAGGGCTATATCACGGACAAGTCCCTTGAGGTCTGCTCCCACGGCGTTCAGGTCTACGGTGGTTATGGGTATGTCCAGGAGTACCCCGTGGAGCAGCTCATGAGGGATACCCGGATCTTCATGATCTATGAAGGCACCAACGGCATCCAGGCCATGGATCTTCTGGGCCGGAAACTGTCCATGAACCAGGGACGCTCCTTTGACTATTTCATAGCCCAGATTAAAAAAACCATCCAGGATGCGGATGGGATTGAAGGAGTTGAAGAGATGACGGCAAAAGTGGCCCATGCCGTATCCCGGCTTGAGGAGGTGGCAACGGTCATCAAGGATCGATCCAGATCAGACCAGGCATTAAATGCCTATGCCTTTGCCCATCCCTTTCTGGAGGTCACAGGAGACGTCACCTTTGCCTGGATGCATCTTTGGCGGGCCAGCATAGCGGCCCCGAAACTTGCAAAAAAAGTGGGCAGCCTGGACAAGGACGCTGTTGCGCAAAAAGCACTTAAAAACAAGGATGCGGCTTTTTATGCAGGGCAAATGGCAACGGCCAAATTTTTTATTTCTACCCTTCTTCCCCAGGCCTATGGTAAGATGGATGCCATTCTTGAGGGAGATACCTGTGTAGAGGATATTCTAGATGTCTCCTTTGGTTCAAAATAAGGATCAAAAAACAGGGAGGTCAAATGTTTGAAACCATCAAAAAAAGCGTGTTAACCGGTGTGGGACTGGCCCTGCGATCCAAGGATGAAATCGAGGAACTGGCAAAGGAGTTTGCCGAACAATCCAAGATGGACCAGACCGAGGCAAAACAATTTCTGAATGAATGTCAGGAAAAATATGAGGATGCCAAGCAAGGGTTCGATAAAAAAATCGAAGCCGCCATTGAAAAAATATTGAAGAAGCTGGATTTACCGACACGATCAGACATTAAACAGCTGAACCAGCGAATTGACGAATTGACTGAGGATTTCAATGGCAAAAATGAAGCATAACCATAGGCTTATGCTCAACATCTAACCAATCGCCTTTAAATTTTGATCGCTCTGGAAGAACCTGGCCCGTTGGGACGGCCTCTATCCCGAAGCCCAGGACCTGGAGAAGATTCAACAATACATGCATGATGTCATGGAAATTGGTAACATCGTTGATCTTGAAAAATTCATTGAAAACCGCTTTGCCAATCAGGCTTACAATATATAGACGAGGTGTTGTCCATGAAAATTACAGACCCGCAAGTCATTGAAAATGGAGAAAAAGACCTGATTAATGCCGTACAAAAAGATCTGGATCTGGATACAGTCAAACAGATTCTCAAGAATCGCATGGGGGCTTCCACCCTCTCTTCAAAGGGGGGTCAGATAGTGGTTCACAACAATAAAATCGCTTTCAGGCTGGACTTTGATATCAATTTAAGCGGCAGCCTTCTCTTTGACAGGGAGGGCGATTATATTGATGACTCCGGGGAGGAGGAACTCCTTGAACCTGCCAGGGACCCGGAAATGGCCTTGGAAAGATTTGATACCAAGGATGCACTCACCGATAAAGGAATAGATGAGCCCCCATATGATGGAATCCGCTTGGTTGACACAGGACTATACGAAACCGATCCCGACGAGATCAATACCGCTGAACCAGATCTATCCGATCAAGAGGAAGTGGACACCCAAAACTTGGAAAATGAGAGCCTGGAAGGTAACTATCTTGCGGATGAAGCTGTGCTTCAAGAAGAGATATTTGACGATGATATCAATGGTATTCTCAAAGAAAGCCGTGAATTCTGGAAACAAAGAAAGGATTCCTAACCATGATTAAAATACCTGGCAGCAAAATCTGCTGCCACCGCCGCCATGGCCATTGAATTGGCCGGGCGTAATCAGGATATAAACAACCCGAATGAAAAATTTTTAACCCTTGAGAAAGAATGTCAAAATATAGTGACGTTCATTAAAGGATTTGCTCCATAATGGGAACATCGTTTCAAGACCAGCTGCTTAAATCAGGACTTGTGAATAAAAAACAGGTCAAAAAAATCTCGCATGAAAAACGTGCCAACCGCAAAAGAAATCAAGGGGCTCCCCCCTCTCCTGAAATAAATAAAGCATTAGAGGAAAAGCTGGCCAAAGAAAAACGCAACCGAGAACTCAACCAAGAACTCAATAAAGAAAAAAAGAAACGTGAACGACTGGCCCAGGTCCGGCAGCTCATTGAAACAAACCGTTTGGATATAGAAGATGATGATGAACCCTATTACTTTGCCCTGGGGAAAAAAATTAAAAAATTGTATGTAAATAAAGAGATTGCCAGGAAACTAAGTCTTGGGCAATTGGCCATTGTTCACCTTGATGACCATTTCGAAATTGTACCTGCCAAGGCGGCCCATCAGATCGCCAGCCGTGATAAGGATGCACTGGTGGTACTGCACAGCCCCGAAGACCCGAGGGAATAAAATGAGTTTAAACTTTGAAGAAATAGATTTTCGTTCAACGCCCATCGGCAACCTGATGCTGCGGCGCCGCAAGTTGCTCCAGCTTGGGGGCCTTGATATATATGAGGTAAAACTTGGTGAGGATTTTTTGATGTCAAGCTTGTTCCATGAAGCAGAATCTCAATTGGCCAAACTGGGGCTCAATCTATTAAAAAATAAAAATTTAGACGTTGTGGTCGGCGGTCTCGGGCTTGGGTACACAGCTGTTTCTGCCTTGGAAGATCCCCGGGTGAAATCCCTTGTGGTTGTGGAGTATTTAGAAGGGGTCATCGAGTGGCACCAAAAGGGACTTGTTCCCTTAGGCAAAATTTTGACAAAGGATTCCCGCTGCCAATTGCTCAATGCCGACTTTTTTGCCCTGTCCTCTGACCTGTCAAAAAGCTTTGACCCGAACCAGCCCACAAAGAAGCATGATGCCATTCTTCTGGATATAGATCACACACCGACCCGGGTATTACACCAGACAAACACCCGTTTTTATACCGAAGAGGGGCTGGGGGAACTGGCCCAGCATTTAAAGCCCGGCGGCGTATTTGCCCTTTGGGCCGATGGACCGCCGGAGGCATCCTTTACCCGTCACCTTTGCAAGGTATTTGCAACGGCCCAGTCCCACACCATCGTGTTTGATAATCCCATAACCGGCGGTTCCTCGGAGGGTGCTGTTTACACGGCACAGGTGGGTCTGTAAGGCCATCACTACAAATGAATCCTATTTGCCTGCAGAGTTCATGGCGGATCAATTTTTCCGGCTGCCAGGGCAAGGCGGGTTGCGGCCAACTTGTAATCATGGACAGCCTTGATTTCATGGGTCAAACTCTGCTGCACCATGACCTGGGCATCCAGAAGATCGGTAATGGTAAACAGACCACTGTTATATCGGTTTTTCACGATGCGCAAAGACTCTCGTGACTGGCCTACGGCTGCCTGGTTCACTTGAATGCGCTTCCAGGCGCTCTGGGCATTGAAAAATGCCTGGCGGGTTTCCCCGCAGATCTGCTGTTCCATGCCACGCAGAAGGGTCTTGGTCTGATTGAGGTTCATTTGTGCCTCCCGCACTTTTGCCGAGATCCGGCCTCCGGTGAACAAGGGCATGGAGACGATGGCACCAATGGTATAGTTGGTTGCCGCACCATCAAAATCCTCTGAATTGATCTCATAATTTCCTGCCAGACTCACCGATGGATTCCGGGATGCCTTGGATTTGTCTATCTCTTTTTGGGCAATCTGTCGCTGAAAAGCCAGATGCTTAAGATCCGGCCGATGGGACAGGGCAGTGCTGATCCAGGTATCCAGGCTGCCGGCGATGGGATCACCGGCCCTGAGGGGAGTTGACAGGGTATAATTCACATCTCCTGCAACCCCCATGGCAACATTCAGTCGGCATTTGGCAATATCGGTCTGACTTTTGGCCTCGGCCAGCTGTTGTTCCAGGTCGGCAATCTGAACCTGAGCGCGCAGCAGATCGCTTTTCGCCACAAAGCCCCCGTCATACCGGGATTGTACCATTTTCAAGTGGGAACGGGCAGTGTCTGAAATCTGCCGGATAACGATTTTGTTTTCCCGGGCAAACAAGGCGCCAATATAGCAGGTAATGGTATTGGCAATCACCTGCTGCCGAGTACGTTCGTTAAAAAGCGCTGCTGCCTCCTGGTTCAAATGGGCCTGCTGAAGGCCATACCAGGTCTGGCCGCTGTCATACACAGGCCAGGCAACAGAAAGGTTCGATGCATAATTTGTGATACCGTCCGGGTTATTGAGCCGGTCAGGATCAAAATCCTGGGCAGTGATGGACCCCTGGTTCAGTTTTGCCCCAAAGGCCCACATGGGATTGGTGGTACGGCTGGACTGTCCTGAAAGATGAACCTGGGGCATTGCACCTGAACGGGCCTGGATAACCTTTTCCTGGGCGGAAAGGACCCCAAAGCCTGCGGCCTGGAGGCTTGGGTTGCTGTCCAGTGTCATTTCAACCGCCCGGGAAAGTGTCAACTCCAACACCGGGTCCGACACCGGGTCCGATATCAGGTCCGAGGCCAGGCCCTGAACCGAAGAGACCAGGAGCCATACCGTCATAACCCAACCGGCCATAACCCTTATGGACCAGAGGCATAAAAAACCGTTGTTCAATTGTAATGTCATTGGTTCTTCCTTAATTATTTGGGCGGTAGTCATTATTCAGATTCTGCCTCTTTGACCGCAAGGTGCTTATGGGCCGCTTCCCAGCGTTTATCCATAAAATACAAAATCGGTACCGTCATCCGTGAAAACAGCAAAGAGGCCACCTCTCCGGCCATGAGGGATATGGCAAGTCCCTGAAAAATCGGATCAAAGAGAATGACCGAAGCCCCCACAACCACGGCGGCGGCGGTCAGCATCATGGGACGAAATCGGACGGCACCGGCATCAATGACCGCCTGGTCCAGGGGCATGCCCTGGGCGATCCTCAGCTCAATAAAATCCACCAGGATGATGGAATTTCGCACCACAATTCCGGCACCTGCAATGAAACCGATCATGGAGGTGGCCGTAAAAAATGCCCCCATGGCCCAGTGGGCTGGGAGAATCCCGATCAGGGAAAAGGGAATTGCCACCATGATCACAAAAGGCGTTGAAAACGACTGGAACCATCCCACCACTAGGACAAAGATCAGGACCAGGACAACGGCAAAAGCCAGGCCCAGATCCCTGAATACCTCGTAGGTGATGTGCCATTCCCCGTCCCATTTCATGGCCAGATGCCGGTCGGTTTCCGGCAGGGCTGCCGTGTGCTGGACAATGCCGTATCCTTCAGGTGTTGTGATGGCATCTATTTTTTTCCACATTTCCAGGATAGCATAGACCGGGCTTTCCTTGGCGCCGGCCACATCAGCCGTCACATGGATGACCGGCATAAGATTTTTATGATAGATGCTCCTGTCCAATTGGGTCTGTCGCACCCGCAGCAGGGAGGACAGGTCCACCAGACTGCCGTCGGCAGCCGGCACCTTGATAGCCCCGAGCCGGTCCACACCTGCCCGGGTGGCAAGCGACGGCTGGAGCACAATGGAAACATCTTCTTTTTCCAGGGACTTATGGAGCAGGCCGGCAGTTTGTCCCTCCAGAACGAGCTGCAGTGTCCGGGCGATCCTGCCAACACTGATACCGTGGAGGGCCGCCTTTTCCTGGTCAATATCCAGCTGAAATCGTGTCTGTTCCTCTTCCATGTACCAGTCCACATCCACCACGCCGTCCGTGGTTTCGAAAATATCCCGCACCTTGAGGGCCAGTTCTTTTTGGCGATCATAGTCCGGGCCATAAATCTCGGCCACAAGCGTTGACAACACCGGAGGCCCCGGGGGGACTTCAGCTATTTTGACCCTTGCCCCGTAACGATCGGCAATAATTTTCAAGGGATCTCTCACCCGTTTGGCAATCCCATGGCTCTGCTGTTTGCGCCTGCCCTTGCCGGCAAGGTTGACCTGAATATCTGCCATACCAGGCCCCGATCTCAGGTCATAATGACGAACCAGGCCGTTGAAATTATAGGGGCCAGCTGTTCCCGAATGGATCTGGAAATCCACCACCTCGTTGACGGTTTTAAGATACTCCCCCATTTCCATGGCCGCCGAGGTGGTTTCCTCAAGGGTAGCCGTCTCTGGCATATCCAGGATCACCTGGAATTCACTCTTATTATCAAAGGGCAGCATCTTGACCCGGACCAGCCCCGCGACGACCAGGGCACAGGCCAGGAAAAGAAGTCCTGCTACCCCCCCCAAGAAAAGCCCATCGTACCAAAGGCTTGTGAAGCAGAGGATCCATGACCTTCCGATAAAGCCGTATGGACCAGTCTTCCTTGTGCGGGTCTCCATCCCCCCCGTGCTTGTCCGGCCTTATCATTCGCACCGATGCCCAGGGCGTGACAATAAAGGCCACCAAAAGTGAAAAAAACATGGCGGCCGAAGCCCCCATGGGAATCGGCCGCATATAGGGCCCCATGAGACCGCCGACAAAGGCCATGGGTAAGATAGCAGCAATGACGGCCAGGGTGGCCAGGATCGTGGGGTTGCCCACTTCATCCACGGCTTCTATGGCCACCGTGAAATGAGAACGACCATGGTTTTCCTCCAGCCGATAATGGCGCACCACATTTTCCACCACCACGATGGCATCATCCACCAGAATACCAATGGAAAAAATCAGGGCAAACAGGGTGATGCGGTTCAGGGTATAGCCGTACAGATAAAAGGTCGTCAGGGTCAGGGCCAGGGTAACGGGAATGGCAAAAGCCACCACATAGGATTCCCGGTGACCCAGGGTAAACCAGATGAGAATGATCACCGACACCACGGCAATGAGCATGTGAAACAACAGTTCATTGGATTTTTCCTTGGCCGTCTCACCATAATGGCGGGTGATGGTCATATGAATATTGTCCGGGATGATCCGTCCTCTTGCATCCTCAACTCGTTCCAATACTTTTTCTGCCACACTGATGGCGTTGGTGCCCTTGCGCTTGGCCACGGTCAGGGTGACAGCAGGCCAGACCCCCCTGGATGCATCCTCGGTCTGGATCTGTTTTTCAGCAGCGGCAGGGCCGGTACCAAAAAAAACATATTGGGACGGATCCCCTGGCCCATCTTCAATGACGGCCACATCCCTCAGATAAACCGGCCGACCCTTGTAAACATTTATCACCACCCGGCCCACATCTTGGGCATCCTTGAGAAGACCGCCTGTGTGGACCACCACCTGCCCCTGGCGGGAGGGGAAACTGCCTGAATCCGATGCCTGGTTGGCTGCGGCCACAATGCCTGCAACCTGTTCCATGTCCAGACCATAGGCTGAAAGACGCACAGGGTCGAGACGAACATTCACCTGACGCTGTTCACCGCCGATAATGGTGGTGATGGATACATTGGGCTCCTGCTTGACCCGGTCCTCCACCTCTGCCACCAGTCGTCTGAGCTGGTAATGATCCACTTCTTCGCTCCAAAACGTCAGGGCCAGGATGGGAACGTCATCAATATATCGGGGCCGGATCAGCGGCGGGCTTACGCCGGAAGGAATCCTGTCATAATTGGCCGTCAGCTTGGCTTGAAGCCGGACAATGGCCCCCTCCTGGTCCTGTCCCACCAGAAAACGAACCACGACCATAGACATGCCCGGCATGGAGGTCGAGTAAATGTATTCCACACCCGGGATTTCCCAGAGAAACTTTTCCATGGGTTTGGTGACCCGCTGTTCCACCTCTTTGGCCGAAGCCCCGGGCATTTTCACAAACACATCAATCATGGGAACGATGATCTGGGGCTCTTCCTCCCTGGGCAGGGCAATGACCGCTGCAATTCCCAAAAGAATCGAAGCAATGATAATCAAAGGGGTCAGTTTGGAATCAATGAAAAATGAGGCAATTTTTCCAGCCGGACCAAG
>Ga0307929_1001207_pt1 | contig 21053 bp, 16 predicted proteins | sample AceLakmetage1330_FD_203160 | JGI IMG/M metagenome (GOLD analysis project Ga0307929, IMG submission 203160) | Saline water microbial communities from Ace Lake, Antarctica - #1330 | ecosystem: Environmental > Aquatic > Non-marine Saline and Alkaline > Saline | place: Antarctica: Ace Lake...
TTTACTGAAGCATGTAAGAATAGGATGTTACAAATATCCTCAAATTATCATAGAAAAAAATGGGCAAATTGAGAACAAATAAAAAGGCTAAAGCTTGCCCAATTAACAACCACAAAACTTCCTCCGAGCCATCAGTGTAATCCGTGGTCAAAAAATATGAATCGAGATAAGCTCAAAGCATACGCACCCAGAGCACGTCGTGATTTCATCAAGGCAGTTACCGATCGTGCGTACTTTTATGGGCTGACGAAAGAGAAGATAGAGCCAGTTACGGTGCAGGGCGATGTGGTCATTATCGGAGGGAAACCGTTTCCGAGGGATGTGGCGGAAAAGCGGAGGCTGTTGGATGAACAGATCATGCGGGAAGGGTTCGAGCAGGTCATGGAGGCCAGGGCCTATACGTGGTTCAACCGTTTTGTGGCGGTACGGTTTATGGAGGTTCATGGGTATCTAGAACATGGGTATCGGGTTTTGTCTACCACCCCGGTTGAACACCCTGAAAGGGAACCCGGTTCAACGGGGCAGGCGAACCACACTAATAATAGGAAAACTGCTTCTGGGGTTCCGGAAATTGTGGCGTATGCGGAGCATGTGGATTTGCCGGGGCTGGATCGGGAGAAGGTTGTCGAATTGAAGTTAGCCGGTAACAGGGATGAAGAGCTTTACCGGATGCTCCTGATTGCCCAGTGCAATGCCCTTCATAAGGCCATGCCGTTTCTGTTTGAGCGAATTGGGGATGCCACGGAACTTCTTTTGCCTGAAAATCTGCTGCATTCCAATTCACCAGTCCGGAACCTGGTGAGCGAGATCCCGGAAGACGACTGGCAACAGATCGAAATCATCGGCTGGCTCTACCAGTTTTACATCTCGGAGAAGAAAGACCAGGTCATTGGCAAGGTGGTGAAGTCCGAAGACATTCCGGCGGCGACCCAGCTATTCACGCCCAACTGGATCGTGAAATACATGGTCCAGAACTCGCTGGGCGCACAGTGGCTGGCGACCTATCCCAATTCGCCGCTCAAAGAGCAGATGGAGTACTACATCGAGCCCGCCGAGCAGACCGACGAAGTTAGGGCACAGCTCGAAGCTATTACACCCAGCACGCTCGACCCCGAGAAACTGACCCTCATCGATCCGGCATGTGGTTCCGGGCACATCCTGGTGGAGGCCTATGAACTCTTCAAGGCCATCTACCTGGAGCGTGGCTACCGTCAGCGGGATGTGGCGCAGCTGATCCTTGAGAAGAACCTCTTCGGCCTCGATATTGATGGACGCGCGGCGCAACTGACGGGCTTTGCGCTGGTGATGAAGGGGCGGGCGGATGACCGGCGGCTGTTTGAGCGGGAGATGAAGCTCAATGTGATGGCGCTGGTGGACAGTGCGGGGTTTGATGCGGAGCGCTTGGCGAAGGGTGTTCATCTGGAGGATTACGGGCTGAAGCCGGGGGACATCAAAGAGCTGAAGAGACTGTTTGAGCATGCTACGACGCTTGGCTCGCTGATTCAGGTGTCCGAGGGACTGGCTGCGAAGCTGTCGACGTTGAAGCAGCTGAGCGAGACGATCAGCCATGACCTCTTCGTGTCGGATGCGCTCAAGCGTTTGGGGTCGTTGGTACAGCAGACCGAGCTTTTGGCAGCGCAGTACGATGCAGTGGTGGCTAATCCTCCGTACATGGGGAGCAAGTACTACTGTGTCGCGCTGAAGAACTTCGTGAATAGCGTCTACCATGCCGGAAAGGCAGATACCTATGGTGCCTTCACGCTGAGAAACATCCAGTTCGCAAAAGAAAATGGCCATATCGGAATGATCACAATTCCGAACTGGATGTTCCTCGCCTCGTTTGAGCAACTAAGGAACACGATTTTTCGAAACGCGCCAATTACGAGTCTTGTCCACAATGGCCGAGGTGTATGGGGGGCAGACTTCGGCAGTTGCTCGTACGTCTTGCGCCGGTCAACTCTCGAAGAGGAGAACAACCGCCTCTTCATAGACGCCTACGGTCTACAGGACGAGCTCACCCCCGACGTCCCCGTTGAGCAGATCACCCTCACGGTGAACTCCGCCTACCGCTATGGCGGCAAGCTCACTGAAGAGGAGCAGTGGACTCGCTTCCGTCAAGACACCATGGCGGAGGTTGTCTCCTACGCCATCGGCTGTATGATGGGCCGTTGCAGCCTGGACACGCCGGGCCTCATCTACGCCCACAGTGGAAACAACCAGTTCAGGGAAATCTACCACGAAAAACACAACCATCCCCTCGCACTCTCCCGGGAAAATCATTCGTGTAATTCGTGTTATTCGTGGTCCACCTTCCCTCCGGATGCGGACGGCATCGTCCCACTCACCGACACAGACTGGTTTCACGATGATGCCGCCCACCGCCTCATCGAATTCATTTCCGTAGCCTGGCCAAAGGAACACCTCGAAGAAAACCTCAAATTCGTTTCTGAAAGCCTTTCACCCAAACGGGGAGAATCCCCTCGCGAAACCATTCGCCGCCACATCTCCACCGGTTTTTTCAAACACCACCTGAAGACATACAAGAAACGCCCCATCTACTGGCTTTTCTCCAGCGGCAAGCTCCGGGCCTTCCAATGCCTGGTCTATCTTCACCGGTACAACGAAGGGATGTTATCACGCATGCGGACCGAATATGTAATCCCGTTACAGGGGAAGATCTCCGCCCGGATCGAGCAATTATCAGGGGACATCAACGCTGCTACCTCCACGGCCCACAGCAAGAAAATGGAAAGGGAACGGGGGAAGCTCGTTAAACAGCAGGCGGAACTCCAGGGATTTGATGAAAAACTGCGTCACTACGCCGACCAGCGGATCAGCCTTGATCTGGATGACGGGGTGAAGGTAAACTATGGGAAATTCGGGGATCTGTTGGCGGAGGTAAAGGCGGTCACCGGGAAAAAGAAAAAATGATCCGCAGATTACACAGATTGCACGGATTGTAAGAAAAGAAAAACAGCAACCACAAATTACACGAATTATACGAATAAGTAAAAGAAAGGGGCCAGGGTGAGGTTTGATGTGGGAAAAGCGGCTGACGTTACTATGAAGAACTGCTATCGGCGTCTTCAAAACAATAAAACCATTCGTGCTATTCGTGTGATTCGTGGTTAAAAATAGGAAGTGCAGCAAGGCGGGAACGCAAATGACAGTCAAAATTAAGCAAATTCTCACCAGCCCGGAAGGTAAGACACTGGAGTTCAAGCGGGATCTGTCATCACCCCGGCCGATGCTCAAAACATTGCTTGCCTTTGCTAATACGGCGGGCGGCCGTTTGATTGTCGGTGTGGATGATGACCAGCGGGTCGTTGGTGTTGCGGATCCGCTGGATGAGGAAGAGCGGATATGCAGCCTCATTGCCGATTCCATTGCCCCACGTCTCGTGCCGAACGTGGAATTGATGACGGTGGAAGGCAAGACTGTGCTTGTGGTTGAGGTCTTTCTCAGCGGCTTGCGCCCCCATTACTTGAAGGCAAAAGGACTTGAAAACGGGGTTTATGTCAGGTTAGGTTCAAGCAATCGGCAGGCAGACCGGGAGTTGATTGCTGAATTGCGCCGTACGGCTGAAGGGATTGCTTTTGACGAACTTCCCATGCCTGAGTTATCCACCAATGACCTGGGTCTGGCGTCAATGAAGTCGCTGTTTCGTGGGGACCGAAAACTGGGCGAAGAGGAACTGATCACCTTGAAACTGCTCACCCATGAACAAGGACGGCTTGTGCCCACCAGGGGCGCGGTATTGTTGTTCGGAAAAGATCGAATCCGTTATTTTCCCGATGCCTGGATCCAGTGCGGGCGATTTGTGGGACAGGATAAGGCCGAAATTTTTGACCATATTGAACTGCACGACCATCTGCCCCAGGCCGTGGAAAGTATCCTGCTGTTTCTCAAAAAACACGCCATGCGCGGTGCCGATTTTTCAGAAATCCGGCGCAAAGATGTCTGGAGTATTCCCCTTGGCATTTTGCGTGAGGTAGTGATCAATGCCCTGGTTCACGCCGACTATTCCCAACGCGGCGCTCCCACCCGCATCGCTTTCTTCGATGATCGTATCGAGATTGAAAATCCCGGCATTCTTCTTCCCGGCATGACCATCGAAGACATGAAACAGGGGGTTTCCAGAATCCGCAATTCTGTTATTGCGCGCGTGTTTCGGGAATTGGGTCTCATAGAACAATGGGGCAGCGGTGTCCGTCGTGTTTTCAAGGAGGCCGAAGAACTTGGTTTGCCGGAGTTGCAAATCGTGGAAATTGGTATGAGAATGCGTTTTATTGTGTCATTAACAAAGAAAATCACGGTTCAAGCCAAAACCGGACAAGTCGAGGCACAAGTCGAGGCACAAGTCGATCTTGATATCCTTTCAGTCTGCGCTGAACATCCACGCTCCTCTTCAGAAATTGCAGCAGCGCTTGGGCACAAGAAATTGAGTGGTAACCTGCGGAAAGCCTTACCCCGACTCAAAGAAGCCGGCTTGCTGGAATACACCATCCCAGCCAAACCCAACAGCCGTTTGCAAAAATACCGCCTGACCTCGATGGGTAAAGCCGTATTAAAGAAGTGAAAAGAGGGTATTGATGGATCGTGATGCTGTTCAACTCCCCACTGTTTATGTGATTGCCGGACCGAACGGGGCCGGAAAAACTACGTTTGCTAACGAATTTCTACCGGACTTTGTGCACTGCCGTCAATTCCTGAACGCCGACCTGATTGCCGCAGGACTGTCGCCATTTGCTCCGGAGACACAGAATGTGAGAGCAGGACGTTTGCTTCTGACCAGGATCAAGGAACTTACCGCGGCGAGAGAAAACTTTGGGTTTGAAACCACGCTGTCCGGCCGCGGGTATATCCGCCATCTCGATGAACTGAGAAGAAATGGATATCGGATTGTGCTTTTTTTTCTCCGGCTCCCGAGTGCGGACATGGCCGTCGCTCGCGTAAAAGCACGAGTCCGAGAAGGCGGGCATAATGTTCCCGAACCTGTTATCAGAAGGCGCTATAAGTCCGGCCTTAGGAATTCATTCTCTCTGTATAGGCCTCTTGCCGACATTTGGTGTATTTACGATGCCTCTTATCTCCCGCCCAAAATAGTGGCACATGAAGAAATGGGGAAAACCGAGGTGTTTGAAACCGGGATCTTTGAAAACATTCTTCAAGAAATGAGGAAATAAGAACATGGATGTGAATAGGGAAGTTGAAAACACATTAGCATGGAAAGCAGATGCGGCCTTTCTGCAGGCCGCGTATAAAGTCATCCAGCGGGCCAAACAGGCGGGATCTCTCGTGGTTATTTGGGAAGACGATCAAATAAAGGAAGTCCCTCCGGAGGAGCTGGAATCACGGATTGCCGCCCAATGGCCCCCCGAAGCGAGGGCCTAAACCATCTCTTATCCGTGCCATCGGCGTCATCCGTGGTCAATTTTTTTCACATTCGTGCTATTCGTGTGATTCGTGGTAAAAAAATGGACAACACAAAAATAGAAGAAGCTCTTGCCCGCCTGTTTGACGAAGAAGGCCAACGCATTGTCTTCTGGAACGATCCGGACCAGGAGTTTTATATTACCGTTACTTCCCTGGCTCTCCCCGAAGGCGTCAGCATTCTTCGCCTGGATCAGATCGGCGCTCTCGAAGCCAAGATCCGGATGGAGCGGGATGACCCTGAAGGGAAATATCTTCTCTATTCCCCCACCGAAGAGCCTGACTACGAAGCCGACTGGCTCCTCGATATCCGTCTCTACAGTCGCCCTTTCCGTGCAGACAGGGCCTCCATGATATTAGACGAACTGGGCCTGGCCAACCAGCACCTCCGGGACCACATTGCCGCCCGCCGGAAGTTCTTTGACAGCAAACAACGGCTCCAGAAGCTCAAAGAGATCGCGGAGACCAATGACACCGATGTGGACATGGACCGCAAGATGATTTCCGTCGTCTTAAAGGCGGACCATGCCGAGTGGTTCAATATGGTTTGCACACTCTTTCATGGCTTTACGCTTGGGGGAAATGGAAACAACCTGGACCTGAACAGTCCCCCGGATGCCTGGTTGCAGGTGGAAAAGTTTGAACTGGACAGCCCATTCTGGCGGACGGCCAAAACCCTCTTCGGGTATAGCGAGGAGGTCCCTACCTTAAAGAATTTCTTGGTTCGCCTCCTGGTCACCGATTTTGCCCATCATTTCAAATCAAGCGTGCCGGATTCGTTGGCCCATCTGGTATTGCCCCCATCGGGCAGGTCCAATGCCGTGGTTTGTCTGGCCCAGTGGCGTGACAGCGCCGGCAAGGGGAGCAGTTATGACAGACTGTCCGATCTGGTGGCCGACATCATCAAAATGAAAGATCATCTATATGGCCTGGAAATCGAACCCCTGTTAGATGTCATGACCTTCCAGGACGTGGAAAAGGCCATTGCACAGGGCCTCAGGGATCGGGTCGTATCGGGGGCGGGTGTTATTAACGTGGGTGACATCCGTTCCGTGGCGACTCACCGGCAGGTTGGTCACTGGGCCTCTCCCAATGTGGTGGGGGCAGACCATATCCCCCGGGCGGCCTTTCACGCGGTCTACGAGGCCCTGATTGCAGCGGCCGAGTTTTTCGCCCTGGAGAACGCCCATGGCCACCTCGACTATGACGATGCGCAGGAGATGGTCAGGGCATACGAGCGAGAACTGTTCCGCTTTGACCAACTGTACCGGCAATTCTGTGAGCAGGCCGATATTGCGGAGTCGCGCATATGGGATGTACTCAAGACCCTTCGGGAACAGGTGGAAGCCTGCTACGTGAATGGATATATCCAGGATCTTGCGACCTGTTGGGGAAAACTTGTTGTTCCGAAGGGAAAGCCGTCGCTTCTGTCGGCATGGAAAGTCAAAGATACACCCAATCAGCAGGACTTTTTTGAGAGGTATGTGGCTCCCCGATTGAAAGAGGCTGAACGTCGGCGGAGCTTTGTGATTATCAGTGATGCCTTTCGCTATGAAGCCGCGGAAGAACTTACCCTGGAACTCAATGGAAAATACCGTTTTGAAGCCACACTGAGTTCACAGCTTGGTGTCCTGCCATCCTACACGGCCCTTGGCATGGCTGCCCTGTTGCCGCATAAAAAGCTGGAATATAAGTCCAATGGGGATGTCCTGGTGGACGGTCGGCCCACGGCCTCTCTGGGACAACGAAGCCGGATCCTTGACTTTGTGGGAGGCCTGGCGGTTAAGGCCGATGACCTCCTGGAGATGAAAAAGGGAGAAGGCCGCGATTTCATCAAGGATAAACGTCTCATCTATATCTACCACAACGCCATCGATGCAATCGGAGATTCCGCATCCACCGAAGGACACACCTTCGAGGCTGTGAGACGGGCGATCAATGATCTGGCATCGGTCGTCACCTACATCATCAATAACCTGAATGGTCACCATGTGCTTGTTACCGCGGATCATGGCTTTCAGTTTACGGAATCGTCTCCCGGGGAGCCCGATAAAAGCAGCCTCCAGGATAAGCCGCCAGGAACCGTGAAGGCAAAGCAGCGTTTTCTCCTGGGACACGGCCTTGGGGACCATGACAGCGTATGGCATGGCACAACCGCCGCAACCGCTGATGCGGAAGGAGACATGGAGTTCTGGATTCCCAAAGGAGTCAATCGATTTCATTTTATGGGAGGGGCCAGATTCGTTCACGGTGGGGCCATGCTTCAGGAGATCGTGGTTCCGGTGGTTACCGTGCGGCATAAAAAGGACAAGGAGGCCGGGGCTACGAAGACGAAACAGGTCACGGTCCATGTGCTGGGGACCAGCCACAAAATTACCACCTCCCGGCACCGGTTCGAAATGATCCAGATGGAACCGGTCAGTAACCGGGTTAAACCAATTACCCTCAAAGTGGCCGTATACGAAGGGAATGACCCGGTTACCAGCATCGAAAACATACCCTTTGAGAGTTCCTCCAACAACATTGAGGAACGGAAAAAATCCGTCACCCTTGTCCTTCAGGACAGGCAATATGACAAGAAAGCAAAATATCGACTTGTGTTAAGGGATGCTGAGACCGGAGTGGAGCAAGAGAGTGTGGAGGTAATCATAGACAGGGCATTTACCGATGATTTCTGAGAACCCAAAAGACATTATGGATGGAAGCCTGGACGAGCTTCTCAACCGGCATTTTGCAGGCAGGGTTGTTCGCAAAGACCTCACCAAACTGGTGAAGGAAGGTGCGAATGTGCCGGTTTACGTGCTGGAGTACCTGCTCGGACAACACTGCGCCTCGAATGATGAAGCAATTATCCAGGATGGTCTGGCGACCGTAAAACGGATCCTGGCTGAAAATTATGTGAGGCCCGATGAAGCCGAAAAAGTGAAATCGGTCATTCGGGAACGGGGTAACCTGAAGATTATTGATAAGGCCACGGTCAAACTCAATGAAAAGCGGGATGTGTATGAGGCTTTTCTATCCAACCTGGGGATCAAAGGGGTGGAGATCAGTACGGAATCGGTGCGGCGTTATGAAAAGCTGTTGGCCGGGGGGATCTGGTCCATCATCTCCATGGAGTATTTCTATGAAGAGGGACAAAAAGGGTCGCCATTTTTGGTCCGGGAGTTGAAACCGATTCAGATGCCGAATATGGACATGGAGGAACTGTTTGAAGGCCGACGGCATTTTTCCGAAGAACAGTGGATTGATGTCTTGATCCGCTCCACCGGCCTGGAGCCAACCCAATTCGAGAATCGCGTGAAATGGCACCTCCTGACACGTATGATACCTTTAGTGGAGAATAATTATAACGTCTGCGAACTTGGACCCCGAGGGACCGGGAAGAGCCACATCTATAAAGAGATCAGCCCCAACAGCATCCTCATCTCCGGTGGCAGAACCACCGTAGCAAATCTGTTCTATAACCTCGCAAACCATACCGTTGGGCTTGTAGGCCTGTGGGACGTGGTGGCCTTTGATGAGGTGGCAGGGATTTCCTTCAAGGACAACGACGGCGTTCAGATCATGAAAGACTATATGGCCTCCGGCTCCTTTGCGAGGGGACGCGACCTGATAAACGCCTACGCGTCCATGGTCTTTGTGGGAAACCTCAACCAGCCGGTGGATACTCTGGTCAAGACGAGCCACCTCTTGGCGCCTTTTCCCGAAGCCATGATCGATTCGGCCTTTTTCGACCGTTTCCACGCCTATATCCCCGGCTGGGAGATCCCCAAGATGCGGCCTGAATACATCACGAACCAGTATGGTCTTATAGTGGACTATCTGGCCGAATTCTTTCGGGAGATGCGGAAACGAAATTTCTCCGATGCCATCAACCGCTATTTCAAGCTGGGCCGGGATCTGAACCAGCGGGATACCATTGCGGTGAAACACACGGTTTCGGGTTTATTAAAGTTGCTCTATCCCCATGAAGATTACGATAAAGAGGCGGTGCAGCGCTGCCTGGAGTATGCTCTGGAAACCCGTCGCCGTGTCAAGGAACAACTCAAGAAGATCGGCGGAATGGAGTTTTATGACGTCCATTTCTCTTACATCGATCAGGAAGACATGGAAGAGAAATTCATCAGTGTTCCGGAGCAGGGCGGTGGTTCCCTGATCCCTCAAGGCCCCCTCAATCCCGGAGTTTTACATACCGTAGCCACGGGCAACAGCGGGCATCTGGGACTCTATCGCCTGGAAACGCAGGTAACTCCCGGTAGCGGTTCTCTGACACTGTCGGGCTTTGGGTCTGTCAGCGCTGCAAAAGAGGCAGTAAAGGTTGGCTTCGACTATTTCAGGGCCAATGCCACCGGAGTCAGTGCATCAGTCAAGGCCGGAGACCATAATTATCATATCCATATCGTAGAGCTTCACAACACCGGCCCCACAAAGGCCATGACTCTCACAGCATTTGTGGCCCTCTGTTCCGCTGTACTGGGGAAGCCGGTTCAGTCCCAGTTGGTGGTGTTAGGGAGTATGAGCCTGGGCGGCAGCATCGTTCCGGTCCAGAATCTGGCCGAGTCCCTTCAAGTAGCCTTTGACGCCGGAGCAAAGCGGATATTGTTACCCATGGCCAGCGTAGGGGATATTCCCAGCATCCCCGGAGAACTGTTTACAAAATTTCAGACCGGCTTCTATGCAGATCCCGAGGATGCCGTGTTTAAGGCACTGGGCGTGGAATGATAGAGGTTTTGTTTCTGCGTCAATCGATCCGACTACTGAAGGAATGGATCTGACTTATTTTGAATATTTCAAGTTTACAGTAACTAAATCTTAGAATTTGAATAGCGTCTGCCTAGACAACCAAAGGGATATACTGTTGACATATCCCTAATTAATATCTATAATCCGAGATGTTGGTAAATAGATTTTCTGACGCTTGAATTTCGGCGACATGAATCACAAAACAGAGGAATTTCTTATGGAGGTATCGTGATGTCTTCTGTCCAAACCAAACTTTTCAAAAGCAATCGAAGTCAGGCGGTTCGTCTTCCCAAGCAGATTGCCTTTCCGGAATCAGTCAAAGAGGTTGAAATTACGGCAATCGGCAGCAAGCGAATTATTACGCCGGCGGGTCAATCCTGGGATGACTGGTTTGATGCGCCAGGTGTTTCCAGTGATTTCATGACAGCGCGGGAGCAACCTGAAGATCAGTTCCGGGATGCCTTGTAATGTTGAAGTATTTGTTGGACACCAATATCGTCATTTATACGATGAAAAACCGCCCACAGCAGGTTAAAAGACGCTTTCAGAAACATGAAGGCGAAATGTGCATTTCTGCGGTAACACTGGGTGAATTGGTGTTTGGCGCGGAACATTCACAACAGGTGGAACGGAACCTGGCAGACATTGAGGCACTGATCGCACGACTTGAAGTGCTGCCCCTCGACAGTAAAGCAGCATACCATTTCGGACAGATACGGGCTGCGCTGTACACTATCGGCCGGCCCATAGGGCCTTACGATATGCTGATTGCCGGTCACGCCAGGGCATCAGGCCTAGTACTTGTAACAAATAATACCAATGAATTTGAACGAGTGCCGGGACTGTTGATTGAGAATTGGACCGCCGCGGATATCCTCTCTGGTGAAAAAGCTTCCTGATCATCCTACCTCTCCGTAGGGTCATTTTATTTGCCATTCCCGACCACCTGATCATCTCCTCCTTTCCTTAAAACTGGTACATCATCAGGTCTGGGAATTGAAAAACCCTGCCATATTCATCCCGCACCTAACGCCTCGGGCATATTTCGATTTCTCCACAACATACCAAAAAAACCAGCAACGCCGAAATGTTGACCTATGTCGTAAAAATGCCATTTCCACCCTTTACAATCTGTAAAGAATACCGACATCTATGCCTTACCGTTAAACAAATCCAATTTTTTTCACAAACATAATTCCCTTTGTTTTCAGATTCTTAATCCAATTTTATAAGAATGTGACTTTTGGCACAATCATTGCCCTTGCTATTAGCCATCTTTGTCGCGACATCATTAAACAGTAAATCCATGCAGAAGCTTGCAGTCTTTAAACGAATAGCCCATTGCGGATTTTCGGGAACAGGAACAGGCAATCAAGGAGGCAGATATGGGTCATCACGTGGCAGTGGACACCAACCGTAAATTGGGATTCTGGGCTAGTAAACCGGGATATAAGCCCGTTCTTTTGCTGATCGCGGCGCTGGTTTTTGCGGGCGTGGTCATGGTTCCTCCCCCGCAGAGCATGATTAATCTGGTGAGCAATGTAAATCCAGCGGGATATCAGTTGGGCCGGGAATGCAGCACAATTGCCGATACCATGAATCAAAAGCTTCACCCAAAGGTATTTAAAGCAAAAATGGAACAGGGCGAAGGGGGGGAGGTGGCTTCCGGTCCTCTCATGACGGACAGACAGGCGGCGCAATTGGCAAAAATCATGCTCGCCATATTCTTTTTAGCCGTCTTTTTCTGGGCAACGGAGGCCCTGCCGTTGGGCGCCACCGATCTCCTGGTGGCCGTGATGCTCTATCTCTTCTGCATCCTCCCCATCAATGAAATATCCAAGGCCTATATGAAGGATGCCGTATTCTTTATTTTCGGTATTTTGGCCGTGGCCGTGGGGGTTGCCAAAACCGGACTTGATAAGCGGATCGGGCTCATACTCCTGAGCCGCATTAAAAGCGCCAAATCCTTTGCCTTTATATTTCTGCCCCTTCTGGCCATGTCGGCAAGTTTTTTGTCCGAGCACGCCCTGGTGGCCCTGCTCATCCCGGTCCTCATGGGCATTTACAAGGTGACTTGCAAGATGTATGGGGTGGAAAAAGACAGGGCCCTGGCGATTTTTCTCCTGCTGGGCATTTGTTTTGCAGCGAACCATGGTGGGCCCGGGTCTCCTGCCGCGGGAGGACGAAACGCTATTATGGTGGGCTATTTGATGGAGTATGGTGATCCCATTCCATTCCTCGATTGGATGAAATACGGCATGCCCTTTGTCCCCCTGATGGCAGTGGTCATCGGGGCCTATATGTACATCCGTCTAAAACCGAAATTTCTGGTGAAAGGGGTGAACCCGAGCGAGGTCGTGAAAGCGGAAGTGGCCAGGATGCCCAAATTTGGCGGAAAAGAAGCCATGATGGCTGTTATCCTCGTATGCCTGGTTGTTGCGTGGATCATTCTGGGTGAGCATTACGGTCTGGGCGGCCCCACCCTCTATGCGGTTGTCGCCATGTTTCTCTGCCGTATTGTAAGCTGGGACGATATCCAGGACGGGGTAGCCTTTGACGTGGTGGGGCTCTACGCCGCTGCCTGCGCCATGGGGGTTGGCCTCAAATTTACCGGGGGCGCTCTCTGGTTGGCCAATACCTTTGTGGCCTTGCTACCGGAAAGCATATCCCACGGCGATGGCTTGGTCATCGGCGTAAGCCTGCTAACGGGGACCATGACCAACTTCATGAGCGACGGGGCGACCGTGGCGGCCCTGGGGCCCATCGTGCTCCCCATGGCCAGTTTAGCGGGTGTCAGCGTCTGGAAACTGGGTCTGGCATGCGCCTTTTCTTCCTCTTTTGCCAACTTTTTGGTTGTGGGAACCCCCAATAATGCGATAGCTTTCGGTATGGGAAAGGATCCCGAAACCGGAGAAAGGTTGCTCAGCGTATTCGATTTTGTGAAATTTGGTCTCCCCGTCACCATTCTTGGATGGCTTGTTCTCTGGTTCTGGGCCATATTGGGATACTGGCAGTTTATGGCATGGCCACATTGAAAATGAAAACAACTCTTTACATAAATCTTCAACGAAAGATCATCATCATAACGCTGATGGTCTCTCTAGCGCCACTGGTTGTCCTGGGCGCGACGATCTATCATCAATTTGCACGGATGTATGGGGAGAAGATTGAAGAACAGATCACATACCGGGCCAGGGCACAGGCAGAGGCGGTGGAGCTGTTTCTTAAAGAGCGAACCGCCATTCTCTGCGCCATGGCGGATACCCACATGTTCAATGACATGACGGATGAGAAAAATCTTGCCCACATATTCGAAGTCATGAATGCACGTGCGGGGGCCTTTGTGGATCTTGGGGTGATCTCCAATTCAGGTCAGCACCTGGCTTATGTGGGCCCCTATGACCTGAAAGGCCTCAATTACTATCAGCAACCATGGTTTAATGATGTGATGAACAAGGGCGTTTATATCAGCAATGTCTATATGGGGTATCGGAAGGCCCCCCATTTTATTATTGCGGTTCGTCGCCAGGAGGGGCTCAACAGCTGGATTCTGAGGGCCGCCATTGATCCCGATATCTTCGGCGATATTGTGCGTTCTGCCCAGGTGGGAAAAACGGGTGATGCCTATATCCTGGACCGGAAAGGTGTTTATCAAACCTGTCCCCGCTTTAACGGAAACATACTAACGCAGTCACACCTGAATCCGCGCATGTTCGGTACCAGTGCCACGGTGATCGAAGAGAAAAACGGCCATGGTGAAAAAATCCTCTATGCCGGAAGCTGGCTCAAGGACGGCAAATGGATTCTGATCATCAGCCAGGAAGTGGCGGAAGAAATGACCGGGCTGTTTTCAACGCGAATGGCGGAGATCCTCATCATTGTCTGCGGCGTCCTGGCCATCATTTTAGCCACCATTCTGACAACCCGGATGATCTTCATGCGGTTAAGAGAAACCGATGTTAAGATGAATGAACTGAATGCCCAACTCATTCAGTCGGATAAACTGGCAGCACTGGGCAAGATGGCGGCGGGGGTGGCCCATGAAATCAATAACCCCCTGGCTGTTATCCTCCAAAAAACCGGGTGGATGGAAGATCTATTGAACGAAGAGGCATTCCGGGAAAGTGAAAATTATCAGGAATACAAGGAATCTTTGCACAAAATTGAAAACCATGTGGAGCGGGCCAGAAAAGTCGTCCACAATATGCTGGGCTATGCTCGAAAAATGGAACCTCATCTGGAGGATGTGGACGTTAACGATACATTGAAACAGACCATTGATCTACTGAAAAACCATGCCATTACCAACAATATCGAAATCACAACCGCGTTTTCCCATGACCTACCGATCATTGCCGGCGATCAGTCCCGACTCCAGCAGGTTTTTCTGAATCTCATGACCAATGCCATTGACGCCATCGGATCGGAGGGTTTAATTGAAGTGACGACTGCCCGGGTTGATGCCTTTATCAATATTGATATTACCGACAACGGACCCGGCATTTCCGAAGACAAACAAAAAAAGGTTTTTGACCCCTTCTTTACCACCAAAGAGACCGGTAAGGGAACCGGCCTCGGCCTTTGGGTCAGTTATGATATCATCAAAAAGATGGGGGGAAATATCCGTGTCAACAGCAAGATGGGAAAAGGGACGACCTTTACGGTTGTGCTCCCCGTTGTGACACCGGAAAAGAAATGAATTTTAACCACTTAACGAGGTCAGTAAGGAGGGAGTCACATGGATGCTTTTAGGGCGTTGGTTGTGGATGACGAAGAGGATTTCCTGGAAACCCTGGTGAAACGTCTGCAAAAACGGAATATCGATACCACCGGCGTAATGAGCGGCGAAGAGGCCCTGGAAATCATGAAGAAAAAACTTTTTGACGTGGTTATTCTGGACGTCAAAATGCCGGGAGGCATGGACGGCATTGAAGCGCTCCGGGAGATGAAGAAGATCCAGCCCCTGGCGGAAGTTATTCTGCTGACAGGGCATGCTTCCGTGGAAACCAGCATTGAAGGCATGAAACTGGGCGCTTTTGATTACCTCTTAAAGCCCATAAAACTGGAGGAGCTTCTCGTCAAGCTGGCCCAGGCCTTTGAAAAAAAAGATGCACACGATCAGAAAATCCGGACCGCCAGGATCAAAGAGCTGGTCCGTTTCCCAGGAAGGGTTCTGGAGCAGGTTAAAGAAGACGAAGGAAACTAATGCGGCGTAGCCGCAACCAAAAAAGTCTCACGCAAAGCTTTACGGGCAGTTCTTTGCGTCTTCGCGCCTTTGCGTGAGATATGCTTTTCCCGGTTCTGCCCTGAACAAAGCCTCTTTTGAAGATCCACGTTCCTAACCATTCACGTACCCTGATCCTCTTTACAGCCTGCAAAAAACCCTGACACATCTTAATGATCGTTCCAAGACTCCTCATCCCTGATAATATAAGTAAATACAATTATTTATAATCATCCATGTCTGACTATTTTTTTGGCACAAAGCTTGCCTTACAGCTATTCAAGCAATCGGAAAGGAGTGCTTACGAAATGAAGAGATCACCCTACGCAAAATTAAGGAGGGTCATTCTGGTCAGTATGATCCTGGTTCCCCTCACGACGTTCATCCTCATCCTGGGAATTGGATACACCTATTTTACGACCTCTCTACAATCCAGCACCCTTGCCGCCATAAAACGGATCGTCGAGGATCACCAACATATGATTGATTCGTTCCTCATGAACCGCAAGGCGAATCTTGAATTCATACTTGATTCTTATTCTTTTGAAGCGCTTGCCAACCCCGAAGAACTTCACAATATCCTGCGCAATTTAAAGAAAGAGTCGAGCGCATTCTCTGACCTCGGGCTATTTGATCAGGAAGGCATCCACATCAATTATCAGGGGCCCTATAAACTGGTGGGAAAGGATTATGCAACGGCGCCCTGGTTCAGGGAGGTACTGAAAAAGGGTCAATATATCAGCGATATTTTCCTGGGGCACCGCCATGTTCCCCATTTTGTCATCGCCCTTAAACAAGAGAACGCCGGTAAAACCTGGGTCATCCGTTCCACCATTGATTCTTATATGTTTAACGATTTTGTCAAAAAGATTCGTATTGGTAAGACCGGTGAAGCGTATCTTCTGAACGCTGACGGCATATTTCAGTCAGAGCGCCGCTCAGGTGGAAATCTGATGCACAAAGATCCCGAGATTATCAAAATGCCGCTCTCCCACACCGGCATCAAGACCTTTATTGAAAAGGATTCAAATGGAGAGGAATATCTATACGCCACAACTTGGTTAAAAAACAAGCCCTGGCTGCTCGTTGTCAGGCAGGAAAAAACAGATGCTTTCAGATCCCTTCTAGCGGCCACCTACACCATCATCCTGATTACCATTATAGGCAGTGGGGCTATCGTGGGTATTGCTTTTTTCCTGACAGGCCGCATTGTGAGGCGGATGGAAAAACTGGATACCGAAAAAGAGCAGTTGGACGGCCAACTCATAAGGGCAAGTCGATTGGCTGAACTGGGAGAAATGGCCACGGGCTTTGCCCATGAAATCAACAACCCCCTCCAGATCATGAAAAGTGAACACGCCCTGATCGATTCCATATTCTCGGAGCTCAAGGAGCAAGGCGATTTAAAGCCATCGGAAGCCCTATTGGAAATCGAGGAATCCATGGAGCAGTTTGATATCCAGATCAGCCGTTGTGCCGCCATTACGCAATCCATCCTAAAATTCGGCAGGCAGAGCGAGCCTGTGGTTGAAGACATCGCACTTCAGGAATTCATCCCTGAAATAACCCATATGGTGGAAAAAAAAGCGGCTGTCCATGGCATTGTCCTGAAACAGGAGGTTTCGGAAAATACACCGTCGGTTCATGGGGATCGCGGTCAACTTCAGCAGGTTTTGCTCAATCTCTATAACAATGCCATAGATGCTGTTATGGCAAAACATGGCGCTCAAGGAGGGGTACTGGTGGTCGGCGCGGGGGGGAAAGAGGATGGAAAGGTTGAAATTTTTGTCAGGGATAATGGCAACGGCATCAGCCCGGAAAACCTTAAGAAGATTTTCAGCCCGTTTTTTACCACCAAGCCGGTGGGAAAGGGAACGGGCCTGGGACTTTCAGTTTGTTACGGCATCATAGACAAAATGGGCGGCATCATGGAAGTCCACAGCGAAAAAGGCCACAGCACGACCTTTAAGGTCATTCTGCCGGTGGCAAATTAGGCGCTGATCCATCAGTGGGTATGCGGTAAGCCATGGGCCTGTCTCTTGCCAATCTCATAAATAATTAAAGATTTAAAGGGGTATCAAGGAGGGGAATCAATGGAACAAATGAAGATGATGCTGGTGGATGATGAAGAAAGGTTTCTCATTACCACCCAAAAACTGCTGCTGCGGAAGGGGTATGACGTCGTTATCGCCGGCAGCGGGGCCGATGCTTTGGAAATATTAAGAACCCAAAATATCCACGTGGTGATCCTGGACGTCAAAATGCCGGGCATGGATGGTATTGAAACCTTGAAGATGATCAAGAAAAATTATCCACTGGTGGAAGTCATCATGCTGACCGGTCATGGCACCATTGAGTCCGCGGTTGAAGGTCTGAAATCAGGTGCAACGGATTACCTGACCAAGCCCGCCGATGTTCAGGACCTTTTGGATAAGGCGGAAGAAGCATTCAGAAAAAGAAAGGTCCTGGAGGACAAGATACGTGTGGCGCAGAGCCGCGCCATGGGCAAATCCGCACGGGAGATATTAAGGGAGACCGGGGGGGGTGTGCAATGAGAGAAAAGATAAAGGTTTTGATGGTGGATGATGAAGCGCAGTTTCGTTCCACCACAAGCAGGATACTGACCCGACGGGGGTATGAAACAACGGTGGCGGAGAGCGGGGAAGAGGCTATTGAAATCCTGAAAACCTCGCCGCAGGACGTGGTGATTCTGGATATCAGGATGCCGGGCATAGACGGACATGAGGCCCTGAACCGGATTAAAAAAATAGCCCCTAACGTCCAGGTCATTATGTTGACAGGTCACGGCGGAGGTCAGTCTGCAAAAGAATCGTTGGAACATGGGGCCTTTGATTACCTGAACAAACCGTGCGACATAGAGCTCCTCTCATTAAAGATAAACGATGCCTGGGGCGCAGCCCAAGGCAATGTGGGAGAAGAAAAAAAAGCGGGGGATATTATGATCCCCATCGAAAATTATACCACCATCGATTCCGACAGTACCATCAAGGAGGGGATTGAAAGATTGAAACAATCCTTTGAAAGTGCTGCTGCCACCAGCCGGATTATGGAAACCGGGCATCGCTCCATATTGGTGATGGATCGAACCGGAGAACTGGTTGGGATTCTGAGTATCCTGGATCTTATCGAAGGGGTGCGTCCAGCTTATCTCTCAGCACCGAAGCCATCCATGGCCGACAGCATGCAATACTCACCCATGTTTTGGTCGGGACTTTTTACCACCCAGGCCAAAGGGCTTGTTGATAAAAAGATTAAAGATGTCATGTCCGATGCACCTCTCAAGATCCACAAAGACACAAACCTTATGGAGATTGCCAATCTTCTGTTTATTGAAAAGATCAGGCGGATGGCGGTTACCCAAGAGGGAAAAGTGGTGGGCGTGGTGAGGGAACAGGAGATATTTTTCGAGATGGCCAGGATCATATTAAAAACGTGAACACCCTTGCGGCGGTTCATCCATTGGTAACGAAAAATACCTGTAATTCCATTGAAATATGATAGGCGAGGTGAAAAAATGGCGAAAGCGAAACCGAAAGCCACCGGATATGACAAATATGTGAACTGGAAGCTCTTCATTATTCCAGTGGTTCTGTTCTTTGCAATTCTGATTTTGCCGACCCCATACGGGATGAAGGATGTTGGGACCGAGGTTCAGGTAGGGCCGAATGCTGTGGTGAATCTCATGACGACCGATCTTTTTGGGGAAAAATCTACGGATGTTTCCCAATGGGAACTCCTTACGGCCCGGATTATGGAACGGAACATGCGGATGGGGGCCCTTTCCAGAGATCGGTTTTTAAAACGAGATTTAAAGTGGTGCAAAAAGTACAAAATCCAGGTCGATTCTGAAAATCTAGAAAGATCTCACGCCTTCATTAAGGCGAATGTCAGTAATCACACGTTTGTCGGTCTCATGAACAAATCCGTGGAACTGAGGAAGGAAGGTCTCAAATATGAGGACCTCACCGGTAAGGACTTAAAAGCGGCGAACAAGGGCGCGTGGCAGATCAAGGTGGCCATTGCCATGATGGTCTTCGTGGTCTTTTGCTTCATGACGGAGTGTATCCCCCTTCCGGGCGTTGCCTTTTGTATCGGCCTGATCCTTGTATTCACGGGGGTTGTAACCCGAAAGCAGGTGGCTATGCTCTATTGGTCCGATGCCTGCTGGTTTATCATGGGAAGTCTCATGTTTGCGGCTGCTTTTGTAAAAACCGGGGTGGACAAACGGATGTGTCTCATGATGTTCAAAAAACTGGCCGCGCCCAATACCAAATGGGTTACCCTCATCTTCTTTATCATTATCGCGCCCCTGGCCGCCTTCATATCCGACCACGCCCTGGCCGCCATGTTCCTCCCCATCGGGATGCTCCTTTACCAGAACAGTCTGACCGATGAGATCCCCGAAGACAAGGAACTGGCCAAAATGCTCATGATCGCTATTGCCATGGCCTGTAACATCGGAGGCCCGGGGGCTCCCTCGGGGGGCGCCAGGAACGTGATCATGATGACGTACCTCAATGACATGTTCGGTTTTGATATCGGCTATTTTCAATGGGTCACCTATTGCTTTCCATTCATTCTTGTCATGATCCCGGTGACATGGGTTACGGTGAACTGGCGCTTCAAACCCCGAATTACCTCTCTTGCCCCCGCCATGAAACACCTGGAGAATGAAATTGGAAAGATGGGAAAATGGAACCGGAAGCAGATATGGGCACTCATCATTTTTGTCATTATGGTGTACGGGTGGTTTACGGAAAAAGCCTTCTACAATATGGGTATTTATCCGGTTCGTTTAGGCATCGGCGTCATCGCCGTGGCGGGCGCCATAGCCTACCTCCTGGCAGGGGTGGTCAATTGGCGGGACTATCAGGAAAGGGTGGACTGGGGCGTGGTCTGGCTCTATGCGGGGGCCATAATTTTCGGCCGCACATTGGACGACACCGGGGCCGCCTACTGGTTGGCAAGATCCGTCATCGACGCCCTAGCGCCGCTGGGCATGGATGCCGGGATCCCCCTCATGGCCACCTCAAACGGTCTTACGGCCGTGCTTACCAACCTCATGGCCGACGGACCGGCGGCTGCGGCGGTAGGTCCCATCGCCCTCAATATGGCGGGTCTGGTCCATCCGGGATCCACCTTCCTGCCGTTCATGGCCATGGGCACCGCCATTTCCTCATCCTTCGCCTATTGCCTCATCATCGGAACACCCCCCAACGCCATTGTCTATGCGAGCGGATACCTGGAGCCCAAGGATTATCTCAGGGTTGGCGTACCCATGTGGTTTTTTGCCAACATCCTTATTGTCCTGCTCACTGCCGTGTACTGGAGCACCCGGGGGTTTAGCGGATTGCCGGGGTTTTAGGACGGATGACGGATGACGGATTACGGAAGGCTGAAAGCGGAGAGAGGTTTAACCCATGCAGGAACTTAACGAAGACAAACCAGGGAAAAAGGCGTTCTTTTACACCAAGGGCGTGACCTTTTTTACAAAAAAAACCGAGAAGCACCTGTTTTTTATCCTCACCCTGATCATGCTCATATGGGGTGTTTTGGCAAAGTTTGATTTCCTGACCGATTAAGAAAATTGAGGACACAATGGAAAAATGGTTGGAAACGGAAAACGGCGTTC
>Ga0307929_1001214_pt1 | contig 20942 bp, 17 predicted proteins | sample AceLakmetage1330_FD_203160 | JGI IMG/M metagenome (GOLD analysis project Ga0307929, IMG submission 203160) | Saline water microbial communities from Ace Lake, Antarctica - #1330 | ecosystem: Environmental > Aquatic > Non-marine Saline and Alkaline > Saline | place: Antarctica: Ace Lake...
GGAGTCGGACTGGGAACCCTGATTGGATTCTTCGTCCAAAGTAGCGCAGCCGTTGTCCTTTTCATTGGGTTTATCAATGCTGGGCTCATGCCACTCGCCCAATCCATAGGCCCCATGCTGGGAGCCAACATCGGAACAACACTTTCCATGCAGTTGATTTCATTTAAGCTCTCGGACTATTGCATGATTCCAGTTGTCCTTGGCCTCATCCTGCATCTCGTTGCCAAAAAAAATAAACTACAGAATCTTGGACTGGCACTCATGGGCTTCGGAACGCTCTTTCTGGGCATGTCCATAATGAGCAACTCCATCCATCCCTACCGCGAAGTCTTTGAACCCATCCTGGCCGTTATCAACGGAAACACTACATCGGGACTTTTGCTTGGCACACTGGTGGCAGCACTCATCACAGGCGTTGTCCAAAGCAGTGGCGCTGTGATTGGCATGGGCTTTGCCATGATCTCTGCGGGAATCATCACAGACCTATCCGGCATATTCCCCATCGTGATCGGAGCCAACATCGGCACATGCGTAACCGGACTTCTCGGAAGCATAGGAACCACAATTGATGCCCGGCGTATTGCCATTGCACATCTACTCTACAACATACTAAGCACAGCCATTGCCATTGCCGCCGCACCCCTATTCTATCGCTATATTCCTTTCACATCTCAAGATCTCATCCATCAAGCCGCAAACGCAAATACCTTGAAGATGCTAATCAGCACGGTGATCTTACTGCCCATTGCCCCAACATTCGGAAAACTCGTCACAAAACTTGTTCCCTCACGGAAACCTCAACCTGCTCCCAGCCACCTGAATGCAGATCTGTACAAGCGCCCCGAACAAGCCATTTTCGCTTGCCTCCGCGAACTTCAGAGAACCAGCATAATTTGCGCAGACAGTCTACACCTCGCTGCAGAAGAGTTCATCCAACACTCCCCCACACGCGAGCGAGCGATAAAAATGAACGAGGAAAGCGTAAACAAGATCAAAACGGCGATGCGTGACTATCTTGCCAAGCTCACCCAGCACTACCTTTCAAAGCGGCAGGCCATCCTGATCGAGCACATAGATCGCTGCATGTCCGACCTCGAACGCGTGGGCGACCACATAGATAATCTTTCTGACATTGCCAAGCGACAACGCACCATTCCCTCTGCCCGTTTTTGCCCTGCGGCCATTGAGGACTGGCTATCGGTCTTCCGAGCCTTGGAAGCTTTATTGGATCGAGTCATCAAATCTTTGGATCCCGAGAGCGCCCACTTTCAAGAACTGGCCAAAGAAATTCTACAACTCCGCGAGGAATTCAACAAAACCGCCCTCGATGCGCAAGATGCCCATTTTCAAAGGCTGGAATCAAAAATGGTCACACCCATTGCTGGCATAATCTTCAACGGCTACCTATCGAACTTCTGGAGAATCAGCAAACACATCAAAAGCATTGCTCTTGCCGAACAACAGCCCCAATTCTGGCTAAAACACGCAAAGCTAGAAACCGTCATGTCAACCGACGCCCCCGGCTACGCCATGCCCGAAGCAGTCAACCCCAACGACTACCTCAGCCAGTTGCAATCCGAGAACCTTCGCTAACAAACGCGCACGCAAAGGGATTGACTTTCCCGCCAGTCGGGCTACAGTGACGACGCTTTTTCAAAGCCCCAAACGCCAACGTAGCTCAGCTGGTAGAGCAGCTCACTCGTAATGAGCAGGTCGACCGTTCGAATCGGTTCGTTGGCTCCATATTCCATAGGGGTTTCGTGAGTTTCCAAAATCTGCAATAATCGCGTTTGCAACCTATGTGCAACCTTGTGACCCGTTTCGGCATGGTTTTGAGTTCCCGATTTTCAGGTTGTGGGCACAAAAATCCCGCCCCGAATATCTCAGGACGGACTCGCAACGGTAGACACGCTCAGATGGTCAACAGTCGGGAATGCTCCTTTACTAACCAATTGAGCAAGGCAGAATCGCCGTCCAGCCCTGATACCATTGACTAAGGTAGACAAAAAAGGTGTGCAGATTCAGCAATCGCAAGGCGGTGGTTATGAGATCTGGCAATATCATCCCTGTAACGTGATGCGTGAGGCTCAAAATGGGACGCGTCCGCGCGTCCCGTTTTGTAGCTCTCCACGCTCTTGTTAGCCGACTTGCCTCTCAACAAGATCACCTTCGATGTATTGATGAATCATTGATGAGATGAGGGTCTGGTAGGGCATGCCCTTTTCCATGGCCTTCTTTTGGACGCCCTTGAGATCGTGGTCGTAGAGACGAATAGTGACTCTGCGATCTTTGCGGAAGGTCTGCTCCGCCATAGCCTGGATCTTGCCTCGCTCTTTCTTGGAGGGAGACGATAGCTTCAGGGTCCCCTCGTCGTATGCGTCAAGGATTTCTCGTTCTTCTTTATCAAGTTTCATGCTATTCACCTTCTTTCTTAAAGTCCCGAGTTGCCTTCCGGCTGGGGATGATCGTCTTCAAGAATACGTAGTCATCCTCCACAACGTGTGGGACGACATGAATGTAGCCCTCCACATTCACGAAATACAGTTTCTGCCCGGGGTACTGTCCCTGGTTGGGATGATCAGCGGTCTTCCACACATCCCCTTGGGATAGATGAAAGACAATTTGTTCGAAGGAGATGCCTCGCTCCCTCTTGAGGGCCTCATTTTTTCCGGAATTCCATTCGTATCTCATAGGATCACTGTACATCTATTGTACGCACAGGTGCAAGGGGATTCTTCACTCGGCTAACGTTTAAGTGAGCATTTTCTCACAGCGTGAGCTGTGAGAAATATGTTGGGCGTCCTATCTTTGTTCCGGATACGAGTGCGTTTGCAGAACATCGAAAGAGTCTGTCCTGCTGCCATCTGGCAGTATAGTGGCTCGATAGAGCCATGTCTCTCCAGTCTTGTCATCCAAAAGGAATAGTGTTGGCTTTCCTTCCTGTGATAGGGGCACGAGCCTGAACCTGCCCGGCCACTGCCGGGCTAGGTCTGTCGAGTAGAGTAACTCCTGAAATTGCCGGTGTCCCTGGTAGGTTGTTCCGGCGGCGATTATGTCGAGCTCGGGAGAATATTGCAGCTTAGTCCATGGCTTCAAGTTGAAACCAATTTCGGACAGAATGTTGCTGATTGTCGTGCCGTGGAGGCGTTCGCGTAGCGAAGGGCTCACTTCGTAGATACGGACGATGACCTGGCCTCCACCGGCGAACCTTGGGGTGATGATAATATGGTCATATTCAAGTCGGTACTGCATGCCCGCGATATCCACAAGGATGTTGAGGGTTTCCTGTGCAGTAATGTCCCGCGCGGTGAATGTGACGAGTGTTGAGTCTTCGCTGTCGGTATACCTGAGCCGCAGAAAAGTTTCAGACCCAGCTGCGATTGTTGGGTCAAGCTGTTTGATCTGCTCTTGCAGGAACGCTACAGCGTTGCTGAAGCTTTCCTGCTGAAAGTCAATCACAGGAATTGTTATCGCATCGAGACGCTTGAGGAGCAGCCTTTTCTGCGACTCCGCAAAGGCTTTCTGGGATACAAGATCGCGGACGGGAATACGACTGAACGCGTTAGCGTTCAGCCGCCACACCGACCCAAGGTTGGAATCAAGCTTGAAAAGAGCGTCTTCGGTCACAACCTTCTGCTCTACACCTGTGAAATGGGTGACCGAGATGCCGTGCGTTTGGATGGTGTAGCGTTCGGCCACCTCTCCGTTTGTGCTACCCACAATGAGTAATGCCGCTAGTATGACCTATGTCTTCATTCTTTTCCTCGCCCAACGTTCGCGTTCACAATTGATTCACAGAGTATTCGCTGTGAATCATATTTGTGCAACGCTTTGATACTCCGCTAAGTCCTGTTCCTGAATTCTAAAAGTGTTAGGCTAACTCTGGGCGAGAGGTACTGAAAGGAGGCTCCTCGCTCACGATCAAATTGTAGTGATGTTGGCGCATCATAAAACCGCAACCGATAATGAGGAGGAGCCATGTTTTCGTATTACCAAACTACGACTGAGTATAGCTGTGGAGTCGACCTGCATTCAAGGCAGATGTACATCTGTGTGATGGACAAGGATGGGAAGGTTCTTGTTCACCGCAATGTTCGAGGGAATGACTTCGAGTATTTTCTGAAGCTTGTTGAGCCCTATAAGCATAGTCTAACAGTTTGCTGTGAGTGCACGTTCAATTGGTATTGTTTTGCCGATGCATGCATGGACGCTGGGTTTGAGTTTATCCTGGGGCACGCGCTCTACATGCGCGCGATCCATAGATTCAAATCAAAGAACGATCGTCAGGATTGTTTTCAGATCGCTCATCTGCTCCGCTCAAATCTGATTCCACCTGCCTATGTCTATCCACGTGAAAAACGGGCCTTAACCGACTTCTTTTGAATGAGTAGTCTCAGGGTTTACCGCGATTGTTTCTGGACCGCTGCCGCCATTGAGTTGTGCAGCAGTGCACGGCCAGTGTTTGGCTTCCCAACGCAAGTTGGGGCCGCAAGTTACTGGGTTCGTCCACCGAGTCCGTATGGGTGTTTGGCGAGATGACTTCATCTCGACCAGTTGCACGGAAATTAAGTCAGAGTTGTTATTGTGAGTTCAGATTAACGGGAAATTAACTATTTTCTGTCAGGGGGCTTTTTGTGTTTGCAATGGGGGACTTAATGGGTGTTCTGCTCTCTTCACTTTTGTAGCTTGAATGCCACTGAAAAAGGCTGGTTCTTACCGTTATCGAGTTTTCTCTGCGTTTCGGCCAGATGAGATCTCTCCGGCGTTATCTTGGGTTCCTCGAAATCCACAACTTGGAATCCCGCCTCGACAAAGGCCTTCCAGTAATCCGAAAGGGGGCGGTGGAACCAGATAAACTCTGAGGTGAAGTGCCCCCACGGCGGGTCGACGCACTTCTTCTGCTGAAAGTACGGGAAGGGCCACTGATAGGTGGTGTCACCGTCACCGGCTACCGTGGCACGGCTGGCCGGGAAACAGGGGTGCGAAAATACGGCGACAACGCTTCCGCCGGGGCGTAGAACCCGGAAGAAGGCACTCATCGTCCCCACCAGGTTTGGGGTATCCATCAGAACGTAGTTTGCCACGATTAAGTTAACCGATTCGTCCTGTACCGTCTTCAGTTCCGAACAGGAATCCACGCGGTAGTCGATGGATGCCAGCTTGGAGCGGGCAATCCGGATCATGTCCTCCGAGAAGTCGACACCGATGACGCGTGCGCCGCGCTCGTGGAGTTTGCGCGAGAGATAGCCGGTGCCACATCCGGCGTCGAGGACGGTGCACCCGGCCACGTCGCCTGCGAACCGCCACAGGACGGGATCCGAATTCAGGATGCGGTTACTATCCCCGTCGTCACCGACCTGAATATCCCAGTCGTCGGCCACGCGATTCCAGAACAGCCTTGTTGCGTCGGTCTCGTTGTCCATGTGTGTCTTTCTCGCAGAACGTTCTGCACTAAGGCGCGGTGTTTACAGCGTCGCCTTCAGTGCTTTGTTCGGCCTGTTCCTTTATGCTGCGCATGTAGTAGATAAGCCAAAAGACGAAGATCAGGGAAGTAAGGTGCCTTACATAACCCGGCAGTTGAAGTTCGGGTGCAAAATAGCCTACCGCAGAGAGTTCTGACACCAATATCCATCCGACGCGGTGCTGGGCTGAGAAGCGCTTGTCGGTTAACACAGTAAGGGGGAATGCGACAGCCCATCCAGCACCCATGATGATTCGAGGGAGCGCGCTGGTGCGCAGCATGATGTGATTACCAAACCAGACCAGGCCCGCAACGACCACAAGGCCAATAAGCACTATTCTGGTTATCTTCTGCATCTTCATTCCTTATGCCGAACGTCGTGAATCAGACTGTTCTTGGCGCGACAGCGGCAAGAAATAGTTCTGCATTCATCTTGTTCGAAGTCTCCTGTTGCTCTCCTGTTCAACTGGATAATAGGTTTCAAAGTAGGATACTTTGTTTTGTGCTAACGGATCTCGCCTGATTGCTTCATACGCTTGCTCTTCTTCCTCATTCAAAATATAGAGTCGTGGGTGTTGAATACCCATCCATCTAAGGAACAGATTGCACATGCTGTTCTTCTTGCCTGTAAGACGTTGGTAGAGTTGGCAGGCGTCGAGTAGGTAACTGTCCGTCCATCGTGTGTTGAAATGCAGAGTTATATCTGGATCACTCTTTGCATGCTTAAAAAAGTTCCTAGCCTCAGTGATGAGGGTATGAAACTCGTTTCTTACATCATCGCGCAGGCGTGGGTTGAGTTTGTGCATTGTCGTCGGGACGCCACCCTGTTTAATGTGGAGAGTCTCCAAGATTTCATGCGCGGCACAGCTAAGAGTATGTGTCGAGACCGCGTCTGCATCTGCAAAATAGAGACGGACGGCTGTTTCAAGTTGCCGTCGTGCCGCATCAAGTTTGGTGACTTCGATTTCTTCTTCCATTGATCTCTTCCTTCGAACTTGTTATTGAGCGGATCTGCTATGCGGGTGATCTGCCCATTATTGACGTAAACCTTCACTTTTGAGCCCATTTTTGACTTTTCATGCGGTTCATCCTGCCAAATTGGGAGGATCACCCGCACAAAACCGACCCCTATGCGGTTCATCCTGCTAAATTGGGACGTAAACCTTCACACGACGTTACACTAAAGTTGATACTAGCCCCCATAACATCGGACTGTCCAGTGATTTTAGGGGTGTCATCGTTGCTCTCTTGGTGGGCTCAATTAGCAACTGTACGGCAGAGGAGTGCAGCTTCACCCAACGGCTTACTCGGTCCTAGCTGACCTTAAGAACGCGTACCTGATAAGTGAATGGTGTCGCCTGTCGAAGAGATATTCTTTCGTTCCCAATGCACTGGATGTACTCCGGCACAATGCGTCAGCGAGTCCTCCATTGTCCGTTTCTTCTTCTGATAGAAAAGTTGGAGGCGGGGCAAACAATTAACGCGGGTGCCTTCAGAAACGGCGATGAAGACGCTCGGGCACGCCTGGCGTGTCAGCTTTTCCATTGACGGGCCATTGATCTCACTAAGCAACTGGCCATACTACGTCAGAAGCGTTTCTTCTTCAGGGGCATGGTCATGCTTACGTTTTTCTGAAGGCCAGGAGAAGCGACTCAGCACAAGGGCTATCAGTTGACTTACGAACAGGATGCCTCCACCAAAACAAAGCAGGACCTTGATTGAGTATCCCTCATAACACCCCTGAAACTCCTGAAAGATTGCGCTTACCAGAATAAGGATCAGCATGGTCGGCGTCACGACACACACGGCAACATCCCAAAGCGGCCAGAGACGGCGCCCCCCACTCGCGTTAACATGCGCACGCAAACGCGACGACTTGAAAAACCACCCCACCAAAATGCACTCAAGAATACCACCAATGACCAAGGCGTAGTTGTTGATGAAGTGATCCACAATATCGAGAATGTAAAGCCCCGCATTTGTGGTGAAAATGATGCTACCCAAAACACCGATCCCACACATCAGCGACGTGGCCTTTGCACGCGTTATTTTGAATTTATCGCATATCGAACAGGAAAAGGCCTCCGTAAGCGAAATCATAGAGGAGATGCCTGCCACTATGAGAACGAGGAAGAACAGAGCCCCAAAAATGCGATTGCCCGCCGGGAGCTGATTGATCGCCTCGGGATACACAACAAAAGCAAGCCCCGGACCGCCGGTTATTGCTTCACTGAAAGGTACGCCCTTCGATTTTGCCATGAAACCAATGGTGCCAAACACGGCAAATCCCGTAATGAACGAATACAGACAGTTGAGTACGCATGTGGTCAATGCATTGCCCACAATATCGGTCTTCTTGGGAAGATAGCTGGCATAAGTAATCATAATCCCGAAGCCCAAAGATAGCGTAAAGAAAATCTGCCCGTAGGCGGCCACCCAGACCTTGAGCCCAGCGGCGGTCAGGGGATTGATCTTGGACCATTCACAATGAAGGTAATTATCTTTTATGGCTTGAACGGCACCGTCCAGTTGAAGCGACCACCCCACCAAAACAAGCGTCAAAACCACAAGGAGAGGCATAAAGATTAAGCTAGCCTTTTCAATCCCGTGCCTCACCTCGCGAAAACAGATTGCCCAACACATCGCCCACGCCAAAACCGTTGCGCCAAAAATTGGCCAGCGGATACCTCCAAAATGAAATGGGGAGTCAGAGATCTTAAGAAACTCTTTGAAGAAGAACGTACCGGTATCACTCCCCCAGCCCAAATTGAGAGCCAAAATGAAGTAGTTGATGCACCATCCAATAATAACCGCATAAAACAAATTGATTCCGAAGAAGGCAACAACAGGCATCCACCAACCAAGGGGTTCAGCCAAGCGGCGAATACGGACAAAGGCCAGCGGTGGCGATGCTTTCTCTCGGTGCCCAAGCGAATACTCCAGAATCATGAGCGGGATGCCCGCTGTGAGCAACGCGACGGCATAAGGAACCAGAAAGGCGCCGCCGCCATTCTCATAGGCCATATACCCAAAACGCCAAATGTTACCCAACCCCACAGCGGATCCCACGGCCGCCAGAAGAAACCCCATCTTGCTACCCCACAGCCCGCGTTTCTCTGCCATAATGCAACCTCCAGCACTTAAGCCTAATCAATGGCGTGGCACTCCACGACTAGGAAACTCACCTGTTTAGCTAAAATGGGGGTATCCACATCGGCGGCGCTCCCCCCTACACGTTGGGTCGTTCGTTTCTGTCATCCCGAGCTGGCCGAGGGACCTCCGGCATACCAACCACCCTAGTCTTGCCATCGACTGGCAGGAACGTCTCTTAGCCCCAATACGCCCCTATGTACAGCGTCGTGCGCCCCTTATTCGTCACCATGTAGACGAAGTACGACTTCATGCCCCCGCCTCATCCCCTGCAATAGAGATCCCTCGACAAGCTCGGGATGACAACAATCGACACATGCCGTATCTCCTATGAACGCCAGTCAAGTGGATACCCCAGTTAACCAAATTGCTCAAACATTTCCATCAACCTTTGAGTTCACGTTGAAGTTCGCGAAGCTCATCCCGCAGGATTGCCGCGCGCTCAAACTCAAGCGCCTTGGCCGCTTCGAGCATTTCGCGCTCGACATCCTGAACCGCTAGGTGGACGTCATAATCTTCGCCCGCTTCGCGCACCACAGCGCGCTCAACCTCGGTATCGTCATAAATCGTACGCAACCCATCGTCAATCGCCCTTACCACGCTCCTCGGAGTGATATCATGCTCCGTATTGTACGCCACTTGGCGGGTTCGCCGCGCCTCGGTCAGATCCATCATCCGCCGCATGGAATCTGTAATCTTGTCGGCATACAAGATCACCTTACCATCCACATGCCGTGACGTCCGTCCCGCCGTCTGCACAAGAGCGGTCTCGGAACGCAAAAAACCTTCCTTGTCCGCATCCAAAATCCCCACCAAAGCGACTTCAGGAAGATCAAGTCCTTCCCGAAGCAGGTTAATCCCCACCAAACAATCGAAATCACCCAACCGCAAACGCTTCAACACCTCAACACGTTCTATCGCATCAATGTCAGAATGCAGATACTCAACCTTCAGCCCGGATTCACGGAGATATGCCGAAAGATCTTCGGCCGTCCGTTTCGTCAACGTGGTCACCAACACCCGCTCATTGCGCTCTGAATGGGCCCGAATCTCCTCCATCAAATCGTCAATCTGATTGCCCAGCGGACGCACCTCAACGGGAGGATCGACTAAGCCCGTTGGCCGTATAAGCTGGTAAATGGGGGATGGAGAAACCTGACGTTCGTAAGATCCCGGTGTGGCTGTCGCAAAGATCACTTGCCCAACTGCTTTAAAAAATTCATCAAAGCTTAGCGGCCGATTATCCTTAGCCGACGGCAACCGGAAACCGTGATCCACTAGCGTCTGTTTTCGGGACTGATCCCCGTTGTACATCGCTTTCAGTTGCGGAATGGTGGCATGGGACTCATCAATAATCGTGAGAAAAGTATCGGGGAAATAGTGAATCAGCGTAGCGGGCGGAGAGCCCTCCCCCCGCCCGCTGAGGTGGCGGGAGTAGTTTTCGATTCCCGAACAATAGCCAAGCTCCTTCATCATCTCGATATCATAGAGCGTGCGCTGCCGAACCCGTTGGGCTTCGATGAGCTTTCCATGCGTTTCAAACCACTGCACCCGGTCTTCCATCTCCTTCCGAATACCAGCAATCGCGTTCTCAATCTTGCTGTGCGGCATCACAAAGTGCTTGGCTGGCGAAACGGCAACATGCTCCAACACATGCAACGTTTTGCCGGTTACCGAGTCAATCTCCTGAATGCTCTCAACATCATCCCCAAAAAACTCAACGCGGATTCCCGTGGTCGCATAGGATGGGAAGATATCAACAGCGTCACCGCGCACCCGAAAGGTTCCAGGCTCCGGTTCGTAGTCGTTGCGGCGGTACTGAATGTCCACCAACCCTCGCAGCACGGTGTCACGATCAATGCTCTGCCCAACGGTGAGCCCCACCAGCATATCCACATAGTCTTCAGGCGACCCCAACCCATAGATGCAAGAGACAGAAGCCACGATAATTACATCATCACGACTCAACAGTGAATTTGTGGCCGAGAGGCGCAGGCGCTCAATTTCCTCATTGATTGACGCATCCTTCTCAATGAACGTATCCGTCTGAGGAATGTAGGCCTCGGGTTGATAGTAATCATAATAGCTGACGAAGTACTCAACCGCATTATCCGGAAAAAATGCTTTCAGCTCACCAAAGAGCTGGGCCGCCAGTGTCTTATTGTGGGAAATCACCAGCGTCGGCTTGCCTATCTTCTGGATCACGTTCGCCATCGTAAACGTTTTTCCGGACCCCGTAACCCCCTCAAGAATCTGATATGGGGTTCCCGCTTGAAGACCCTCACATAGGCCCGCAATCGCAGCGGGTTGATCCCCCATGGGCTCAAAATCAGATTTTAACTGAAACGACGGCATTCAACCTCCCTAGCTTGAGCCCATCCGAAAAAGTCTGAGGCACCAGAATCTTCAAATTTCCTAGTCTTTGTCGCGAGCTTTGTCGATTCTTCTCTCACTTGCACCCTTTTTTCGACAAAGCTCCCGACAAAGGACCAAGGTGCCCTTGCTTTCAAGCTATTCGGCAGGTGAGTAACTACGCGCAGTGTATTCACCATTGGCTTTACGTATTCGTCAAGCAGCGAAGTGGCAAACACGCGAAAATCACGAAAGTATAAATAGACATAGGCAATTGGAGGCGTGTCATTACTGGTGAGTCCAGTACCAATTGGGTGAATGCTATCTGCGGATCAAGATGGCTGTAAGGTGTTGATACAAAGGCTTTTCTTTCGTGACTTTCGCGTGTTTCGTAGTTGAACTGCTTTTTCTAGGTTCAAGGATCATATCTTCTCTCCGCGAAGTGGACGCGATCTATTGCGACTTGCGTATGTTGTTTAAAGTCCGACAGGCTGCTTATAGCGCCAGCATGCGCTCCAAGGAAAGACGCGCCTCTGCCGCAACGGTTGCATCAACGTGAATAACGGTCGACAAGGGCCAGTCTCTAAGCAGTTCAAACAACCTTTGCTCATCGGTCTTAGCCATATTAGCACAAACCGAGGGCTTCAGAGCTTTGATATTCAACCGCCCCCGGTGCCGTTCTGCGAGCCGTTGAACGAGATTAAGTTCGGTGCCAATCACGACGGTCTCACCAGCAGCAGCCGCGTTAACATAGTCAATAATCTCTGCCGTCGAACCGTGTGCATCACAAAGCCGCACGACCTCTTTTGGCGATTCAGGGTGAACAATAATCTTTGCTTCAGGAAGCTTTTCTCGCACGCGAGCCACCTGCTCCACGGTGAACGCTTTGTGTACAAGACAAAACCCCTTCCACACCACAACCTTTGCAGATGCCATCTCTGCCTCGCTCAGTCCTCCCCGCAATTGAAGGGGATCATATACAGCGACATCAGCATCAGGGATACCAAGATCATGAGCTGTATTGGTGCCCAGGTGCTCATCCGGAAGGAATAAGATGCGCTTTCCCTGCTCCAGCGCCCACCGAAACACCTTCCCTGCATTGCTGGATGTACAACAACTGCCACCGTAACGTCCGCATAGCGCCTTGATAGAAGCCGTACTATTCACATACACAACAGGAAGCCAGTCGGCCCCATGCGCCGAAAGATCCTGCCACGCAACGTCCATCGCCTCCGCAGTAGCCATATCCGCCATGGGACAGCCAGCCGCCGTTCTCGGCATATAAACCGTTTGCTCGGGACCCGAGAGCATATCGGCAGACTCCGCCATAAAATGCACACCACAGAACACAATCCGCTCCGCATCCGGACGCGCTGCCGATTTCCGGGCAAGTTCGAGCGAATCGCCCGTCTCATCAGCATGCACAACAACGGAAGCACGCTGATAGTGGTGCCCCAATATCAGCAGTCGCTTTCCCCATTCTTCACGAATCAACTCAATCTGCTGCGAGAGCTCTGTCACAAAGCCTCTCCTTCCTTTAGTTCAATCAACGGCTCCGCCCCTTGCGCTCAAGTTCACGTTCCGCTTTGCGGAGACAGTAAGGACATATCTCAGAATCAACACGAGCCGCAGTGTGGCTTTCAAGATACAAAGGAACGACCATCCAATGCCCTTCATCATCATTGACCCTGTTGCATGAACTACAAACTTTTAGTTCACCAACAATCGTGCGCTCGCGCAATTTTTTAATCTCAGCCCGAAGCGTTTCTACTTCGCTCGAGAGGACCTCAGAGGTCATATGCTTCTCGCTAGCTTGGCTTTCTGCCACACTACACTGCTGCGTGCGATGACGAAGCAAATCCTCCATAAACCCAGCAACTCGAGCCGTCTCAAACGCATCCCTGCACGCATTCGTAACATCGCGTCCAAAGGATTGATACTCCGTGATCTCCCCTTCATCATCAAAGAGAGCAATGTCCGTCCACTCGACCCAGCGATCGCCCCCTTCGCCGTTGAACCGATGCTGGTAAGTAACACTGGGATTGTCACGGTTGAGCATGCTCAATCTACTGCGCACGGTGGGTTCCTCTTCGTCGGTAACCTCATCGAGAAAACAGTGAACAACTAATTCCTCACGCACCTTCTTAAAGAACTCACAGTAGGCCCGGTTCGCATAGGTCAGGGCCCCATCAGGGCGGAAGCGACACACCAACTCTGCAGTCGTACGCATGACCGCATCTAATTGGCTTTCATGCGCCGACACTGACTTTGTCGTCGATAGTCGCATTGCCGCATCTTCGATAACCACGGCTAGCAGATCGCGTCGGGGCAGAAAGAGGGTGACCTGTACATGTATGTCGGACCCATCCCAATAGGAAATTCCACGAGTCGAACGTCCCTTTTCGGCGACCTCATCCAACACCGAACTCCAATCGGTTCGGCCCCCAGGAAGGATATCAAAGAAATCACTCTCCAAGATGGTTACGCGCGCCAAGCCAAGCAAGCGTGCATATGCCATGTTCACACTAACTGGTGTAAACGTCTCGGGATGGCGATAACGATCTCGCCCCACCTCTGCGAGCAAAATGCCCATCGGGAAACGCTCATAAAACAGCTCATAGCGATTATCCGCATTGGAATCTTCAGACATGCAACACCCCAAACAAACCCGCACCACGCGAATTCGAAACTCAAACTAGATTTGGCAACCGTTAAACGGTGGAGATGCTACCCCAATGCGCTGGCCAAAGTCAAAAAAAGCTTCCAAATCAATACTTGTAATGTCATACAGCCGACATGACGAATCCCAAATCATTTTCAGATAGGCAAAAGGTTGTGACCGATGTACAACACGTCACTCTGTGGGGCTTTGTGGTCAACGTTCTGCTTGCAGCGCTGAAATTTGCTGCAGGGATTCTGGGCGGAAGCCAAGCCGTCGTTGCCGATGCCGTTCACAGTTTATCAGATACCACAACCGATCTCGCCGTGCTTTTCGGCGTCCGCTTCTGGACCGCACCCGCGGATGAACAACACCCCTACGGCCACTGGCGCATCGAAACCATTGTTACGACAGCCATCGGACTCACTCTGACCGGAGTGGCGGTCGGAATCGGTTATAAGGCATTAACCTCACTTCAAAACCACGACGCATCATCACCCCACCCCATCGCCTTGGTGGGAGCCCTCGCGTCCATCGTCGTCAAAGAACTCCTCTATCGCTGGACACTCAAAGTGGGCCGCCGCACCCGCTCATCAGCCGTCATTGCAAATGCGTGGCACCATCGCACAGACGCCATCAGTTCAATTCCGGCATCGGCTGCCGTGATTCTGGCACGTATAAGTCCAAAATGGGCACTTATGGACCATGTCGGCGCAATCATCGTCTCGCTCTTTATCTTCCACGCCGCATGGAAAATAATCAAAGGAGCACTGACCAACCTTCTCGATAAAGGCGTACCAAAAGAGACCCGAACACGCATTGATCATATTGCCCGTAGTGTCACAGGCGTTACCTCCGTACATGCCATCCGAACGCGAATGATGGGGCCCGGCATTTATCTGGACCTTCACGTCCTCGTGGACGGCGACCTCAGTGTTCGACAAGGACATGCTATATCGGAATCTGTCAAACAAGCCCTGCTTCACGAAGGTCCAGAGATTCTTGATGCCGTTGTTCATCTGGAACCGGAAGATTCGTAGAGCCGCAATGACAGGACATTCCCTCAAAGGCCAAGAAGAAGGGACGAGGGGTTAACGTACAGAAAGAGAATTAGGATGAAGATGCTATTTCGAGATATGTCGGTTCGTGAACTGCACGGAATTCTGGAGGCGCATAGCGGAGTCAGTTCGCACCCGCTTGACACCTCCGCTGACTGCCTGAAACGTATACGACGCATGGCGAAACAAAGTGGCCTTTGGAACACACTAACAAACTCATTTGATGCAGATACTGATATTCCTGTCATCAAGCGCAGCGTCTTTCGCAACTACAAGAGAAACGGAAACCGCACGCATCATCAGAACGAGGAGAGCGCTCGCGGGGCACGGCTTCAGCATGCCTTCTATGCTGCTTGGCTTGAGCATCCAAAGGGAAACATTGATGCAGTCCAAGATCTGCTTTGGGCTTACTGTGACGACTGGACTTGGGTGATGGCTGCGCATGAATATTGCGCGATCGACCTCGGCGCTGTAGGGCGTGCATACCAATTTAGCGAAATTCTTCACCTGCTCGGCGACCGTATTGAGGAGGAGGTACGCGAGCGTGTGCGCGGAGAGATAGAGAGACGCATCCTCAAGCCAATTAGCGATCCCGCCACCCAGGATTGGTGGCAAACCGGCAAGAACAACTGGAATCACGTCTGTAACGGTAAGATCATTGAGACCGTGATGCTACACTACGGGGATAACCAAATAGGCTTGCAGGCTAACCTGATCCACCGGCTCGTTCAGAACATGACATATGCACTAGATGGTTTCACCGATGATGGCGGGTGCGTGGAAGGTCCCACCTATTGGCAATACGGGTTTGGATCCTTCCTGCAAGCGGCGTACGCGCTCTACTTGCGCACAGGGGGCGAGGTAAATATTTGCAGTGAACCCAAGATCGAGAGCATTGCTCGGTATCCGCTTGCTGCTGACGTGGCCGCGCCATTACGCGCGCCATTCAGCGACACGGGCAGTGGGTATTTGTCACCCGATGTGGTGTTGCTCATCAACCAATTCTTCGACGCTTCGGAGCTCTTTGCTCTATGTCAGCGGGATAAAAAGGGGTGCCTTGCGCTCAGTAGTCTGCGGGATTTTGCCCTCGATGATGGAAAACCGAAGAAGGTAGAGGCCCCTGGCGGCGACAGCATTCTGCCTGATCTTGGCCAAATCCGATTGCGTGGCAAAGCCGGAAACGAACAGATTACAATGATGGCCATTTCCGGAAACAATGGAATTTCCCACAATCACAACGATGTCGGCTCGTTCATTGTCTGCCGCAACGGTGTTTGTTGGCTGGATGATTGTGGAGCACCGACATATGAAGCAAAGACGTTCGGCCCGCAGCGTTACGAGATACTCTTTTGCCGAAGTTTTGGTCATGGAGTGCCGTTGATCAACGGACAGGAACAAGAGGCCGGTACCGACCATTTTGGGACGCTGTCGTGGGACAATCTGCATGGCAAGGGAGACAAGAGCGCGATGATTGACATGACTCGCGCTTACCCACGTGGCACAGTAAGTAAACTGGTACGGACACTAAATATTAATTACGCCGCTAATGCACTGTTACTTGAAGACCAATATCATTTCACAAAGGAGCCAGCGAGTGTAGAGGAAGCATTCGTCACTTTTGAAAAGGCCGTTGTGCTCAAGAAGGGTCAGGCCGTCCGGATTGGTCCCGTTGGAAAGGGCGTTCTAATGACAACAGAGCTGGCAGGCCAGTTTTCGGTTACCGTTCTGACAGAAGAATCAAAGGCAGGTCAGAGCAAGCGATCGGTCGTGCGGATCAGCTTTACGCCAAAGAAACTATCAAGAGCAATGACTTTGCGTTTTCGAATTGAGTAGAGACTGAGCCAGACTAGGCACGGGGTCAAGGTCAGCTGGAAGCTGCCGGACGCTCCCGATCTGCTAGAACGGGAAGGACACGCCAAAAAGCTGTTTGATGTTAATTCTTCAGAAAAACACCTACGCTGGGTAACCAGCCCTACTTGGATAAATCCTTCTCGTAATCGGGCCGTATGAGGTCATTTTGATTACGCGTAGGATTACAATTAGGAGACAAAAGGTTAGGGACTAGATATTTTTCCATCGCGACAATTATGAAAACAGGGCTCTGAATCTACGTTCTATCCCTTCTGCCCACTTTTGTCGGTTCCCCCCCTCTGTTTTTCGATTGCGACCCATTCTTGCCTGCATCACAGCGACATGCTAATGTGCTCGAAACCACAAACCCTCGGGGCTGGAGAGAGAGACATGAAAGTACCGATTACGGATATTGTCATCCGAGAACGCGTTCGCAAAGAGCTTGGCGATCTTGCGCCTTTGATGGAAAGCATGCAAAAGCATGGGCAGCTCAACCCAATCAGCATAACGCGTGACAACGAGTTGATCGCCGGACACCGCAGACTGCTTTCAGCCACCGAACTCCAGTGGACCTATATTGACGCCCTCATCATAGAGCGCGACTCCGAAGTGGAAAGACTCCAACTCGAACTGGAAGAAAACGTTCACCGGAAAGACTTCTCTCCTGAAGAGCTTCTGGCCGGGTATCGGCGACTTGAAAAACTTCTGCGCCCACGACTTACACGTCGCGTCGCTAACTTCTTCGGCAACCTGTTTGGAAAACTCTTCCGCCGGAAAAAGAAAACCCAGAAAATGCAAACACCACGCCCCATGCTTGGGACAACTGCAGACATCATGCAATCTAAGGCCACACCGGCCGACAAAGCACAAAACAATGATCAAACCGATACAACCAACGACGTTGGACAATACGGAGTATAGCCCATGAACAAGGCGCGTGTAGCAGAACTGGTTCGCGAATTACTAGTTGAGATTGGAGAAGATCCAAACCGGGAAGGATTGCTTAAAACGCCCGAACGCGTTGCCGCATCTTATGATTTCCTGACAAGCGGATACCACATGGACTCAAAAGCCGTCATCAATAACGCCATCTTTGAATCCCACGCCAACAACATGATCATTGTTCGCAACATTGAGGTATACAGTCTCTGCGAACACCACATGCTTCCCTTCTTTGGGCAATGCCACATTGGTTATATCGCCACAGGAAAAGTGCTGGGCGTCAGCAAATTGGCCCGCATCGTAAACTGTTTCGCCCGTCGCCTCCAAATCCAAGAACGCATCACCGCCGAAATTGCCCGCGAGGTTAAAGATATTGTGGATGCCGAAGGTGTTGGTGTCGTGATGGAATGTCGCCATCTCTGCATGATGATGCGCGGCGTTGAGAAACAAAACTCCGTGATGACAACTTCATCCGTTCTCGGCAGCTTCCATGACGATGCTGCAACCCGCGCCGAATTCACCAATCTCATTCTCCGCGATACACGCTGCTAATAAGAATGGAGGCAGGTTGCCCTCACCCTGCAACTCGTGTGATGTCAACTGCCGAACGGTATGCGCGCGGTCATTTCGAGCGGAGTCGAGGAATCTCGTCACCGTACGAGGTGAAGATCCCTCGACAAGCTCGGGATGACAGATCACGCGATGTTTGCGTGTTTAGGCAGGTCCACTTTCACCACCTGCTCGTCATATGACGGCACAAGGCTTTCTCCGGGCTCAAGCACCAAAAAGTCATCGTCCCACTCACCATAAATCAACTTTCGCAAGATTGACATATCGCCCTTAAGCACTTCAAATGTCCACTGCTTATCAGCGGCCTCTTTGCATGCCTGCTTCTGAAACCGCTCCTCACCCTCAATACCCATGCGAATAAACGTAAGACGGTCATAGTGAGCCTCGCCACCTCCCATCATCTCCACGACGTACTTCGCATTGTCCTCGCCATATTGATCCACAAGATTCTGATACGACATGGTCATCCCTAATTGCTGAGGAATGGTCGCCTCGCCAGCACCAGATGCATCTTCGCGTTCCAACCAACCACTCGTCCGGTAGTACGTTCCCGGATGGGCATCGAAATACTCGCGATAGCGGCTTCGGCTACCCATAAATAGCGAAATGCAATCATGCACCTTTGGAATCACCAACTTCAAACCAGAGGCCTTAATGCCAACCGTACCATTGTTACAAAGACCGTAAACCATTGCAACCGCGTCATAGCGTTCCGGATCCACGGCATCAAGACACGCCTGAAGACGTGCACTCATCTTCTCCGCGCCTAAATCGTGCAGCCCTTTTGGCATGAACGCCACATCACACTGATGCGGACTCGTAGCAATGAGGGAACAGATCTCGCGGTAAAAAACCTCGCAACAAAGAACGTTAAGTCGCATGGCTGGCTTTGCCCCTCGGCTGATGGCAAAAGAAATGGCGTACCCGGCAGGGCTCGAACCTGCAACCTCCTGATCCGTAGTCAGGTGCTCTATCCAATTGAGCTACGGGTACACGTGAATAAGCGGCGGACTCTAGAAAAATGCACATCCAAATGCAACAATAAAAACGCCTATTCTTCTTCAGACGATAGAGGCGTCTCAACAACATCCACATCCGCGCTCAACCGTTTGAGTAGTTCTTCTGCCAAAAAGGGATGCGTCAGGGCAAGGTACTTCCGCGCGTGGTCGTACGCTTTGGATTGAAAGGCCATAATACCTTTGGCCAGCGCAACCTCAGGCAGAGAGTCCGGGCCCATCCGCAACAAGCGCTCCCGCGTGGAGAGATCAAACACACCAATAAAAATTGTGCTCGTAGCACTGCGCCCCGCAGACAGCGCTTGCCGACACTCAACCTGTTCCCCCCGTACCTTTCCAATGGTCAACCTACGAATCCCTCGTGTAAGTTGAACATCAATGGTTTCGCCAAACTGCGGTGTGAATGAATCAAGAATTCGCAGCTTAATTTCAAATGTTTTTTCTAAGACTTCATTAACGTCACTCAATGCACCTTTGTTTGCCTGGAACGCCTCATCAGCTGTCATGTCGGCCAATCGTTGCATCGCCAACGGCAAATCATTGGCCAAAACCAACATGACCAAAGAATCCATACTGCGTTGACGATATTGCTCCTGTTCGAGTCTCCATGCCTGCTGTTGTCCCTTCAGTTGATCGAGCATCTTGCGGCGTACATTTCTTATTTCCGTGGCATAGTCGCCTTTATAGCGAGCCACCAACGCAATCGCCTCATCAAAGCGGTGATCAGAAGCAAGCGCCTTTGCCTGGTGGCGCAACGTCGCTACCAAAGAGCGAATGGCATTGTCTCGCTGTTCCGCAAGCGAACGAATCTTTTGCCGCGCCATCAGGGAGTACTTCGTACCACGTGCCTCACGAGCAACCGCTTCGAATTGCGCAATAGCACCGTCTAAATCATCTGAATGTGAAGCATACTCTGCCACGGCAAACTCATACATTCCTCTGGCAAGCACATCATCGTCTTCTGAGGACACAACAGGAGCGGGAGCCACGGGTTCGGCAATAGCAATGATATTTGAGATCACAGGAAGCGTTGGCATTGGTGTGGGTGTTAGTATTAGTGTTGGAGCAGGTGTGGAAGTGGGAGTGAATGTTAGTGTTGGAGCGGGTGTGGGAGTGGGTGTTAGTGTGGGAGTAGGTTGCTGAACCGTGTTGGTGGCAGGAACTCCCGTATCTGACGAATGGATAAAATAAAGCCGAGTTGCTAGTATGATCAGAACCCCAATGATAACCGTCTTCACCGTGGTGTGAATAATCGAAGACAGGGAGACCTGAAAGGCCTTCTGCATCCGGACGACGCGGTTGTAGTTGGTGAGCGTCCTTCGCGCGCTGCGCTGAACTGTACTGGCGCCATCTGGAAGCACCTTCCCTAAAGGGAGAAGCCCCCGTCGCACCCGAAGAATATCCTCGGCGACCGCATCCCAGGAATCTTCACGCAACGCGGGATCCTTAGCGGTCATGCGCTCGATGAGCCAACAGACGCCCTTTGACAGATTCGGCCTGATGTCAAACGGGTCAGCAACCGTATCGTTGACCTGCTTCTCAAGAACCTCGTCCACACTCGATCCTGCGAACATCATCTTACCCGTAATAAGGTGATAGAGCATCGCCCCCAACGAATAGATGTCGGCCCGAAAATCAAGATTGGGATCGCCCAGAGCCTGCTCCGGAGAAATGTAGGCCGGTGTACCCATGGTTTCGGTAGGCGCCTCCTGTGCCGCCCCTATGGCCCCAATCGTTCGCGCAAGCCCCAGATCGGCGACCAGCGGTTCCAAATTAGGAAATCTTCGAGTTGCGGGAGGGGCTTCGGACATGAAAGTCAGCGTCGCCGATCCTAATCGCACTCCTCTGCACTCGCCGATCCTGCCGGAGGCAGCATTACCCTT
>Ga0307929_1001215_pt1 | contig 20939 bp, 12 predicted proteins | sample AceLakmetage1330_FD_203160 | JGI IMG/M metagenome (GOLD analysis project Ga0307929, IMG submission 203160) | Saline water microbial communities from Ace Lake, Antarctica - #1330 | ecosystem: Environmental > Aquatic > Non-marine Saline and Alkaline > Saline | place: Antarctica: Ace Lake...
TGCTAATGACCCCCGATGTGGGTGACACCGTTTTTTATGTCGGTTTTTCCTTCACATAAAAAAAAGAGCCACCAACCGGCAGCTCATTTTTTAGTATGTGTATTGCTATTTTATTCTGTCACATAGAATGTCGTATCAAAAAGCGATTCGTTTTCCTGAATGATTTGGTCGTTTCCGTAAACACAGATGATATTTTCGTTGAGGATATCTTGGATCATGGTTTTGAATGATTTGATATCTTCGGTCGTTGTGCTAAGAATTGCGTTGCGTTCAGCCTGAGCATCTGCTTTGGTTTTTTTCTCGAAATAATTATTAACCGCTTGTGATCCACGCTGTGATGCGGTTGTCGGCTTGTCAATTTTAGCAATAGTTCCAATAATAAAACGTGTTATTTCTTGCTCTTCCGGTTCAAAGGTTTCCAAGAAAATCGGGGTTGCATCAAAATTTTCAAGCGTTTCAGTGAGATTTGGGTCACGGTATGATGCAAAGTAAACATTTCCGGTGGGGCTTAGTCCGGCAAAACCACCGTAGGCACCACCAATTACGCGGATTTGTGTTTGTAGATAATCTCTAGAAAGAATTTGATTTAATACGCGCATTTTTGGGTCCCATTCATAGCCAAGCTGTTTGTAATTTCCACCTTTTGTCACATATTGAACTTTTGACATTGCTTTCATGCCTTCGTTTTTTGCTTCCGGTGAGAATTTCCATGCTTGCATCTCAGAGGTTTCAGAACTAAGTGTCTTATTTAAGTTTTTCAACGATTTCTCAAAGCTTTCATAGTTCTTGTCAGAGCATGTAACTGAGGCTATCATATTGTCTTTTCTAAAAAGCAATTCAGCGGTTTTTGTGAGTTTTTCAATGATTTCATCTTGATTCTCGTCAAAATCTGACATCAGATTGTCAATGAATTGATAATATTCATATCCGTTTAAAATTTCATTATACACGCCGTAAGCTGTCTGATAAGAGCTGATTCGAGTTAATGCCAAATTAATGCCCTGATTGTTTACAAAGTTCATTTGGTCTGAATGATGTCTTTCCAAAAGGGTTTTTAAACGTTCGGTATCATTGTATTTTGTGTTGTTGATAATTTCAGAAACAAGTTCTGTTGCAATCGTTTCCTTGTCTTGTGTTGCTTTATATGACACAGTGAATTTTGGTATAAAATTTTCAGTTGATTGTTTTACGAGGAAACTGTTAAGATAAGTGTAAAAGCTTCCGGTGTGGATATTTAACTGATTATCAAGTTCTCCAAAGTCATATGCTTCTGTACTCATATTTCCTATAATTTCAGATAGGAGGTTTGCGTATGGCAGATATTCCTGTGGCAGCACGCTAAGGTCGAAATATAAATTTGTATAAAGGATGTCGTTAGTGAAATTATTGTAAAACAGCACGTTCGTTTTCTCTACGGATTTTTCTTTGATTTCGTGGAATTCCGCTTCTGTATTAATGTCGGAAAGTTCGAGCATAGGTACCATTGCAACCTCCTCAGGGCTGTCTTCTGTTTCCTGATATTCTTTGAGTGCTTGAGTGGTTTCAATTAATTGCACCAATGCTTCTTCTGATAAACTTGCTTTGTACTCAGCCAATTCTTTTTTGATTTGCTCGCTGCGTTTTTTCTCCAACCCCGGCTCAGGTTCGAGAACTGTGAGTAATGCGAAATTGTTATCAATTAAATTTTTCTGAATTATGTTTTCCAACAAGCCGTTTTTAAGTTCAGATTTCACCTTGGCAAGCGGTGCTTCAAATTCTAATCCAAGATAAGGATTGTCTGCAAAAAATACGTAGGGAATGGTCCGATACATGTACATCATGCCTTTTTGCGGTGTATTTCCTTCGCGGAGTCTGAATTCCATGCGATTTACGATTCCTTCCAGCATTTCTGGGTCAAATCCTTCATTTACTACATCGTTCAGTGTGTTAAAGATAATCGATTCAAATGCTTCTTTATTTTCAGGATTTGCATTTTCAACGCCGATGGTAAAGATGTTTTGTTTGTTGCTGCTATTGTAAGCATACACATTTTTTCCGATTCCTGCTTCCTCAATCGCGAGACGCAGCGGTGCAGATTCATGTCCAACAAGTGCCTGGCTGAGAATGCTTAATGCAAAATTCATTTCGGGGTCAGTATTGTTGCCAAAAACAAAGCTGTAGGTTAAATAGGTTTTGTCTTTAGTCTCTGCATTTTCTGCAACCGGGTATGTGCCGATAACTTCTTTTCTTTGGTCGAAGCCTTTTTGGATAGGAATGCTGATTTCCTCATCGGATTTTTCGTAATTTGACAGATATTCTTTGTCAATAAATTCCAATTCTTTGGTGAGGTCAGAATTTCCGTATAGGAGGATATAACTATTGCTCGGGTGATAATATTTTTTATGAAAATCTCTGAAATGTTCAATCGTCAATTCAGGGATTGCATCCGGATGTCCGCCGGACGAAACGCCGTAGGTGTTATCTGGGAAAAGCGTTTTGTAGGTAAGATAGCTAAGTTGACGATAAGGCTGTGAAAATGCGCCTTTCATTTCATTGTAAACAACGCCTTTGTAAGTGATTTCATCATCTAAGCTATTGAGTTCATAGTGCCATCCCTCTTGCTCAAAAATTCTATCATCCTCATGTAGTAATGGATTGAAAACTGCATCAAGATAAACATGCATGAGATTAAAATAATCTTTTTCATTCATGCTGGCAACCGGATAAGTTGTCCAGTCGGAGCTCGTCATTGCGTTAAGGAAGGTGTTCAATGAACCTTTAGTCAGGATTTCGAAAGGGCTTTTTACCGGAAAGTTTTTTGACCCGTTAAGCACGGAATGCTCAATGATATGCGGGTTTCCACAATCGGTTGAGGGCAAAGTCTTAAACGCAATGTTGAAAAGTTTATTTTCATCGTCCGCCATGATTTTCATCAAGCGTGCGCCACTTTTTTCGTGGGTGAAAAATAAACATTCGGCATTAACCTCTTCAACAAATTTTTTCTGTTCAAGTTTGAATCCGTTATACACTTGGCCAACTTTAAACTCATCTTTTGGTTGGCAGGCCCAAATAAGAGATATAACTGCACCAATTAACAATACAACACTATTTTTTTTCATTGCTTAAATTGTTTTAGATTTTTCAAGCACAAGGTACGTATAAAAATGGCATAGCCGACCCGTAAACCTGTAAACTGACTATATGAAATCGTAATGTTTTGTTAAAATTTGTAATAATGAGTGGATTTAATCATAAATCTGTACATTTTAACAAATTAATTTTACTTGCTTTTTTTAAAAGTAAGTAAAACGCTTAGTAATTTACTTTTTTTGTGTATTGTAACAAACTTAATACGGTCATATTTAATGGTACTTTCTTATAGTAATGACAAAATACTAATCGAATAAATTGTAGTGGTTGTGAGTTGTTTTATGCGATGCAATAAAAACCAATAAAGATTTTGTTTTTAAATTCTAAAAGTATATCTTTGTTTGTAACGAAAATCAAAATGCTATGAATAACATGTCTTTTAATCGTCTGTTTGTTTGTTTGATACTAGGTGTGTCTGGGAATCAAAGCAAAGCACAAATCTTAAATTTTACACCTGAACAATTGCATAATTATGTTATGCTAGATTATCAAAAATTTCAAAAATTCGAGACGTGGGATGTTGATATTAAGCAACGGATTTATATAGATAGTATTAACTATATTGACAGTACGGTTTTTTCTCAAAAAGTAATTGGACAGGATTATTACAAAATTCCTGATGTTTTTTTTAATGATAGTTTGTGTTTTTTATTAATATTGACAGGTTATGATAAACAAGGCTCTGCTATTGAGGTAGCCGAAGTAATTATAGGGGCACCAGTTCCTGATGGGACAGAATACTATCATAATTATCATAAATGGATATGTAATGGTTGGCAATATGCATATACGATAGATTCACATATGGCTCTTGATAATGGTAATAATACTGGGGCAGGGTATTTGAGTGTTGATTTTGCTTCATATGCTACGGATCCTAAAATGTATGTTTATTATCATACTGATGTTTGGAATAATTTATTAGAAAATAATCCACAGGTGCTTTCCGAAAGACATGGGAATTTTGGAAACCCTAATTTAGGATATTCAAGCAATCCAAATTTTAATTTTGTTGAGAATGCGGATGCTTCCGCTGATTTACGTGGATGGGATGGCTTAATGCGTACTACGACTACAAGTTCAGCACTCATTGGTGTTAGAAAAGAATATGGGATGAAGTGGCGAAATCATTTAGGGGGAGTGATTACTGATATTAATGCGATTGGTAGTGAAGCTTGGGATATTTTAGATGCAGTTGAAGAGATAAACCTGCACGCGAACCCATCATTTGATTTTTATAATCCACCCATGGAAGAGTTAGAATGTATCGGTTATGGAGTGTATGACCCAATTGTTAACGATCCAACTGATGCTATTTCTTTCACACCTTACACAAGTTATCGTTATTATCCCCAAAATGACACCATGTGGCCTTTAGGGAGTAATGAAGACGAATTTGAAGACATCTATGATTTGATAGACCGAGTTGGTGAGGCAAAAAATTCAGTGAATGATGATAAGTTTACTTGGCCTAATGATGTTGTGCGTATTGATTTAACAAAATTAAGTAATGGAGGCGAAAATATTTGTCGATTATACGCAGATTCAATTACTGATGTAAATGGCAATATCTTAACCCCTTCATTTTCAATGACTAAGGGTTTGTATTCAATATCATTTGTTCATCCTGATGCTTCACATAACTACTCCATTATTGAAGTAAATAATAAAGTGACTAATAATTTAGATGTAGCTGATTTCTTTGAAATAACAATTTATCCTGTACCTTTATTTAATGACTATTTTTTCATTAATTTGCAATCTGAATTGTCAGAAGAAATTGAGTATACATTATTTGATGACAATGGACGTTTTTTGCATAGTGAGCAAATTATCTTCACACCGCAGGCTAGCCGCAATTTAGGTTATACGTTTAAAATAATGACTGAAAGAACACCCTTGCCACTTGGTGTTTTAATTAACAAATTTGTATTTAGTGACGGCTCAAGCCAATCAATTCAAATATTAAAACAAAAGCGATGAAAAACCTGATTTTATTTTTCACTTTTAATTGTTTCGTTTTTATTAGTGTATTTGCTCAAGATTTTGTTCTGTCAGATCAAATGATATATGGAGGTAATTCTGACGATACGTCGGTTGATATTGTTGAAAGCAATGATGGTGGATATTATATGCTAAGTAGTTCTTCTTCGGGAATAAGTGGGAATAAAACAACTCAACAATATGGTCCCAATGATTATTGGTTAATAAAAACGGATAGTTTGTTTAATGTGATTTGGCAATTAAGTTATGGGGGTGATTCTTACGATTTCCCTGCTAAATTACTTTATGACGATATCGGAAATTTGTATTTATGTGGTTATTCTTTTAGTGGTATTAGTGGGAATAAAACAGTTGATTCTTATGGTAGTTATGATTACTGGATAATAAAACTAGATAGTTTTGGTAATGAAATATGGCAAAGCTCGTATGGTGGAGATAATTCGGAATCATTGACTTCGGCAATGCTATTTAACAATAAACTATACTTTCTAGGTTCATCCTCTTCTGACATTTCTGGTACTAAAACAGATTATAATCGAGGTGCAGCAGATTATTGGATGGTTTGTGCAGATACCGCAGGTACTGTTTTATGGGATAAAACATATGGTGGTACATTAACAGATAAACCATTTGATATGAAAGTAGATAATTTAGGAGGGTTTTTGTATTTATTTGGTAGGTCAAATTCGGATGCTACTTATGAAAAATCTGAGGACAATATAGGGTTGGATGATTTTTGGTTATTAAAAATAAATGCAAATAGTGGAAATCTTTTGTTAGATAAAACCTTTGGTAGTGAAAGCTCTGATTTTCCAAGTGTTAATGGGTTGTTGCAATATGGTGAGTATTTATATATTTTGGGTAATAGTTATGGTAATATTTCAGGAGATAAATCAGAAAGCTCTCGCGGCGATTCGGATTATTGGTTGTTAAAAACTGACTTAGATTTTAATTTATTGTGGGATAAAACCATTGGTGGTGACACGACTGATGCTGCTTCTACATTATGTCTATATGAAAACATGTTGCTGCTTGGTGGAAATTCAATGTCTAATGCAGGCTTTGAAAAAACAGAAAATGCATACCTTGAAAACTATCATGATGCATGGTATGTTGCAATTGACACATCCGGGGTAATATTATGGGATAAAACAATTGGCAGCTTGGCAAATGATTTTTACATTCAACTGTATTCATTGAGTAATCTGGTTTTTGTAAATGCTTCCTACGATGCATATCCATCTGCAGATTTATCGCTTACTGGCTATGGAATGTCTGATTTCTGGGTGTTTCGGATGTCAGTACCCTTGTCTAATTTTTCTGATAATATCTTTGCTCAAAATATAGAACTATATCCAAACCCGGTGACAGTTAAGCTAAATGTGAAATTGTTACACACTGCAGATGCTCAATTACAGATATTTTCTATTGATGGACGGTTACTAAAAACAAAGTTAATTGCTAACGGATTGGAGACCATAGATGTAACAGACTTAAGCAATGGAGTCTATATTATTAACATCAGTCAGTCAAATCGTAAAATTATCAGGCGATTTGTTGTCCGGTAAAGGTTGTCCTTTTTTTAACGTGAGACAGTATCAGAGTTTTTACAAATATTTTCCAGTAATTTAACTCACGCCGGAACCATTTCTTACGGATTCAACCGGTGAAACAAAGCGTAAACTGCCGTCTGGTTCTTTTGCCATGAGTACCATGCCTTCAGAGTCGATGCCTCGAAGTTTTTTCGGCCCCAGATTTGCCAAATACAGCACTTGCATTCCGATAATGTCTTCGGGTTTGTAATATTCTGCAATTCCAGAAACAACAGTACGGATTTCGGAGTCGATATTTAAAGTTAATTTGAGCAATTTTTTGGTTTTAGCAACCTTTTCTGCCGTTTCTATTTGGGCAACGCGGATGTCCATTTTCATAAAATCATCAAATGAGCAGGCTTCTTTAATGGGTTCCGTTTCTAACTTTTCAGCTGCATTACTTTGTTTGGTTGCTTCAAGTTTATCCAATTGAAATTGAACCTGTTTGTCTTCAATTTTTTCAAAAAGCAAACCGGGTTTATTGATTTCAGCTCCTTCAGAAAGTAATTGAAAATCATTGTCTTCTAACCATAATGCTTCAGAAATATTGAGATATTCACGAAGCTTTTTCATGGTAAAAGGCAAAAAGGCTTCTCCGAGATGTGCAAGATGGGCTGATAACTGCAAACAAACATTAAGTATTCCTTTCACACGGGCTTCATCGGTTTTTATGAGTTTCCATGGTTCTGATTCGGTGAGGTATTTATTCCCGAGTCGTGCAATATTTATGAAATTTTTCAATGCTTCACGGAATTTGAATTGCTCCAGATTTTCCTCAATTCCAAGTTTGTATTTGCCCACTTGCTTAATGATAGTTTCTTCTTGTTCACCCCATTTTTCAGCAGCAGGAACTTTTCCATCAAAATATTTATGGGTTAACACCAAACTGCGATTCACGAAATTTCCGAGAATTGCAACGAGCTCATTATTGTTTCTTGCCTGAAAATCTTTCCAGGTAAAGTCGTTGTCTTTGGTTTCCGGAGCATTTGCAGTAAGGACATAACGCAGCACATCCTGTTTTCCGGGAAAATCCTCGAGATATTCATGCAGCCAAACTGCCCAGTTTTTGCTTGTGGATATTTTATTTCCTTCAAGATTTAGAAATTCGTTGGCAGGCACATTATCCGGAAGGATATAAGAGCCTTCGTGTTTTAACATGGACGGGAAGACAATGCAGTGAAACACAATATTGTCTTTTCCGATAAAATGGATAAGTCGGCTGTCCTCATCTTTCCAGTATTTCTCCCAGTCGGTAGTTAATTCTTTGGTTGCAGAAATATATCCGATCGGCGCATCGAACCATACGTAAAGCACTTTGTTGTCAGCTCCCTCAATTGGCACGGGTACGCCCCAGTTCAGGTCTCGGGATACGGCTCTGGGGCGCAATCCGCCGTCAATCCATGATTTACATTGCCCATATACATTGGGTTTCCATTCTTTGTGGTCTTCAAGAATCCATTGCCGCAGTTCGTCTTCGTATTTGTCCAACGGGAGATACCAGTGCGTGGTTTCTTTTAAAATCGGTTGATTCCCAGATATGGTTGATTGTGGATCGATTAGCTCTTCGGGAGAAAGTGACGAGCCACATTTTTCGCATTGGTCTCCGTAGGCTTCTTCAAAACTGCATTTCGGACAGGTCCCGATAATATAACGGTCTGCAAGAAACTGATTTTCTTTTTCGTCAAAATACTGTTTCATCGTTTTTTCAATAAATTCGCCTTTATCGTAAAGGGTTTTGAAAAATTCCGAAGCGGTTTCAAAATGTGTTTTTGATGTTGTTCTGGAATAAATATCGAAGGTGATACCGAAATTTTCGAAGGCATTTTTAATGATTTTGTGATATCGGTCAACAATATCCTGAGGGCTTACACCTTCTTTTCTGGCTCTCAGGGTAATCGGCACACCATGTTCGTCTGAACCGCCGATGAAAAGCACATCTCTGTTTCTTAATCTCATGTATCTGACATAAATGTCGGCAGGTACATAAACACCAGCAAGATGTCCGATGTGAACGGGTCCGTTTGCGTATGGTAAAGCCGTTGTGATGAGATGTCTTTTATATGTTTTGTCCATGATTTTTCTGATTTTATTGATTTGTATCGTTGAGTCCTTCTTTTTCAGCTGCCAGTTTAAGCGCGTCTTCTTCGCTGCGATTTTTATGCAAATCAATTGCCAGATAGAGTGCTTTCCGGAAAGCTTCTTCGGACGCGTTCCCGTCGCCGGCAATTTCATACGCGGTTCCATGGTCGGGAGATGTGCGTATTATGGGAAGTCCAGCGGTGAAATTTACTCCACCGTCTTTTGCAAGTGCTTTAAACGGAGCAAGTCCCTGGTCGTGATACATTGCCAAAATGGCATCGAAATTACGGAACTGATGATTGCCGAAAAATCCGTCAGCCGGATAGGGCCCGAGTGCCATAATGCCTTTTTCGCGTGCTTCTTCAAGTGCAGGTGTAATCATTTCCTGTTCTTCTTTTCCCAGCAGCCCTTCGTCTCCTATATGAGGATTTAAGCCCAGCACTGCAATTCGTGGTTTTCGAATTTTGAAATCTTGTTTAAGGCTTTTATTCAGCACATTAATCTTTTTCAAAACAGCATCTTTTGTGATATGGCTTGCAACTTCAGATATAGGCAAATGTCCGGTAACGACACCAACACGAATATCATCACTTATCATTAACATCAGATAATTTTCGGTTTGAAAACGTTCTGCAAGGTATTCTGTATGTCCGAGAAATTTAAAACCTTCTCTTTGAATGTTGTGTTTGTTAATTGGTGCAGTCAAAAGTGCATCAATTTTGTTTGATTTTAAATCGTTAACAGCTGCTTCTAACGCCAAAAAAGACGATTCGCCCGCTTCTTCCGTGCTTTTCCCCAGTTCAACACGGATGTTTTCATCAATCACATTTATGATATTTACGCGTTTTGGATTTGCTTGTGATGCTTCATTGATGTGATTTGGGGTGAATTCATTGTTGTTAATCGCTTTTTTATGATAAGCAGCGACTTTCGGTGAACCATAAATAATTGGTGTGCACATATCCAGTAGTCGTGCATCACTCAGGGTTTTTATGATGATTTCATAGCTGATCCCGTTGATATCTCCGTGGGTTATTCCCAATCGTATTTTGTTCATAGTTGTTGAATTTTATGTTTGTTATTTTTGAATGCGAAAATAAAAAAAATCATTTAAAAGTCTTACACCGACACCGCTTCCTTGTTTGCCGCGATAAGAATCTGCAGCTTCTAAAAAGGCTGGACCTGCGATGTCCAGATGTATGTAGGGATAATCCGTAAAGTGTTCCAGAAATTTTCCGGCAGTAATTACTCCAGCATTTTGTCCGCCGACATTTTGTAAATCTGCAATATCAGATTTTAAAAGTTCTTTATAATCATCCCAGAAAGGAAGTTCTGCAATTCGCTCGTGGCATGCAAATCCTGCCTTTTTGAGTATCTCCATGTTTTCGGGGGAGTTACCCATGGCGGCAATGGCTTTGATTCCGACGGCTACTTCAGCAGCTCCTGTCAGGGTTGCTAAATCAATTACTAATTCGGGATTGTATTGTTTCGCAAAAGCCAATGCATCGGCAAGAATCATACGTCCTTCTGCATCGGTGTTTAAGACTTCTACCGTTGTGCCGTCGTACATGTGAATGACATCCTGTGGGAGGTATGCATCTTTTCCGGGTCGGTTGTCCGTTGCCGGGATAAGCCCGATAATATGCAAAGGAATTTTTGATTTGGCGACATTCAGCATGCTTCCGGCCACTGCTGCAGCTCCGCCCATGTCTGATTTCATCAAATCCATGCTGCCTTTTGTTGGTTTTAGGCTCACTCCGCCGGTATCAAACATCACTCCCTTTCCTACCAAAGCAATCGGTTTTTCATTGACGGCATTTTCCGGTTTCCATTCCATAATGGTAAAGCTCGGTCCGACTTCGCTTCCTTTGTTTACAGCAAGTAGTCCGCCCATTTTATGCGCTTCAATTTCAGCTTTTAAAAAGCTTGTCACTTTCAATCCGGTGTTATGTGCAGTTTCTCCGAGCAATTCTGCAAAGCGAACGGCATTCAAATAAGAGTGTGGTTCGTTAACGCAATCCCGCGCAAAATATACCGATTCAATCAATGCGTTTAAGCTTTTAATACTGCTTTCATCACACTGCTCGCTTTTAATGGAAATCTCTTTCAGACTGTTTCGTTTTGGCGCTTTAAAATATTTGTTGAACTGATAATTCGATAAAGCCAGTCCTTCAGCAAAATCAAACCAAGCGGTAGCAATAGTGCTCTTGTCATCAATAATAATGCCTTTTAGTTTGTGTTCATTTATGATGGAACAGGCTTTATACGCTTTTTCTCTCAGTACTTCGCGGGCTTTATCATTTACATTTTCATCAATGACAATCACAAATGATTGTTTGAAATAAGAATTGATGTGAATAAAATCTGTATCTGTCTCAATTTTTTCTTTTAGATAAGCGGCTTCTGTTTTTGTAAATGACAAATCGGAAATCGCTGTGTCTTTGTGTATGAGATAAATAACGGAGTCTTCCGGAGAACGAAAATTAACTAATTTTATATCTGTTTTCATTTTTTTTGTTTGTTGAATTTTAAAAGTTTAAAGGTACAAAAATGAATGAAAGCGAAAGGGGTGATTGGGATAATTTTTCATATGCATGAATTTGATTGTTTATAAAGGAGTCCCACCCGCATCCTTTGTTCTTAGAGGGAGCTTTCCTTCCCGCACCCTTTATCTTTTAAGGGAGCCGCCCTAGCCGCATCCTTCGTTCCAAAAGGGAGTTGTTGTGCTAGTACCTTTTTTTATTTTTTTCTATCTAATTTATGTTATATTTTTTATTATTTTTGAATTTATTATCAGAATTATACCGATTAAACATCAAAATGACGCATACTTTCACTTACTTCTCCGCCAGTTGGCGGATCAGCACAAGTCGTTCTGTATGCCTGCCTGTGGTAGACAGGCTTGTTTTGCTGTAATATCGGCATAAACACTTGTATTTTCAGAATTTCTTTGTCAATCATTCTGAAACACAATTTGTATTACTGAATAGCGTATTGATAAATAAAGATGCTTTATTCTTTTTAGCGGATTAGAAATAGTGATTAAGAAAAAATAAATCATGTCAAAACTTAACCGACCAATAGAAAGAACGATGTTTTACGGTGCAAAACCGATTATTTTTGAGAGGGCAAAAGCGCTGAGGCAAAATCCTACAAAAGCAGAAAACGCATTGTGGAATATTTTAAGGAAGAAACAAATGTTGAATCTGCGTTTTAAACAGCAACATCCAATTAAGTTTTTTATTGCTGACTTTTATTGTCATGCCATAAAGTTAGTTATTGAAGTTGATGGGCAAATTCATAATAAAAAAGAAAACCAAGTTTATGATAAAGCAAGGACTGATGAATTAGAAAATTCCGGCATTACAGTTATTCGTTTTAGTAATAAAGAGGTTTTAGAAAACATTGACGAAGTGAAAATTAAAATTGAAAATATGTGTAAAAAACTTTTAGAGTAATACCCCCACCCGCACCCTTTATTCTTAGAGGGAGCCTTCCTTCCCGCACCCTTTATCTTTTAAGGGAGCCGCCCTAGCCGCATCCTTCGTTCCAAAAGGGAGTTGTTGTGCTAGTACCTTTTTTTATTTTTTTCTATCTAATTTATGTTATATTTTTTATTATTTTTGAATTTATTATCAGAATTATACCGATTAAACATCAAAATGACGCATACTTTCACTTACTTCTCCGCCAGTTGGCGGATCAGCACAAGTCGTTCTGTATGCCTGCCTGTGGTAGACAGGCTTGTTTTGCTGTAATATCGGCATAAACACTTGTATTTTCAGAATTTCTTTGTCAATCATTCTGAAACACAATTTGTATTACTGAATAGCGTATTGATAAATAAAGATGCTTTATTCTTTTTAGCGGATTAGAAATAGTGATTAAGAAAAAATAAATCATGTCAAAACTTAACCGACCAATAGAAAGAACGATGTTTTACGGTGCAAAACCGATTATTTTTGAGAGGGCAAAAGCGCTGAGGCAAAATCCTACAAAAGCAGAAAACGCATTGTGGAATATTTTAAGGAAGAAACAAATGTTGAATCTGCGTTTTAAACAGCAACATCCAATTAAGTTTTTTATTGCTGACTTTTATTGTCATGCCATAAAGTTAGTTATTGAAGTTGATGGGCAAATTCATAATAAAAAAGAAAACCAAGTTTATGATAAAGCAAGGACTGATGAATTAGAAAATTCCGGCATTACAGTTATTCGTTTTAGTAATAAAGAGGTTTTAGAAAACATTGACGAAGTGAAAATTAAAATTGAAAATATGTGTAAAAAACTTTTAGAGTAATACCCCCACCCGCACCCTTTATTCTTAGAGGGAGCCTTCCTTCCCGCACCCTTTATCCCTAAAGGGAGCCGCCCTAGCCGCATCCTTTATTCTTAAAGGGAATCCACCCGCACCCTTCTTTGGGGGTAAAGGGTAGCGTTGGCAAAAAAATAATTGAATTAATTTATTGAAATAATCATCAACGCACTGCTATTTACGAAGTGTCAAAACTATTCTTAATTTCGACGAAAAATGAAAGCAAAAACACATTTTTAACCATTGCTTTTCTTATCTTTGTAAAGACAAAAAACTCCGAAAAATAGCTTTTGATTTTATGATTGACCAAGCGACCATAGACCGTATTTTTGACACTGCCGACATTGTCGATGTTATCTCTGACTTTGTCCAGCTCAAACGTAGCGGGACCAATCATATCGGCTTGTGTCCTTTTCATAATGAAAAAACCCCCTCATTTAACGTTTCTCAATCGAAAGGAATATATAAATGTTTTGGTTGTGGGAAAGGTGGGAATGTGGTGTCTTTTGTGATGGAGCATGAGCACATGTCTTATCCTGAAGCATTGAAATTTATTGCCGGAAAATACGGAATTCCGGTGCATGAGGAAAAGCCCTCTGAAGAAGAGATTCAAAAGCGTGACAATCGGGAGTCTATGATGATTGTCAATGAGTTTGCTCGCAAATATTTTATGCGACAATTGCTTGAAGATGAAAGAGGTAGGGCCGTAGGGCTTTCCTATTTTCGGGAGCGGGCAATCAACGATCAAATGATTGATAAATTTGATTTGGGTTTTTGTCCTGAAGGACAAGATGTGTTTACAAATGATGCGCTCGGAAAGGGATATAAACTTGAATTTCTTGAAAGTACAGGACTGACAATTGTGCGAGAAAACTGGCGAGCTGATCGGTTTAGCGGAAGAGTAATGTTCCCGATTCATTCTGTTGCAGGACGTGTTATCGGCTTTGGCGGGCGGACTTTGAGTACGGAAAAGAAAATCGCAAAATATCTTAACTCTCCGGAATCGGATGTCTATCATAAAAGCAAAGTCCTTTACGGCATTTTTCAGGCAAAACGTACAATTGTTCAGGCCGACAATTGCTATTTGGTTGAGGGATATACCGATGTGATTTCCTTGCATCAAAAGCAGATAGAAAATGTTGTGGCTTCATCCGGAACTTCGCTTACAGAAGACCAAATCCGATTGATTCGGCGATTTACCTCAAATGTTACTATTTTGTACGATGGTGACCCTGCTGGTATAAAAGCTTCATTACGCGGAATCGATATGTTTCTTGAACAGGATATGAATGTTCGTGTTGTGTTATTTCCCGAAGGAGAAGACCCAGACTCTTTTGCACGTGCCAACACGCCGGAAAGCCTGAAGGAATACATCGAATCCGAAAAGCAGGATTTTATCCATTTTAAAACTAAATTATTGCTTGAAGATGCTCAAAACGACCCCATTCGCCGATCAGAACTGGTTACAGGGATTGTTAAAAGCATCGGGGTAATTGATGATCAGATAAAACAGTCGGTTTACATTAAATCTTGCAGCAAATTGCTGGATATCGGTGAAAACGTACTTTATTCTGAATTGCAGAAAATTCGTAAAAGACGATTAGAGGAAAAGCAAAGAAAAAACCGACAGAAATCTTTGCATAGGCAAGATAATGTGATTCCTGTGGTTCCTGCACATGTCTCCAATGTTTATATGGAAGAGCACGAAAAGGAAATTATTCGGATGCTACTTTTATATGGAGACGTGTTGATTTTTGAGGATGAAGTTGGGAAAAAAGTACGGGTTGCTGAGTATATTATCGGCGAAATTCGTAACGATGAGCTTGAATTTGAAAATCTGGTTTATAATACCCTGTTTGAAACTGCCGCCGAGCTTTTAAATGAGGGTAAAGTAATTGAAAAACAAGGTTTTATTAATCATCCGGATCCTAATATTGCGAAACTTTGTGCCGAATTACTGACGAATCGATATAGTTTAGATCCCTATTGGGCAAACCATGGGACTCATATTGAAACTGAAGATGAAAAACTGCCACAAATTGTTCCCAATTTAATAATTCAATACAAGCGAAAAATTCTTCAAAAAGGATTAGAGAATAAAGCCAAAGCAATTCATAAAACGGAAAATAGTGAAGCGAATACTGAAGAAATTATGCAGCTTCAGACGGAAATGAAAGATGTGCTTGAAACGATTCGTGACCTTGCTAGCATGAATGGGATGGTAATTTTGAAATGAAGGTAATCTGTTTGGTTTTCTTTATGTTTGCTTAGTACTTTACAAATTTACCAAAAAAAGTCTTATCCTCAGTTTTTAGTTGTATCAAATAGTTTCCGGGTGTAAAATTACTTACGCAAATGCCGGAACTTAGTGCGTCTTTTGTTGTGTGATTTTGATAAACAATTTGCCCAGATTGGTTGACAATGGAAAGTTCATAATCCGTTTGTAAATTTTCATGTGTTTCGATAAACAAATAATCAATCACAGGGTTTGGGTACACAACTAACTTATAACGTGTAATGGGCTTGGCTTGTGGTTCGCTTACAGAAATAAAATGGTCGTTGCCAAGGCTGTCGGTTTTGATAAGGAAAATGCGTTGATCGTAAGTCCAATCATCATTTACATCATAATAATAGAAGTCCCCATAACCTGAGACAATTATGTTTTCATTTTCGTCCAATGCGATACTGTTTGGATAAAAGGCAGCTACACTACTCCCTACACTGTCAATGTATTTATCCCATTTAATATCCCCATTGGGGTAGTGACATCGAATTCTGAATTTGTCTCCAATAAATTCCCCTTCTAAATTAGACATAGTTGAAACAACAGCTATTATTTCGCCATTTTCTTTTTCTGTTATTGCTTTGTAATATGCATAGAAGTCATTTTGAGCCCCTTCACTGGTAATTGAATCTCTAAATTTACGATTCCACACGGTACTGCCATCCGGGTTTAGTTTAAGCATCCAACCATCGTATGGGTAAAGCCCTCCGTAGGTTTCACCATAGGTGTATGCACCGCAAACCAGAATGCAAGAGTCTTTGGTTTCAATGATGTCTGTGAAACGTGGATTACTGTATGTATTGCTGCCATAAGCATGCACCCACTCTTCATTGCCAAGGCTGTCGGTTTTGAGGATGATTGGCTTGGCATTATTGCTAAAATCATGGCTTACTCCAATATTATAATTACATTTATTAGATGAATACATCGTTTTTATAAGGGTTGACCAGCATCCATCTGCAATATTCCCCCAGGCATACGATTTTGACCATATTATTATGCCATCTAAATTTATTTTTAAAAGCAATGCTTTTGAAAAAACTGTATCAGGTGTTGGATTTGTTATTTCATTGTAAGAACTGTCAACTCCACCACAAATAAATATCATTTCATTTTTTACATAAAGGCTAAATGCTCTTTTAACTAATGTGTCATTAAAATAGTTATCATACCCTATTGTATCCAAAGAAGAGTTATATTTAGTTAAGTGTATTTTACTGGCATTATTATCTCTGATTCGTCCAACTACATACAAAGTATCTGTAAACATACCCAATGAACCTTGCCAGCCAATATATGAAGTTTGTCCACATTGATCATATATTATGGTTGTATCTTTCTGCCCATCATTTTGTATTTTTGTAATATGATACCCATATAAATTGTATTCACATTCAGGTATTGTTCTTGCAATGTTGCCTGAGAGGTAATACGTACTGTCAATAATCACCATGCTATTTGCACTATACTGCCATTCCAAGGGATAATTATTATTAAAATAAGTCTGCTCCTGGGCAACTCCAAAATAACACGATATGATAAAAACGGATACAAATAAAACACGCATAAAACATAGTTTAAAAACAAAGGTATGGGAAAATCCCACACCTTTGTTGTTGAAGTTTAAAGAATTGTAATTTGCTGAGAATGGTTTTTACCCACCTTGATAATATAATTTCCGGCAGGCAAGTCATTGGTGTAATTAAACAAGCCTATTGCCTGTTCAAGTCTGATTTGGTCAACCAATTGGCCATTTGTGTTGTATATGCGGATGAATCTGTTTTTATCCTTGTTCATAAACGCATATTCAATATAAATGTTATCGCTTGCAGGGTTGGGATATACATTCACAATCTCATCCACATCCTGAAAAATATTATCACTGTCATCAAAAGTCTGGTTTTTGGGTTGCACAATGGGTTCTGGCAAACGAATCACCTCAAGAACAGTATCCACACCGGCCTGCTCGAGCAATACCTGGGCTGTGATTTCACCAGCCACATTTTCTGTGTTTGCAAGGTTTTGCAAAAACTCCATATTTTGACTAACTGCATCTTCCATAGATAATGATCCATTATCAATATTGAGGAGTATTTCTTGTATGTCAAGATAATTTTCTATTTCAGTCATTCTGTCAAGACCAAAAATTTGAATTTCTATACGCATGGATTCAATACAGGCTTGAGCATTCTGAAATTGTCTTTTTGTTTTGTAAAGTTTGAACAAATTGATTCTGGATCTAAAGTTATTGTCATTTTGGAGGAAGTTTATGAGTTCGTCAGTTTCTGTTGGCAGACTATCTGTTGACATAATACGATTGACCATTTCTTTAACAATGAGCCCACGAGTCTGCTTTAGTCCTGCAATTTCAGCTTCTTTTATTTCTCTGCTGTTTTTCCCGTTTTGTCCGGCTTTAATGATTGTTTTTAAAGTGGAATTCATTTCCATATTTCCAATTTCATTTTTTAGCAGTATTTGCTTTATGTTACCTGAGGAATGTTGGGGTGCAAGCCCCGCATTCTTCTTTTATGCTCTTCTGTTTCTCAAATATAAATAAAAAAATGCAACAAATTTCTATTATTTTGTTTTTTTTTATAAAAAGCATTTTTGTCCATTATTACGGCTTTGTGTGCGACAAATTTGATGTGGTTTTAATAATAATTTTACCTTAAGTCCTCAGTACATTATTTCCCACTTGCCCAATTTCTCTGATTCACTAACTTAGCATCAAAATTTAAAGCGATGTTACTCAAAATAACCATACTTTTATCCGTTGTTTTTCAGGTGATTGCAGCGCTCATGGCGATCCGCTTGACGAAAAAAACAAAATATAACCTTGCATGGATGCTCATTACCATTGGATTGGCTGCGCTCTTGGTGCGACGGGTGGTTGAGTTTTTGCCGCTTGTCAGCGATTTTCAGCCACAGGATTTTCGCCTGCTTTTTATCTGGATTGGAGCAATCAGCTCGTTGTTTTTCGCCTTGGGTGTAATTCTTATCCGACAGATTTTTAATTATATCTATCGGGTTGAGTCAGAACGTCGGCATGCTGAGAATAAAATGCTTTCCTCCATTATCTCAGCCGAAGAATCGGAGCGGATACGCTTATCGCGGGAATTGCATGATGGGCTCGGACCACTTATGTCAAGTATTAAAATGACAGTTTCTGCAATTGAAAAACAGGCTGAAAATGAAAATCAAAAACAATTGGCTGCCAATGTCAATATGTTGGTTCAGGAAGCATTGAAATCTGTTAAGGATATTTCTGCGAATTTGTCGCCTCAAATGTTGAATCACTTTGGGCTGGAGCCGGCGCTTGCTAACTTTATTAATAAGATTAATGACTCAAAACAACTCCAAATTGATTTTAAAATGCGTGCAAAGCATAAACGATTACCCGAAAATGTCGAAATCATTATTTATCGTGTTGCTTGTGAGTTAATTACCAATACATTTAGGCATGCCGATGCGAAAAAAGCAAGTCTGGAAATTGAAGCTGAAAATACCCATTTAAGTTTAAATTATTGCGATGATGGGCATGGCTTTGATGTGGATGAAGTGCTTATTAGACAGCATGGAATGGGGGTTGCAAACATTTATTCGCGTATTTCATCTTTGCATGGAAGTGTTGATATCTTGTCAAATCAGGGCGCCGGCATGAATGTAAAAATTTATATACCTTTGAAGCATGAACACACAAGATGACATACGAATTGTGTTGGTAGATGACCACACGCTATTCCGTAACGGATTAAAAAATTTATTGAATAGAATTCAAGGGTTTCGTGTTGTTGCAGAGGCAGAAAACGGAAAAAAATTTCTTGAGCTGTTGGATGAAGTTACCCCGGATATCGTTTTACTTGATATTGCAATGCCGGTGATGGATGGGGTCGAGGCCGCAACAAAGGCACTGGAAATGCAGAAAGACATGTCAATCATTACTTTGTCCATGTTTGCTGATGAAGCCTATTATAAACAAATGGTTGAGGCCGGAGTTCGAGGTTTTATATTGAAAGATGCCGGCATTGCTGAGGTTGAATCTGCAATTCGAACCGTGCATCAAGGAAAAACCTTTTTTTCGCAGGAACTGCTGCAAGCACTTTTGTCCGGATTGTATCATGACACTGGTCTTGAAAAGTATGAATTGTCTGAAAGAGAAATTGAAGTAATTCAACAAGTCTGCACGGGAAAATCTAACCTTGAAATTGCTGATGATTTGTGCATATCAAAACGGACAGTTGAAAAACACAGGGCAAATATTATGGAAAAAACCCATTGTAAAAATACGGCTAGCCTTGTGATTTTTGCCGTGAAAAATAAGATTGTAGAGGTCTGAATGGATAAATTTCATCATAGATTTCAAGAACACATTCGGTCTCTGAAAATTTTAAATCCCAATATTTGATATAGAATTTCTTACTTTTTCTTATCTTGCCTGCGTTTTCGTGCTTTGATGCGTTATTTCGTGTTTCAGAGGCATTTTCTTCGTATTAATACGTATTCAACCTCGTGTTTTTACGAACAAAATGTTTAGTAAATATGCGTCATAAAAAATTGTAATATTGTTTCCGCTAGCGGACAAAATAATAAATGGTAAAATTAAAAACTGAATATTATGTCAGACATTTTTAACAAAATCAGAACAGAAAAAGGTCCTTTGGGCCGTTATCAAGAGCAGGCACACGGGTATTTTACATTTCCAAAACTCGAAGGTGAAATTAAGCCCCGAATGATTTTTAACGGAAAGGAAGTTTTAACCTGGAGTTTAAATAATTATTTGGGACTTGCGAATCATCCCGAAGTCAGAAAAGCAGATGCAGAAGCTGCTGCTGAATATGGAATGGCTTATCCGATGGGTGCTCGTATGATGTCTGGACAAACAAAATTTCACGAAGAGCTGGAGCAAAAGTTGGCGAAATTTGTTGAAAAAGAAGATGCATTTCTTTTGAATTTTGGGTATCAGGGAATGGTATCTATCATTGATGCGCTAGTGAATCGCCACGATGTCATTGTATATGACTCAGAATCACATGCTTGTATTTTGGATGGAATGCGTTTACATATTGGAAAACGCTTTGTTTTCCCGCATAATGACATTGAAAATCTAGATAAGCAGCTTTCCCGTGCATCAAAAATTGCTGAAAAGCAGGGGGGTGGTGTATTGGTTATTACTGAGGGAGTTTTTGGAATGGCCGGAGATTTGGGTCACCTTCATGAAATTGCGAAACTAAAAACAAAACATAATTTCCGTTTATTGGTTGATGATGCGCATGGTTTTGGAACAATGGGAAAAACCGGTGCCGGAACCGGAGAACATTATGGTGTCCAGGATGAAATCGATGTGTATTTCTCTACCTTTGCAAAATCAATGGCCGGTATTGGTGCTTTTGTGGCTGCCGATAAAGATATTGTTGATTTTCTGAGATACAACATGCGCTCACAAACTTTTGCAAAATCATTGCCAATGCCGATGGTAAAAGGTGCTTTGAAACGCCTGGAACTTCTGAAAAATCAACCGGAGCTGAAAGCAAATCTT
>Ga0307929_1001217_pt1 | contig 20933 bp, 19 predicted proteins | sample AceLakmetage1330_FD_203160 | JGI IMG/M metagenome (GOLD analysis project Ga0307929, IMG submission 203160) | Saline water microbial communities from Ace Lake, Antarctica - #1330 | ecosystem: Environmental > Aquatic > Non-marine Saline and Alkaline > Saline | place: Antarctica: Ace Lake...
ACGACATTATGACTAAATCCCTCTAAAAGGATACTTTCTACCAACACACCCGTGTCTACGGAGAAGTTCCACCAGTCACCATAGTAGGTAGATGAATCCGGACTCTCAGCCGTCAACGACCAGCCAGTTCCGTATACTCCTCCGGTGGAGTCCCAGGACGCTGCTTCCTGGGGTATGCCCCCGGCAAACGTAACGGTAACAAGCATACCGGTCATATCTTTGTATGTGGTATCGTAAGATGAAATACTGTCAACACTTTCCAGATCACCTTCTACAGTATCATTAAAGAAAACAACCGCACCTTGTGCGACCCCAGACAGAGCCATACCTATCAAACCAGAAAGACAAATTGCCAAATATTTCTTTTTCATTTCATCACCAGTAGCTTGTTATACAAAAAAATCAGAAGCGATACCTACAAAACTGTACCTACCAGAAAAAACATTAATAATAACTATATATCCAAATTAGCACTTACTTCCACCTTTGTAAATAGTCAAAACACCTATTTACAAAAAACGACACCAACTAACAAGAAGATAGCTAGCAATACACTTCGCTCCATTCTCTCCAAATGACTTTAAAAATTATTTCACATAACGCCACAAGAATGGGTATTATTACCGATGCGCATTGGCCTTATTTATTATATAATAAGATAAATTTAATTTTAATTTATTAATTTAAGGGGAACCATATACCTGTAATCTTAACATACGGTAACTGAAAAGCTGATAGCCCAAAACATAATATTTGGGATATTGGCCACAACCCACGGAGGTAATTAGATGAAGATAAGATATCTATTGCTCGTATTATTTGGGATGTACTTTCTTGTACTAACTGGAATAGCACAGGGAACAACAATCCACTTCAATACAATCGTTACTGTGCCAACCGTAAGCGTTAACAGCATTACAGCTTACGACACCACCTACACCGATATGACCGGAATGCTTGTTACCGTTACGTTTGCCGGGGGCCCACCCCAGGAAGTAGCGTCCTGGGACTCCACCGGAGGAGCATACGGAACTGGCTGGTCGTTGATGGCTGAAACTCCGGATTCATCTACCTACTATGGTGACTGGTGGAACTTCTCCGTAGACACGGGTGTGTTGGTAGAAAGTATCCTTTTAGAGGGATTTAGTCATAATGTCGTTTTCGATGTGCATCCGAGTTTATATGATTACCCGCCTGAATTTGGTGGTGGTGAAATATATTCAGACGCTGATCGGCTTGCTCTTGTCGCTCCTAATGATCCGTCAAAGGGGACCGCTGGCTCAGAATGGGGACAGCCTCTGATAACAGACATATGGAATGCCACCTCAAGCTATAGCGGACAAATCGATGTCACATATATTGGTGAAGTCGCCTTAACCGGGAGTTCTGCAGTCGGTGATCTATTCCAAAGTATGCGTATAGATTTCACGAATGGTTCATTTGATGAAACTGACACATTTCAGTACTATCAGGACACTGACAATACAAGGCCCGTTCCAGAACCCGCCACAATACTTTTACTAGGTGCAGGCATAGCAGGAATGCTTGGCTACAGCAGAGTTCAAAGAAAAAAAGATTAACGCTCTTTTTCAAACAGGACGATCAGTACTCCTGCCCAAAGCATAAAGCATAAAAAAAGACCGTAATCCACCAGGAAACGGTCTTTTTTTATGCAAAACAAACAACTGCCTACAAGCAACGACTAATAAATATCTAGATACTCATCAAGCTCCCAGTCAGTAACCGCAGTACGATAACGGTCCCACTCAGCTTCCTTAGCCTCAATATATTTTCTGAAAATATGAGAACCAAGAGTCGCCTCAGCAATTGGGTTGGCCTTCAACTCTTCAATAGCCTCTTTCAGGCTACCTGGCATTACGTGAATACCAGCTTCATCCATTTCGGCAGGAGACATTTTAAAAATGTCCTTATCAACCGATGGAGGTGGAGCTATCTTATTCTTCACACCATCAAGACCAGAATTCAACATCATTGCAAGTGCAAGATAAGGGTTACAAGCTGGATCCGGACAGCGAATCTCGGTACGAGTTCCCAGTCCACGAGATGCTGGAATACGAACAAGAGCAGAACGATTGGATGCTGACCATGCGGCATAAACAGGTGCTTCATAGCCTGGAACAAGACGCTTATAGGAGTTTACCAGTGGATTGGTAACTGCTGCAAAGCCACGAGCATTCTTCAAAGACCCTGCAATATAATGGTATGCAGTTTCGGAAAGCTTAAGCGGAGCATCTTCTTCAAAAAATGCATTCGTGCCATCGGCGTTAAAAAGAGACTGGTTGGTGTGCATACCGGAACCGTTAATACCAAAAATTGGCTTTGGCATAAAAGTAGCGTAGAGGCCATAACGAGCGGCAACGGATTTAACAACCCACTTAAAAGTAATGGTGTTATCTGCAGCAGTCAGCGCATCGGAATACTTAAAGTTAATTTCATGCTGACCTTCTGCAACCTCATGATGAGATGCTTCGATTTCAAAACCCATCTCTTCAAGAGTCTCAATAATCTCACGACGACAATCGTTTCCGGTATCCTCGGGATCAAGGCTGAAGTACCCGGCAACATCATTGGTAATAGTAGTAGCACGGCCTTCTTCATCTTTCTCAAAAAGAAAAAATTCAGCTTCTGTACCAACGTTCATGGTGTAACCAAGTTCCTTGGCTTCAGCAAGAACACGCTTCAGGTTATTACGCGGACACCCTGCAAATGGAGTTCCATCGGATTTTGCCACATCACAGATAATACGGGCAGCAGCAACTCCATCCTGATTTCTCCAGGGAAGAACGGTGAAGGTATCATAGTCGGGCTTAAGATACATATCCGACTCGTTAATACGAACAAATCCGTCGATGGAAGAACCATCAAACATCATCATACCATCCAGAGCCTTTTCTACCTGGCTGCGTGGAATAGCAACATTTTTCATAAATCCAAAAATATCAACAAACTGAAGGCGGAAATAGTGAATATTCTCCTCCTCGATAGTTCTCATAATATCATCTCTGGTCATCTCGTGATCTCCTTACTGGAAGTTGAATATACTTCTTTCATTTTTACCGGGTAAAAAGGCAAAAGAAAGAAATTTCCCTTATGGGTTTATAGCCGTATCTTCGCTTAAAATAGAGCAATTAAGCAGACACCTACTTATTACCATTTTGCGAAAATAAATAAAATAAAAAAACATTTGTTTACATATTTGTAATTTTACACCTAGACAGCACCCTCTATTCCATACAAAATGCCATCCCGCAATTCCTGAATAAATAACGCCTCCGTCACTTTCTCCTGCTCACTGTCAAGGATGTAAAAAACATCTATTAACTGCTCTACTTCCGTCGCAATATAAGCACGATAGATATTGATCCCAAAATCAGCAAGCGTTTGAGTCATACGGTATAACATACCGGGTCTGTCGGCCGAATACACCTCAACAATGGTATAGTGGTCCGAGGCCTCGTTATCCACCACCACCCTGGTCTCAGCGATACCAGTTGACTTTTTACGCCTTCCAATACCCGATGAAAGTTTTTTATACAACCTGTGATCCAGACCAAGCCTGTGATTCAACGCCATGTTCAGATCATCGTTCACAGCCTGCCAATCTTTTTCTTCATACTCGACACCATCCTCAGGACGGACGTCAAGTACATCCACAGCAGCACCATTTTTCCATGTGAAAATCTGAGCGTTCAGCACTGAAAGATTATGAAGACTGAGCACTCCGCAAATCTTTGCCAGCAATCCACTTCGATCCCTGCACATAATGAGAAGCGACCAGTGAGCCTGTAACTTTCGAGGAAAGATCAACGCTTTCTGCTGCAACACGCTGTAATTTTCACGATGCACCTCAGCATGAACGGCTACAGCTTCCGGGGTAAAACTCAAAAGATAATCAGAAGAAAAATCAGCCACCTCCACCCGGGCTTTCTTTCCTCTACCAATAAGCAAAGAGACCTGATCCCGCAGCCAGTCAACCCCCTGGTCGACCAGCGGACTCGCTTCATCCACTCCATGAAACTGAAAATAGGGATGCACCTTCATATACATTTCATACAGGAGTGTCCCCTTCCAGTCACTCCAGGCAGAAGGCCCGGTCGCATGCGAATCAGCAACGGATATCAGATAGAGCATGGCCAGACGCTCAGCATCTCCAATAGTTTCAGCACAACGTTTAATAAATTTTTCATCGTTCAAATCACGACGTAAAGCATTTTCTGGCATATACAAGTGATAGCGGACAACAAATTCAAGACAGGAACACTCGGCAGAATCGAGTCCAAGGCGTTGCCCAACGGCAGCTATCATCCCGGCACCGATAACAGAGTGATCTCCCCCGGCACCCTTTCCAATATCATGAAGCAAAGTAGCAAGATACAAAACATGTCGTGAGGCAACGGACTGAGACACAGCCTCTTCACTCTTTATTGCCTTCCGAAGATCAGCAACACTCTGTAACAGATGCCGATCGACGGTATAAATATGGTAGATATCGTGCTGAACCAGCAATTCAATCCTTGAAAACTCAGGGATATAGGCTGAGAGTAAACCCGTCTCAAGCATCACTTCAAGCACAGCCATGATGTCCTGGCCATTTTCAAGAATTTCAAAAAATGGCTTGGACATACGGGCAGTATTTCTGAGTTTATCGGTGACCAAACCCAAATGAGCGGTGATCATTTTTCTGGTTCTATGATGAACAGGAAAACCCGTCTTTGCCGAAGCCAAAAAACAGCGCATCAATAAGTAGGGCCGACTTCTGAGATCATCAATAGATGCCGTTAGGTGGATACGATTACTTCGGACCTCTACCCCCTTCTCAACAACAACGGACTCCGCACCTTTTCCACCAGCAAAGCCCAGAACATCGTCAACATGATCAAAAAAGAGATCGGTGGTAACGGCGATCACCTGCAGATGGCCGTAGAGATCACGCATAAAACGCTCAACAGCAAGAACTCCCTTCTTGGTCTTGTAGTCAAAAGCGGCGGCGACTTCTTCCTGCTGCTCAAAGTAGAGCTGATCATTTTTCCTACCACTGATATAGTGGAGGCGATTGCGCACCCTGGTAAGCATATTCCAGGAAGAGAGAAACGCACCCTTCTCTTCTTCAAGAAGTATTCCAGCTTCGGTTATCGCATCAAGACTTGAAAGCCCAAAGACAAAGGATGCGGTCCAGAGCATGGCCTGAATATCACGCATCCCGCCCTTACTTTCTTTAATATTTGGTTCAAGCAGATAACTATGACTACCAAAACGCTTTCGCCGATCACTGCGAAAGGTCTTCATAGCATGGACAAACTCATCCCGCGAACCTTCTATAAAATCTGTCCTATAACGAACAAGTAGTTCATCAAAAAGCGTTTCAGAGCCAACCAGCAGACGAGCATCAAGCATGGCAACCTGAAAGAAGAAATCCTCTTTTGCAAACTCCAGACATTCCTCAACGGTGCGAACGCCATGGCCAACATCAAGCCCCGTATCCCAGAGAGGATAGAGCACACCATTTGCAATCTGTTCCATTTCCTCCTTTGCATCTTCACGAAAAAGAATCAGGAGGTCAATATCGGAATAGGGGAAAAGTTCACTGCGGCCGTAGCCACCAAGGGCGACTAAAGCAACTGAATCAGCAGCCTTTCCGTCGGCAATTTCACGGAAATGACCTGCAATAAATTCATCAACGAGACGACTCTGTTCAAGAAGAAGGGCCTGACCACTCAGACCTTTCTTCCACAGCTCTTCAAGAGTTTCTCTTTGGGCGCGCAGCTTGGACATGGGTTTATTAAGAGGAAAGACTGTGGGCTAATACTCTTCAGCCATCAGCCTTTAGCCATTATTAAATTGCATCGTGATTTTCTTCACCGGTACGCACTCGTATAATGCGCTCAATGGGAATAACAAATATCTTTCCATCACCGATTTTACCAGTATTAGCAGCAGCCCTGATAGTCTCCACCACCTGGTCAACCATATCCGCAGTAACTACAATTTCAATATTTACCTTCGGGATAAAATCAACAACATACTCAGCGCCACGATAAATTTCGGTGTGCCCTTTCTGACGACCATATCCTTTCACTTCGGAAATAGTCATACCTTTAATGCCAATTTCCGTTAGGGCATCTTTCACATCGTCAAGTTTAAAAGGTTTTATAATTGCTTGAATTTTTTTCATAGTTTTCCTCGTTTTTCAAAGTATCTCCACACAAAAGTATTACATATAATACCCGAACTCTCCTCAGGCAACAACTGTAGAGAGAGCAACTAATCATTATAGGCCGTCTCAGAATGTTCAGAGTAATCAAGACCAGCAACCTCAGCCTCTTCACTTAACCTCAGCCCCATTGTACTATGCAGAATCTTTAACAAAACCCAACTCACAACAAGAGTATAGCCACCCACCACAACGACACCAAAAGCCTGCTTCCAGAGCTGTGCTGCATTTCCAGCAAGCAATCCGTCAACGCCGCCAGGATTCACCGATGTCGATGCAAAAACACCAAGTGCAAGTGTCCCCACTACTCCGCCGACACCATGTATACCAACAACATCGAGGGAATCATCAAGCTTCAATCGAACCTTTAGATTTACCGCAGCAAAACAAACCACCCCTGCAATCCCTCCAATCAAGACTGCAGAATTAGGCCCAACAAACCCTGCAGCCGGAGTTATGGTGGCAAGCCCGGCTATTGCACCGGACATTGCTCCAAGTGTTGTCGCCTTACCAAGTATAAACCATTCCATAACAACCCACATAAGGACTCCAGCCATACCGGCAAGATGTGTTGCCACAAAAGCAGTTGCCGCAACCTCATTGGCAGCAAGTGCTGAGCCACCGTTAAAGCCAAACCAGCCAAACCAGAGCATACCCGTTCCCACAAAGGTCATTGGCAGATTATGAGGGATAAAACTCCTCTTCCCATAGCCTCGTCTTGGCCCTATTACCAATATGGCAGCAAGTGCCGCAGCACCGCAGGTCACGTGAACAACCAGACCTCCTGCAAAATCCATAACCCCCATATTTCCAAGCCATCCGCCCTTCCCCCACACCCAGTGACAAACAGGATTATAGACAAGCACCGCCCATAACAGAGCAAATATCAAAAATGGACCGAAGCGCACCCTTTCTGCAAAAGCACCGGTAATGAGTGCCGGAGTAATCACAGCAAACATGCACTGATAAATCATAAAAACTATCTGTGGAATAGTGGTCGCATAGTCTGCACTTGGTGCTGTTGTCACACCATTCAATGCAAACCAAGAGAGATCACCGATCACACCGCCGACATCCGGTCCAAAGGACATGGAGTAGCCAAGATAAACCCATTCGATAGAAATAAGTGCTATCATAAAAAAACTCTGCATCAGGGTACCGAGTACGTTTTTACTTCGCACCATACCTGCATAAAAAAGCGCAAGCCCCGGTGTCATCAACAGCACCAGACCCGCCGCTGCCAGAATAAAGGCTGTATCTGCAGCATTAATCATATTTTTCTCCTTGGACAGAACACCTGGATTCTAAAAAAATCCGGCTAAATAATAAATCACAGAAAACGTCCCTTCTATTACAACAGTCGTGCCAGAAGCACAGAAAACCATAACGCACCGAAAACTTGCGTATTTACAATGAACACAAACTTTTCTATACTTACGCAGCGCACCATTTATTACATTATTGTCACATTTAAATGATTTTTTTCCAAATTTGTCATTTCTATCAGCATCCACAACAACTCTTGTTAAAGCCGAATCGATCGTTTATCATTTTTATGAAAATATTCCATTAAAACAACCCATATAGAAAACCCACTATAAACTATGAATATTAACAACCAGCACTACCGAACCATCTGGCCATCACAAGATAACAGCAACACCGTTATGATCATTGACCAGAGAAAACTGCCGCACGAATTTGTTATCGAAGCACTTACCACGTTAGACGACGCAGTAGTTGCTATCCGAGATATGCACGTTCGAGGTGCTGGCCTGATTGGCGCAACGGCAGGTTTTGGAATGCATCTTGCCGCAACACAGGCCGAGCCTGGTCACCTTGTGGAAGCCTTAGAGCAGGGGGCAGAACTGCTGGATAAAAGCAGACCCACAGCCCGCAACCTCAAATGGGCAGTTGACCGGGTTCTCAAAGCTACAGAACAGGGCAAAAACGAAGAAGACAAAAAACGAATTGTCTTCGATACAGCCTGTGAGATAGCAAATGAAGACGCAGCCTTCTGTAAAGCACTGGGTCAACATGGCCTCGAAGTTATCAAAAATTTAAGCAGAGAAAAGAAAGGAAAAACTGTCAATATCCTCACGCACTGCAATGCCGGCTGGCTTGCATTTGTTGATCATGGTAGCGCAACTGCACCAATGTATGCAGCACGAGATGCCGGAATAGATATTCATATCTGGGTGGATGAAACTCGCCCCTGGAATCAGGGGGCAAAACTTACCGCCTGGGAGCTGCAGCAGGAAGGAATCCCCTGCACTCTGATCACAGACAACGCGGGTGGTCATATCATGCAACAGGGAATGGTAGATATGGTAATTGTTGGAACTGACAGAACCACCCACACGGGAGATGTGGCAAACAAAATAGGAACCTACCTCAAAGCCCTCGCCGCCCACGACAACAACATTCCCTTCTATGTCGCCCTGCCATCATCTACCTTCGACTGGGACATCGACAATGGCAGTGACATCCCCATAGAAGAACGTTCAGGAGATGAAGTTACAGCAATCAGTGGCCTGGCAACAAACGGAAAAGTTGAAACAGTGCAACTCACAGCCCCCGGAACACAGGCACTAAACTATAGTTTTGACATCACACCCGCTCGCTTGGTGACCGGGCTTATCACAGAAAGAGGCTTAGTGGCAGCCAACAAAGAGGCAATACACAAACTATTCCCAGAACATTCTTAACTGTTTCAGAACACACCAGACCAGAAAAGAGTTTAGAGTGCCTCAGATTCGTCCGTTTGTTCCTTGCCGTCATAATAGTCTTATACGGCAAGAAACAAACGAACGAAGGTGAGGTGCTCTAGACTCTTTTGCTACTCTTCCCGGCCGTAGTCGTCCTCTAATCGTACTATGTCGTCTTCACCCAGATAACTCCCATTCTGGACCTCAATTAACTCAAGATCCATAACCCCTGGGTTCTCCAGACGATGCTTCACCCCAGCTGGAATATATGTGGACTGATTCTCATACAAAAGAAATTCTTTGTCCCCATTAGTAATACGCGCAGTTCCGGAAACCACAACCCAGTGTTCATGGCGATGATGATGCATCTGCAAAGAAAGTTTCGAACCGGGAATCACGGTAATACGTTTTATCTGATAGCGTTCCTGCTGCTCAAGCACCGTATAACTTCCCCAGGGCCTGTGTACGGTACGGTGCAGTTTAAATTCACTCCTGCTACTCTTTTTTAACCTGGAAACAATTTTCTTTACGTCCTGAGCCCGTGACAGAGGAGCCACCAAGACGGCATCGGAGGTTTCAATAACAAGAGTATCCTCCAAGCCCACGGTGGTTACCAGATTGTCCTCGGAACGTATCAGACAGTTTTTGGTATCCTCCATTATGACATCCCCCTGGCTGACGTTGCCATTGCTGTCCTTCTCAGAGACTTCCCATAAAGCATGCCATGACCCAATATCGCTCCACTCAAGCTCGGCAGCAACTACTGCCGCCCGATCGGTCTTTTCCATAAGGGCATAATCAATGGAATCGCTGGGAGATCTGGTCATCGAGCCCTCATCCAGCCTGAAGAAATTTCCATCTATTTTTCCGAGAAGGACGGACTCTCGCATACAGGAGAGCATTTCAGGAGCAAATCGTTCCATCTCCTCCCGAAAGGTCTTAATGGAGAAGGCAAACATTCCACTGTTCCAGAAATAATTCCCCTGCTCGACATAGGATTTTGCCGTTGCAAGATCCGGTTTCTCACAGAAAGACTTCACAGAATCGCCATCGCCCTGTTCAATATATCCATACCCGGTTTCAGGATGTTGTGGGGTAATGCCAAAAGTGACGATTTTGCCATCCATTGCAAGTCCCACTGCCTTAGTCACCACATCCTGAAATGCCTCCTTACGAAGAATCAGATGATCCGCCGGAAGAACAAGAAGAATGGTATCATCGGCCATCTCTTTAGCACAATATTCCACAGCTCCACACACAGCAGGTGCAGTATTCCGCCCGATCGGCTCTAGAAGAATGCTGCAGCTCTCACCAAGTCCAAGACCATCCACCTGACGACGAGTTATAAAGCGATGCTCTTCACCAACAACGAGCAGTGGCGGCAATACTTCAGTAAGCTGGGAAACCCGAAGTACAGTGGTCTGCAGCAAAGACGTTTCATCAATAAGCTGAAGAAGTTGTTTTGGATAAAGCTCACGAGAAAGAGGCCACAGTCGTGAACCGGTTCCTCCAGCAAGGATTACAGGTTGTATTTTAGGCATTGTTGTCTTTTCCTTTTTTTAGATTGAGATCGACTATGCTTGAATGATTTGCAGCAACTCATCAGTTTTTTCTTTGAGCAAATCAGGGTTGCCACGACTTTCCACATTTAAACGCAGCAAAGGTTCTGTATTTGATTTCCTTACATTAAAACGAAATTTAGGAAAAGACACGGAAAGACCATCGGTATAATCCTTTTCTCCCTCTTTAAACCGCTCTTCAATCTCTGCCATCACGCCATCCGGATCATCCACAACACTATTGATTTCCCCGGAGACCGGATATGTTGCCATACAATCTGTAACCAGCGAAGAGAGAGGAACTGCCCTTCGACTCAGTAACGATGCAACCAGCAACCAGGGGATCATTCCGGAATCGCAATACCCAAAGCTTTTAAAATAGTGATGTGCAGACATCTCACCACCATAGATCGCATCTTCCTGCCGCATTCGTTCTTTAATAAAGGCGTGCCCCGTCTGGGTCATAATCGGAACACCTCCCGCAGCCGTTACCAGCTCCACGGTATTCCAGATAAGACGGGGATCATGAAGAATTTTACCACCTGGATTTTGACTGAGCAATTCAAGGGCAAGCAGACCGACAATATAATAGCCTTCAATAAAATTGCCTTTTTCATCCCAGAAGAAACAGCGGTCAAAATCGCCATCCCAGGCGATACCAAAATCAGCCCCATGCTCACGGACAAGCTTTGCGGTCTCTTCGCGTTTTTCAGGAAGCAGAGGATTGGGGACACCATTTGGAAAAGTACCATCCGGCTTATGAAAAGCTTTTATAAATGTAAAGGGCAACTCCTGTTCGAGCAGATCAACCACCGGAGCAGCAGAGCCATTGCCGTTATTCACCACAAGTTTTAAAGGTGACAACTCGCCCAGGTCCACGTAGCCAAGAAGATGCTGAATATACTCACTTTTGTTATCAGCTGCTGTTTCCGTTCCCCTCTTCTTATCAAGCGGAGGCAGCTCGTCATTTACAATCAGCTCCGCCATCTGTTTCAAACCGCCTTCCCCTGTTACCGGGCGGGCCCCTTTTGTCACAAATTTCAAACCATTATAATCGGCTGGATTATGACTTGCAGTGACCACAATGCCACCATCTAATTCCTGATTTTCAAGACTGAAGGCAGCATGATAAATTTCCTCGGTACCACACAAACCAAGATGCAGCACATCAACCCCGGATTCAAGCAATCCTGAAACCAGAGCCTTTGTCAATTCGGGGCTGCTAAGCCTTATATCATGGCCAACGGCAACCTTTCGAGGCTTAAAAACTGCGGCGAAGGCCCGCCCTATATTATATGCCAATTCAGGATTCAATTCATCCGGGACCTTTCCTCGAATATCATAGGCCTTGAAACAGGCGGGAATTGCAGTACTCATGGTATATCCTTTTTTCTGTGTGATTTTAGAAAAATTTTCGTTATATTGAAAAAAACAGTTTTTTCGAAACCATATCAAACAACAATAATTCTACCAAGATAACGACTTTTATGAAAGGTATTATCCTTGCCGGTGGATCCGGCACCAGACTCTATCCGCTGACCCGAGTACTTTCCAAACAACTCATTCCGGTCTACGACAAGCCAATGATCTACTACCCTCTGTCCGTTCTAATGCTGGCAGGAATTCAGGACATCCTTATCATTTCCACCCCACGGGATCTGCCTCAGTTTAAAGAACTTTTTGGCGATGGTAGCCATCTTGGCCTGTCAATCAGCTACGCCGAACAGCCAAAACCCGAAGGACTGGCCCAGGCTTTTATTATCGGAAAAGCCTTTATCGGTGATGACAATGTAGCCCTGATTCTCGGTGATAACATTTTCTTCGGATCCGGCTTCTCCAATGTTTTAAATGAATGCTCTTCCTTGTCAGAGGGTGGCCTGATCTTTGGCTATCCGGTAAGAGATCCGGAACGATATGGTGTCGTCGAGTTTGACAGCAACCACAACGTCGTTGGTATCGAAGAAAAACCGGAGCAGCCAAAATCAGGGTTTGCAGTTCCCGGTCTCTATTTTTACGATAATAGTGTTATTGAAATTGCAGAAAACATTAAGCCCTCCCCACGCGGTGAACTGGAAATAACAGATATCAACATGGAGTACCTCCGACGCGGCAACCTTCGGGTACAACCACTGAGTCGCGGTTTCTGCTGGCTTGACACCGGCACCCATGAATCACTCCAACAAGCAGCAAGTTACGTTCAGGCCGTTCAGGACAGGCAGGGTTTGAAGGTTGCCTGCATTGAAGAGATCGCCTACAACCTGGGCTACATAGATACTGCCCAGATGAAACACCTTGCACAGGATATGCTCAAAAACCAATACGGCCAGTACCTTATGGATATTGCCGATGAACATGAATCGGACTCTACATTCTCATGAAAATACTTATCAGCGGGGGCTATGGCCAACTGGGATGTGATGTCACAGAACTTCTCCAGACAGCTCACGAAGTCGTATCCTGCAGCTCAGCCGACCTTGATATCAGCAACAAAGAACAGGTTGCTGCCGTCTTTTCAAAACATCAGCCCGATGTTGTTATTAACTGTGCCGCATATACGGCGGTTGATAAGTGTGAGACAGAAAGTACGCAGGCATGGCTCGTCAATGCAACGGGACCTGAGAACCTGGCCATCCAGGCAGAAGCGACTGGGGCCAGGTTGATCCATATATCCACTGACTACGTTTTTGACGGCAACAGGGCGCCTGAAGAAAGTTACTCTGAAGAGGATAACGTTTCCCCGCTTTCTGAATATGGAAGAGGCAAGCTGGCTGGAGAGGAAGCGATAGCAAAACATTCATCCGACTATATTATTCTTCGCACAGCATGGCTCTACGGCTTTAAAGGCAACAATTTTTTAAAAACCATGCTGCGTCTTGCCATGGCAGCCCCGACTCGTGAATTAAAAGTAGTCAATGACCAACATGGCTCTCTGACATGGACCCACACCCTTGCCCGGCAAATCCAGGCCGTTTTATCACCTGAGATACAGGGTATCGTTCATGCCACCGCCACCGGTTCCTCCACCTGGTACGAAGGCGCATGTTTTTTTCTGGATACCATGGGAGTAGCATACACCCTTAGTCCCTGCACCACAGCAGACTACCCGACCCCTGCCCATCGTCCTGCAAATTCCATTCTCAACAATCGGAGACTGGAGGAGGAGAACATCTCGGTTTTCCGCAGTTGGCAGGAAGATATTCAACGATACGTTGCCATGTACAAAAAAGAACTTCAGGATGAAGTATCTCAAGCTTAGCCCTGAAAACCGAACTCTTCAATCAGACGTCCTACTAATTTTCTGGTTTCCTCATCCATATCCTGAATCTGAAAACCAGTTACATAAAAGTCGGGATTATCATCCTCCCGACACCAGCGACTGACCGCTCCAAAAACAATCTCGTCACTGCCGGACACTCCTTTGGGCAGACGCATACGCAAACGATACTCTTCATTCATTTCAATCGCTTCATCACTCAAAAGCATTAGGCCCTCGGGAGAAATATCCATCAAATGCCCCAGCACCCGGCTCGACATTCCATCGAATATTCTTAAATAGAAGACCAGATGCCTGCGAGCCGACTGCCTCTGTTCTTTTCCCTGCTTATCATCACTCATCCTGCCCCCTCCTCCTCCAAATCCAACTGTATCAACTCCACATCCCCCATGGCCCCCATTCGTTCGCCACAGATCACAACAACGCCGATTAACCCTTGTATTTTTTTTGCCACACCAAGAGCATTCTGTATTCCATCGTCCCCCTCTTCACATCCAACCTCATTACCAAGACGAGTCGCAGCAGCATCGGCTAAGGGAGTGGAGGCACTGAGTACGGTCACAGAATCGGCCTCTCCCAGACTGAGCGAATGGCCCACGGTTCCCGATGAGGTACAGATACCGATCGGCATCTGTGAAGATGCGATTTTTACCCCAACTTTGTAGCTTAACGGAGACTCACCGGCAAATATGGCAACGGAACAGTCACGACTGCGCTGCAGAAAAATATCTCCACCATTTTCAACCATTACTTCATGAACACCCAAAGCCAAAAGCCCCTTCCCAATGTACTCTGCAATGGTACCAGCCACTGCTGCCATTGGCCCAACGCCTGCCTGCACTCCAGCATTTAACATATCCCGAATCAACGGAGGAGCAACTTTATCAATGGATAGCGGATCCATACTTGCACAAAACTTAGGATTCTTTACAATGTGGCTATTCAGTTGTGCCCGATATTGCAGAATAAGATCAGTTGCAGGTTTGGTTACATCCCGCTCTGCCAGAATATGGAGATCGGTTTCCTCAATTCGGACATTTGTGGAGACCAGTCCAGTCCGGGTTACCAGTTGGCGATAGACTCTCTCGGAATAGGATTCCGGTCTCTTTTTTCTTTTATTTTGTTTGTCAGGCTTCATAGGACTACATTCTTTATGCCATCTTTCCAAAAACTTGTCATTCTTTTTACTCGTTATCCACAGGCGGGAAAATGCAAAAGCCGTTTGATTCCAGCTCTTGGAGCAGAAGGTGCCTTAAAGATCTATAATCAGCTGGTTTCACATATCCTGAAACAATTACACTTTATACGCTCCAGCACAGAAACCAGTCTCACTATTTTTTGCACCGGTGGCTCACAGCACCAGATACAGGAATGGCTGAACAACAGCTACAACTGCAAAGAACAAAAGGGAAAGGATCTTGGAGAACGTATGGCAGGTGCTCTTACATGGGGGCTTGAAACACAACGAGACACAATCCTGATTGGATCCGACTGCCCTGACATTGATAAAACTGTGCTACAAACCGGGTTTCAGGCCCTTAAAAATAGAGACATCGTTATAGGGCCAGCCTATGATGGAGGGTACTACCTGATTGGGGTCAATGCCAATCTTGACCCAAAACTATGCAAAAAACTTTTTGTAAATATTCCATGGGGCAGCGATACTGTATTTTCAGAAACCCTTGCCCTTACAGAAACACTTGGACTCCAGACTCATATCCTAGACAAACTCCATGACATCGACACAGAAGAAGACCTCCACTATTTCCATCATTGTTCCCACACTGAATGAAGCCGCGAACTTACATCTGCTGAAATCTGCGGCAGCTAAGGTGAGTGAATGCATCGTAGTGGATAGTGGCAGCACAGATGGAACAGTTGCCACGGCGCAAGACCTTGGCTTTCGAATACTCGAAGAAACCGGTTCAGGAGGACGTGGTATGCAGCTCAACACAGGAGCATCGGCTGCCTCTTCTCAAATCCTTCTCTTTCTCCATGCCGACACCATTTTACCACCGGATTTCCCTTCAGCGGTCCAGCAATGCCTCGAGGATAGGAATATCAGCCTAGGTGCATTCAGCCTTCAGGTCGATGGGGGAAGCTTCCTTCTAGACTGGATTGCAGGATTCGCCAACCTTCGGTCCCGGTTTTTAAATCTCCCCTATGGCGATCAATCTCTCTTTATGCGAAAAGACGATTTTCAAAGAATGGGAGGCTTTCCGGAAGTAGCGATTATGGAAGATTTCAGGCTGGTCAAGGAGGCGGGAAAGCTTGGCAAGATACAGACACTTCCCCAGAAGGTCACAACGTCAGCAAGAAGATGGCAGCGGCTTGGTCCCATTCAGACCACGATTATCAACCAACTGGTCATCCTTGGATACTATCTTGGTATTTCTCCAGAAAAACTGGCAGCATTTTACCGTAAGAAATAATACCCAGCTCAGATCATACAATTCTCTATGCAGACACGACTAAACTTCTTTTATTCTTTGGGAAATGTGGTGGGAACAAATGGGCGAACTCCATCGTCGGGAAGCTTTTTCTGAGTCTTTTGCTTCTCGGAGATTGCGGGCTTATTCTGCGAGAAAGCCTTCCGCATGGTATCATCTTTTATAAGACTCTGGAAATACGTGGTTCCCTGAGTAACATAGGGGCAGAATTGACAATCCCTCAGCATATTATTTTCGGGCGCTAACACACTGGAGAGGAGCATATTCAAAAAAATGATTATAATGCAGGCTTTTGCAGCACCAAGAACCCCGCCGAGCAATTTATCAAACCAACCGGCAACAGTCAGTTCTATAACCTTTGCCAGAGCCTTCCCCAGGAGCATGGTAACAACGTAGGTAACCCCGAAGAGGATCACATAGGACATCCAAAAAACAGCATGAGGATTATCCGTTACTCCTCGCAAAAAAGGGAAAAGTTTGTCATGATACTGTCCTGCTATTACATATCCGACCAGCAGTGCAATCAGAGTGGTTATCTGACGAAGAAAACCAATCCAGAGTCCACGAATTGTGAACAATAGCAAAAGTGTAAGAATAGCAAAATCGAATCCTGTCAGATGAAAGGCATCAGCCATTACTTCCCCCGTCCTGTAGCCACTAACATTAGTAATATCCCTATGGATTTAGTTAGCAGAAATAGTTGAAAAAGCAAGGATAATATTTATGCCCTGTTCTCACAGAAAAGAAAAACTGCTTTTCACAGCCCTACCAGTTCGCCTTTTAACCATTGCCAACACTCTTTATCAAAATGCAAATTTAACAGCCATTATTTTATCATTAACAGATCTCAGAAATCAAACAAAAGATTCACTCCCTCACTGGCTTCACGAAAAAGAACGGATCCAGCTAGCAACTTACACCTTTGCTAAACGACACCGGGAGTGGTTAGGTGGGAGAATCTGTGCTAAGCAGGGGCTTCGAATTTTCCTTCGGCAAAAGAAAAACAGCTCTTTTATTCCATCACACCATCGCGTACGAGTGGCAACGGAAAAATCGGGACGCCCATATTTCAACCCGCTAAAAGGTATTGATTTTCCCCTCCCTGAACTGTCTATCAGCCACTCAAAAGAGTATGCAGCCACATTGACCAGTCACTTTCACTGCGGCATTGATATCCAATATCCAACTGATAATCTGCTAACGGTTACTGAACATTTTGCCACTGCCCATGAAGAGAATCTGTTAAACGATTCACTTGCCCATCACCATCAACTCTCCCGCCTGGCAATGCTATGGGCAGCCAAAGAGGCGTCAAAGAAGATGTTCAGTCCCAATGGAATGCCAGGATTCCACGATATTATATTGAAAAAAATCATCAAAAAAGACGCACAGAACTCTGTTTTTACCTTCTTAAAAAATGATCCATTCCAGCAAACATTTCCCGTTACAATTGGAATGCTAGACAACGGATACAGCCTCGCATTTTGCTGCCACTCCCCAAACATTCAACAGGGAAACAATACCCATGCCTGAACTCCCCGAAGTTGAAGTGATTTGCCAGGGCCTTATCCCCCATCTTCTTAACCGTACGATTCTTGATATTTACTGTTCCGGAAAGCAACTCCGCTACCCTGTTCGCTGTGATAAAATACAGACTGAACTCCGTAACAGCAAGATCATCAGCCTGACGCGAAGAGCAAAATATCTGATTTTAAAAACCGATAATAACAGCTCCCTTATCATTCACCTGGGAATGACAGGTAATATGGGAATTTTCCCGGCAGGATCAGCCACAAAAAAACATGACCATATCTGTTGGCTGCTTGATAATAGCCAGGAACTACGATTTAACGATACGAGAAGGTTTGGAGCTGTCCACCTGCTTCCCGCGCACTCTGCAAAACAGCTGGAAAAAGAGTTCTTTTCAAAAACAGGCCCGGAACCTTTTTCACGATCTTGTTCAATTGCTTATCTCACAGAACGTGCAGCACGGCGTACCATTGGGATCAAGAAATTTATAATGGACAGTCATACAATTGCTGGGATTGGAAATATTTACGCCAATGAATCTCTTTTCCTAGCAGCCATCCATCCGGAGCGCCCCGCCTCTTCTCTCTCCACAAACGAGTGGAAACGATTACTGACCATTATTCGCAAAACACTCAAGCATGCTATTCAATGCGGAGGGTCAACCATCAGTGACTTTGTAGATGCCTCCGGAAAGGGCGGGTATTTTCAGATGAATTTTCGTATCTATGGCAAGGCAGGAGAACCCTGTTCCACGTGCAAAACAACGATTAGTAAGGAAACAATCGGGGGACGTGCAAGTTTCTTCTGTCCGCGCTGTCAGTCAAAACAGGGGAGTGACCCCGTCATATGAACCGTTACCTGATCACCCATCTTCATTTCTTTTCCAGTGGCAGGACAGTTAATATAGCAGTTTGAACTCTCATTCCTTCCTGCAGGGCGCACCATACATTGTCCATTCTTAAAGCTCAACAAACCGCTTTTTAAACGGGGCAAACCACGACCCGGCAGCGAGAGACCTTCTGTCAAAAAGGCTTGAATATGCTTGGGACGACAGGAATGTGCGCCCTGAAGCGCCAAAATTGCAGGCCGGATCAGTTCATTAAACAGAAGATGAACTGCAGGAGGCGGACCCGGCATCCCAAAGAAAAGGGTAGTGCCAAGCATTCCAAAAAGTGTCGATTTACCGGGACGCAAATGGAGTGAACGATATATTACCTCCCCGCCCATACGGGAGAATGCGTCTTCCACCAGATCAAACTTCCCTGGCCCCATGCCTCCGGTGCTGATAATTATATCGCAGTTTGAGTGGAGTATGTCAGTACATGTTTTCAGTACAGCACCAGGATCATCGATAACTGTCTGCCAGCTCTGCAACTCTGCTCCAGCCTTTTCAATCAAACCATTCAGCAAATGACTATTGGCAGAAAACTTCTTTCCAGCAGGCTTTTTATCGGCCCCCGTTACTAACTCTGAACCCGTACAGAAAAAACCAACCCGTGGTTTTCGAACAACGGGAACTGAATCATACCCGACACCTGCAAGTAAAATCAGCTGATCGGCTCCGATGGCGGCACCGCTTTCTGCGATACTCTTTCCTTTTGCAAGCTCACTCCCTTTATAATGGATAAAGTTCCTCCGTGGATCCGGGAAGAAAGGTTCCACGGTTACCACCTCAGCTGACACCGTACATAACTCCTTTGGGACTACGCCAATACACTTTTGGGGAATAAGACCTCCAGTCATTATACGTATGGCTTCACCCGGTGCAAGCCTCAATTTTCTTATATCCCCGGCTGCGACTTCATCGACAACTGTAAAAGTGTTCTCTTTACCAGGAAGTTGCCCTCCGATTGCGTAACCATCTCTTAGGGACTGATCAAAACCTGGCAGGTCGTCAAGAGCTACAAGGGATTCCAGCGGAAACCGATTCAAGCTCCTAGAAAGACTCAACTCTTCAGCAGGGAGCACCACACATCTCTCCAAGATCATATTTTGAGCTGTTTCCAGATCATATGACTGGTTCATATCATTTGTCATAATACCTCACCCGAGTGTTTCATTGTTAACGCGACACTACCTTAAAACAAAAAAAATCGCTTCTGCACCAGAGGCACAGAAACGATTTTAAAATATCCCCGATAAGCATCAAGGTATCAAACAACAGAGAACTACACGGTCAAGTCATCACGTACAACTTTACGCGGACCACCATGGCCAGCACTTGACCAGTCACGAATGGGTGCAATAACTTCCATCTGTGCAGAGCGATCAAAGGAGCCCAAACGATCATGGATAGATTGCCAAATACATTCAACATCTCTATGTATTTCACATCTTCCATCAACGGAGCCACCACATGGGCCATTCATCAAGCTCTTGGCACAACGGGCAATTGGACATAACCCCCCGGTAAGATGAAGCACACAGTCACCACATCCGGCACACTGTTCAGTCCACTCACCCTGTTCTGCTGATCCACCAAAAAATGTTGTGTTCAGCGCAGGATACACCATGGTGTCCTTACGAAGATTAGAGATAAAATTCACTCCAACTCCACAGGCTGTGGAAACAACTGCATCATACTCACCGTCCCATTGATCAATCTCATCGATATACTCACGATCACACTGACGCACCAGACTTCCTGTGGTGATTTCAATTGTCTTTCCAGCTTTCTTCATCCCAAGACGAATAAGAGAAGAAAGAATCTCCGCCTCTCGTTCACCACCTGCTGAACACACTGTGACACAACCGCGACAGGCCAAAACCAGAACTTTCTTACAGTCCTTAACCATCTCGATGATTTCCGCCATGGGCTTACGTTCTGCAACAATCATATATTTACTCCACAATATCTAAACTGGAATTGTACTTTCCTGTTTTTTACCGTAACAAATTAATTAGAAAAAGGACTTGGCCCCAGATCGCGAATTCGGGCATCCATCTCTTTGCCCTTTGCAACAAACTCGGGATGCAGGCCACGGGGAAGATGATACATCTGGACACGCTCTCCCTCCACACCAAGCTCCTCAAGAGCCGCCCGTACTGCAGCAACTCGCTTTGCGGCACGAATACTTCCCTTGACGTTATGACAGCCATCTTCGGGACAACCAACAACGTAAACACCATCGGCGCCATCTTCAAAGGCTTTCAGCAGAGTCGTTATCTGCAGCTTTCCGG
>Ga0307929_1001218_pt1 | contig 20921 bp, 18 predicted proteins | sample AceLakmetage1330_FD_203160 | JGI IMG/M metagenome (GOLD analysis project Ga0307929, IMG submission 203160) | Saline water microbial communities from Ace Lake, Antarctica - #1330 | ecosystem: Environmental > Aquatic > Non-marine Saline and Alkaline > Saline | place: Antarctica: Ace Lake...
AATGTAACTTTTCTCCGAGGCACCGAATCTGGAGATCAGCAGCCACTCACCAGAATTCAGGATCGCGTATAATCGACGCTTGCGCCATTATGCCATTTCTGCTTTACTACCCCGTGAACGGTTACCAAACGAGAGAGAAAGAATAGCGCCATGCCTAATGAATCAGGACGGCAACGGGTTTTTGATACAGACAAGCGCATCCGCCTCGGCATTTGGGGGCTGGGCCGCGGGATGAGCTTCTTCAACACATGCAAATTTCTCAACATTGACGTCGTGGCAGGGTGCGACTACAACGCGCACATGCGCAAAGGGTTTCTGGATGCGAATCCCGGCGCATTTGTGACGGCGGATGAGGATGAATTCCTCAGCCAGGACTTCGATGCCGTTCTGCTTGCGACGTACGCCCTCGGGCACGGGCCGCATGCGATCAAGTGCATGCAGGCAGGCAAACATGTGCTTTCAGAGGTGATCTCTTTCGCCACGATGGCGGAGGGTGTCAAACTTGTAGAGGAAGTCAAGAAACGCAAGCTCGTCTACCAGCTCGCTGAAAACTACCCCTTCTCGGCACCTAACATGTGGCTGGCCAACCGCTGGAAAGAAGGACTGTTCGGCGAGCTAATGTATGGCGAGTACGAGTATGTCCATGAGTGCCTGTCGCTGGCCTATACCTATATCGACGGTATTCCAGTGATGCCTGGGCATACGGTCCATAACTGGCGGAGCTGGTTCAACTATCACTACTACTGCACGCACTCGCTCGGACCGGTCATGGTGATTACCAGCACACGGCCGGTAGCGGTGGAAACGTTTCCCTGCAAACCCCGTTTGGCAGGCTATCTGCGGCGGCAAGGCGCGTCCAACGGGACCATGACTCCTTCGCTGATCCAAATGGATAATGGGGCCGTGGTACGAAACCTCATGGGGGCCACCACCAATGACAGTCACAACCAACGCATGTGGGGAACCCGTGGGGCCTACACGATCGGCCATGACGGCGTAAAGCTGCGCTTGGGCGGGGCCGGTGGGGCGCCGATGATGAATGTAGATACGAAATGGGAAGGGTTGGGCGAGCTGGCCACCAAGACCGGTCATGGTGGTGGTGACTTCTGGACACTCTACTACTTTGCCCGTGAGATTCTCACGGGAGAGACAGGACCATTCGATATCTACAGGGGTTCCGACGTCACGATCCCCGGCATCCAAGCCCTGCGCAGCTCCATGGAAGACGGAAAGCCGATGGAGGTGCCGGACTTCCGAAAGAAGGCCGATCGCGATCGCTATCGCGATGACGACTGGCTGCAGGAGAGCTACAACGTCAAGCGCGGTGTTTTCGGCGGGGCCAATCTCAACGCCAAGGCCAAGACCTTTAGTACGACGATGAAAGCAATGACCCAGTATACACCGATGGTGCGAGCCTATCTGGACTGGAAAAAAGTGCAAGCATCCCTGACAAATCCTGCAGAGTTTCTGCCCATAGCTACGCGGTTGCGCGACAATTACGAGAAACTCGTGGTCACGTTCAAAGATGCACGTGCCATTGCAAAGACCTACCCAAAGTCTGACGGGGCACAGGTATTAACCGAGTTGCTGGAGGTCGGCGAAGCAAAGACGGTTCTAGCCGCCGCCTTCCTTCCCGCGCTCAAGAAAGATGTCGCCGTGCTCAAGCGCAAGTATAGCGATGGGATGAAGCCGTTGACGGCGGTCAAGTACTCGGACCTGCTGCCGGCGCACAGGAGCATCAGCTCAGCAGAGTACCCCGACAAGGAGATCGCGTTCAGTGCCATAAAGCGTAATCCAAACAAAACTTTCTATGATATTCGCACGCGCTATGCCGAGGGGTCCAAGCATGAGGGTTTGGTTTATGCGCAAGGTTACGTAACGGCCAAGAAGGCGGGAAACGGAACCTTGCGTATTGCCGCAGATGGCCCCTTCAAAGTGTTCCTTCAAGAGAAAGAGATTGGGTGCGATCCCAAGGCCACCAACCCCGTCGATGCTGACCATCTCGTTCTTCCTGTCACTTGGAAAAAGGGCCGGAACGAAGTTGTCATTGCAATGCGTACGAATAATGGTGGTGCCTGGGGATTCATGGCCTCGGCCAGCACAAAACAAGAGCAAACGACAGAAGGGAAACACTGACCGAATGCACACACAAGACAGTCTATTGAGGGCCTTCCTCGACATGGGCATAACGACAGGCGACGTGCTCCTGGTGCACAGTTCATTGCGCAAGCTTGGGCCGGTTAAAGGGGGTGCGGATACCGTAATTGACGCGCTTCTGGAAGCCATAGGGCCGAGGGGTACGCTAGCCACGCCCACCCACACATTTGAGGTCGTAAGTGGTAACCAACCGGTATTTCACCAGCGACTGACGCCTTCCTGTGTTGGAGCGTTGACGAACGTACTTCGCCTTCGCCCCAAGGCTATTCGTGGATTGCATCCTACGCATAGTGTGGCGGCCATCGGACCGCGAGCAGCGGAGTTCGTGGCCATTAATCCAGAGGATGACATACCATGCCCGCCCGCAAGCCCCTACGGGCGACTACGCGCTTGGGGCGGCAAGGTTCTGATCATTGGCGAAACGCTCAACCGCTGCACCTTCTTTCACGGCTGTGAGCAGTGGGCCGGTATGCCGTGGGCGGTCTCGGAGGGCACGGTGCAATTCACGTCAATCACGGCGGACGGCGCAGAAATTGAAATTTCGTTGCACACGCACTGCACGAACACATGGGATCAGTACCCCAAGCTGGAGCCTTTTCTGCTGGCGGCCGGCGCGATGCGTCTCGGGCATATAGGGGACTGCACCTTGCGCCTACTTGATGCGAAACTCGCCTCCGAATGGTTGATCACGCGCCTCAAACAAGATCCCAGCATTATCTATCCTGAGCATTAGCCAACGCGCAAGATTTCGATTAGGAAATATCATGAAACGACCCAACATTCTGCTCGTGCTGGTTGACCAGATGCGTTACCACGCCATGGGTCCTGCCGGCAACAAGCAAATTCACACGCCCAACTTGGATCGACTGGCCGACGAGGGGGCCCTCTTCACCCAGGCGGTCTCCAACAGCCCGGTGTGCACACCCGCGCGTGCCTGCCTGCTAACTGGGCTCTATCCGCTATCGAATAGCGTCATGACCAACAACTCGATGTTACCCACCGACATCCCGTCAATGGGCACGATGCTCAAAGCCGAGGGCTATGAGACAGCCTATATCGGAAAGTGGCATCTGGCAGGTGAAGCGTTCTTCAGTCCTTCACCATGGGTGGGAGAGGAACAGAACGGATACATTCCCCCGGGCAACATGCGACACGGCTTCGATTTTTGGGCGGTTCACCACTGCGAACACAACTACTGGAACGCGTCGTACTACCGCGACACGCCGGAGCGCATTCCCATCGAAGGATGGGAGCCGGATGAACAGGCCAACATTGCGATCGACTACCTGAGGGCGCACGCCAATCGTCCAACGGATCAGACCAATCCGTTTGCAATGGTGGTCTCTTGGGGCACGCCACACACACCCTACATTGCTCCGGATGAGTACAGAGCCCTCTACGACCCCGACCTGCTGACCTTCCGACCCAACGTAGAGTTCGATGCCGAGACTGCGGCGAAATGTGAACACAAGGTCCCAGAACTCACGCCCGAAGAGCTAGTGCGCCAGCATACACATAACTACTATGCGGCCATCTCCAACATCGACCACAACCTAGGGCGCCTACTCAACGAACTAATACGCCTGGAGATGGACCGTGACACGATCGTCGTGTTCACCTCTGATCACGGTGAAATGCTTGGCTCTCACGGGGAGTGGAGCAAGACACAACCCCGTGACGAATCGGTTTGCATTCCCATGTTGCTCCGCTATCCGGACATCATCCCGGCGGGACAGCGACTGGATATGCCGTTCAGTCTAACGGATGTACTTCCTTCGCTTCTGGGCCTGGCCAAGATCGAGCCACCGGTCGAGTTCGAAGGACTCGACTATTCCCCTGCCCTACGGGGTGAACCCATGCAAGCCCCCACATCGTCCTTTCTGCTCTGGCCCTGTTCCGCCACAAGCTGGAACAAACGCTGGACCTACTGCACCGAAGAGAAGCGGGGCTACGCGAAGGGGTTTATGACCAGCTATCGTGGCATCCGCACCGCCACCCACACCTATGCCCGACGCAACGATGGCCCGTGGATGCTGTACGACAATATCGCCGATCCCTACCAAATGAAAAACCTAGTGGAGACAGAAGGTCCCGAAGCGATCCCGCCGGAGCTGGATCGCGAGCTGAAGGCATGGATGGAACGCACAGGAGACGCGTTCGGCACCACAGATGATTACATGCAACTGATCGAGCTAGAAACCGGATTGGTGCATGACCGGACGGCCTTGCATAGAGCCGGAAGGACCGAAAAGTGATCCAATCTACATAAGGCATAACACGTATCATGACCACCATCACCGCAAGTACTGCAGCGACTAACGAATTCCGCGTGATATCCTGTACTCCGATGGAGCAACCGAAATTGTATCCGAAAGGCACCACAAAACTGACCTATCGAAGCGGCGTTGACGGACAGAATGACTGGGCACTGATATGCAACGATATAGACAACGCCCGTGTCTGGCTCGTCATGCTGCACGGACACGGAGCCAAGGGTGACCAGATATTCACGCGCCCGGATATCAGGCCATGGCAGCAAACGATCTCCAAGCATGGAATGGCCATACTCTCCCCTAACCTACGCGGCAATGCATGGATGGGCCCAGCAGCCACACAGGACCTGCACGCTTTGCTTGCCCACGTTCGCCGCGACTACGGCGCAGAGACATTTATCTTTGCGAGTGCATCGATGGGCGGCACCGGCAGCCTGCTCTACGCCGTGCTCCACCCCGAAGATGTCGCAGCCGTCGTGGCACTCTGCCCCGCAACGGATATGGCAGCGTACCATGCATGGGCCACTCATCGCTCCACCCCCATCCTCCAGGAAATCGCGACCGCAATTCAGCAATCTTATGGCGGCACGCCAAATGACGTGCCCGAAGTCTACGCGGCCCGTTCCGCTCTGGCACACTGTGAAACACTGACCATGCCGCTCACCATGGCACACGGCGATAGTGACGCTACGATTCCCATCAAGCAGTCGCGACAATTGGTCGAGCGCTTGCATCTCCGAGGCATAGATGTATCGTACAAGGAAATCCTAGGCGGCGGCCACGACGCACCGTTGCTCGAATTTGAAACCGCTCTGAATGACGTAGTGAAACGACTAATTGAAGTCGTGTAGGATACTGATCATAACGAGACTCGGTGGGGCCTGTCCCCGTCGGCACTCTAATCATTCGCCAAGAGGATGTTCTCTATCTGTGATCGGGAAGTCCACCGCACATCTCGAAAGGCCTGATGCGTAGATTCCACAGATCATTTCGACCGCGAGGCGAGCATTGTAGACATTGGAAATGGGCTGGCGGTCTTCTTCGATAGCGCGCATGAGATCCCAGACAGCAAAACGATTTGACTGAACGAACATCTTTGACCGTGGGATATCTTTCTGGCCACTGAGTGAATAATCAAGCGGTTCAGCGCCAGGGATGATGCGGTCTTCCGTCAGGGAGACGAGTTCGAATTGGGACTCGTCTTCCGGGGGGCCAGGGAGGCGACTGATTCGGAGGGGACGGAGCGGGGGTGACTGGGAATCTTCGAAACGTATGGACATCGTGCCTTTCGTGCCGATAACAGTAATCCCCATGTGACTGGCCTAACTTCCGTCACTAAGACCGCATCTGCTCTCGAAAATGCCGCGCACGCCTCCGGCGAAACGGAAGCAGGAGAAGATGTTGTCCCCGGCGGCGGGACCGATTGGCTCGATCGTCTCGGCGCGATCGGGCCTGGTAATGGAGCGTCCGTTGGCCGTCACCTCCGCAAACACCTGCTCGGGCGCACCGAAGCAGAAGGTCTGAAAATCGAGAATGTGGGTTCCAAGAACAATCAGGTCTTCGCCACCGCCACGATGGTCACTCTTGCCGCGCCCGTAAAGGGTTACGGGATCTCCGATCTCGCCGTCCTCGATCATCCGCTTCATGGTCAGGAATCCCACGTCGTACCTGGCGGGATGGGCCATGCCGATCTTGATATGGTTCTGCTCTGCGATTGCGACGATCGCGTCAGCCTCCTGCAACGTAACGCTGATCGGCTTCTCGCAGTAGAGATGGCAGCCCTTTTCAGCCACAGCCCGAATCTGCCCCAGATGATCGTAAGGGTGCCGGGACGTGAGCACCACGATATCGGGTGATTCCTGATCAAGCATGTCGTCGAGCGTCAGATAGTGGCGCTTCGCTCCTGTGAAGCTCATCTTCTTCAGGATGTCATCTGCGTTGGAGTCGACATGGGCGACAACATCGACATCAGGAAGCCCCCGAAAAGCCACATGAAGCCCATGCAACCCCAGCATGGGTTTCGAGGTGTCTTTGACAACCGCTATTTTCCAGTGCTTCTTCAACCTTCCATCCCACCGCAGGTGCGACCGCCGTCAATCATGTAGTTCGTGCCAGTAATAAACGCGGCCTTCTCAGAACATAGGTAGAGAATGAGATCGACGACTTCTTGAGGTTCGGCCGCGCGACCCAGTCGCGTCTTCATGTTGGCCATGCCCGGACGTGTCAGCACAGGACCGGGAGACACGCAGCAAGATCTGACGCCGTGCGGCGCACCGAGAAGCGCCAGGGACTTCGTCAAGCCGATGATACCACTCTTGGCCGCGCAGTAGTTCACGGAACTCGCAGATCCCTCAACACCCGTCACCGAACCCAAATTGATGATGACACCGCTCTTCTGCTCGAGCATCAAACCCAGTACTGCACGACTAAAATAGACAGCGCCCTTAAGATTGACATCCAGCCCCCAGTCAATGACTTCAATCGGAAGTTCATGGAAGGGTTTCGAGCACTGGCAAACCCGCATTTCCGAACCGCCAGCAAAGTTCATCAGGAAGTCAATGCGACCGTATTGTTTCCGTGTCGCCTGTACAGCCTTTTCGATATCTTCGTACTCTCGGACATCCACCCGCACACCAATGGCATCTCCGCCCCCCTGGCGGATTTTTTCTGCCGACGCTTCGACTGCTTCCTCATTAATATCCGTGAGTACGACATTAGCGCCCTCTTCAGAAAGTATCCGAGCCGTCAGCAATCCCATTCCCGAAGCCGCACCAGAGATTATCGCAACGTTATCCTTGAATCGCATTATCGGACCTCTTCCCGATTTGACGCCTTCTCAATTATCAGCACAACTTTACCCAGATTTTCGTTTCGCTGTAGGATGGCATGGGCTTCTTCTGCGTCTTCGATCGGCAACGATTGGTGGATGATCGATTTAATGTCACCAGCAGTAAACTTCTGCCATAGCGCGTTCTCCAACTCACTAAGGATCGTAGACTTCACCTCAGACGTCCGGCTGCGGAGTGTGCTGCCGATCAACTTCACCCCGCGCTTGAAGAAGTCGAGCATGTCGATCTCGGCCGTAGTCCCACCGAGCGTGGCAATCACGATCCAGCGTCCACCGCGGGCCATGGTCTTCAGGCAACCACCCAATCCCGGACCGGACACACAGTCCATCGCGATATCGACAGGATTCCCCTCCAATACGGTGGCAATATCCTCGGTCTTCCGATTGATGACAACGTCTGCGCCAAGCACTTTGACAAACTTAGCTTTCTCCTCCGAGCTGACGGTGGTGGCCACTTTAGCGCCCATGGCCTTGGCGAGTTGGATCGCGGCCATGCCCAGTCCGCTCGCGCCGGCTTGGATGAAGACAGTGTCGCCTGCCTTCATGCCGCCCTCCAAGACCAGATTCAAATAGCTGGTAGAAAAAGCCTCCGGAAGCGCAGCGGCCTCAACAAAGGAAAGCCCCTCCGGGATGGGAAGAACCATGCCTTCTGGAACAGTCACCTTTTCGGCGTAACCTCCCCCACCCAGCAGGGCACACACCTTGTCGCCAGGTTTCCAGCGGCTATCGGGACCCGCTTCGGACACCACACCCGCCACTTCAAGCCCCATCCAATCCGGCCACTCCGGTGGCGGCGGGTAGTTGCCTGCACGCTGCATCAAATCGGCCCGGTTCAGCGCGGCCGCACGGATGTCGATGATGATCTCGCCCTCCTTACGTTCCGGATCAGGGACGGTACTCCAGGTGAGGGACTTGTCTTCGTTGATAAGTATAGCGCGCATATTACTTCTTCCATTCTGTATATCCGGCAGCGGCAAGCACTACTTCCTGCACCAGAGTGTCATGTTTATATGTATAGGGATTATCCATTTTACCATTAATAATTTTCACCAGTTCCAACATCTGAGCTTCGTAACGATCGCGCCTGGCACCGAAATCAACGATATGGGTCCCGGGTGCATATTCCGCATTGGCCTCACTGAGTGTCAAGCGCATCTGCTCCGGCTCACCATCGAAACGTTCCAACGGACATAGCTCAACCGAGCCTTTGGTGCCGCAGACTCTCAGCCGCCTCCGGCTGATTCCGTTAGCCTCAAGGCTGCATGCCCTTAGCGTCACGGTTGCATGCGGATACTCGATAAGTGTCACGCCGTTATTCTTTCTCGAATCGGGATGCCCGGGTGCCGACTTCAAGAACGGCGTAACTGCTTCCGGACGCCCCAACATCGCCACAACATAATCAACCAAGTGGCATCCCAGATTGAACATGATGCCGCCATTGAAGGTGCCGATATACTCCTGATAAATGTCGCCACCGTAGTTGTGACTCATGCTACCCTGGATCTCAAAGACATCCCCAAGCCAGCCCTCTCGTACTGCCTTCAGACACCACTGCATAGCCGGATTATTGCGAAACATGTACCCCATCTGGAAAGGGAGCTTACGCTCGGCGCATCCTTTGCGCAGCTGGGCGAAACTCTCCAGGTCTTCTCCCCCCGGCTTATCCATATGAATGGCCAGGTTCTGCGCCATGCATCGAAGCGCAGTCGGCACCAGATCAAGGTTCGGGGTCTCTACGGTCACGGCCTGTAATCCAGGCGTATTGAACAACTCCTCCTCCGTCACCCACTTCAGGCCCTCATACGGCTTCAGATCACCTCCCGCAAATTTGGCGGCGGTGGATCCTCTGTCGTCCACCAAACCGACAATCTCAAATACCTCCGGCATCATCCGTAGGGTGTTGATTTTGCCGGACGCATGCTCGTGACATACCCCAATCTGACCAATCTTAATCTTGCTCACGGGTCTCTCTCCTCGAATGGAATCCCTACTGTTTCCAGTTGAACTGTTTATTCTGATTCTTGACGATTTCGGTAACCCGCACCACTTCGAGTGCTTCTGAGTTCTTCACCGGAAACGGGATATCCTCGCGGATCGCCCCGTACAGATGCCGGGCCGTATCGTATTCAACCTGCTTCCACATATTGCAGTCAGGTTCGACCTTTACGCTCTTCTCGATCCACGGAAATGTCTCCTCGCTCCCGTAGCCCCCCGCCCGGGGGGGCTGATCTGCACTGGCAGAAATTTCCGGCAACGCGAAATCCGGGTCAATGTACTTGAGCTTGATGCTCTTTTCATCGGCACACACCAGCGAACCACGGCTACCATAGACCGTACAGTAGGCACTGGGCAGGGCCACAGCATCGCTGATCTCCACTTCGGCCACAACATCGTTCTCGCCGCGGATTATGATTCTCATGTGATCGTCGGCATCCCCCGGAGTCACGATGCGCTTGAGGTAGCTCCACACATCCTTGACCGGGGCATTGATATACTGCAGCGCATGGTCGATGAGATGCGGTCCCCACACACTGAGCTGCCCTCCACCACAATCCAGAAGCATCTGCCAGTCGGCACGGCGACGGAACGAATGGTACCGACGCAGTTTCACCACCTGAAGCGTTCCGAGTACACCACTATCGACGATGGTGTGTATATTCTGGAACGCCGGCTCAAACCGATGATTGTGCAAAAAGTACAGTTTTCCGGGGTATGCCTTATCGGCCTGTTCCAGTTTCTTCCGATCGGCTTTCGTCACCGCAATCGGCTTTTCCAGCAAAACGATCTTACCGGCCTCCAGTGCCTGTACCGCGTTGTCCGCATGATCGAGGGAGCGGGTGCAGATAACCGCCAGTTCCATTTCTTCATCTGCCAGGAATTCCTCATAACTCTGGTAAGCCGCGCAGTCGTATTCTTCCACAAGTTGCCCTGTTCGCTCCAGATCGCGGTCGCAAACGGCCACCAGTTGATACTGCTCCCGATCCTCCGAGAAACACCGGCTATGCACAATGCCGATCCTGCCAAGTCCGACGACACCAAATTTGATTACACGCATTAATCCACACTCCTTTTTGTCGTCTAAAAAAAGCTGCCTAAAAAGCCTCACAAAAACCGGGCGGGATCAAAGTCGGTCACCACCACCGGCAGCGCACCGGATAGACAGGCAACCTGTAGCGCGAAGACGCCCAAAACCCCCTATGGGTCTCGCGGTGAAGGTGATAGAATGTATCGTCAGTTCTCTGTGGAAACCGAACCCGACATTCAGGCCATCCTTACTACATACGGTCGCCCACACGGCTTGATGCATCCGGCAGTGCATGCGGCAGCACCGGGCTATAAGGACATCCTGCTATGAGCTGTTTGCCATCAGTAAACCCTTCCGGCCGCCCAGTAAGCTCCTTTATCATGGCTTCCCGCCAGAAAGCAATACGATCCTGCTTGTCAGGATCGCTGATAGCATCATGCAGTTCATGGGGATCATTCTCGAGATCAAAGAACTGCTCTGTGCCATCTGCCACAAGCCATACGAACTTTTCCTTCCCATCAGTGAGGGATTGGTGCACCGGGGCATGCTCTATGTGCAAATAGTCGCGTACAGCCTCACCCTTACCTTGCATTAAGGGCAGCAGGCTGTGGCCTTCAACCGTTTCAGGGACCTCCACCCCTGCCATGTCGAGTAAGGTAGGCATGACATCTGCAAGGCAGACAACTTCGTCAAGAACAGTACCACCCTTGATGTCAAAGTGTGCTGGTGCTCGCAACATAAAAGGAATACGTGCTGCTCCTTCGTACGGCATAATCTTGTGCCAGCGATAGTGGTCACCGAGCATCTCGCCATGATCACTCACCAGCATCACAATAGTATTCTTAAGATCTGCCGGATTGCTGATGCCATTAAGGATACGTCGTAGCTGGTCATCAAGATGATTGATGAGGCCATAGTAGCCGGCACGTGCAGAGAGCAACTTTTCACCTTCAAGCTGCGCGGCTGTATCGCCAGCATCAAGGCCAAGCCCCTTGTCAAGGGGCGGTGTTGCCCAGTCGCCAATATATGGCACCGGCACTCCGGTACGCATATAGCGATCAAAATAGGGGGCTGGCGGCTGCAGTGGCGGATGAGCAGCTATAAAGGACAGGTTCAGGAAATAGGGCATTGACGGATCCCGTTTTTTCAGAAACTCAAGAGCCTGCTCAACCGTCCAGTTGGTCTGGTGAAGATAATCCTCCATCGGCCAGGGATAGGCAGTATAATCGTTGTTTCTGCAACCACTGCCAAACCAACCGCCACGCTCAGGGGCCTTACGTTCAAGCCACTCTGTGTAATCATCGTTGATGACCATATGATCAAAACCATAGCGTTTGCGGCTCGGAGTCTGGTGCATGCTTCTACCCACATGCATGGTATGATACCCAGCTGCAGACAAGGCTCCCGGCAAGGTCACCGGTGCGTCCTTCCATTCCACACCATCACGGTAGCCAACCATACCATGCGTTACCGGATACTGTCCGGAAAGAATACTGCGCCGCGCAGCAATGCAGGTCGGGCAGGAGGAGTAGGCTCGAGTAAAACGCGCGCCACTGCCCCCGATAGTATCCATGTTGGGCGTCAGCAGTACCGGATGCCCATCAATGCTCAGGCAATCACCGCGATGCTGTTCAGTAATGATCAGGATAATGTTAGGTCTTTGTTCCATTCTGATGCTCCTCTGCAAAAAAAAGGTGTTAGCGGAAAACGGTACCGGTCAAGGGGGTCAGCTGTCAAGGGCTGCTCCGAATGGCACTTACTTAAGCGAATCTAGCATCTCCCGAGGTACAGTGCATCTTCTCAATATCCAGCAGCCAACAGCCGGAGCGAAACGGAAACAGACTTGAGCGAAGCGAAAGCAATGACCGAAGGGAGTGGCAACGAATGTCCAACCAATTCACGTCTCTTCCCGTACCCGTCACCCATTCAGGTTTGCCAACGCTGTATCAAGGCGGACCAGCCCAGCGACAAGCTCCTCGTGGATATTGGTGAAGGGAAGTTCAGCGCAGATCAACGGAACCGTGTCTGCGGCATAGCCCCCACGCGCGGCAGCCGTGCGATCCGGGGCATATCCCCGGCTATCGTCCACCAAGCCCATCACAAGAGGTATGGGTGCGCTTGACTGCGCAATGACATCGTTCTTGATGGCCTGGAATGTCTCGAACGGACTCCCCAGCAGCGCGATTGGACCGATGCGCAACCCATGGAGCGTGATAACAGGTGTAAGTGACTCCCCCGCCTCGGCACGCCGAAGCAGGCGGCGTAGAGCAATAGCGCAGACCGTATTCATGCGCACGGCCTGACTCTCCGGGCCGTCATCACCATCGAGATCCACCCCCGCCAGCGCTTTCTCGACATCGGCCAATCGCGTGCGCAGCTCATCCAGCCCCCACGCCTTGCAGCTGAATGGGATCGCAAGTTCATGTGACGCGATGCGATCGACCTCAATGGGTTTAGCCTGCATAATACCCGCACGCACAGAGCTGGCGAAACGCCCGGCAAGCTCCTCAAGGGCTAGCAAGCTCTCCTCTTGCGACCGTCCGCCAATGGCACTGTTAACATCTCCCTGCGCCCCCTGGAGAAACAGTCCCACCGATCCGGGGTGATCACGCTCGACATCGTTCAACGCCACGCCCGGATAGTCACCATGAATCACCAAGCTCTGATTGCAGCAAACGACCGGGTGACATCCAAAGTAAGTCATGAACCCCAGCAACGTGCCATCCTCAGCTTTGCCCACAACGACGTGACATGTGGTATCCGTCAGTTCAGGCTTGGCGGGGCGCCAGTCGGGCATCATGGCCTCGTCGTAGGGCGCCCAGAAGGTTTCATACTCGCGGTTCAGACCGATCCCCTCGCAAGGCACCTCGGCATGGCTCAACGTGGCTGGTTGCAGACTCGCTAGCGCATCAACAGCAGCCTGGGCAATGCGCTTCGGCAACGTCTCAAGGTAAGGCGCATCAGGCTCCCCCCATCCAATGTAGGAGCCCGTACATGGCCCACTATGGGTGTGAGAACTGCATATCATCACCTGTTCACTCGCAATCCCAGTCGATGCAAAGAGCAACTCACAGACACGGTCCGTGAATTCGGCCGAGACACCGATCAGGTCGCACGCGATCACGATGGTGCGAACGCCATCGACCTCCAGCGCCATGGCGCGCGCCCAAAGGGAATCGTGAACCCTCACCGAGTGGCGACCCAAAAAGGGGCCGAAACCGCATAGCTCTACACCCACACGCGGGGTGATGTCGTGTTTGGCAAACCCAATGTTCATTTCGTTTTCCTTTTGGTCGCCTTTACATGCTTCGTCCATGCGTCCGCGACTGCCGGGAGATTCTCGCTAACCTTGCGTACCGCCCTCATACACTGATTGATGTAAGTCTTGCTGCCAAGTAAATGCTGATGCATCAAAACAACCGCGGTCTCGTTCACAGCCCGTTCTGTGTTCGGAAAATTCGGGTTTCGGTAGTCCGGTGTGACCGCCGGATCACGAAAGGGAATCGGACTGGTACGATCGTAGAGATTCAGAAGTGGATTGCTGTAGACCGGGGCATAGGGGCACCCCATTTCAACACCTTCGTGATGAAGCGCATACAGGAATGCATCGCGGCGCACGCCACCCGCCTTGTCCGGATCGTAGTCCAGCGTCATGGCGTAGTAGGCCTGGCGCGTAATGCGGGGATCGCGTGGAGCCGCTTTCAACGGACCATCCAACGTCTCCAACGCTTCCGTAATTTGCGCAGCGCGCATTTCCCGCACTTCGGTCTGCCGGGTCAAGCGCGACAAGCCGCCCCGCAGCAACACCGCCTGCATTTCGGTCATTCGGTAGTTGTGACCATAGCGGTTGGCTGGCTTCAAAACGCCATAGCGATCCTTGCGCGGATTGGCAGGCGCAAAGCCCACCTGCTTCAGCGCAAAGATTGTCTGGTAGATTTCGGCACTGTTGGTCGTTACCGCCCCACCCTCACCACTGGTCAAAACTTTGGATTGCTGAAACGAGAAACTGCCCGCATCCCCAATGGCTCCCGCACCCTTGTTCTTCCAGCGACTGCCATGCTGATGCGCCACATCCTCTACCACCTTAAGTTTGTGCTTGCGGGCAATCTTCATGATGACATCCATGTCGCACATGCAGCCGTACAGATGCACCGGAATGATCGCTTTCGTCTTCGGCGTAATCGCCTTGCGAATGCAATCCGGATCGATAGTCAGCGTCTGCGGGTCTACATCCACAAAGATCACAGTCGCGCCAATATCCATGGCCGCCTGCGCCGTTGCCACCCAAGTCATCGCCGGAACCAATACCTCATCACCCGGCACCACACCCACCGCCTGCAGAGCGCACTGCAGAGTTACGGTTCCGTTTGCCAACCCAAGGCAGTACTTTGTCCCAATGAACTCCCGATACTCCTCACAAAACGCTTGCTCATGCTTACCGACCCAGCTCCATTTGCCACTGCGTACAACCTCCCCCATCCAGCGCTCTTCCTGTTTACCCACCACCGGCCACCTCGGACTGGTAAGTGAGACCACCTTATCGCCACCATTCACCGCCAGTACTGTGTTTCGCATGAGACTACCCCTCGCTAATTGATTACCTATTAGTGTTGCAACACACTCCCATCGTCCCCTATTATTCCAAAATAAGTCCATTCTTATTGATTGTCATTTATTGCTAAACTTACCACATCCTGCGCTTTACCTATGACCCACTCCATTCTCAGTGATTCGCACATCGAGATCCTGACATCACCCGAGCGCTGGATGCTCAAGGCGGCTGTTTTGCGGGGAGATGCTCCCGACACGATACTCTCCCCACGGCATACTGCATGGTATCGCAAAACTCGCCAGACGCACTCCCAGCGAGAGCTGCTGGTTGCGCTGTCGGGAACAGCCTGCTACGCCGTAGGTGACGGCGCCTTCGCCGTAACGCCGGGCACGATGCTTCTACTCGACAGCATGGAGCCTCATCAGGATGGCTACCCTGATTTCGAAGGGGATTGTGAACATCTCTGGATCAGCATTCTAGAGGAGTGCTGCACAGCTATGCTAATCACCGTCACGTCTGATGCACCCGGCTTCACCAGCCGCCCACTCGGACTGCACGAACTCCCCCGTTCCGTCCATGAACTGGCCCGCAAAGCCTTCCACCCAAACAATGAACCGCGAAGGGAGCAGCGGTTGCATCTCCACGCCACCATTGCCTTGGTGATCGCGCTTTTCATCGACGATGGTGAACAGGCGATCCCCACCAACGCAGAAAACCGACGGCGAGAGATGATCGTCGCGGTTCAACGCCATATCAAGAAGACCGCCGGGAATGGCGACAGCCTGGATTCCCTCGCACGCATCGCCGGCTACAGCCCATACCACTTCGCACGGGTATTCAAGACCTGCACCGGCGTCACTGTGCAGGCCTATATCGACCGCTGCCGTCACGACGAATTCCACCGCCTCGCGGCAGAAGGGATGAGCAAAAAAGAGATTGGCTACACCCTCGGTTTCGCCAGCCCGCAATCCTTCTCCCGCTGGCTGCACCAACGTTGACCTCGGCTAACCACAACCGCTTCAATGCTCACGTGCCATGCGGAATGCGCGGGGGAAACACGCGTGAACCGCGCGGAAGGTAGGGTTGAAGTGGGAGAAATTTCTGTATCCATGCCAATTTCCTGTTGCTTCATGCTTTGGTCCCTTCTGTGCCTAGTGGAATTGAGGAACGAATCGAAGACGCCAGGTCATCTAGGCGTTCACGGGCGTTCGCCAGAAAGAGCGCCAATTCAGCAGACGAAATGAAGATGCTTAAATGCGGCCAGAAAACGTACCCGCGACGCCCACGAGTGCGGCGAAACGATCCCGCAGCGCCTGGCGAGTCCGACGGAAAACCGGCTCCGAGTCAGCCGTACCGTCTGCGTCAGCCGGGTCATCAATCGGCCAGTGTAGCCTGAGCGTACCGGACTTGAATATACCAGAGTCCGACTCAGCACGATCACCGATTGTCACGGCGATATCAATGCGCTCGTTGATGTACGTATTGACATGCTTAGGGGCATGCCCCGCCATACTGATGCCGTCCTCGTTCATAAGCTTGATGGCCATGGGATGAAGCGCATCCCAGGGCTCCACGCCCGCACTCAACACCTCAAAGTCAGCTCCATGGCAGCTACGAAACATCGCCTCGGCCATCTGGCTCCGCCCCGCATTGCCCGTGCAGATAAAGAGTATTCTTAGTCTTGTTTTTTCATAAACGTGGGTTCTTCGCTTTCTCTGTGAATCAGACTTTGAACATTATCATTTAGTTTCCGTGCTATCACACAGCATCTCCATGCGAATGCTGGTGACCACGCCATCGAGACCATACGCCATCAATTGCTGACCCTATCCCAGAGACAACGCAGAAAGCAATCTGGCACTTCATGTACGCGGGAAACGGGCTTCTGGGGTTCCGTGATAATAAGCCGGTATCCCTCCTGAATAAAGTCCGGATACCCCACAGCCGCTCTCCAATTGTCCGCGTAGAGGACAACTTCTGGTTGCCCCCAGTGGCTCACCTTTCCCTCCAGCGAGTCCCGTTTGATACCCCCGAGAACAGCACGACGGCTGAAAATTAATTCAAGGAGCTAAAGCCCGTCAAAAAAGGGGTTAAACCGCAAAAGGCTCGAATGTGGCCAAATAGCTCCGACATCAGGACGCTTCAACTCTTTGTTGCGACAAAAACGTCGATTTCCCTCATCGACAGCTTGATGAGCAACACCAATTCTGAGACACTAACGATTCCGAAAACAATCATACTCTCAACTCACAGGAGATAAGCAGCCATGGCGAAGCGTATTGAAGATCTGGACAAGAATCTGGCAACACCCACAATCAAGGAAACGCCACGATTACGCTGGGTTTCCGCCACCGATGCACGCTTTACAACGCGTGGACTGTGGTGGGATGCCGAGAACGAGGACGCGTATTGCCGACTCCCCATGCGCGCCAAGAAAATCGTACGTCCACCCGTGTGGGAGCTAGCGCAACACACCGCCGGGGCACGGATATGTTTCCGCAGCAATGCGACCTCCATGCATGTGCGTGCCCATCTGCTTGGACCTTCGAGTATGGCCCACATGCCCAGTACGGGACAAAGCGGCGTGGCACTCTATGCGGGTCCACCGATGCAGCAGAAGCCCTGGCCGGTAGCGTTTCCCGCTACCAATGAGGACCACTTCGAAGCAGAGTTGTTCTCAGGTAAGTCAAGCACCATGCGCGAGTTCACGCTCTACCTGCCGCTCTATAATGGACTCAAGTCTCTAGACATCGCACTCTCACCCGGCGCACGGGTCCGCCCCCCCTCTTCCCCTGCCCTCGACAAGCCTGTCGTATTCTACGGCACATCCATCACACAAGGCGGGTGCGCTCACAACCCAGGGGCAGACTACCCAAACATCCTAGGACGCATGCTCAACCTGGACACGATCAATCTCGGCTTCTCCGGAAACGGCCAGGGGGAACCCGAACTCGCACGGATGATCAGCGAGATTGACGCCTCACTGGTGGTGCTCGACTATGTGGCCAATGCGGGCGCCGAGGGGCTACGCAAGACCCTACCCCGCTTCTGCCGCATACTGAGGGAGACCCACCCCACACTACCCATTGCCATGGTCAGCCGCGTCGTCTTCTCGCAGTGCAACCACTCCGCCGACGCACGCCTCGAGCATGAAAAACAGCGCGACGTGATACTCGACTTCTACAGCCGCCAGCGGCGCAAGGGCGACATCAACCTGCACGTCATCGACGGCAACGCCCTGATTCCATTCGGCAAAGAGCTGGCCTACAGCGACGCCGGCGTGCACCCCACAAATGTCGGCTTCGAGTCGATGGCTAAGGGGCTGGCCCCACAGATTGAATACATTCTAACCCAACAAGGCTTCCGCTAAGCCCCCGCACTAGGGAGTGAGCTCTATGACACAGAGTCTATTGATCGATTACGTAACCAACTGGATGGCGGAAGTTCCCGTGGTTTGGGAAGCGACGCATCTGTCTGAACCCGGTATGCGCGGAGTGTTCTTTGATAGCGTGCCGTTTAGAGGCAAACCAACGCGAAACTTCGCGTGGATCGGACTCCCCGAGAGTGCCACGACCTCGCAGCCTGTCCCTGCCATGATCCTGGTTCACGGCGGTGGCGGAACCGCTTTTTCCCGCTGGGTACGCTGGTGGAATGAACAGGGCTATGCCGCAATCGCCATGGATACGTGTGGTTCCATGCCGTTGCCGAACACGGGCATTGAGGGCTCAGCCGACTGGCCGCGCCACAGTCACTCCGGTCCTCCCGGCTGGGGGGGGGTCGATCAACTCGACCAGCCCCCAGAGGATCAGTGGACGTTCCACGCTGCCGCAGGTATCGTCCGGGCGCACACGCTACTAGCCTCACTACCTGAAGTCGACGCCGATCGGATTGGGATCACGGGCATCTCCTGGGGGGGATTTTTAACCAGCATTATCGCAGGACTCGACCCACGCCTCCGTTGCGCCATGCCCGTCTACGGCTGCGGCTTCATCCACAAATCGCCCGCATGGCCCGAGTTATCCCGCCTGACACCCGAGCAGTTGCGATTCTTTAATGAGAACTGGGATCCATCCGCACTTCTGCCGAAGGCAACATGCCCAATGCTCTGGCTGAATGGAACCAATGATTTTGCCTACACCCCGCCCATCTGGCAGCGTTCTGTGAACGCCACCCAGGGCCCGCACCAACTCTGTCTCAAACCTCGCTATCCCCACGGCCACATACCAGCGGCGGAACAGGCGCGCGAATTGAAAACCTTTGCCAATGCCTGTCTCAATGACAACACCCCACTCATCAAGATCAAGCCCCCAAAACTTGACGGCAGCATGCTGTCAGCCCACTACGGCGACGAAAGGCCACTGCGCTCCGCCACGCTCCTCATGACCCCCGACAGCGGCCCGTGGCCGGATCGCGAATGGCACGTACTACCGACCAACATCGATCGCACCCAAAACATCGTCTCGGTCCCTCTCCCCACCGACACCACCGCCGCCTGCTTCTCATTCATCAGCGAAGACTGGCTGACAGCAACATCTGATGTAGTCTTTCCTTAAAATTGCGGCACCACCACCTGAACCAAATGAAATCCGAACCCAGACACGTCTACGACCCCTCTTTCCATACTCTCAATTCCCACACATCCGTACCAGTCGCCAAACAATAACCCAGAGACGATACCGTGGGAGGCAAACGCCGGCGTGCTGACGTCATGCGCCAACTCAGACCGTGGGATTGTTGTCGAGGGCGCCGCAGGCCTTTCCTGCGGTCTCGTTGGGCGGGACGTCACAAGGCAAAAGCCAGCGGTCACGCTTGATGAAGGCCCCCCCCTCGAACGTCTGGTCACATTTCTTTCTACGCTCGAGATGATCAAAGCAGCTCCGCATACAGCCACGTGAACCACCGATCCCGTAACTACCCGCGCCGTCACCACCACCCCATTTCGCAATCTGGGCGTGCCCCTCCACCTGATAGCCGGACTCGTCTTCGGCCGTCTTGCGCCAGGGGCCAAATGAGCGTGGCCAACACAGCTTGTAGGCCATGTCTTCACTAATGTTCTGCTCCCTGACATCGAAACTGTAGCCCGGGAACGTCTTGTGCAGGAACGGCGAGACCTGCGTGTCGCCACCATGGTAGCCGAGAGTACAACGCCCCATGTCGATATTCCCCCACTCGTAGACTTTGTCTTCGATCTGGATACTGACAGTCTTGCCGTCTTTCACATGCGGAATAGCGCCAGCTTGGCACCCCTTCACACAGGCCATGCAGCGATCGCACAACGTGTTGGGCTCCAGCAAGGGATCGGGCTCAACCTCGAGATCGGTCAGAATGGCCGCCAGACGCTGTCGCGGCCCGAACTTCTGTGTCATGAAAACCTTGGACCAGCCAATTTCTCCTACGCCCGCCGCCACAGCGGCAATGCGAATGGCCAGGTGCACGTTCGCCGCCACGCCATCCGGGCGCAGCGATTCATCCGGAGCCTGAGTTTCCGGGACACCCGGATAATAAGGCACGGCCTCAAACCCATGGTCCTCAATGAAGCAGGACGTTTCATAGACGCCCACGGGGATGAAGAAGCTGTTCAAGAGACCATGATACCCATAGTAGGTGTACGTCGGCCAGTAAGTACCCTCCTCAATTCCTCGCCAGTTACCACGCAAAATGCGGCGTGTCACGACGATGACGGTTTTACATTCCGGATAGATGCTGGCCGGATGCATACGGCTCGGAGCATTCTCGAAGCGTTCGATGTTCGCAAACCCCACCAGGTCGAGTCCTTGCGATTGGGCAAACTCCCGGATCTGCTGTTTGGTTATGGTCTTGCTCATGACTATCCCACCTCTTGCACAATGGCGCGCCCCACGATGTCCTTCTGCCAGATAGGCCGCTGACGAAATGCAACATCGAACCGGTTTTCAATACGTTCTGATTGTTCCAGATTGTGTAACCGTTCACGGGGTAGAATAGCAGGAGTGGGGCAGAAAACCAGCGTGGTTTCCTGAGCGTTGATGAATCGAGTGTTCAGAGTTCAGGGGTTCAGAATTCAGGAGGGAGATTCCAACAGGGCTT
>Ga0307929_1001220_pt1 | contig 20896 bp, 25 predicted proteins | sample AceLakmetage1330_FD_203160 | JGI IMG/M metagenome (GOLD analysis project Ga0307929, IMG submission 203160) | Saline water microbial communities from Ace Lake, Antarctica - #1330 | ecosystem: Environmental > Aquatic > Non-marine Saline and Alkaline > Saline | place: Antarctica: Ace Lake...
GCAATATAAATCTGCTTTGTATTTTTATATCTGTCCTTGAGTCCGGGCGCATCATGGAGTGCCTGGAGCAGGGTCTGCTGGGAAACATGAAATTTATCACTGGCCTTGAGCATCAAGTCTCGACTCAGAACGTAGTATCTAAGCTTTGCTGCCACTTTTTCAGCCACCGCTTTACCCATGGAATGGGAGCCTCTGGATATAGTAATAATTGGCATTCTGCTATGCTCCTTTTGTTAAATACCGTAAATCAAACTGATCATTGCAATCATCACCACCAGGAAAACCACACTGATCAGACTTCCGGCCTTTATGAAATCCACGGTACGATATCGGCCCGGTCCCATGTAAAGCGCATTGACCTGATGGGTGGGCAGCATAAAGGAATTACTTGTGGCAAGCCCCACCACCAGTGCCGCCATTCTCGGATCCACATTGGCAGCAATGGCCATGTTCACCACAAGGGGTACCAGAAGAACCGTGGCCCCCACATTGGAGATGACCAAGGTAAACAGGGTGGACAGAATGCCGATCACCGTCAAGAGTACGATGGGGCTAACATCACCGATAACACTGAGAATACTGCCTGCAATCCACTCGGCAGTGCCTGTTTTCTGGGTGGCGATGCCCAGAGGAATCAGCCCGGCCAGCAGAAAAATGGTTCGCCAGTCCACGGCCTGGTACGCCTCATCAATATTTATAACCCGTGTAATCACCATGCCAAGGGCACCGGTCATCAATGCCACGGACAGTTGGATATCAAATCCCATGATCATGACCAGGGAAAGCACCAGCCAACCGCCCGCCCAGAGGGCCTTTTCCGGCCGCATATCCTCCAGATCCGTCGGCATACTGAACAGAAGCCCGGCTTCCCGATGCAGGGATTTCAGCCGTTTCCAAGTACCGTAAAATCGGATCACATCTCCGGTCTGCAGGGCAATGGAATCAATGTCAGCCCGGTATGTTTTTTCCTGGCGATGAATCTCCAGGGGTGTCACACGAAACCGATCCTGAATGCGAATTTCCGCCAGTGTCAGCCCGGCAAATGGTGATCTGGGAGAGACAACCGCCTCCACAGTACCCGAGGTTGACGTGTCAAATTCACTGCTGTAACAATCAATGGTCTCTTTGAGTTCCATCTCTTCGGCAAGGGCCATGCGTTCCACATCTTTTTGCCTGCCGCAGACCACAAGATCAACCCCTGCACGAATTTCTGTTTCTGGAGACGGAGAAAGCGTTTTGAAATCAGGGGGTTCTGTCAATGCCAACACATTAACAAGATAACGACGGCGAAGATCCTCCACCCGCACCGGATCACGATAATCCATGAAATCCTCGGAGGTGGTGAGCTCATAATGGGAATTTACTTCCGCCTCATTTGCTTCAAGGCCGTCGATTGTGCAAAAGGCCTCATTGTCCTCTGTCCCCTGGCACTCCCCCTGGGGGAGGATGAACCGACCCAGCAAAACAAAGCAGGTAATGCCGCTGACCAACAGTGCAAGACCGATGGGGGTGACATCAAAAAGCCCAAAAGGTTCTAAATTAAAGGGAAGCAAAAGATCATTGAGCAGAATCAAAGGAGAACAGCCCACCAGGGTGATGGTTCCACCCAAAATGGCACTGAACCCCACGGGCATGAGCAGACGGCTCAGGGGGATCTTCTGCATTTTACTGATGCGCTGGATGGCTGGCAAAAACAGGGCCGCCGCTCCGATGTTTTGCATAAAACTTGAAATAATGGCCACCGTAAAAGAAATGGCCACGATGATCCGGGAGGTGCTGTTTCCTGCCACCGCCAGAACGGGTTTTACCAGTTTGTTGATCATACCTGTTTTGTCAAGGCCAGCACCGATAATGATGACGGCGATGATGGACACCACCGCGTTACTGCTCAGTCCCACAAAGGCCTCTTTGGGGGTTACCAGGTGTAAAAGCGGCAAGGCCACCATCATCAGGATGGCCACCACATCCACCCTGACCCATTCCACAATGAACAGAAAAATAGCCAAACCGATCATAACGAGCACCATGATCATATCCGGTGTCAATTGTCCCATAATATCTCCCTTGTCATCTGTTAATTTTTTAGTGTTTGTTTGTGGGGCTGATTTTGGGATGCCCCTCCCCTTATTTCATGTAAATATTCGGCCAGCACCCCATATTCACCTAAGTTTGGCCTGCTCACCTAACATTCGTATGCTACGCAGTCCCAAATACGCGAATATGGGGCACTGGCCAAACATTTATATGGGCGCATTCCCATTTTTCCGGTACTGTTTATAACTTATTGATTTTATTCGGTCGGCAACAAATTGGCTCAAAAATTATATCTTTACAAATCAAAGAGTTATACCTCCGACCGGGAAAATGGGAATGCGCCCCATTTATATTACCAACCCGAATATTTACTGTTTCATACGTATTAATTTTTTGATATTCGTTTTTTAACCGTTAGAAGCGGACATTCCAAACTCTTGGTCACCCGCCCCAGCCAATGTCTTCTTCCAGACGATCTGCATGCAAAGGGTAAGTCCTGGCTGCTTCCCCAGATAATGACCTGAAAGGGGGGCCTGTCTGCCAGGAATTTCAGCAATTCCTGGGCTGGATCGCCAATCCTCATGGCCGAATTTGTTTTAAGACCATTTGCAAGAAAAGGGGCAGAACAGTCCTCCAGCAAGCGGTTGACCCGGATCCCAATTTTTTTGATATCATGACGTCTGACGCCCAAAAGGTTGGATCCCGAAAAGGACACGTAAACCAGCATGAGAAAGGTGACTTGGGCATTAATTCGCAGGGCAAATTCCCTGGCATAGTGCAAGGCATCAGGAAACACCTGTTCATTTTCAAAAATAACCAACAAATCAGAATTCATACGGGTATTCCTCCTGGCATGAAAGTATTACAAATACTGTGCCAAAAGAACATCAGAAACACATAGAAGATTAACTACTTGGTTTAACTAACAATAAAAGATATGATAAATTTATTAAAAACTTTTTTAAAAAAATATTGGAAACAAGACGTTGCAGAATGCAACGAAGGGGGGAAGGAGAAACACAAGATCTCCCGGGGAATGAGGAGGGAACAGGGCGTTGCAAAAACGAACGCAGGTGTTTTAAAAATCAACGTTCTAGGAAAATGGGGACAGACCACGTTTTTTCTCTTTCCCCATTTTTCTCCTACAAAATTTTTATTTCCCGTTGAAATCCCCCAGATGGCATACAACGACGCGAATTTCAGATTTTGTTAAATGGGGAAATGCTCATTGTCAATGTCCTTGTTTTCTTGTACAAGACTGTTCATCTCAAACTAAATAAAAAAGGAACTATAAAATGAAAGAACAGATCAAGGAATACCCGGTGGTGATTCAGCTCCCCGTACCCTGGGAAAATATGGATGCCTTTGGCCACGTCAACAACACCGCATATTGCATCGGCATCACCGGTGCCAGGCAGACAACCATCGCCAATATTGCCCAAGGGTTGCTGGACAGGACTTTTTTCCTGAATCCTGACCAGCCCTTTGAGAATTTTCAAAAACAATTTTCTGCTATCCGGGGGATAGGAGAATAGACAGTGAATTATGTGGCCATGAGGGGGTTGGGTATGGTGGACAGTTTCCCTGCTGCAGACCTTGGGATCATCAAGGCGATGGAAACACGCGGTAAACTACCCGGAAAAAAAGAGATATTGAAACAGGCGGAGAAATGGCGACCAATGGGAAAACCCCCATTCCCCTGATCATCCCCTGTCACCGGGTAGTGGTCGCCAATGGGGACTTAACCGGATTTGCCCACGGCCTGAACATCAAAGAAAAACTCATCGCTCTGGAAAAAGACTTATCTTCCTGCAAACAAAAAAATAAGTATGGTGTCCCCTGATTTCTTGGTGTCCCCTGATTTGAAGCAATGAACATAGACATCAGCACCAAAGGGCAGCAGACCAAAGCCATCCATGCCGGAGAATCCCCGGAAAAACAAAATAGTGCGTCATCCCCCCACATCTGCATGTCCTCCACCTTTGTCGTAGACAAACCGGCCAGTTTTATCTACCTGATGGAAACTGAAGATCTAATTGAGTCCTCCTATCGACTTGAGGGCAGTGAGCGTGAAAAATACGAAGCAACTGCCGGCAGCGAAGGCTTGTTCCGCTTTTCCGTGGGACTTGAAGATGCTGATGATTTAATTAAAGATCTGGATCGAATTTTGTAGATATTCGGCCAGCACCCCCATCTTCACTTAAGTTTGGCCTGCTCACACAGCATTCGTATGCTACGCAGGCCCAACTTAGAAAGTTCATAACAAACAATCTGCCCGTCTTCACTTAAAAAATGCAGTAAATACTGTTCATTAAGTTTTAAAGTGGGTAGGTTAATTCTTAGGAAGTCCCTTAGAGGAATATGGGACACTGACCAAACATTGACAGAACCAACCCGAATATTTACCCTTTTGGGGTGGCCATCCATTTAAGCCATTTTTAAGGCAGGCAAGAGGAGTCGCCTCTCTTCAAGAACAATTTTCCCCGCTTTTTTAAGTGCTTTCATGGCCCGGGTAATACTGACTCTATGGGCACCGGTCAAAAAACTAAGGTCTTCATGGGTCAGTGGAAATTGAATCACCACGCCTCGAGAACTTTGTGCTCCATGGGCCTTTGCGACATGACAGAGTACCTGATAGAGACGATCTTCAATGTTGGTAATCGCAATATTGCCCACACGGGTTGTGAGCCATGAAATCCTTTCACTAAGGGTTTTTATAATCTGGAGCCCAACCCTGGGATACGCCAACACCAGTGCTTCAAATTGCTTTCGGCTGAAACCGCATGTCAGTGTATTTTCAAGACAAACCGCACTGACAGGGTATTGTCCTTCTTCAGAGAACATATTCTCCCCCACAAAATCACCGGCTTTTCGTATGTCAAGGGTCAGCTCCGTACCATCTTCAAGCACTTTGGAAAGCTTAACACGGCCGCCTTTGATCAAAAACATTTCATTTGCAGGCTCCCCTTGTAAAAATATGGATTGCCCCTTGGTTGATTTTTTTCTCAAGGCCTCATGGCTCAAGGCTTTTACCTCAGCAGCATCAAGCCCTTCAAATATCCAAAGATTCCCAATACAGACAGGTGATAGTTCAATATCATCACCCGCTATTTGTTGACATAGGCAAGCCATTCTTTTTTCTTATCCTTTTTTTAGGCACCAACGATTAAATGGGCACCGCGTGCACTTTATTAATAATAAAACTACCAGGATTCTGTTTATGTTTCAACTATATCAAGAAAGCCCCAAAATTTCTGTAACCGTCGCTACAAAACAATTTTTTTGGGGGGGTGTTAAATGTAGAATGGGTTCTCCAGTAGCTACTGAGCGGATCGGCACTACCCTTTTTTATTCACAATTTCACAATATGTAGCCGTTGCTACAGACGACCCATGGTAATTATCATATTATAGAGCTGCTTGCAGAAATAAAAACCTTCAGATCGGCTCGCTGCATGGAGTGGTCACATTGTTGTATTATCAATATATAGTGTTATCACGTGGGGAAAAATTATTTCTGCAAAACCCTCTATAGGTACAGAAACGATTGCAAGTACCACTTTATTAATTGTTTAAAAAGGAGTATAGATCATGAAAGTATTGGTTACTTATTATAGCCAGAGTGGAAATACGGAAAAAATCGCCAAAGCCATCTGCGAGGAAGCCGCCAAGGCCAGTGATGCCGCCTTGAAGAAACTTGAAGAACTCACCCCTGATATGGTCGCCGAGTACGATTGCATTTTCATGGGTTCGCCCCTGCACTCCGGTAGCCTGGCAGCCCCGGTAAAAAAGTGTCTCGGTGTTCTTAAGGCGACTTCCGGTCAGCAGATGGCAGGTTTTATTACCCACATGGCCCCGGCCTACCCAGATCAAGATATGGAAGCCTTTGCAACCCCCATGAAAGCGGCATGCAAGGAAAAAGGTATCGAATTCAAAGGATGTTTTGACTGCCAGGGCTTTCTGGCTGAATCCATGCACGTGCCAGTGCAGAACAAATTGAAGATGGATGATAATCAGTGGGCAGAAATGGTCAAGCAGATGACCGGCCATCCCAACCAGGAAGATGTGGACAACGCCAAAGCGTTTGTCAAAGCTCTTTTTGCATAACTGCTCAACCAAGATCAATCTCAACAAATAAGGAGCAACAAATGAAAATCTTAGGTATTTCCGGCAGTCCACGCAAAGACGACCGTTCTGGAACCAACAAACTCGTTCGGACCGTTCTCGAAGCCACCGGACTTGATTATGAGTTAGTTTCCCTGCGGGGAAAGTGCATTGACGGGTGCATCGCATGCCTCGGTTGTGCCAATGACAACATCTGCAAGGTCAAGGATGACATGACGGACCTGCGTGACAAGATCGTGGAAGCAGATGCTTACGTGATCGGCGCACCCAATTACTATTCAATCCTCAACGCAAAAACCCATGCATTTCTGGAGCGTTTTTTTCAGTTCCGCCACCAGGAGGGCAATACCCTCTGGGGCAAGCTCGGCGTGGCCGTGGGTGTGGGCGGTACCGTCGGAAATTTTCCGGCAGACGATATCGCAAAATTTTATGAGTATAATTTTATCGAAACCGTGGCCACGGTGGACGGCCAGGGCGCAGCGTCTTGCTTTTCCTGCGGTTACGGCGAAACCTGCCACGTGGGGATTCCCATCATGCTTTTAGGCGAGGGTGTCAAGATAACACCCGACATGGTTCCCGACGTCGCAAGGCAGCCGGATGTAATCAAAGCCGCCGAGGAAGCGGGTAAAACCCTTGCCGCCCGCCTCACCGGCGACCATAACCGGGAAAAGGTCACGGCCAACGTGCAGGCCAAAATGATGGAAAAAATGCAACACTCCGTGTAACTGTGCAAAATGATGAATAAGCCTGTCCCCATTGGTCCACCAAGGGAAAATGGGGACAGACCACGTTTTTTTATCTCCCCATTTTCTCTTACAAAATGTTTTTTTAAAGCCGCTTCCGAAAATCGCCAGCATATCTTTTTCCATAGTGATAAATCTATTTCCGGAAAACGGATCTGGAAAAAAGAGGGACAATGAAAGAAGAATACAAAATTGCCAGGATTGCAAAGGATAAAAATTTTGACGGAAAGTTCTTTTTTGGGGTTAAAACCACGGGGATTTTCTGCCGTCCCTCCTGCCCCTCCCCCACAGCCAAAGAAGAGAATGTGGTCTATTTCAAAGATATGTTCGAGGCCCTTGATCAGCATTACCGACCGTGCCTTCGGTGCCGTCCGGATATACACTTGGATTATTACAATGGTAATGTTTCGGGTACCCTTATGGTTCAGACGGCCCTCAAAATGATCTACAACGGCTATTTAAACGACCATTCCGTTGCAGAGCTTGCAAATAAACTGGGTGTCTCGAACCGCCATTTACGGAAAGTGTTCATCGAAAATTTAGGGGTGCCGCCGGTCAAGATCGCCAGGTACCACCGGGCTCTTTTTGCCAAAAAATTGCTCATGTTTTCGGACAAGTCGGTTACCGACATCTGTTTTGCCTCGGGATTCGGTTCCATTCGTCAGTTCAACCAGGTTTTCAAAGATATTTTCGGTATTAAGCCATCGGCGGTAAAAAAAGAAAGGGACGATTCCAAAGAGGGAAACACTACCTTGCTGTTGTCCTACACCAAGCCGTTAAATTTTTCCCAGGTGATTGAATTCATGAAAATCAGAACCATCAAAGGAGTGGAACTCATTGATGAACAAAGCTATGCCAGGACGTTCAGAACAACTCAGTCCAAAGGATACTTCATTGTAAGGGATAATCCCAGCAAATCAGTGCTTGAATTGAGTATCCTCTGTGATGATATCCAGTGTTATATGGAGATCTATAACCGGGTACGCCGGATGTTTGACCTGAATACGGATTTTTTTCCCATCAATAAAAAATTCAAAGGGGACAAGCATCTGTCCAAAGGTATGGCGGGCGGCCATGTCCCTCGTCTGCCCATTGCCTTTGATTCCTTTGAATTTTGTGTCAGGGCCGTTCTGGGGCAACAAATTTCAGTACAGGCCGCATCCACCCTGGCCTCACGCATGGCAAAAAAGGCGGGACCTGAAACGGAAAAAGATTTTCCTGCGGGGTTGGATTATTTTTTCCCCGGACCCGAGGAAGTGGTGGAAACCAGCCTTGCGGGCATCGGCATCACCGGTGCCAGGCAGACAACCATCGCCAATATTGCCCAGGGGCTGCTGGACAGGACTTTTTCCCTGAATCCTGACCAGCTCTTTGAGAATTTTCAAACACAATTTTCTGCTATCCGGGGGGTAGGAGAGTGGACAGTGAATTATGTGGCCATGAGGGGGTTGGGTATGGTGGACAGTTTCCCTGCTGCAGACCTTGGGATCATCAAGGCGATGGAAAAACACGGTAAACGGCCCGGAAAAAAAGAGATATTGAAACAGGCGGAGAAATGGCGGCCTTACAGGGCCTATGCCGCTCTTTGTCTCTGGAACCAGTAAACAAGGAAGCGTCTGATGTTTTACACAAAATTCAATACCCGGTTCTGCAAGGTCATCCTGGCCGGGGATGAAAAGGGGCTGGCGCATTTGCACCTCAACACCGGAGAAGGCAGCCGGGAATAATGGGGACTTAACCGGGTTTGCCCACGGCCTGAACATCAAAGAAAAACTCATCGCCCTGGAAAAAAGAAGAATCAAATAACATGTTGATTTACAGAAAGAAAAATGACCATTAAAACGTACTTTAATCCCGGTTGTGTTTTAAGCATTTATAAACCTGAAATGGAGCATAAGATTTTAGATTTTTTGAACCAAAATTATAAAGAAACGGCTATACATAAAATATGTTGTCGCCATGACCCGCAGCTTGAAAAAGGGTCGTTGATAATAAATGTGTGTGCGGGTTGTGATAAACGGTTCGGAAGTCTATATGCGGGAATATCAACAATATCTCTGTGGGAAATAATTGATGGCCTTGATTCATTTACGTATCCGGATTATAAGGGGTTAAAAATGTCCGTACACGATCCTTGCCCTGTGCGGGAAAAACCGCAGATCCATCAGGCTGTACGCAATTTGCTTGAAAAAATGAATATTGAAATTGTCGAAACAAAGTTCATAGGAAGACGATCTGTATGCTGTGGCGATGATTTTTACCCAAAACTTTCTTTGCACAAAGTTCACAATTTGATGAAAAAACGGGCTGATTCTATGCCTTGCGAAGATGTCTGCGTATATTGCGTTTCCTGTATTAAATCGATGCATATTGGCGGAAAAGCCCCACGGCATTTAGTAGATCTTTTGATGAATGAAAAGTGTCAACTAATTTATTTTCAACATAGAAACCAAATCGAGCCATAAAAACTATATATAACGAATCAAATGACTTGCCAATCGGAAAAGACAAATGGGAACGTATTGATGCAGCGGAACTTGTTTCTAATTTTGAAAAGAGGGTTCAAACTATTAGCCAGCGTGATTTTGCGGAAATGGCCGATGTCCCAAGATTAACCTTGCGGTATTGGCTCGCCAGAAAGAATAGCATCGATGCACATCCTGCCTTAATTGAGTTTTTTGAAAATCCAATCGGAATTGCTTTTTTGCATAGACTGTTAACGGCTGCCCACGTATCGTTCACAAAGAATGGAACTGCCAGTATCCACAATATTAGTGATTTTTTGGAGAAATCAGGCCTGGCCCCATTTGTGGCATCATCCGATGTGAGGTGTGAGTTACTGTGGGCCGACCCCATACCCCCCATACCCGTCCACAGGGTTCCCTCGGCTCAAAAAGAGCCTGAAATCATCAGAGATGTGTTCATCTTCTGATACCTTTTCCCAGAAGGTATGTGCCAGTTGCCGCAAGTCATTGATAACATTTTTATCAAGCTCCGGATCTGGAATTTCCGAAACATCAAAATTGAATGGCCGGACCTCACCCCCGCTGTTCGGAGCAAACCCCATGGAACACATATCATAACAGGGCAATAATTTAAAAGTATCCCCGTCTATGAACAAGCTGAGGTTACCCAAATGCATGTCTGTATTATAAATCAGCTGACCGAAATACCATAATTGTCCGGCAATATGAACATCCTGTTCATGCACCTGACCCTGGTCTTTCAATCTGTTCATCACACGTGCCCAGTTATAACCGACGCCAACAAATTCGGCATCAATTGCCTGTAGTGAGATCATTGAGTATCTGCCGAATATACCCAAACGGTCAAATCTCTGTGATTCGAGAAACAGGCGGCCTTCCGCTTCGAAGTACCTGGTCTCTGCAGCAGGACATATATTCTCATTGATGATTTGCGCTGCATGATACTCGGTTATCAAAATATCCCGCCACCTCCTTGCGATTTCTGTGTCATCTTTGGGAGAAAACTTAACAATGACATGGGACTCGTAAAGGCCGCTGAATGCGGTAAACTTCGGTTGTTCTCCACCAGCTGATGATCCCGGAACTTCCCCATTCATGACATCCTCTGCCACCTGTGGATATGATATAATCCCATTTGGCAGGCGAGATAGACGCAAGATGGACTGTTCCCCCAGAATAAAATTCCCGGGCAAATCATCCCCGTTAGATATCAGATATTTCCCGATATGGGAATTTGTCCACTGTCTTGGATCAGAGGGAAATCCTTCGAGTCGCGTTGCCATTTTACGTGAGATCTGTCTACCTAAAAAACCTTGGGGTCTCAGATCATAAAGAAAATATGGCAGGCCGTCGTACAATCCGCTCCCACTATCACCAAGCAGCAGAGGGGAAATTTTTGCCACAGGTTGAAGAAAATAGCCACCATGGCTTAAGGGGCGAAGGTATGCAACCACACTGATTTTACCGAGGGGGTTCACCATACCTAATGGTATTTTATCATTAACACCAAATGCATTGCAGGCTAAAGCATATCTGACTGATCTGCCTTCCTGAATCTGCACAACAGTGTCGCCCATCTCCCTGAGTCTGCGTGCAACAGAACTCTGACTCAGCCTGGTTGCGGCCTGGATCTCTCTGGATGTTGAAGGACCTCGTTTCAGATATTCTTCGATTGACTGTGGCATCGCCTAACTTGCTTTCGTATTTTGGGTTTTATTGTGACTAATAATTTATGGTGCATTTTATGTCATATAAATCATTAAATCAATATATTATTTTTTTAATAGGGCCGGTTTGATTTGAAATACGACTAATAATTAGGGATGGAAATAAAGATTGTTTTCTAACTTCCGAGGCAGGTTTTTATTTTTTCCTTGCTAGAAAGTTTAACAATCTGCATGCACCGGATTATACCGGTGATGTTCAAGTTGGATTTGCAAGGGTGCGTTGTGAAGAATGCGGTCATGAGTATTTATTGACATTTTCATGTCAGCGCAGACATTTTTGTCCATCCTGCTGAGGGTACTTGGACACTTCATTTTCATATAAGCAAATCGGCAATAACGAATTTAGGGCTTGGTTCTATCTTGGTCCAGAAGCCCAACAAATTTTGATTATTCCATTTTTTCTATCCAATATGTAGCAGTTGCTATAGACGACCTATGGAAATTATCATATTATGTGTCTTAAAATGATTTCAAGCACCATCTTATTAATTATTTAAACAGGATCATAGATCATGAAAGAATCACCGGTTTTTGATGAAATATATGAAAAATATCTTATGGATATATCAGCCGTAGATCTGAGCCAAGTGGGCAACTGCCTGGGCATTACCGTTGATGGTGATAAGGCATCTATCCCTTTTTACGGAATCCTGCATCACGTCTCGGGTAAGGGTGTCATGAATGCAGAGGGAAGACGACCTACTCACGCGGTTAGCGTCATTCTATGCCAGTATTTACTTTTATGCCCCAAACAAGCGCCGCCTGGAACCGACGAGTGGGTTAAGTACCACAATTTTCAGGATGCGGCACCTTTTGCACAAGGTTTCAGGAACACCGCAGAACTACCCATCAGCAAAACGTTTTCCGGGAAGCTGGATGATCTCAAAAATGCATGCATGGCACTGGGAGGTCATCCGGGAGATGCACCGTTCAGTTGCGATTTGGCCATCAAATTTACAGTGCTTCCCAAGGTGAATTTATTCATGCTGTTCAACGACCAGGATGAGGAATTCCCGGCAGAATGTTCGATCTTATTTGAGAAGCATGCCGATGCCTATCTGGACATGGAATGCCTGGCCATGTTAGGCATGATACTGGCTGGATGGTTGAAAAACGGACCGGAATACAGGGATGGCAACATTTAATGCCGTAAAGCTCGACCTAAAACCAGGTCTGAAAAAAATAACAAATGAACTTAGCGCCCTTTGGGCGAACTTTTTACAACCCGTTGATTTAACAGTTTATAAAATGGAAATTCCTATACTATTGAATTATGGTGCAATAGAATGAGCAACAAAAAATTTGATCCACAAAAATTAAAGAAGCTGAACAATCCCCAACGATTGATGGATATACCTCCTGATTATGTTCAGAACAAACTGAATATGGGGGAATCCGAAACAATAGTTGAAATCGGTGCCGGAACCCTTTGAAAAGATAAATCTGAGGGCCTACTTTCTCGGCTCTGACGATACCTTCAGGGAAATGGCCGGTTATGCTCGGCAAGTGCTGAACCTTCATCTTAGGGACTTAGCCGAATATAGACTACCAGTATGTCCAGTTTAATATGTTGATATTGCATTATAAAAAATTTTAATTTGGTAGTTTATTATCGTCGAAATTCCTTAACTTATTGAGAACTTACCGTCTCTGGACTTCAGGGTAAATTCCGAGGGGCATGTTTTTAAAGCCTTTTCCACCAGGTCCGCTTCCATCCAGACCCGTTTTGTTTCATATCCACGGTGCATCCATGGTCAGCCAGCAGAGACAAGACCTCCTTATCCTCAATAATCACTCCAATTTCATGGAGAATTCTCAGGGACCGGTCGTGGATAGCCTTGAGGTCTTCTTTCCCCAGAAGTTCCAGAGGTTTTTTACATTGAAATTGCTTGATCACTGTTTTTCACCTTTGTATTGTTGATGATCCGAATATATCACTGATTTTACAAAGTGTCCCGGCTTGGTTGGGTAGCCATTATTCCAAATCAAATTTTTTGATTTTACGCCACAAAGAGGCACGATCAATGCCCAAAATCTCTGCGGTTCTTGTTTTTGCATTATTGTTGATATGTAAAAGGTGGGCAATATAATCCCTTTCCAGTTCTGCCAGGGTCATCATATCTTTTTCAGGTCTCTGGTAGGTATTAAGTTCCAGCTCTTCAAGATCCGCCGGTAGATCACAGGCCCGAATTTCATTGGACCGGCTGATGGCAACGGCCCGTTCCAGGATATTTTCAAGCTCCCTGACATTTCCCGGAAAGGCATACCCAATGAGCAAAGACATGGCCCGGGATGAGATGGCCCTTATCTGCTTTAAGCCTTTGCGGTTCAGGCAATCCAGGATGTGATAGGCCAACAGGGGGATATCTTCACTGCGCTTGTTCAGGGCCGGGAGATTGATGTTAACGACATTGATGCGGTAATACATGTCTTTTCGAAATGCACCGGTCTGAACCTCGGTTTTCAGATCTTTGGCCGTGGCCGAGAGCACCCGGATATCAACGGAAATGGCCTGGGTTCCCCCCACCCGAACAAGTTCTCCTTCCTGGAGTACCCGCAAGAGTTTTACCTGCATGGAGTGGGGCATCTCGCCGATTTCATCCAGAAAGACAGTGCCCATGTTCGCCGTTTCCAAAAGCCCGGCCCGGGTTTTCACGGCACCGGTAAAGGCCCCCTTCTCATGCCCAAAAAGCTCACTGTCCAGAAGGGTTTCAGTAAAGGCTCCACAGTTCACCGCCACAAAGGGACCCCGGGATCGTGAGCTTGCAAGATGAATACTCCTGGCCACCAGCTCCTTTCCGGTGCCCGAGTCCCCGGAGATCAAAACACTGCAATCCGTCGGGGCAATCTGATGAATCATTGTCTGTATATCTCTGATTTTTGGACTGTTCCCGATGATCACAGGGGGCGAAAAGCTGCATTCGGTGTCTTCTTTTACCTGGGCTGCCTGGGTTCTCAGCCTCTGACGGTTAAGGGCATTTTCCACGACTTCCAGAAACTGTTCTGGTGTAAATGGTTTTTGTAAGTAATGGAAGGCCCCTTCCCGGGTGGCTTCAATGGCATTGTCAATGGAGGCATAACCGGTCATGAGAATGACATCTATGGCAGGGAAACGGGTCTTAATGGCAATCATCAGCTCCAACCCATCCATGCCGGGCATTTTCATGTCTGTGACAACGAGATCATAGGGGGACTCTTCCAAACGCTTCAGAGCCCCTGTCGGATGGGTATAAGAGGAGACAAGATACCCCTGCTTCTCCAGAATCCGTCTCAATCGCTTGAGAGCAATACCTTCATCGTCCACCAGCATAATTCTGGCTGTTGTTGCCATCTGAGCAATATCCTCCTTGTTTTTTTTAGCGATACAACACGCCCATGGCCTGGCGAAGCTCCTGAATGGGAATCTGACCTGGGGCGGATTCAACCGCTCCCATGGCAAAGGTCATATCAGAGCCGAAAAGCCCTCCGGCAAGGCGACTCACAAGGCCCTGTTTCCCCATGGATATGGTAATCATGGGGATTTCAAGGAGATCTGTTCTGGCCTTTAAGGTGGCGTTCAACAATAAAAGAACGTCCTTATAATTGTTGGGCATGGCCGCCAGTTTAGCAATGTCCGCACCCAGATCCTGGGCCCGAACCAACCGCTCCAGTATCACGCTTTCCTCCGGGGTCTTTTCAAAATCATGGGAGGACAATATTAATTTAACGCCATTTTGCTCTGCACCATAACGGATGCTTTCAATAAAATCCACATCATTGCACAATTCAACGTCCACAATATCAACCAAACCTGTTGCCATGGCCTGGGTAATGACATCCAGCCGGGTATCACGATGCCGGGAAATTTGGCCCATGCCCCCCTCAATATCAATGCGGCAGGTAAATATCAGCGGAACATCTTCCATGGCCGTGCGAAGATCTACAAGGGGTGTAAGAATATCTTCTACATCGCCCACACTGTCCAAGGCATCAACGCGCCACTCCAGAAGATCGGGGGCAAGGGGCATGAGCGCCCGGGCCTGGCGCAGTAGGTCCGCCCGGTTCGTTGCCACCAGAGGCAGGCAGATCAGCGTATCAGGGCCACCGATAATTTTTCCCCTTACATTGACCGGTCGCTGGCAATTCATTCTCATATTAATTTTCCTTTCAACGGGTTTTTTCATTTTCGATATATGGTATATAAAAAAAATTGATCATCCCATATTAAAATATAATTGTACGGCATCTTCATGAATGCGGTGATTACCGGATGGGTCGCGGATGAAGACCCCGCCATTTTGGCAAAACTCAAAGAAGATCGTTACGATTTTCAGCCTCCCCTGGATATTGTGGATGGAACTGCCCGTATCTGCGATCTCTTTTTCCATGGCATTCTCACAGGCAAGCACTGGTGTGGTAACTTTTTAAAATATTATTTTTCCATTGACTGATAAACGATTCAAACTTAAAGAGAAATGGTAGGCAAGGGCCTTACCGGTTTTTCCACAGGCATCCACACAATCTCCACAATTGGTACACTGGGCCAGAGACCAGCCATCTAAGCGTTTGGGGTTCAGATCCAGGGAACAGGCCCGCTGGCAGGGAAATGGGGCCTTATTTAAAACACATTTTTGGGGGGTGAAAATAATTTTAAGCCCAAAGGGGTTTAACTGCTTGATAACGGACAAGAGAACAGCTTGCGGACAAAACCACCGACACCAAAAGCGGGTTTGCAGTAAAAATTCCACCAACAAAACAGCTCCCATAAACCAAATGGCAGGGTGCAGTATTTTTTGCATAAAAAGGTATTGAAAAATATTGGAATATTGAAATGGCATTGACACTTGGTTTAAAATGGGCGCCTTGAAAAAAAAACAAACAATCAGGAAACCAGCGCAAAAGACTGCTAATTTTACTTCAAATCCTCTTTTGTGAATTTTTCTATTGCTGAATTTTTGGGGCCATACCCTGGAAGAAAAACAATTTATAAGCTCTGACAACAACCCAAAGGGACAAATCCAGGAGCAAAAAATAGTACCCAGGAAAAATGAAATGGCCAAGACCATTCCGGCTCCGATCAAAAGCCCAAAGGGCAGGTAATGATTTTTAAGGATTACCTGAAAAACAGCCAGGGGATCTGAAAATGTCAACCGCCCAACATGGATGTTTAAAAAATTTCCCCAGATAAAATTGAATCCAGCCTGGTTCAGTGTGGGAAGTATGATAAAAAGGGCTGCAACACCTATCTGAATAACTCGTCGCCAAGTATGGATTTTTATCTTTTTCATTTCAATGCTCCTTTCTGGCATTGTTTATTACCTGATTACGAACAAAAAGTCTCCAAGTTATATATGGGGATATAGAAACATGACTCTTCTCCTTTTTTTTAAATAAGTATTGGGCATCATTCATATGAGCATAGAAGTAAGTATCCCCACATATATTTTTCGGTATTCAACAGACATATTCCATTGATATTTATGAGTTTTATTTTGAGTAACAAATGTTTGGGTACTTACTTTACAGTCTTTTGGAAAAAAGTCCCCGGAAATGGGGAATGCCCTAAAAAAATGTAAAGTAGTTTTGAAGGATGCCGAATATTGTATCCACAATGCGAGCATTACTCTGCCGCTACCCTTGGTAACGAATGACCACAATTTATAATCAAAATCGTAAATTCAATGTATGGCATATAAGTACCTGAGTATATATTCCTCAAAATAAAATCCATAAATATAAACGGTATATCTCTGTGGAATACCGAAAAACATATGCATGGGTACTTAGCTCCAGACCAGGGATCAACAGATTCAATATCCTCACCAGGTATTATCTAAAATATCGATTTGCAATAATGCTTTTTTCAATGTAATTTACTTTTATTTTATACATAAACTATTAATATGCTACCCATTTAATTGTGATTAATCTAACGAGCAACAATAATCAATAAGGATTATCCATGAACCTTTTCCCCATAATTCGCTGACGTAGATGCCGCACTGCTGCCCGTGTTGGCGGCTGCTGTACAACTGCATGGGGAATGTAGGCAGGAAAGTCCTTTTATCCTCTTCCAGACTGACCGTTCTTCATCGTCTCATTCCTTTTGTAGTTTCAAATCCATAAAATCCCATGCACAGAAAGTGCCACAGGGGATTCAAGATTTTATGGCAGATGTATCTGTCATACGGTCATCAACTTATCTGGGAGAAACATACCCAGTTTTTTTGCAAAAGGAATTTCACTATGCTGGATCGGTTGAATATCACCCACCAGAAAACAGAAATCAAAGACAAGGTTCGGGAACTGCTTCCCGATGGAAATTTCAACATTTGCCTGACCTGTGGCGCCTGCGCCAGCGGTTGCCCTGCCACGGCCATCCTGGATATGGATCCTCGTAAATTTGTACGTATGGCCACATTGGGCATGGATGCGGAGCTGGAAAGAAATCCCTGGATCTGGGTTTGCACCATGTGTAAACGATGCTATGACATTTGCCCCATGCATCTTAATATCCCCCAGCTCATTTACTATATCCGCTCCCAATGGCCCAGGGAAGAACGTCCCAAGGGGATTCTTGGCTCCTGTGATCATCATTTAAACTCCCGGGGGGGTGCCATGGCCCAAGATCTGCGATTTGTACTCAAACAAGTCGTAGGAGAAGACAATTTTGTAGATATGACCCCAAATCTGTCCAACAATTTTTGTTGTGGGGGCGGTGGTGGTTCCCTGCAATCAGGGCTGAATAATGAACGGCATACCTATGGTAACGTCAAATTAAATCAAATCATGGCCACCGGCGCTGACTATGTGGTTACTCCCTGCCACAACTGTCATGCCCAGATTGAAGATCTCTCCCACCACTTTAAAGCTGGATATCAGACCGTCCACCTCTGGACACTGATCTGTCTATCCATGGAAATGTTGGGAGAAAATGAAAGAACTTACCTCGGCCCGGATCTGGCCGATTATGGACTGGAATAAAGGAGAAAAAAATGATCAACGTTACTGAAAAAGCACAAAAAAAAATTAAAACCTTTTTTGAAGGCAGAGAGATAAAGCCTGTTCGGATTTTTCTAAATCAGGGATGCGGTGGTGCCCAACTGGCCATGGCTCTGGATGAAAAAAAAGAGACAGACTCCGCAACAGAAATTGACGGGGTAGCCTACCTCATGGACACCACCCTGTTGAAAAATGCAACCCCGGTTGAAATTGACTTTTCAGGAGCAGGATTCCAGATTTCTTCCAGTTTGGAGCTCTCCTCAGGGTGTGCTTCCTGCGGCAGTCATGGCTCCTGCTGTTCATAATGAAACGCAAAATATATATACACACCCGGCTTGAAAAGGAACTGGAACGTCTCAAAGATCAGGAAAGCACACCGGGATTTGCTGCCGATAAAGCCCGTCAAATCATTCGTTCCCTTGCCGGAGGAGAAGCCCTGATAAATGCCGGAAGACTCTCCAGAAAGGGAGAGGCCCGCATTCGAAATTGTCTGAAATATAATCTTGGCAAAGGGTATCGACTGATCTGTGTAAAAGAAAAAAATAATATTTACGTGCTGTTCAGCGGCAATCACGACAGTTGTCACACTTGGCTGGACAAGCACCGGAGCCTTAAAATTGAAAACATCATGGAACAAATGCTTCCCTTTGGCGGCAGTTCCTTCCCGGCCTGCGCCGTGCGTTCCCCCCATTGTAAAACAGGTAGAAGACCTGAAACCGGGAGGATGAATGACCCATGGGGAGGAATAGATGAAGATGCAGATTTCCTGCCGACAATTTCACAGAAGGACCTGAGAACCGTTTTTCAGGGAATTGTCAATGCCTTGTCATGATCAAACCTGCATCACCGGTTTTACCTGTACCCGCAACAAGAGAAAGTCTGCTCTTAGAGCACAATATCTATTATATAACATACATGGCTGTAAGACCAGCCACAACGAAAAACGAAAGTCCTTTAATTTTAGCATGTTGCTGAGACTTTCATATAAAACATACATGGCTGTAACCACCAGCCACAACGAAAAATGAGAGATCGGGGGACACCTTACTTAATTATTCCATGGATCGGATGATACCTGAAGGGAACCCATTGGTTGACGGTTTTTTTATTAAAAGTCTGGCACATACTTTGGACTGCAAACTTAGGCTTAAGAAACCGGGCCTAAAAAAAAGATAAGTAAGGTGTCCCCCAATCTTATCACTTACGATCTTATCTCTTTGGATCTTGGGCCCCGATCTTGGGTTGGATCAGCAATAATCCATCGAAGAGAATACAAATTGCAGGCTGCTTATCGAAAAAAAATCCAAAACTTCTTTGTTTAATGGCTTATTTTCCATTAATTAAAAAAATACATATAATGTGTTCTATGTAAAAATGAGGAATTCGCCGCATAGATGCGTAAACTGGCCAGATTATCTATAAATTTAATAATATCTTTGCTTAGACTCCTTTTTTTCGCCTGTTTGTAGGTCAACCTGTTCCAGGCCGGTTGAGTAATTCGTCTATATGATTCATAATAATTAAGAAAATTAAAGAGAATTTTAACGGGTGCCTATCGGATTCGGGGTCGATCTGCACTCGATATTTACGCCCCTTGAAAAGAAGAGTTTGTTTTGTTTTATTACTTAGGTTTTTCCCAGCCGTTGATGAGCCATTGGTACTATCTTAACCATACCACGGCATGGTTTCCGCCATTGTTTATAATTTTGACGATTTTTCTCTTATAATATACAGCTCCTCTTTTTATCGCGTGAACTCCCCATGTTTTTGCAGCTTGTATATTTTTGTTTATCCCGCAGGACTTGGATGAATCCCTTTGGGAATTGAACCCATGGGGTGGCGTGTAAAGGCCAACGAGTAAAAGAGTGGCGCTAACCTATAGTTCCGGTCACATGACCTGATACTATTTTTGAATAATAACACATTGTTTTATATGACTTTAACGTTTATTTTTAGTATAAAGTCATGTGACCGGCACTATAATTATTAAAAATTGAGGAAAGGCTTATGATATTTTGACTATTGGCTGGACGGGGTGACTATCTGCGAAGGCGCTTCCCCGACCTTGCCACAGCCAAGGCCGCACTGACCAGGTAACCCTGCGCCGTAATAAATAAACCTTAATGACGAAAGGAATGATAAAACCAATGAATAATATTATTGCATTATGGACCCACCCCAGATCCATATCAACGGCTTTTGAACGAGTGATGATGGAGCGGAGGGATTTAAAAATTATCCACGAGCCTTTCTCCTACCTGTACTATGTCCACGAGGAAGATGCCAGCATCTCCCAGCAATTTGTGGACCCGGATCATCCCACGGATTACGTGGGAATCCGGGATCATATCATTGGGTCTGCCGAGACTTCTCCTGTTTTTTACAAGGATATGTGCGCTCATTGTTATAAACAACTGGTTGATGATCCTGATTTTTTAAGCCAGCTGAACAACACCTTCCTGATCCGGGATCCGGCCAAAGCCATTGCCTCATATTATGCCATGAACCAGGATGTGACCCTGGAAGAAGTCGGGCTTACTCAGCTTTTCGGTGTGTTCGAGGCGGCCAGGGAAAAGGAACAGCCTTTGGTTGTTGTGGATGCCGACGACCTTGAAGATGATCCAGAAGGTACCATTCGGGCCTATTGCAGCGCGATAGACATTCCTTTTGTTCCCGAATCCCTGAGCTGGGAATCCGGACACAAAAAAGAGTGGGATATCTGGGAGGACTGGCATAAGGATGCCGCCCAAAGCACCGGTATTCAAAAAAATGTTGAAACCTTTGAAGTGACTGTGGACAAC
>Ga0307929_1001221_pt1 | contig 20894 bp, 16 predicted proteins | sample AceLakmetage1330_FD_203160 | JGI IMG/M metagenome (GOLD analysis project Ga0307929, IMG submission 203160) | Saline water microbial communities from Ace Lake, Antarctica - #1330 | ecosystem: Environmental > Aquatic > Non-marine Saline and Alkaline > Saline | place: Antarctica: Ace Lake...
TTACCTAATCCAAGCGCTTCTTCTATCATGCCAGCAGTCTCTACTTCATACGATTTTGCTACATAAAACATGACGGATTCAGCCTGATGGAAACTCTTCTCCTGGAATAACCTCCTTTTTATCTGCTTACTTTTAATCGCGCGCTCAGAATCTTTCTGTGAGCGCAACAATACTAAAATGTCCTTTCTTATTTGGTCTTTCTCTTGTTGTTTTTCAGTATTTGATTTTACCATACCATCCTCGTGGGGTCAAGCAAAATGAGCCGCCAACCGGCACTTGAACCGAAAATCAAGCTATAATGCCCATTTCATATCTGAAACATATAATTATGCCCTATACTGGCGTCTTTGGGCCTTTTGGCTGCCAAATCCTTAAGAGTTGTGGAATCTGCCACTGTTTTTACACTTTTTTGAAGCTTTTGCCAAAATTTCGTGACTGCGCAGGTATCGATATTATCACAGGACATGATCTGTTTTGGCGCCAGGCAATCTGTCAAATAGGGGTTTGTATCCAATATATCCATAATATGACTTACTTTGATCCTAGATGGTTCACGCGCTAGAAGATAGCCCCCTTTTGAGCCTCTTATGGTTTTGACGAGGCCAGCATTTTTAAGCAGGTTAAATATCTGCTCAAGATACTGTAACGGGATAGACTCTGCCCTGGCAATAGACTTTGCTGATAAGGGGCCAGACTTATAATATATCGCTAGCTCTACCATGGCCCGTAAACCATATCTAAATTTTTTGCTTACCTTCAAATATCACCCTACCCATGCCTTTTTTGCGTCCGTAACCTTTGTAACTTTTGTAACTTTTAACGCGTGGCCCTTATCTTTACAATCTGAATCTGTTCTGCCATGTCATCAAGCTTCTGCAATATCACCTTTTGGTTGTTGAGCACGTCATCCAGCTGAGCACTTAAACCGGCATTTCCAGGCTCAGCCGCGTTTAAATCTTCGGTCCTGTTTAGCATAACCAAACCAACTGCACAGACAATAACCAATATCGACATAATTGCAATCTTCTTCACAGTGAACCTCCTTTATATGCCTAATAACCCAACCCCTGCCACTATAAAGAGTGCGCCCAGCACCTTTACCAGGGTTATTTTCTCTGACAAGACAATAACAGCTATAAAAAAAGTGACTAACGGAAAAGCCCCTACAATAGGTACAACGCGTGAAGCCTCTCATACCTTTACCGCTTTATAGTAAAAATACTGGCCTACCAGCCCTGCCAATAATGCCTCTATGAGTATAAAAATAACGCTTCTCATGTCACTGGCAACAAGCGTCTTTACACTGCCATTGATCACTGTTGCTGATAAAAACATTATCGCTATAAAAGTATTTCTAAATACTAGGGCGGTAAGTGGTGGTAGTTTTGAAAGGCCTAGTTTGGCAAAAATTGGAGCGGTTCCCCAGCATATCATTACCAGCAACGCGTACAGAAGACCTTGTCGCATAATCTAGCCTCCATTTTTAGCATTAAAAATGTTTCGGGCGCTTAATCCTTCACCGGGCGCTCTTTTAAGGGCTTAAAATTAATACCAGCATACGCAGAAGGGAGTAGCTGGACCGGTTCACCTAGGAAAAATTTGCCTTTTGTAATGGAATCTTTTAATTCCTCTGCGATAGACCTGGCCTTCGAATAGCTCGATAATGAGGCGGTAGGCACATCCTTGCCTTTTATTTTTATGCTACCTGTCTTGAGTTCCTTATAGCTAACTTCACCTAGAGAACGTGATACGCCATTTGGATAATCGCTTGAATAATCTACAATCTGTGTATGAATATCCTCATCCGCGACAGCAGTATATTTAAGTATCTCCTCGTTGAGTATCGGAATAGGTACACCAAGCCCGATAACCAACGTAACCCCATAGCCTTCAAATGAAGTGCCGCGTAGCCACTCTGATTTCATACCCTTTAGGTCACCCATAACAGCTAATGTACCGGCAGGCACATTCGGCACACCATTAGGCATGCGACTTACGGACGGGTTATGCTGCGTACCTTGCCACACTACGTACCCTTCACCTCCTGCTAAAAATATCCTCGTACCGATACCTATTGTCTTGTAATAAGGATCATTTAAAAGTGGCGAAAGCTGCCCTGCTGAACAATAGTTCGCGTTACCGAGTTGCGGCTTCAATATGCCCATGTATGTATATATGGCTCTCTCTTTATTAAGATTAACAGCAACATTATAGTTCTGATAGCTATTGCGCGGATTAAATAACGTCGCTTCGTTTAAATCTTTTATGTTTATATAAGTATTGAGCTTTTTACGCGGATAACAGTCTGTCCCGTAAGCTGTCGCGGATAATTTTATATCCTTGCCCGCTACTAAATCCTCTATTACATGAGCTCCACCATATTGAAATTTTCCGGGAAAGACCTTGTTCTTCGGATCATCCTCTGTTGAGACCGCGGCACCAATGTAAAGGTCTACAGCGGCAAGGCCGGCGTAAGCCGGGACATTATTCAATGTCACACTTCCGCCACCGAACTTTATCTTCGGTTTTGTATGTCCTGTATTAAAATAGGCACCGCTGGAGCACATAGGGCCAAATGTCCCCGTAGTAACAACATCTATTCTCTCTGATGCCCTTTTTGTGCCCTCTTTCTTCGCTATACCTATTACCTCTTCAGCTGTTACAACAACCGCCTTGCCCTGTTTTATCTTTTTGTTAATTTCGGCATATGTCTTTGCCATTACTGTCTCCTTTTGGATAGGTAAAGATAAAGTCAAAGGTAAAGATCTTATGAACTATATAAGTATCTACTCCTGCTTGACCCTTATCTGTTTCGATTAACTTTCTCGCATCACAAGTAACTTATCTATTAAGCAAACCTAATCAAACAAATCCGTGCTAAGATAGCGCTCCCCCGTATCAGGCAAGATTGCCACAATATTCTTTCCCTTGCTATCACGCCTTTTTGCGATACTTAGAGCCGCTGAGAGTGCCGCGCCACTTGACGCGCCTGCTAATATCCCCTCTTTCTTCGCGAGAGCTTGTGCCGCATCTTTAGCATCGTCATTACTTACGCTTATAACCTCGTCTATCAACTCTTTTTGTAATATCTCAGGAATAAAACCAGCGCCAATACCTTGTATCTTGTGGGCTCCTGGCTTGCGACCTGAAATAACAGCTGAGTCGTCGGGCTCAACCGCTACAATCCGAACTAATGGTATATGTTCCTTAAGAACAGAGCCAACGCCTGTCAATGTGCCACCTGTACCAACGCCGGCAACAAAAAAATCTACGTGCCTTTCCGTGTCCTGTAGTATCTCCTTCGCTGTGGTCTCACGGTGGGCCTGTGGGTTAGATGGGTTTTTAAATTGCTGTGGCATAAAAGCCCCAGGAGTTTTCTGTAAAATCTCTTCAGCTTTTTCGATTGCGCCTTTCATGCCTTTTCCGCCAGGAGTAAGCACTGTCTCCGCGCCTAAAAGTTTGAGCAGCTTGCACCTCTCTATGCTCATAGTATCAGGCATTGTAAGGACTAATTTATACCCTTTTACCGCGGAGGCAAATGCCAGGGCAATCCCTGTATTACCGCTTGTAGGCTCAATTATCGTCGCGCCTTTTTTGAGCAAGCCTCTTTTTTCGGCATCTCGTATCATAGCGATACCAATTCTATCTTTTACACTTGATAGGGGGTTGAATGACTCAAGCTTTACTAAAACAGTCGCGCCAAAGGTATCAATATTTGATATCCTTACAAGAGGAGTGTTTCCTATGGTCTCTGTTATATCATTATATATACGCATTGAGGTAAATGTATCATATTATACTGATTTTGTCAACATTGGTAGAAAAAAACAGGCTGTATATATTACTATTTTAGTAGGAATTAGAGAATGGTCCTAAAAGGGGCACTCATGTTTAAGCAGCGGAGGCGGTAGCTTCAATTGCGATCTTGATATCCATGAGGTTTTGGATAAATTCTTCGAATGCTTTAGTATTGATAGGTGGTAATGTTTTCAATATAAATAACTGTTGATCTGCGCTGTTTCTAAATCTTAACTCTGCCTCTCTCACTGCATTCGCTAGTACCGGGCTGAACATTATCTCGTTTTCTGCTATTTTATCATTGTTAATCTCTGTTGCCTGGGTCGCCCCCTGCATCGATGCTATCACAACCTTTCCTTTCATCCTATCATTTAAATATGCAGGTATCACGTCCGCGATTCCTCTAGCCATTATATCGTTTGTTATTGTCACAACCGCTCTATTTTGTCCTCGTATACTTGCTGCTATCATCGCAATCTGTTCTTCCTGCGAAATCTTTACCCAGTCTTCTTCGCTTTTTCCTAAAGAGCTAAAATCTCCTGCTGTCTGCATAGTAGGATACTTACCTGTATCTGTAAAACCACACGCCCTTAAAGCCTCTTTTGGTTTATTGTAGGGCTCTTCCTTGCCATAAACGAGTATGATATTAACCTTTTTGTCACCATATTTTGCTTGCGTTTTACACTTAGCAAGATCTGTTAGTGAATCTATATCCACTTTTGTAAAGTTATGTACACTAGTAACGACAGTAACCCGCCCAAGACCCACTTGACTTGATGGGTCATATATTGGCGCTATTTGGCGGTTAATGCCACTACCTATATTAGCAGTTAGCTCATCGCTTAGCACGTAAATGCCACCGGAAGATGCTTTTGGCGATTCAGAAAATAGCCAAAGATCCTTTGCATTCTGCTTAGCTTTTCGCTCAATAAAATCTGCCACCACCGCTGGAAATCTTGCCTGCACAGAATCATCTATAAATACATCTGGCTCAGCACTATGTTTTTTTCGCAGCAGCGCCTTGAGTTGCTGCATTCTACCATTCAAATTAAGCCATACAAGCACACCCTCCTCTTTGCTACTTTTAAGAATACTGAGAACTGATTCCATATCCAGCAATACATTTAAAAGTATCGTGGCTGCCTTGATACTATGTAATACCCTTTCTTTGCTGTCACCATATATTCCCTCTAATGGTAGGTTTCTTTCTATAAAATAAACGTTATCGCGCGGCGTAGACCAATGCAAGATATCTGATGATGTAATAAGCAATATAGGCTTATTAAACACTACATTAGCATAATGACTCATACCTGTATCTAAAGTCACTACTGCATCGGCTACACCAATTATTTCGTTTATCCTTGGGTATAATGATTCCTTTGGCAATATTAACGCATTTTCATTTATCTTAAAATAGCTGCTGCTTTTTACCTGCACTGCCGCTACTATACTCTCTACAAAGGTAGTATCCAGGTCCATTGATCCGCCTTTTGTAAAAATAATATATGTATTTCTAGTTGCTTGAATAATCTCATTAACATATTCTGCCCAGGTATCTATCTTCTGCTGCGTGTTAGCACCCATTAAATGGCTTTGCGTCTGTGCATATACATTAATTATGATAATCCTTTTGGTTGTATCAAAAATATGTTTTTCTGATTTTCCATCAAAAACACCCTGCAACTGAGCGATAAAATATTTTGCGCGCGCTTTTCCCTCGTCACTGCACTTGATATAATCTAGCTCATTGCTGTCATTGTCAAATCCCAAACCATGTACAATGGCCTGTGTTGCTCGCCAAATATCCGCTGGTTTCAATTCATGCACCGCAAAAAAATTATCTAGTGCATTTCCATAATCTACACTATAAGCGTTACCTTGTTTGTCATAATAAGTTACTGGTTTGGGCTGTTTCGGAGTTACTGAACTATTACGCGCATTTCCATGCGCAAGAAATGATTCTATGTTGAATAAATACGGTCGAATACTATCGGAATGCTCTAGGAAGTGAAATCTGTAACTTGGTACTACAGATACATCAAATACCATGTCAACCCCGCGCTTTTCTTGTGCTTTGTGTTGTTTGTTACCGGTCTCTGTATCAAAAAAATCCTTATTATTGATAAACGATTCTCGCACGTTGCTTGTTTTTAGATCGGTTGCAGAAATATTCTGCGCCCGGTAAAGTAATTTTTCTTTGCCGTCTAATCCTTTTACAAGCCATTTTGATTCATCGTATCCCCATTGGTATACATCTGATATCGAAGAAGGTAAAGGCACTATCTGCCCATTAAAGTGGTCTGCTAAATAGAAACCTGCGTAAGGGGCCGATACATAGATCTTTGCTTTTGGGTATTTTTTGCAAAGAGAGGTAACGAGGAACCATAAATCAATGATTGCCTCCCCCAACTTTGGCTCTGTAAAGAGCTTCTTATAATCTCCCACGACAAGAATGTTCTCTATCTCTTCTGCCGGTATATTCTTAAGCGGGCGCACAATTGTTTTTCCTGCAGATGAGGATTTTACTTGCAGCAATAACTCACCCGACCACATGTCTGCGATATCGGTTGCCTTCCTCTCTGATGGTAACTTAACGCTAATCATGCCTTTCGCGCTGAATAGAATCTTCTTATTCAACTTTCTCTTATCAGGTACTATGAACTTTATTTTCTGCGCCTTCAAATACTTGGTGATATCATGCGTATCTATCCTCGTGTGCGTAGATTGCTCATCATACCTTTCACCAGAACGGATAACAGCAGCAAGCCAGCCAGGGCCATCCATAGATTCTAGCATGGTCTCTATGTAAAGCGATTTCCAGGCATCTGATTCCTTGTCTAAAGAAACATACTGGTTAGTAGGAAAAAGGTTAGCCATAAAGCGGTCACCGGTTTCTTGATTAAGGGCAGCAACAACTAGGGTCTCACCTGCTACAGCTTCAAGATCCTTCGTTGAATCTGATAACAGGGTCCTTTTACCATTCGCCGATACCTTTGCCGGTTTAATGCCTGATGAGGAAGATTTGACTGGCAATTCTTTCTCGCTATCTACTAATGGTACTGCTGATGGTACTACAGACACTTCCTCAGACACATATTTATAATTATATATGACTCGCAATTTTTCCATAACCTTTTTATTGATACGTACGTAATATGCATATAGCCAGGTTCTTGCATGTTCGCTCTTTTTAAGCAGCTTCCACGTAAACATGCCTTCTTTTGGCGCAGGCACCTGTCCTCTACTATCTGATGTGTACGCCTGTCCTATCTGCAGCTCTTTCTGCTCTGTAATATTGCCGTAAGATAGATCTACCTCGCTATTGCCGATAGACTCTTCTATGCCTTTTACAATTCTTACTATCGCGAATATATGATTATCTATATTCTCTTTTTCTCCATTTAATATTTTCTCTATCTGCTGATCGGTCAGCTCTTCTGTAAGCTTATTATTATAAGAAGGCCATCGCATCTTTGCGCAATGCTTTCTTAGGGCACGCTCTGTTATCTGCCCTGGACCACGGGATGTGTCGAATCCTATAAGCGGTAGAAGCTTGTCTGTATCAAGGTTTCTCATATCCATCTGCTCTGTCAATATTATGGCTGCTATAAAATCAGGATCAACATTGTTCTCGAGCGCATACCTGTTTATTGTATCGATATTGATCTTTCGAATAGCCTGCACCACCTTGCCCATTTTAATGTTTCTCGCTGTACGTTCCTGTGGGAGATCGACACCCTCTATGAGAGAGTAGAACTCTTTTAATGAGTCTTGAATCATCTGGAACTGATCTGAAGGCAATTCCTGTGCTATGTGCAATGCTTCTATTGTAGCATTTTGAGAGCGCATCCTCTCGCTATACATATTACCACCAAACCACAAGCCAGCTGCAAACACAAGGATCTGCGCGCCTATAAGCATTTTTTTGCCCATTCCTGATGAAGAGGTCTTAACTGATCTATTATCCACGCCTGCTAAAGATGGAGCTACTTCATAAAGCTCGGCAAACCGCTCCTGCACCTTTTCCCTTTTTGCGATATCACCTATATCGCCTGTGTTAAGCGCAACAGCAAGCATATGAACCAACGATGCTTCTAGCGCATCCATATCAGGAATAATGCTATTGATTCGCTCTTCGTAAATTTTTTCACAATCCTTAAGCCCTATGGTCGGGCATATAACAACATATGATATATCTTTTTGCTTTAATATGTTTGTTATGCCCTGCGTATGAAAGCCGCCTGTAATAAGGATCGCCTTGTCCTTTTTATATTGTGTCATATGCTTTAATGTATTATCTGTAAACGCTATGTCACGCTTTAATGCCAGCTTATAAAATTTTCTTGAGGCCTCTAATGACTTTCTATTTGCAGTCAGTGAGGCAACAGGTATGGTTACATCTAAACCGTATGCAGAAGAAGCGCGCTGTAAAAAACTCGCTATCGTTAGGATATCGAAAGCGCGTGGATGTTTTTTCATATAATCGAGGTTACGATGTGTAAGCTTGAGATTATAAAGATCTTCTAGCATGCTTATCGACTTTGCGTACTCAACTGTTTTTTCCTGTGTAACATTATCGCAAAGCGCAAGTTGGACCCTCTCATCTAAGTCTTGCGCTTCATCAAAGACCTGTAAATGGTTTATTGCCTTTGAAGACCTTATATAATCGATATACGCAGTCAGGTTTGCATAATCTCTATTGCTTAATCCGTTATCATTCATTAATTGCTCAAGATGCTCATGAAACAAAATATCTGATACCTTATTTAAGCGAAAATCAAGGCTTAACTGGACCAACTCCTGCACCTCTTCCTTTGGCAGGTGCTCTGAAAAATATCTTATCAACAATTCTCTTTCTTCTTCCGCTGCTTTAAAATCTATCTTGCTCTCTTTTTCTGTAAGACAGATAAATTTGCTAAGATCGGGGTATTTCTCTAATGATATGTTGGCCTTGGCTGCATACTCTTTTAACTGGATAAGATATTCAGGCAAATCAACCTGTTTATTAACATAGGCGCGAGAAACCTTGTCGAATGCTAGCAGTTCGTTAGAGTAGGCATGCTTCTTAAGAGCATCTGTAGCTGTATCCATGCGCTTAAGCAACCTTACAATCGAATCTTTGTTAACCTGATTATCCTTATAACTGGCAAGATGCTTTAGATATAATTTACTATCTTCCGCACCAACCGCCCTCATATAATTTTCCGTATTGGTTATCTTGTAGAGTTCTGGGCCTGTGAAGAGGCCCTGTTGCACAAAGACTTCCGCTATTTTCTTCTTGAGTGCCACATCCTCAAAACTATTATAAAACGATGTATCGAGCTCTTTTGAAGCGCCTTCAAGACACATAAGGTAGATATTGTGCTCTACATTTAGAATTTCTATGATTGACGCTATATTGTTCTGAGTAACCGGATCTATGTGGCGATCCTGAATATGGATTACCAGCTTCTCATTTTTTCCCTTATGGTACTCTACTATGCGTCCAAGGTTTTTCGGTATACTAAACAATGAGGGAGACTGAAGAATGTCCTTGTTATCTTGTGCAGTGATATCATCTACATACCTTTGCGCATGAGATTTACGCGCAAACAGGGTTTTTGCGCCAAACCCATAACAAGGGCCGGTACAGGTCGCGATATAACTTATTATTATAATAAGTGTTACAATTTTTTTTATCATTTCTATCTCATTATTATTATGTTTTTAAAAGTACTTATTAATAAGGTAATTAATACCTTATTTCGTACCTTATATATACACTATATATGGGGCTAAGTCAACTGGTAGGGGTGCTAATATCTCTTTTTATCTTGCTAAGGTATTCTCTAATCTTTTGCTCATAACCTATGTCTGTAGGCTCATAATACTTTTGTTTTGTAGGGATATATTCCTGTTCTACATAATGGTCTTTATACGCATGTGCATATTTATAGTCCTTGCCACGGCCCAACTCTTTAGCGCCTTTGTAGCTTGCGTCCTTTAAATGTGTCGGCACCTCAAGCGTCCTGCCATGGGCAACATCATCCATGGCCTTTTCAATGCCCATATACGCCGCGTTAGATTTAGGCGCTGTAGCTATATATGTTACTACTTGCGCAAGTGGGATACGCGCCTCAGGCATACCAACAAACTCAGAGATACTTAACGCCGCGCTTGCCAGTATCAGGGCCTGTGGATCAGCGTTTCCTACATCTTCTGCCGCGCAAATCACAATACGGCGGGCTATAAAACGGGGATCTTCCCCCGCGTATAGCATCTTTGCTAGCCAGTATAACGCGGCATCAGGATCTGAGCCGCGCATCGATTTTATAAATGCTGATATTGTATCGTAATGCCCGTCTCCATCCTTATCATATACTACGGCTTTTTTCTGTATGGATTCCTGCGCCACCTTTAGTGTATAGTGCACATAACCGTCTTTTTGCTTTGGCGTAGTCAATACACCTATCTCAAGCGCGTTTAACGCGCGCCGCGCGTCGCCATCTGATATTTTCGCAAGAAACACGAGCGCTTTCTCATCTATCTGTATCTTGTGCCTTCCAAACCCCTTATCTTTATTTGCCAAGGCGTTTTTCAATATATCGATTAGCTCATCTTCGCTTAATCGCTGCAACTCAAAAACTAGTGAGCGTGATATAAGCGCCGGTGCTATAAAAAAGAAAGGATTGTGAGTAGTGGCTCCTATTAATGTAACGTCTCCGTTCTCCACATACGGCATAAGAACGTCCTGTTGCGCCTTATTGAAACGGTGGATCTCATCGATAAAGAGTATCGTCCTGTGCGCTGTAGCGGCACGCCTTATTTTAGCTGCTTCTATCAACTTGCGCATCTGGGCTACATTGGAAGATACGGCATTAATCTCGTCAAAATGGGCCTTTGTAAGGTTGCTTATGATGTAGGCAAGACAGTTTTTGCCTACCCCGCTTGGACCATAAAGAATAAGAGAGTGCACCTTATCCGCGTCTATAGCGCGATTAAGAAGCTTGCCCGGGCCTATTATGTGCCTTTGCCCCATAAAAGCGTCTAGCGTTTGCGGGCGCACGCGTACAGCAAGTGGCAAATCTTTCAGAAAATTGTTTTGGGGCTTAAAAAGGTCCATGGTATTGTAGGTTTGTATCACCGTTGCCTCGATACCAATTTGCTTCGCAAATGGTACGGGGTTAATTCGCACTTACGGGTTATGTCGTTTCTTCAAAACTTCATAACCCATGTGCTCATTAAAAAACCCCGCACGTGCCGGGCAACTGATGGACTTTGAACCCTTATATTTAAGTGGGTGCCCTGTCCAAGCATTCTGGCTTCTCTTTGGCATCAAGAGCGTGCCATTGTCTCTTGTTACATCGGGCCCCCGGTATAAAGGTGTTGGCTCAAAGTTACATCGAAGCGCCACGCACACAGCAGGGATACTTTTACTATATCAATACTTTTGCGTGAAATCAAGATATTATCGTAGGGACGCGTTGAATTTTTCCTTTAGCCCCTGCCTGATAGCGGTGTCCGCTATGTCTATCTCCTCTTCTGTAAGTGTTTTTTCCTTAGAAGAAAATATCATTCTGATCGCGAGGGCCCTGTGCTTCTTATCTATATCCTTGCCTCGATACTCACTTAAGAGTTTTATCTTTTTGAGTTGCGTGCCGCCTGTTTTTTTAAAAAAGTCTGCTAGCTCGCTGTAAGATATAGTGGGGTCTATGGAAAAAGATACGTCTCTGTAGGAGTAAGGAAAACGTGGCAGTGGCTTGTAATAGCTCTCTAAGTGTGTACATGCTACCAGCACATTAAAGTTGATCTCCGCGATAAAGAGTTCTCCTTTAACATTAAAGGCTCGTAAGGTCTTGCCATCGACTCTGCCTATCATGCCTATCATTGTATTGCCTGATAGCATAGCTGCTACTTCTGCCTTTTTGAAGGCAGGATGTGAGGTCTTTTCAAAAACGAATTCTTTTATGCCCAGCCTTTTGACAAGCTCGGATACAACGCCTTTTATTTGAAAAAGCCCTGTTGCGGTATAATCTCCTAGCGCTGCCTTTGCCTGGGACTTGCCATATTGAGCCATCACAAGCGATGGCTCTTCGCTATAATCTGCCTCTTGTTGAAAATAGATATTGGAAAGTTCAAAGAGCTTGATGTCGTAGACTTGCCTACTAAGGTTATGAGCTACTGTTTTTAACATGCAGGGCAACAGAGAAGAGCGCATAATATCCTGTTCCTTGCTCAAAGGATTTTTGATTCTTGCAAAGCCCTCTCCTGAAAGCGCTGTACCCTTGACAGAGTCACTGTTAATTAAGCTATAAGTGATTATCTCGTTAAAGCCCGAAGCCACAAGTATCTGTTTTGCCATATCTCTCTTCCTAGCAAAATCCTTTGACTGCGAGTCCTCGTGCGTAGCCACTACCTTCAGCGGGCAAGGTGTTATATTATCATATCCATATATCCGCGCCACCTCTTCGATCAGATCCGCTTCTCTGGTCGTATCACTGCGATATGTCGGCGCTGTAACGATTAGATCGGTTGATATCTTTACGCCATAGCCTAAGCGCACTAATATATCACCTATGTCCGCTGGCTTTAATGTAGTGCCCAATATCTTGTTCAAATATGCCGGCCTTAGAGCAATCTTACTAACCGGCCATCTTTTTATCCCCGTATCTTTTATCCCACCCGGTTGTCCTTTTGCTATATCTGATATTAACGAGGTTGCTCTATCAGATGCAAGAAGTATCCCGCCAAAGTCTACTCCTCTTTCAAACCGATAACTTGAATCTGTACTTATCCCCAGGCTAAAAGCCGCGCGCCGCACACTTATAGGGTCAAAATACGCGCTCTCTAGCAATATATTCTCTGTTTGTTCTGTTACCTCTGTATCCTTGCCGCCCATAACACCCGCTATCGCCACAGGCGATAGTCCATCTGTAATAACGAGCATGCTCGAGGTTAACTTTCTTTCTACTCCGTCTATTGTCGTAATAGCCTCGTTGGTTTTAGCGTTGCGAACTACAATCTCCTGTCTTGCAAGCTTGTCCGCGTCAAACGCGTGCAAAGGCTGGCCTATTTCAAAGAGCACAAAATTCGTTATGTCTACTATATTGTTAACAGAGCGCAGGCCCACAGATTCTAACCGCTTGACAAGCCATTTAGGGGATGGCCCAACCTTGACATTGTTAATAACACGACAGGTATATCGTGGACACGCTGTTTTATTCTCTATAACCACCTTCAACGATGTATTGGGTGGCGACGCTTGCTTAACCGTTACACGTGGCACCTTGGGTTCTTTGCCTGTTATCGCGACTACCTCCCGCGCTATCCCTAAATGTGAAAGGCAATCTGCTCTATTGGCTGTAATCTCCATATCAAAGATAAAATCATTTCCCTGCCTTGTAATCGCGGAGACCTCGTGTCCTGCCATCGTAAGTTTAGAGGCAAGGTTGTCCGCACGCAATTTTGTATTCACATATTCCCTGAGCCACTCGTATGATATCTTCATATTAAAATTGTTTTAAGAACCTTATATCGTTTTCGTATAATAAACGTATATCGTCGATACCGTGCTTAAGCATGGCTATCCTCTCGACACCCATACCAAAAGCGAAGCCGCTATATTGATCCGGATTTATCTCTACCGCGTCAAATACATTCGGGTCCACCATACCAGCGCCAAGTATCTCAAGCCACCCGCTATGTGAGCAGACCCTACAGCCTTCGCCATTACATATCATACATGATATATCAACCTCTGCGCTAGGTTCTGTAAAAGGGAAAAAATGCGGCCTGAGCCGGACCTTGGAAGAGGTACCAAAACACTGCCTGGCAAACTCATACAACGTCCATTTTAAATGCGCGAAATTTATATCCTTTCCTACTACAAGTCCTTCCACCTGGAAAAACATAAAAGAATGGCTTGCGTCCGTAGCATCAGGACGGAAGACCTTGCCGGGCGCTACTATTGAAAAAGGTGGTTTTGTATTCTGCATATAACGTATCTGTACCGGTGAAGTGTGACTCCTTAAGAGTCTTCTCTTGTCTATTTCTGTATCAAAATTGTCTGTCTCTACATAGAACGTATCAAATGTGTCTCTTGAGGGATGTTCAAGCGGTATATTTAACGCCTCAAAATTATTAAACTCCGTCTCTATCTCGGGGCCTTCCACAACAGCGAACCCCATGTGAGAAAAGATACTGCATATATCATTTAATGTCTTTGTTATGGGGTGAAGCCTGCCTATCTCCGGATCAACACCCGGCATAGTAATATCCACGACCGCGCTATCTGTTGCATCGACATTAAGTGATAGTTCATCTTCACGCTGCTTAATATCCTGCGCCAACACATTTTTAAGCCTGTTAAGAGCCTGCCCAACAAGGGCTCTCTTATCTGGGGCGACTGCGCCCAACTCCTTGAACAATTGCGCGATGATACCCTTGCGTCCGAGATATCTCACCCTGACCTGTTCTAGCTCATCCTTGGTCTGAGCGCTATCTATCTCCTCGATGGCTTTCGTTTCTGTATTATTTAAACGATCCTGCATAAGAGATTATGCTTTCTTCTTCAGTTTTTCGATGTTCTGATTTGGCCCTACTATCATAAGTTTATCCTGCGGCCTGATCTTGTAATCTGCCTCTGGCGTAGGATTCATCACTTCCTCACCTTTTGCGTCTTTGCTTTTGATTGCCACGATATTTAGACCAAACTCGACACGTAAATTCAAATGCTTTAAGCTCTTACCTACAAACTCTTCCGGCGCTTTTATTTCTATTATGCTGCACTCTGAGGAAAGATCGATATATTCGCTTACTTTTGGCGACGTAAGCGCGTTAGCTATTCTGATGCCCATGTCCCGTTCCGGGAACACCACCCTATCCGCACCTACTTTTTCCAGCACCTTTCCGTGATCTTTTGTGACTGCTTTCGCGATCACTTCTTTGATCCCCATCTCCTTGAGCACCAGGGTAATCAGGACCGAAGACTCGATATTGCCTCCGACACTTACTATGGCTACATCGACAGGCTCTATACCGACAGCCTTTAGTGCTTTCTCGTCGGTAGCGTCAACGCAAACCGCTTGCGCCACAACCTCTGAAAGATCTTGCACTTTCTCCTCATTCGTATCAATAGCCAGCACCTGGCATCCCTTGCTGCTCAAGGTTTCCGCGACACTAGAGCCAAATCTTCCTAATCCGACTACGGCAAATTGTCTCATATTTATCTCCCTTTTATATAGAGGTACAGGTTAAGGTGTTTTTGTTTTTTAGCTTTTGTGACTTTTATAACCTTTTAACTTTTTTAACCGCGCTCGCTATCCTTGTGTCTTGCATCTAGTATCCAGCATCAAGTATCCAGTATCTATCACCCAACCATAAGCGTCTCTTCAGGATAACTAAACGATAGTTTTCCTCTGCGCATCGCTAACGCAAGCGCGAGGGTAAGGGGGCCTACGCGGCCCACAAACATAGTAAGCATGATTATAATTTTCCCAAGAGGTGTCAGATTGGGGGTAATGCCGGTTGACAGGCCTACTGTACCAAAAGCAGAAGTCGATTCAAAGAGTACCCCTAAAAAATAATGGCTGCTCTGCGCCGCAACTGTTTCTGTCGCTGAGAGCAAAAACGTAGAACATATGACAACACAAAGAGCGAGAAATATTATGACCGCTGCGCGGCGATATGTATCTTTTGGTATTGTCCGCCCGAACAGACTGATCTTTTCTTGGTTTCGAAACATCGAGTATAGCGCTGCAAGAACAATGCCAAATGTAACTGTCTTGATACCACCGCCTGTTGAACCGGGAGACGCACCTATAAACATCAATATAATCAGCAGAAAGAGCGTGGCTGGCCTTAGTGTCGCTGTATTAAGGATATTAAAGCCCGCTGTTCTTGGTGTAATAGAAGTAAATACGCAGGATGTCATCTTTTCCTTAAGCCCCATCCCATAAAGCGCGGAATTGTTTTCCAAAAGATATATGCCTAAAGCGCCTATTACGATCAAGAGCAGTGTCACTAAAACAACTATCTTGGTCTGCAGGCTTACGCGAGAAAGTATCAGGCGCCTATCTTTTCTCCAAAATTTTAGCTTTGGGATATCGAGAAAAACAATAAATCCCATACCTCCTATAACTATCAGCGCGGCGATTACGGTCATTGTAATCCCATCTGAAGCAAAATCTGATAGGCTCGATGAGAATAATGAAAAGCCTGCGTTACAAAAAGCTGAGACCGCGTGGAATATCGCGCGCTCCGCTACAAGCAATTTTGGCCAGCCTGTTGTTGCCGCCCATCTGAAATAAAGCACTAGAGCACCGATTGCTTCAACACTGAATGCAAAGGCTATAATATAAAAAATGAGCCGCCTTAAGCCCTCTATTTCTGTATGCCCAAGCGCACTCTTTATAGTCATATTTTGCGATATTGAGAGTTTTCTACCTAACAATATAGCGAACATCGTTGAAAAAGTCATTATGCCAAGGCCACCTGCCTGGACCAGGCACAGTATTACCAGTCTGCCGAATGGCGAAAAAAAACTGCCGGTGTCTTTGACGGTAAGCCCTGTAACGCAAGTAGCGCTTGTTGCTGTAAAAAGGCTATCTATAATTCCAGGGCTCTGATTATCTGCCGTAGATAGCGGTAAGCTAAGCAACGCTGCGCCTGCTAAGATTACGAAAAAAAAGCTTAGAACTATTACCTGTGAAGGTTGTAGCCTGATTTTCTTCATAAAGAATTATTTGCTTGTGGTTTGCGGTTTTGTAAACTCCGCGAGGCGCTTAAATGCAGTCTTGTGCGAAACCGCTATCTCTGCTAACATCTTTCTATCAAGGGTTATCTTCGCGTTCTTTAAGCCGTTGATAAACCGCGCGTATGTCTGGCCGTTTACTTTGCAAGCGGCGCTTATTCTAGTAATCCATAAAGAACGAAAAGTACGTTTCTTAACCTTTCTATCTCTGTAAGAATATGCCTCTGCCCGCATAACCGTCTCTTTAGCTGTCCTGAAAAGCTTACTTCGCCCACCCACATAACCTTTGGCGGCTTTCAAGACTCTCTTTCGTTTTTTTCGTGACGCTACAGCATGTTTTACTCTTGCCATAATTTGCTCCTTAAGTAAACCGTTACTGTTAAGTAATCATCGTCCTCAACTTAGCAGACTCGGTTTTTGTAAGCACAGCTTTCTGTTTCAATTTGCGCTTTCGTTTTCTGTTTTTACATGTCATTAGATGCCCGGAAAATGATTTTTTTGCCTTCGCCTTCCCTGTCTTGGTAATTGTCACACGTTTTTTTACTGCTTTTCTTGTCTTGAGTTTTGGCATAATCTTTACCTTTCGTAAATATGCAATTCTATGCTGCCCTCTAACAGCGCTGCTTGCTGTACGCGTAAAGAGGAATCTATATAAAAGCCTGGCTCAGTATCTGCGCTATGTCCTTAAAAAAGCAAGGGCTTATTTTATTTTGGCACTAAGACCATGTTTAAAAAGCGGCCTTCTCGAGACGGACGCTTTTCCGGCTCCCCTATGCTGGATATATCATTTATTATTCTATCCAACAAGGCGCCTCCTATCTCTTGATGCGCTAGCTCTCTGCCGCGGAAACGCAAGCTAATCTTGACCTTGCTCCCCTTTGTCATAAAATCCTTTATATGGGAAAGCTTGGTCTGGTAGTCATGCTCTTCTATCCTGGTCTTATACCGTATCTCTTTTAGCTTAACGGTGTGCTGGCGCTTTCTTGCCTCTTTCTTTTTCTTGTCCTGGTCATACTTATATTTACTGTAATCCATGATTCTACAGACCGGCGGCCTGGATGTTGGTGCCACCTCTACAAGATCCATTCCTGCTTCTCGAGCTTTTAGCAATGCGTCCTGGGGACTCATCACATCAAGCTGCTCTCCTGCAGGGCCTACAACCCGAATCTCACTTATTCTGATCTGCTCATTAACTCTTAAACGCTTTTCTATAATAACCTCCTCCTTTCATGCGCAAGCCACTTTTTCGCTTTAGTTTAAGCGGCTAATGTCACATGCTATAGTTGGCCCATAATGACTCATCACTAATAGGCGTTTACCATGAGAACTCGTCTACCGTACTATACCTTATTCAGCACCTGATGCGATAGTCTCTCGATAAAATCGCTCAACAGCGCCTCTCCCTCGTCACCCTTTTCTCTACTTCTTAGGGCGATCTTGCCTGATGCCTCTTCCTTCTGCCCAAGAATAACCATATAGGGTATCTTTTGTACGCGCGCTTCTCGTATTTTGTATCCTATCGTCTCATTCCGCGCATCCAGCTTAACTCTAAAACCAGCCTTCTTAAGGGTATCTAATATTGCCTCAGCATATTTAGATTGATTATCTGTAATCTGGGCTATGCGTATCTGCTCCGGCGCAAGCCATAAAGGTAATGCCCCTGCATAATGTTCAATCAGAGCGCCTATAAAGCGCTCCATGCTGCCTAATAAGACCCTATGAATCATTACAGGACGTTTTGTACTGCCATCTTGTGCCGCGTATTCCAACTCAAAGCGTTCCGGTAAAGCAAAATCACATTGTATAGTAGCGCACTGCCAAAAGCGCCCGAGCGCATCCTTAAGCTTGATATCTATCTTGGGCCCGTAAAAAGCGCCATCGCTTTCATTGATCTCATATTTTATGTTCTTAGATTTCAAGGATTCTTCGAGCGCCAAAGTAGCCTGCTCCCAATCTTTGTCTGTTCCTATGGACTTTTCCGGCCTTGTGCTTATTTCTACCATATAGTCCTCGAACCCGAAGACAATCATCGCGTCGATGACAAAATCTATGACGGATTCTATCTCATGCTTTAATTGCTCAGGCAAACAAAATATATGTGCGTCATCCTGCGTAAACCCGCGTACCCTAAGCAGCCCATGCAATACACCACTCTTTTCGTGTCTATAAACACTGCCTAATTCAAAAAACCTTAACGGCAGGTCCCTGTAACTTCTTGTTTTTGTTTTATAAACAAGCATGTGCGCCGGGCAGTTCATAGGCTTTACCGCATACTCCGCACCCTCAACATCAAAGATATACATATGCTCTTTATAAAATTCATAATGTCCTGAGCGCACCCAAATATCTGATTTCAATATATGCGGGCTTATGATAAGATCATAGCCCCTGTTTAGATGTTCCGCCTTTTCCCAATCTTCGATAACAGTCCGCAGCAGCGCCCCTTTTGGCTGATATATAATCAACCCCGCACCTACTGTATCGTCTGTTATGTAAAGTTCCAGTTCACGTCCAAGTTTTCTGTGGTCCCTCTTCTTTGCTTCTACCAGCATCTGTAGATGTTTAGCGAGGTCTTTTCTTGAAGCAAACGCTGTACCATAGATGCGCTGTAGCATGGGGTTATTTTCGTTGCCGCGCCAATAAGCACCGGCGATACTTAGCAACTTAAAAGCCTTTATCTCTCCAGTCGCAGCTAAATGTGGGCCCTTACACAGATCAACAAAATCACCATTTGTATAAATTATCACTTCTTCATCCGGCAACTCTTTTACAAGTTCGAGCTTATACGGCTCCTTTTGAAACAATTTAAGCGCTTCGCTTTTTGCAATAGGCTTTCTTTCGAATTTTTGGTTCTTGCCAATGATATCGGTCATCTTCTGCTCTATCTTAGCAAGGTCTTCCGGTAAAAATGGCTCTGTTTTGTCAAAATCATAATAAAAACCATCTGATATAGCTGGCCCGATAGCTATTTTGACGTCAGGCCACAGGGTCTTCACTGCCTGTGCCATTACATGCGCTGTACTATGTCTCAATATCTCTAAATCCATTGTCTACCCTTATGCAAATGTGGTGCCGGGAGCCGGACTTGAACCGGCACGGGCATTACTGCCCATTGGATTTTAAGTCCAAGGCGTCTGCCAATTCCGCCATCCCGGCACTTAAAACTACTATGCGCAAACAAACCCCTACTAATAAACGGAGCATGGCGCATAGTTCTGTGCGTAATATACCAAAAAAGGTATACTTTGTCAATCATTACTCATTACGTAATTATAATATTGTATATAGATACTTTATAAATAACTTAGTATACGGCAACCATGGTGGGCGATAGAGGATTTGAACCTCCGGCCTCTTGCATGTGAAGCAAGCGCTCTAACCAACTGAGCTAATCGCCCAAAACAGAAGAAGGGTAGGCACCTGGTTGTGGCAAAGCGCCTGCCCTTCGCATATTACTGCTTTATTGTTATTGGCATATCCTCTATGCCTGCATAAAAGACTATTATCTCTGCCGGCTGACTACCTTCGTTTATACCGTAATGCCACGTATCCACAACTTCCACAATCGGGTCCCCTGCTTTTAAGTGCAGCGTATGACCATCTACTGTCTTTACTGTCAGTTCACCTGATAGCAATATCCCCGCATTTATTACCGGGTGTTCATGTATGGGTAGTTGTGCGCCTGGGGGGATAATAATACGTAAGATAGTTACCTCTGGCGTGCCTTCTGGATATTCTGGTAGCGCTTCTCCATCCCAGCTTGATGTAGACTTTGCTAACACATCTACCGCTGCTGCATCAGTCTCTATGGCTAAAACCGCACCTGGCAATAAAAACATCATGCATAGCCCGAGCATGAATCTTCTCATCTTTGCCCCTCTCTAAGTATTGAACTTTTCTATGTTCACTACACATTTATATGCACAAATACCCAGTGATTAAACTGGGCTCTGTGGTGAATGTGCATATATTATTATCTTCGCTTGCTTAAACAGTGTCTGCGCTAATCTTTGATGCTAAAAAGTATTCCGATGCCAACCACAAGGATGGCTAAAAGAAGGCTGTTTGTCAAGCTAGCTACGCCAGCTACATCTGTCAACGAAAAGATAATATGCGCTGCGAATATTGCCACTGCCACAACGGTAAATAATATTTTTTAAACATGCACAGCTCCTTTTTGTTTTATTCTATACGCTTTTCTGCGGTACTGCAAGAACATTCTGCTGGTCTCTGCTCTTTGGTAAATTGTAACTCATACTGCAACAAAATCAAGTCCTAAATCGCTGTTACTTCTTAAGTATTCTTGGGCTGCCTGTTTAGCTGACCTGTATCCAAGTCTCTTTCTTGGATAATTATTCATCCA
>Ga0307929_1001222_pt1 | contig 20893 bp, 11 predicted proteins | sample AceLakmetage1330_FD_203160 | JGI IMG/M metagenome (GOLD analysis project Ga0307929, IMG submission 203160) | Saline water microbial communities from Ace Lake, Antarctica - #1330 | ecosystem: Environmental > Aquatic > Non-marine Saline and Alkaline > Saline | place: Antarctica: Ace Lake...
ATTGCGCGTATCCCAGGGCGGCCAATCTCTTTCGGCGCTCGGCGGCGTCTTCCGCTCCGATCTTCCCGGCTTCCGCGGCAGAGAGAACAGGTTCAAAGCCGAAATAGCGCATCATAATCCAGGATGGTTCGGAGTCCGGATAGACGACGGCTTCAAAACTGTTATTATCAATCCTGACAATACCCAGATCAATCCGCTGTCGGGCGGATGGAAGCCCGGTATTCACCTGAACGGTCGGGCCGGTCTCATTCGATCCCGGACTGATTTTGAATACGCTGCCCGGGTAACCGTAAATACTCTCTGCACCCGGGCAATCAAGCGAAACTTTATATTCGCCGTTGGGTACCGCGAATTGTATGAATAGCTGAGAGAGACCGGGCTGATTGAATCCCAGAATATAATCACGTCCGGATTTGGTATTTTTGATCCAGATCGGTCTGCTTCGGGTCAGGGAGATAATTTCCTTATCCTGCCAGGGATAATTGAACTTCCGGATATCCTGGATCGGGGATTTACTTTTTAGTTTAAAATAACTGGCCGGGATGGCGAAGGGGAGCCGGGGCGGGGATTTCCTCACCGCTTTCTTATACCTTTCCTTCGACCGGGAGAGGAGCCGCTCCATGGTATTTTTCAATTCTGCCACTTTATCCGGCATCTCATCAACCAGATTGTTCTCCTCGTCCGGATCATTTTTTAGGTCGTAGAGGAATTCTTCTCCGGTCTCTTTTTCGGTTATATATTTAAACTCTCCGGACCGGATCAAATCCCGGGATAGAGCCCACCGGACAGATTCCGACTCCGGCGTTATCTCGAAAATATTATTTCCATCAAATACCTTTCCCGCCGGCACGGAAATACCCGCCACCCCCGCCAGGGTAGGAAGTATATCGACATTCTCGGTAAAAAATTCGATCCTGGTTGCGGCCGGGATCTTACCCGGGAGCCGCATGATCAGAGGCGTTTTGATAACCGCCTCCCATGGTTTCCCCCCATGCTGGGAGAGACCGTGTTCGCCCAGGTGTTCTCCGTGATCAGCCCCGATCACCATCAGGGTCCGATCATAGAGATCTTCCTCCTTCAAAAACCGGACGAACTCACCGAAACAGCGGTCGCTGTAACGAATATCTCCATCATAAAGAGCGTTGAGATAGTTCCGGTCCTCCTCGGTGAAGTCTTCGGGGATCCGCCAGTCTCCATAGGGCCCTATGAACTGCCCCCGGGGGTTGCCGTTCCGGTCGAATTTTTCCTGATAATCATAATCCGGGTCGGCAAAAAGCCTGGTCTCTTCCTTCCTCTTATGGGGAGTATGTGGATCCATCAGATGGATATACATGAAAAAGGGCCGCTCGGAATTTGTTTGCAACCACTTCTCGACCTGGGTGAAGACCATCTCAGCGCCGGCGTGGGGGGAATGGCGTTCTTTAACCCTATAAAACTCATCAAAATCTTCGACCAGTTTATGACCCCGGATCAGCCATGGATGGGCGGAGAAAAGCACCGTCCGGTAGCCAGCCGCTTTGAAGACCCCGGCCATCGACACAGCTTCCCGGTCGATAACATGAAAGAGGTTTTCCGGCTCCTGAAGAGGAATATCGGGGTCGGCCGGGAAGAGAGACTTGATGTAGTATCGGGAATAAAAATAGCTGGGAACCGATTCCAGGGTATACTTACCGTTAGAAAAATTATTGAGGCAGACAGCCCCTTCCTCAGCCATAGCATCAAAATTTGGCGAAGTTTCTTTTTCGTATCCGTAAGATCCGAAACGATCGGCCCGGGCGGCGTCGAGAAGAATAAATATTACATTGGGGCGATCTCCCCTCTTAAAAAACATAGGAGAGAATACTATCCCACCGCCAACAACAACCGCCGCCAGAATGAATAATAATATTTTGGATTTTTTCATAGTTTCAGGAAAACTTGCCTATCAGGCAAGGAATCTTTATCTTTATAAAATAACGAGCCTGACAAAGCAAAGTTTAATTCTCTGGCAAATAATTTACAAGACCGCTGCTGCGGGAGTTTCCCGATATTCATTGGGATTCGAACTCTGCGCTTCGCGCTAACTTTTGGTAGCCGCATCCTTTAGGGTGCTCAATAAACGCCCCGGTTAATCCGGGGCGGCCTCTTTTTTTTAAAACATTTATTATCCCGATACATCTTAAATTAAAAACAACTAAAATCGGGATCCCGACGGATATCGGGGAAATTACGAAGAAGCAAGTTAATATTTGTTAACAACCCAGTATCCTTCCCCGCCGCGTTCTACGGAGTGTCTCCTCTATGGTTAATTACTTGCCCAAGCGTTTCGAGGACTAAGTTATTTTTTTATAGCAGAAACAACATTTTATGTTAAATTATAAGCATGAAAAGGTTTGGATTACTATATATTTTATGTTTTTTTATCCTCCTTCCGGGCAATCTCTATCCGGAAGAATTATACTCGATCGGGATCAGGAAAGATCTGGCCGAGAAGCCGATCTCCCTTCAACACTACCGGGACGGAAAATGGGAAGAAGAGTCTTTTCCTCCGGGCGATCAGTTCGAAGGAAACTTCAGCCCCGCTCTCGGGATAAGCCCATCTGGGGAGATCTGGGTTGTTTGGGCGGCACGAAAAAGCGGAGAAAACCCGAAAATATACTTCAGTCGGAGCCGGGGTACAACCTGGACAGAGTCCCGCCGGGTTACCCAAACGAGCAATTCCTGGGAGATGACCCCGGCGATATCATTCGGAGATGATGGACTGCCTCTGATTGCCTGGTCTCATGATGTGGAAGGGATAATCGAGATATTCTGCGCCCGATGGGATGGGATTATGTTCGGCCCGGAAGAGAGGATCAGCACCCCGGATAATTCCCCCGATGTTTCACCAGCTCTGGCCGTATCCCCCGACGGTCAGACCATTGTAATCTGGGAGGGATTGTATGATAATTATTACCAGATCTTCAGGAGTATTTACACTGAGAAAAAATGGTCACGGGAAGAGATTATCTCTCCCTGTAAGGGAGTAGATCAGATTCGCTCTTTTGTCTTTTCAGAGTCAAAAGGCACCTGGAAATGCTTCTGGCAGGAAAAGAGGAAACTATTATCAACCATCGGTGAAAATAGTACCTGGGCAACTCCGTCATCCTCCAAATCCTCATCCGCGGTCAATTTCCCCGATAGCGGAGACCTGCCTTTAGTAGGCTGGATTGTTAAAAAAACTGATACAGGAAAAATCAGGGCCAGGCGCTCTTACAGCTTATTCGACTATCCGGATAAGACAAACCTAACTGGAGAGATAATCCGGACGCAGAGGGAGGCGTTAGGGAATAATGTCTATATCGGTTACGGTGACAGCATAACCTACGGAACCGACGGGCCGCCGATGGGAAAATGCTATATCCCCCTCCTCCAGGCGGATCTGGAAGACGCCCATTTCGAGACCTATACCATCCATAACCACGGCTATCCGGGATGCAATACCTACGAACTTCTCTTCGGCGGCGGATATCCCATCCGTTACTGCCCGGGGATCGAGGCGGTGGTTGACGCTTACAACGCCTCCCATATCCTGATTATGGGAGGGACAAACGACTACGAGGGTGCTGGGTCTTCCCCTGCCCTGTCGAAAAGCTACCTGGGATCAATGATCGACCGGGCCCGGACTTCGAACTGTGAACCGATTCTGGCCACCATCATCCCCACCTGCGCCACGCCCGGCTGGCAGAATTGGTCCGAGGATCTCAGCCGAAATTACATTGTCCCACTCGCCCAGGAGAAGAGCTGCCTCCTGGCCAACCCTTTTGAAGCATTTATCGACTACGGGAACTGGTGCGACGATCTGCTGGTAGCAGCAGACCTCGTCCATCCTGTCTGGACCAAGGGATCCCAGGTAATTGCCAACGCCTGGTTTGCCGCCCTCTCCGATCCTTCCCAATCCCTTCCCTTGCTCGATTCAGGAGATTACAATGGGGACGGCAGCAGTGATATCGCCCTCTTCCGACCTTCTTCCGGGCTCTGGGCAATTCGGTCCATCACCCGGGTTTATTTCGGGTCTTCAATAGACAGTCCGGCCTCCGGTGATTACAACAACGACGGGATTACCGATATTGCTATCTTCCGGGATAGCACCGGACTCTGGGCGGTCCGGGGACTGACCAGGATTTACTTCGGCACTAACGGGGACATCTCCGCTCCCGGGGACTACAACGGTGACGGATACTGCAATCCCGGGATTTTTCGGGAAGAAATCGGGCTCTGGGCGGTTCGAGATATAACCCGATCTTACTTTGGTACCGACGCGGATATCCCCATTCCCGGTTATTATCGGGGGGCCCGAAAAAAGGAGATCGCCATCTTCCGACCCTCCACCGGTCTCTGGGCCTGCCGGGGATTTAGCCGTCTCTACTATGGCTCTTCCAATGACCAACCGGTGCCCGCCGATTACGATGGAGACGGCAGCAGCGATATCACCATCTTCCGTCCTTCTTCCGGCCTCTGGGCTATAAGGGGATACAGCCGGTTATATTACGGCACTGATTCCGATCAGCCTGTGGCCGCTCCTTACAGCGGCGGAATGGCGAGAGCGGCAATCTTCAGAGAAGATTCAGGGCTCTGGGCTCTGCGGGGGTTGAGCCGCATCTATTATGGGAGCAGAAATGATATTCCCCTGGGAGGACGTATACCTCGGCCTATTACCCCCACACCAACTCCCAGCGCGAGTCCCACTCCCTCGCCCACCCCGACGCAGATCACACCCCCCACCCCCACACCCAGCCCTGTTTCTTAGACTACCCTGACGACACGCACGACTTAGACCTCCGTCTCTTTTGACTTATAGAGTGATACGATCTACCAAATTCAAATTCCTTATTCACTCTTTTTTCTGAGTTTCTCGAGAAATATTGAGACCATGTGATAGTTCTTAAAACCAAACACTCGAAGCTGGTAGAAGAAGATCTCTTCCGGAGATAAACCAGCTTTCTCCAGCAAGCACTTCCAGCCGGATGACCATGATCAGGGGGAATAAAAAAGTGCAGAAGTAGGTCAGCTGCTCTATCTTCCATCCCTCTCTCTCCAGTAAATTCTTTAAGTGGTTTCGAGTATATCTTCGCCGGTGACGGTTGGCCTTGTCATGGCTGGACCAGAGCTAGGGGAGAGCGGGAACGGTGAGCAAAATTTTACCATCATCTTTAAGAACCCGATGATATTCCCGCAGATGCCGGTAATCATAATCCATATGCTCCAACACGTCCAGGGATACGATCAAAGAGATTTTCTTGTCGCGAAAAGGAAGGATCTCTTCTTCCACCAGGCAAACCCGGCGGCAACCGCGCTGCCGGCAATAACTAACGGCACTGGATGAGATATCGACACCGGTCGCGGATCCCAGGTCTTCCAATTGTCTTAAGGTAGCTCCTGCCCCGCAGCCGACATCTACTATCCTGGGGGGCCAATTCCTCCGGTGATTTTTCTCACAAGGTCGAGGACAATCTTCCTCCGTCCTATGAACCACCAGTGAGTTTCCGTAGTAGCATCGAAGAGAGAATAGAGATTTTCCGCCATCTTCATTAAGTTAGCTCCTCTAGCGCTAACTTAGTTTTGAACCGGGACCGATATAATTATATTAAGTCAGCGCCGAGAGTGAGTTTAATATATTGTACCTGTACTCTTTAAAGAAATAATACTATTTTCCGGCAAAAAATAATATGGAAGATATTCGTTTTATCCAGACCGAAAAGGATTGACACAGTCTCATTTGAATTTATAGCATACTTATTAATACCATGAAACCCCGCTGGATCAATAATCTTATTCTGCTGCTTGTCGCCACTATCCTCGGTCTAGGGTTCTGTGAAGTTGTCGCCCGCTTGATAACCAAAACCAACGAGGACGGACAGGCATACTACGGGAAGCGACCGCTCTTACCATACCATTTTCCGGCGGAGATGGTCCGGAGAAAGATGGCGCATTATTTCAATCGGCAATCCGAAGCTTATGTCATCGACGATCCTCTCCTGGGCTGGACCATCGGTCCCAACCGGACCAACGTTGAAGGGATGTATCGTTCCAACTCAGCCGGAATCAGATCACGCCCCAATGAGTATCTTCTCTCCCCTCCGGAGGGGGTTCTAAGGATAGAGCTTTTCGGGGATTCATTTACTCATGGAGATGAAGAACCTTTCGATAAGACCTGGGGGAAAATTTTAGAAGATGATCTGATTGAAGCCGGGATCTCCGCGGAAGTTCTGAATTTCGGGGTTCCCGGATATGGAGTCGGGCAGGCTTATCTGCGCTGGAAATTCGTGGGTCAAAAGTATTCACCTAAGATCGTGGTATTCGGATTTCAGCCGGAAAATATTAAGAGGACAGTCAATATCTTCCGTTCCTTGTACAGCCGGAATACCTGGCTGGTATTCTCCAAGCCCCGCTTTTTCATTAATGATGAGGATGAACTGGAATTGCTGAACTCCCCGGTCATTCCCCCCGAGGAAGTTGGAGACATTCTTGAAGATCTTTCGCAATCACCCCTGGCAGAGTATGAATACTGGTACGTGCCTGCCAATTACCAGAAATCACTCTGGCTGAAGAGCAGATTTCTGGCGTTATTACATACATTTTTCAATGAATATAAACCCAAGCCCGGAGGCCGATATGATCATCGCCCGGGACTCCATTACTGGGATCCGAAAGGCGAGCCGATGCAAACCAGCTTACTAATCTTAAAAAAGTTTTCCCGGGAGGCCCACGATGCAAGAGAGATCCCCATTATCCTTCATATCCCGAAAAAGAACGATTTGAAATATCTGGAACGGGGAACTCGGCCAGCCCATTATCAGGTTCTGGATGAACTGGAGGATTCAGGTATCATGGTGGTAGACCCGGCCCCGGAGATGAAAGGAGAGAGCCGCCTATACAAACATTCTCATTATTCCCGTCGGGGCGGACGTATTGTGGCCCGGGTTCTGGCCAACGCGATAGTTGAATTGCTTTCCAAAAATAATTTAAATGATGCTTTCCGGGGAAAGATCCCTTCCCGCAAGGGGCCTAATCTTTCGGAGATACTTATTGATAAATATAACGGAAATGATGATCTCCTGATCGACGTGGGGACGGCTGATGACAAGCTATTCATAGAAAGCGGCTTCTATCACCGGGAAAAACATCTTCACCGGACTCCAGTCCGCTGGACACGACAGACCGCGGTGCTCAGGATTCCTCTTTCTCCTGGAGAGAAAACCGGACCGGTCATCAGCTTTCACATTATTGACACCGGGACGCCACGAGATAAGATCGGATCGATAGCTGTTGAGTTCAACGGAGAAGAACTCGGAAATCTCATACTCCGCCCGGGAGATAATACCTACCAACTGAAACTATCTGGTCCTATCATGAACCAGGGCATTGCCACCATGACCTTCAGATCATCCACCTGGCAGCCAAAACGGGACCTGGGGGTCAAAGATTCCCGGGAACTGGGGGTGATGCTGGACTGGGTAAAGGTGGAATACCGGTAAGGACTGAATGTCCTACTCTCAACCAGCCGGCGCGAAAGCTATGGCGGGCAGGCTGCTCAACTTTCAACGTTGAGAGACACCGGAGCTTAATCCCAGGTAAAAACGAAGATCTAACGTCGAACCAGCCTACGCTAAAGCTACGGCAGGCAAAGCGTCCAACTTCGACCAATGCAGCTGAATATCCAATAAGAAATATCCAATGATTGATTACAGCAAAAATAATTTAGATAGGACGATTGTAGGCGGGACTATTAAAGGCAAAAAGAAATAAAGGCCGAGGCGGCCTGATAGTCTTGGTCCCCCCCGAATTAGATTCGGGGCCTGTAATGATCCTGCCATAAAAGGGGGCGAGGTAGAGGGGAATCGTCATGGGCCCCCCGACATTCATTTCGGGGTTCCAAAATCATCCGCGTGCCCTCGGTTTCCCGGGGTCAATAGTATGACAAGCTATCTACTCCGCCGCTGGATGAAATTTCAGGAGCCGGATCTTTCTCCCATCAAACTCGACCTCCCGCACCAGACTGAAATCCGGAGGCAGAGGATCCGCGGTCAGAAGGAATCGTAGATCCGGATGAATCATATGTAGTTTATAACTATCCACTTCCAGGAAATTGATGCCTCTTTTCTTCAAATAATCTTTAAGGCCGGGAAATCCACCCCAGTAGAAGACATTCCAATCGCATCCGGCATAGTAGCTTATCCCCAGGCGGAACATCATCACCTTCTCTTCTTCGATTCCGGGAATATTATCCTTCATCCATCTCCCCAGTATCTTGTATTCATATGGAACCCCTGTTTTTACTGCCTTGCGGAAAACTACGAACGTACTTCCCATCGCCAGGGCCAGATAATAAACCGATATTCCAACTATAAATATTCTCCACGGGGTAGTGCGCCATCCACGGATTTCCCAGATGTCGACGATAATCCGGGAAAATATGATCAAGGCCAGGGGAATAAAAGCATAAAAGTAGCGATGTTCGATTATTATGATCAGGAATATCCACATAGGCATAAACATCAGGGTCAGATAAGACATCGCCGCACGCCGATGACCGCGGATGAACATTGAAAAAAAATAGGCCATCAGAATAAGAAAACCAAGGGAGAGAACAGCAAATAATACTATCGGGGGGAGAGATAGGTAGCGGGCCGTTTTAACGGCTTCATGATACCCATCGATAATATTCAAGCGGATGATCTGGAGAAATCGATCGGGGTGTTTTAATATCAGTTCCGTCATGCCCATAGGTTGATGATCGCGATCTGGTTCAGCTCTCACGCCCGGAGCAAAAAGCGCCTCCATATGTTCAAAGATAATCTTACTTTCAGCCACCCCCTGGACCTGGTCGTAACGCAATCCAAAATCCTGATAATGACTGCTCCCACTCAACTGCCAGTTACCAGTTACCGAATGCAGGTGAAGCCAGAACGGTAAGCAGGTCAGGATAAAAGCACCAAGAATAAGCAGGGCAGTCCTGATTCTCTCCTTAATCCAGGATCGACGGCGGCCGGCAAGAAGGTTGAACCCCACTACCAGGGGGAGAAATGATACCCCGAGCGGATGGGTCAGAAAACTAAGCCCCAGGAAAACACCGGAGAATATCGGCCGGAAGATCGAACCGGATTGGAAAGAAAGCCACCCGGCGGCCAGTCCTGATATCAACAGGAAGGTATAAAGCGACTCGGTGAAGGATTCGGTCGAACCATAGACCAGAATCGGGAATAGCGCTATCATCAGAACCGCCAGGAACCCGGTACGGCGACCAAACATGCTGGATGTAATGAGATATACCGGAACTACCAGTAGAATTCCGGCCAGACATGATATCAGTTGGGCAGAAAGAAGGAGGTCACCCACCAGTTGCCAGACCAGGCCGATCATAATCGGATAAAACGGATGATGAATTGTATGGGGCAATCCGAACTCCGTATAACCGTGCCCGGTGAAGAGGTTGCGAGCCAATAAAAGATACGTGACGCTATCGCTCCCTCCCCCGGAGTCAATAAAATCAAATGTTATCAGTGAAATTACCCGGGGAATTATTGCGATCAGAAGAAGTAAACAGATTATTTTTTTATTTCGACTCATCGTGATGTCAGTATGCGTACAGCCCGCAACAACGGGAACAGACAGGAAAGAGACCCCTTTCTATCAAGAACCGGCGGAACTTTCTCGCTTTTTCGCCATTCCATATTTTCTCAAAGGGCTCCTCCAGTACATTGCCAATGATATAATCCGGGAAATCGGGGCAGAAGGTGACATCACCGTTGGGGCGGATATCCAGGTTAAGCCAGGGACTGAAACATACTTTCCTGCCCATGAAAGAAGCCGGATTCGAATAATACTCCCCTACCTCATCCGGGCCAAGGGAAGGAATAAAAAAGACCGGGAGAGATTTCTTCCGGTGTAGGGACGAAACTCTTTCCATGAATGATTTAACCTTTCCGGGGTCGACATTCCCCAGGGCTCCCACGAAATCCTTCCAGGATGTTGATTCGCATCCCAGATATTTTTGAAAAATCCGGTCAGTAGCCCGGCCGATCTTCTCGGTGGTGAACCAACCCAGATTAAAGATAACCGCGTCAAAAAGGCCGGTCGAACCGAGGAGGTCCAGAGTTTCTTCCAGATGATCCTGGTTCATCTTGCTGATGGTGCAGATCGCCTTGATCATCGGTTTTCTCCGACCGGATTTCCGACGGCATTCTCTCAGGAAGCGAAGCCCCTCGATCACCTTCTCAAAAGTATGGGGAACTCCGCGGATCTCATCATGGATTGCGGGGGGACCGTCGATAGATATATCCAGACCATCCACCTTCTGGTCCACCATCTCGGCAGCGTATCTCTTCAGTAGTACCCCGTTAGTATTTATGATTGTGTACTGATTTTTATCTTTCAAGTAACGGATCAGACCGCTGAAATCTGGATAGAGGAGAGGCTCTCCTCCCCAGAGATACATCTTCGGGTGAAAGCCGGAGACATCATCAATCAGATTCTTCAATTTTTCCAGAGGAAGAATTTCTTTGCGGTAGACATCCTTCCGGCGCCACTGACCACACATCTTACACCTGAGGTTACAGAGATGGGTCAGATTGATACTGATGGTACCGGGAGCGGGAGCTGCCGTGACTCCTTTTTTGATGAGGGGAGCTATTTTTATTCTAGAGAGTATCCGGGAACGAATTCTCTCCCGGGCCGCGCCCGGATATCTAAGTGCCATCTTCAATTTAGCCCGGTTATTCATCTCAATTCATTTCCGGCACTTGAGGAGAAAATCCGGTAGCGGCAGATGACGGTGGGCGGGGAAATGCTCCACCTCAAACCCCAGATTTTCCAGGTAACTTATCCAGTCAGCGAGCTTACGGAAGTTCTGTCTTCTCCCGCAGTTGAGGGTCCGATCGATCAGAAAATGGGCGAGCCACTTCCATTTCGGGTCCGGGGTAACATCCTCCATCAGCAGAAAACCTCCTTCCGTAAGAATACTGTAACAGTGTTCGAGCAGCTTATCCTGCTGGGGGTAGGTGAGATGGTGGAGCATATCGCTGACTATGGCCACATCGAATTCCGCCTGGTGAAGACCAAGAGCGTCCTGGAGCTGAAATTGGATATTATCTCTCCCCTTGATTGACGCCCGGGCCGCTTCAATTCTCTTGACCTGTTTATCTATCCCGGTAACCCGGCGGGATGAACTCCCGAGCGCGAGATAATTAGCCAACAGACCCCGGCCGCAACCGATATCAACGACCCTGGCATCCTCCGGGATATGATCGGCAATCTGGAGGAAAGGACAGAGACGCCAGCGTAATTTCACATGCCAGCGTTCCCAGAACTTAAGGCCGTCGTAGAGTCGATATACGTTTTTTGGTATTGGTGGGAGCATAGTTCAGAAGATCAGGTTATCAGAAGATCAGGTTATCAGGTTGTTATATCAGAGTGTCAGTGTAGCAGGTTTAAAGTATCGGGTTGTCAAGAGATCAGGAAAACAGGTTATCAGGGGATCAGGTCGCCTATCCGTGGTACCCGCCGCCGAATAGCGGGGCACCTGGTAACCTGATCCCCCGATAACCTGATTTTCTGATATCCTGATCTTCTGAACACTGATCCGTTTTTAAAATACCAAATATCATTACTCCAAGAAATGATATTCTGATTGTTATCAAATGTTTCTTATGAGGTTGATTTATTCCTTCTTATTCTTGTTTGGTCCTTATCCATCTAACGTATCCGTTTATTCCTCTAATTACCTCCTCATATCTATCAATAAGGGTATCTGCTCTTTTACTCGATATATATTTTTTGCCTTTCAGAGACATGAGATGATTTTGTGTTTCACCGGCTTCTTTTCGAGCGATATAAAATCCCTTTATTTTTTCCTGATAATAATAACTTGTGTAACCTTCGGCGATATTATCCGCAATGGAGGAAGATGATCGTTCTATCTGATCTCTAATCCTATATTTTTCAGAAGCTGGCAATGTTTTAGTAATCTCGTGGACTTCAAGCATAAGTTGATGAGCCTTCTGCCAGACCCAGAGCTTTCTAAAACCGGCAATAGTTCTCTTTTTATCATTAAATTTATCCATTTTAATATACCGGTTAGCAGAATATCAGGATATCAGGTGGCGACCGGGCCAACCTGATAACCTGATCTCCTGATAACCTGATTCCCCTAAATATCTTTAGGGGAAGGATTATAACCCCTCATAAGCCAGATCAGCCCCTGGACTACTCCAAGGGACCAAGCTATCTTGGTCAAGAATTCAAAGGGCATCATCAGGATATATTTAAAACCTTTTTTCATCGACCAGATGGTCATCGGCAGATGACTAAGTAGAGATAAACCCAGAAAAACCACGAATATCAGGGGATACCAGGGCAATACGAGGATCGAAAGGACTGTCAATAGATGGAGAAATAGTTTGACATATTCCATCGCATTGCCCCGTTGGTCGGTAAACCGTTTCTCCCGGCGGACATAGAGGAACTTATGCCGGGCGGTCTTGAAGTGACGGGAGAGATGCCCGGATAGGCTATCCCTGAAGTAATGCCATACCCGGACATCTTTAAGAATCTTGATTGTGTAACCGGCGTTGACCATCCGGTAGGCAAAATCAACGTCCTCAACCAGAGGAAGTGATTCATCAAAATAACCGATCTCATCAAAGATCTTCTTTTTGATCGCGAAACAGTAACCCCAGAAAAAATTAGGTTCGGAGAGATTCCGGACATAATATTCATAACCTCTAAAAATCAAAGCGGCAACCAGATTTTCCGGGTTGGAGATATCCCACCATGACATAACAACCCCACGTTTCTCATCGGACAGAAGCGGTTCCACCATCCGGCTGATCAAATCACCGGGGACTTTCAGATCCGAGTCCATGGTCATTATAATCTCCCCCTCGGACGCCTTGACCGCGGCGTTGCGGGCAGCGGATATTCCCAGGTGCGGATTACTGATCAGCTTAACCGGGTACTTGCGAACTTCATCCCGGGTATTGTCGGTGGAACCGTCATCGACGACAATCACCTCGTAATCGGGATAATCCTGTGGAAGGAGGCTATCCAGGCACTCCCCTATCATCCGAGCATTATTATAAATAGGTGTGACCACGGTAACTTTGACTGAATTATTTTCTTTCTTTATATTTTCCATTCGATCATCCTTAATAAGGTATTACATTTCATGCATTACCTCGACCAGCCAGGAGCGCATCGAGGGAGATACAACAACTTTATCTATTACCCCCACCGCTCGGCATCCACCTTCTGCAGTCAGAGTGAATGTATCACCAAACTCCTGAATTGAAAATTCAATTACTGGATTTCTCTCTCCTCCACGCAGTTCCCACTCCCTAAACAACTGTCCGTTTCGGCCGAGCGTGATCGCAACCATTTCAGTCACATTAACTTCTCTCCCGGACTCATTTAAACAGCGTATCCGGTAATCACCGGGCGGCAGATAAAAGAACGGTGTCTCCATTCGACGACACCCCGATGAAGATTCCTTCTCCAGCATCTCTTTCTTCTCCCAGGTACAACCCGCACGCTCCTCAAGCCAGACCGAATCATAGCCGATCCACTTTTTAAATTCCTTTCGCCATTCAAGATCACCAATCTGAGAATCGCAAAGGTATCTAACAGCGGAACGGATCTCCGGGAATAAACTCTCAACTTCCGCACGGCAACCTGCCGCTTTTTCATCCATTCCCAGTTGCTGATACACAATGGACAGAAGATACCGCGGATACCAGTCTCTCGAAGTGGAATCGCAAGCATCTATAAGATAAGGCAGGGCCTCCTCATAATCACCCAACTCCAGGTAACCGAGACCGATCCGAAACATATCAGGAAGGATTTTTATAAGAAAAGGATAACCACCATCCGAACTCGCCATTACCCGATAGGAATTTTGAATATATGGGAATCCGGTATCCGGCTGGATAATAAATTGCTCGATCTCTCCCGGTTGCAGTTCGACCACAGCACGCTTTCCCCCAATTTTCAGAGAGATAGAGCATGGCTGAGGACCATTTATCAGTTGAACCCCTGCTGCGGGCACGGCAACCGGCGCAATCAAAAATTTATTAATCAGGGTTCCACTATCCGCAACGCTATTAGTATTCCCCTCGCACTGACCTCGTCTGTTCAAGAAAAGTATCGGAGGCGAAGAGACGGAAAAATCTTCCTGAAAATGCCGGAGCAACCCTGAGTTCAATCCAGAGTCACACAGAGTACCGGTTCTTCTCAACCGGTAAATTTTGGAATACCCAGCCTTGTAAGGAATTATGCCCAGATCAAAACTTTTTACCAGATCGTATTCCGAGGGGAGAGAGAGATAAAATTTGCCGAAGCGATGATCAGGACCAAACAGTCCAAACTTTTCCAGTGCCCGGTGCTCATGCCGACTGGCGGTAACTAAATAATCAAACCCATAATCCTTAAACTTCTGAACATCCCCTCCCCATAATCTTCGGATCTTCCTCTTCCGGTAGTCATTCCTGGTCAAAGACAGTGTTTTCGATTCGTACGCGATGAAGCTGCTCGGCGGTATATTCCGGGCGGCCCATTCAGATCCCAGCTTCCAGGCACTCGACTGCCAGTAACCGTAATCCATTCGGGAGACGGCAACCAGATAAGGAATCAACACGCCAACCCCCACCAGTATATATACCACCCGGCCGCGCCATCCCCTCCCCATAACAGCTTTTACGACAAACTGAATAAAAACCGCCGCGAGTATTGCAAAGAACGGGTAGACGGGGATAGTATCCTGGAATCGTATTCCTGAGGCCAAAAAGATCATCATAGGAGTATATAGCACGGGAAAGACTACCAGCAGAATCAGACGGCGATCCTTCTTCCAGAATGAGAGAATGATTCCGCCAAATCCGAGAACCGTAACATATATCCCCATTCCCCCGACCATCTTCATGGAGAAAAACAAATAATTAATCGTGTTTATTAGACGCGCGAGCCAGAACCCACGCGGTTCGGCGTATTTGTCGACACCGGCAAACAGATGTTTGCTGGTCCCCTGGATAAACCATTCAATTATCTGTGACCGGAAGAAATCAAAATTCAGGTAGATGAGGGGCCAGGTAGTAAAAATACTTATCATAAACATAAGATAAAAATACAGGATTTTTCCACTAACAAGAGAGCCAATGATCTTGCGGAATGAGATATCCCCACGCAGGACGTGGGTTGTCATGATAACAAAAATAATAGGAAACGTATTGTATTTGGACGCGATGGCAAAAGCGGAAAATAGGGCGGCTAGAAGATAGTGAACGGTTTGTCCTTTTATAAATATTTTAACCGCATAAAGGAAGGCCAGGCTCAGGAAAAAAGTAGCGAAAATATCGTTCTTCAGCCAATGACAGTTAGCAACATGATACCCATTGAAAGCAATAAAGGCGGCAGCAAGCAGGGCGGTCCCTCGCCCCCGGATTAATCTGCCGATAGAATAAACCACAGGCACCGTCAGGGTTCCGGCCAGAGCGACAGTCAACCTTCCGATTAAAAGCGCCTCCCGATTCGTCAGTTGTGCCAGGTGAGTAAATGATGTGCTGTTCGCCGGATGGGATAGGAAGTAGGCAAGCAGGGATCCGGCTCCGGTATACAAGCGCAGGATCAGGGCCACTATATACATTCCAAACCAGGGGTATAAGATATACTTATTTTGCCGGGAGGCCCACATTTTGTGGGTGTTCATCTCACCATTATATATGAGCATCGCCGTCCGCAGGTGGATCTGCTCATCGTGATTCCAGGACTCCAGGTCCCCATAAGCCCCCCCCCAGACCCTCACCAGCAAGGCACTTACAACGAGAAGGATGAGAAGAATTAACGACGCTCTGCTCGGGATACTCTGAATATTCATGCCAATTACCGAATAAAACAGTTGCTAAAGACCGAACTCTTTTACAGACCGCAAGAGAGATGTCGGTAGGAGCTTATAGGAAGAAGACATTGGCCGGTCTATCAATGGAGCCCCGGGCAATATATTCACCGGGTCAATGCGCCATCTGCTTTTGAGCCGGGCGGCAGAACCGGATTGCAAACCCGGCCGGTAACCGGAATGTCACCAGGCTGCCCGAAATATAACCTGGTCTGATGCCGAACAATCCACAACCCGGGAACCTCCCGGAAGAGAGCGGCCGAGGTGGAACCTGAGCCGTTGTAATCACCGGGGACCGGCTTATCTCCTTCATCACCGAAATTGGTGTAAAAACCGCTCTTAACCGACCAGAGTCCGCTGGAGGAACGGAAAATAGCAGGCTCCCAGCCGGAAAATCCACCGCCCATGCTAGGGACAGGTTCATCATCTGCAACCCCGCCAAAGTAAACCCGGGTAATCCCCCTGATAGACCAGAGCCCGGTGGATGGCCGGTAAATACCAATATATTTCTTCCGAGAAGTACCATAATAGCCCGGCACCGGCCGGTCATTCATATTCCCAAAATAGACGCGGGTAAGGTCCCTGATCAACCAGAGACCGGCACTCTTCCGGTATAAACCCATATCGCAGTTTCCGTCACCGTTATAGTCCCCGGGAACGGGGATATCGTTGGGAGAACCGAAGTACTCTCTGGTCACTCCCCTGATCGCCCATAGCCCCATACTCCTACGATAGAGACCGGCGTCGGTCCGGCCATCATTATTGTAATCTCCGGATACCGGTATGTCATCTTTGCCCCCGAAGTAAAAGCGGGTAATACCCCTCACAACCCAGAGGCCGGTGGACTCACGGAAGATAGCCACATCGGATTTTCCGTCACCATCGTAGTCACACGAATCGATCACCGCCGGAGGGAAGAGTTGACGGCAAACCCGGCCGGTAACCGGAATGTCTCCCGGCTGCCCGAAATAACACCTGGTCTGATGCCGGACAATCCACAACCCGGGAACCTCCCGGAAGAGAGCGGCCGCGTTGGAACCTGTACCATCGTAATCACCGGGGACCGGCTTATCTCCTTCATCACCAAAATAGGTGCGAAAACCGCTCTCAACCGACCAGAGCCCGCTGGAGGGGCGAAAAATAGACGGTTCCCAGCCGTTAAAACCCCCGCCCATGCTGGGAACTGGTTCATCATATGAAACCCCTCCAAAATAAATTCTGGTAAGTCCCTTGATAGACCAGAGCCCGGTGGACGGCCGGTAAATACCGATATATTTCTTGCGCGAACTGCTGTAATAGCCCGGTACCGGCCGGTCATTCATACTCCCAAAATAGGTGCGGGTAAGGCCCCTGATCATCCAGAAGCCATTACTCTCCCGAAACAATCCGGCATCGCAGTTTCCGTCACCGTCATAATCACCGGGAACGGGGATATCGTCGGAACCACCAAAATACATCCGGGTCACTCCCCGGATCGCCCACAGACCCGTGCTCCCACGGTAAAGACCGGCATCAGTCCTACCGTCATTATTGTAATCTCCAGATACCGGTATGTCATCTTTGCCCCCAAAGTAAAAGCGGGTAATGCCCTTCATAATCCAGAGACCGACGGACTCACGGAATACGGCCACATCAGATTTTCCGTCCCCGTCATAGTCACCCGAGTCTATGATATCAGTCTCGATAATAGACGGGGGGGAATATCCGATATTGATCTTATAGATAGCAGTCTCTTTGCCACCCTCCACCCAGAGATAACCCTCATCGTCCAGGGTCATACCCCCTACGTCCCAGGAATACCCCACCGCCGGCAACCGGAAGGAATTGGTCGTCTGACCGTCCATATCCACCTCGATAATGTAAGCATAACCGGACCCTTCCGACGTAGAGCACCAGAAACGATCTCCCGCCTTGACGATACCACACACCGGCCAGCCGACAAATATTTCGTCAAGGGCTGCTCCCGTGTTCGCGTCCAGCTTGTATATCCTTTCGTGAACATGGTCGGTCACCCAGAGTACATCCGGTTCGTCTTCGCCCCAGAAAATACCGAATCCATACCGATTGGGCGGGGTTATCCTGGTGATCGGTGATCCACCGGTCAAGGGTATCTGGTTGAAGTACCCACCGCACTGCTTGACCCACCAACAATTCCGCTCCCCGTCATAGCAGGCATCCTGGATCCCGCCGATAGTCGTGGGGATGGACCCTATAACCTGGCCGGTCAGCGGGTCCTTCTTGACTAAGTTGTATGAACTCGAAGTCACCTCGTATATATTTCCGTCATACCAGACGACGCCACCGCCCCAACCGCTGTCAGACCTGGATATTGAGTGCACGATATAAGGAACAAAAGAAGTGGGAGACTGAGACCGGGAAGCACCCGGTAAAAGGAGATAGGGACCAAGCATAACTGCTAATATCAATATTTTTTTTGTCAGGGCCATAACTTAAAACCTTTTTGCTTAAATCAGGTGGATAAGCAATTAAATTAGTAATTGCAATATCGGCTAAGGTGAGTTTAATATAACAATAATCTTGTATTTCAAAATTATATTGCATGAACTTTTGCAATATGCCAGAAAGTTACCACAAGCAGCTATTTGAATGCAATAATTAAACAGTCCTATTTTTTTGAACCTTGCTCCAGGAAATAAATCGGTACCATCACGGAAAAAAATAATGAGATATAATTTTACCTGGCGCGGAAGCAACAAAAAAGTAGCGGTCGTGATCGCTGCAATGCTCGTCATCATTAACAGCTTGCTGCTCATCCGGCTGGGGTCGGGGCTGGCTCTGCAAGCATATTCCCTGGCGGCGGCGGGAGTAATGGCACTGTCCGGACTGGTACTGCTCGGAGAAAAAGGCAAACAGATTCCCGATCCGTTGATGCGCTTTATCACGGCGTTCCTGGTCGGCATGATAACTTTTACCGCCTTTAATTTTATCCTTCTCCACTTCAATATCCCACTGCTGACCCGCGTCGGTAATGCTCTCTTCTATATCTGCTTCCTTATCTTCGCTTTCACCAGGAGGAAACAGATTTTTCCGGCCCGGGCCCGGATAACCGTATCCGGCGCCAATATAGTCTGGATTCTCCTGCTCTCTCTGATCCTCTCCTTCACAACATCCTATGGCTTCTTCAACAATCCCCGGGGGCCCGCCAGCAAGAACCGGTTTAGAAATGCTTCCTTTTTACTCCATCCCGAACAACAAGCGCCGAACTGGGGGTGGAATAAAGACAAGCGGCTTCACATGGTATTGTGGTGTGATGAGATCGCCCGGGGGGGACTCCCGGGGGAAGAACTTCAGCCGAACGCAATTCAAGTTTTCTTCGTCTCTCTATCCCGGCTGGTATCGAAATGGGACGTGATCTCCGCGATCAAACTTTACAAATGTCTCAGTCTGCTTCTCTTCTTCTCCCTCTTGTACTCCATCGCCTTTATCGGAAAATATTTCTTCTCCGCCAGCAGAGTCGAAACCGCCCTGATAGTCGCGGCGATCCCTTTTTTCGGCGCTATCAATTATCCTCTCCTGTTCGCCAAACATTCATCATACATGGGTTTCTTCTTGGGCGGCACGACCATGTACCACAGCATCACCCAGGTTTTCTGCCTGATGATCGGGGCGGCCGGTATTATCTTGATCTTACTCCCTGCTCAAGATCGGAGATCAACATTTGCATATGGCTGCTTCCTAATAACCGGTTCTTTTTTCTTCAAGCCGTCATTGTTCGCGGTAGGCGCGCCGGTAATAGTTCTCATATTTCTTTTTTATAAACAGGTGGCGTTATCGGATAAACTCCGCGGTTTCAGCCTCCTCCTTGTCCCCCCCATATTCTGGTGGATTTATCGGGCAGTTTACAGCCTTCACGCTCATGATGTCCCGGTCGCCTTCAAACCATTTCTGGTGCTGGGCTACTACGCCGCCTATCGCTTCCCGGTTTCAATTCTCAAACATCCCGGCCTTCGTAATTCCCTTATTGTCATCTTCTCCTTTGCAGTATTTATCCCCATCTTAATTGACTTTTTCATCACGGCTCTCTCCTCCCGCCGGAAAAGATCGCCGCGAACAGGTCAACGCCTATCGTTCCGGTTGCCGGAATTGTTCTTCACCTTTCTCTTTCTTCTCGGTACCCTGTCTTACGCCCTGCTGGTCCAGGATAATAATTTCTGGAAGTTCGGTAACTTCGGCTGGGGGGCGGCGGCGGGGGTTGTGTTGCTGATGCCTCTCCTGGTAACCTGCATGATGAGAGTAAGGCTAACCGCGCTCCGTGTCGGCACCGTCCTCCTGTTCTGCCTGCATCTATGGGGAGGATTGTTTCAATTGTATATTTTTACGTTGCGTGGCGTTATTTTCTAAAACAATATCCGTGGGGTATGAAAACAGACGCGAAATATTACAGCTTATTCTCGCGAGAGAACCGGACCGCTCTCTGCCTGGCAGCGGTTCCGGTTGTTGTCAACAGCCTGCTACTCATCCGACTGGGTGCCGGGCTGGTCCTGCAGACATATTCACTGGCGGCAGCGGCTCTTATGACAATTTGCGGGCTGGTTCTGCTCGGCGAGAAAGGCAAACGCATCCCCGATACGATAATGCGCTTCGTCGCGGGATTTCTGATCGGCATGATCACCTTTACCGCTCTCAACTTCATCATTCTCCATATCAACAACCCGAATCTGACGCGCGCAGTCAATGCACTCTTCTTCCTCTCCTTCCTTATCCTTGGAATCACCCGGAGAAAACAACTATTCCCGCCCCTCCCCCGGGTAACCGTATCAGGAGCAAATATCGTCTGGATCATCTTTCTATCTCTCTTTCTCTCATTCACGACGGCTTATGGTTTCTTAAACAACCCACGGGGGAGAGCCAGTCGGAAACATATGAAATCATGGTCATTCATCTTCAAGCCTGGAGACAATATTCCAAACTGGGGGTGGAATAAGGACAAGAGATGGTACCTGTACAAGTCTCCCGTGACACTCCAAGACC
>Ga0307929_1001225_pt1 | contig 20822 bp, 16 predicted proteins | sample AceLakmetage1330_FD_203160 | JGI IMG/M metagenome (GOLD analysis project Ga0307929, IMG submission 203160) | Saline water microbial communities from Ace Lake, Antarctica - #1330 | ecosystem: Environmental > Aquatic > Non-marine Saline and Alkaline > Saline | place: Antarctica: Ace Lake...
TTAGTTTTGTAAATGGGTATAACGATGGGCTGGCCCACCTCATTGAAGCAGGTTCTGATTTTTTCATGATGCCCTCTTTGTTTGAACCCTGTGGATTAAATCAACTCTATAGCCTGGCCTATGGCACCCTTCCCATTATACGTGAAACCGGGGGATTAAAAGATACGGTGGTGGGGGTGAACCTGGATCTTGACATCCCGTCCGAATCCTTGGAAACCAATTCCCATGCAGGTACCAAGAATCTTTTGAACAAAAATAAATACGCCACCGGCATTAGTTTTACCCATCCAGATCCCCAGAACTGTTATGGGGCATTGAAACAGGCAATGCGCCTTTACTTTGATCATCAGTCCTTATATCTGTCAATGCAGCAACAGGCCATGGGGCAATTGTTTACATGGGATGAAAGTGCCCGGGAGTATGCAACATTCTATGAAAAATTGAACTCATGATCCGGGTCAATATTCATACCAATTTGCGCTGCCACCGCAATCATTACAAAACCTCAATTTAAGGAAAATGCGTATGAATGAACAGATGCTTAATAAATTGGAATATATCATCTTTGTAGATGAAAATTTTAAGAAAGCAGTGATAGGTTCATCGGAAAATAAAGAGGAAATCATCCCTCAGCTTTTACAGGAAAGAGGCGTGGAATTAAATTATCCACAATTTCGAGCTGGAATAATAAAAATATTTAGACGATCTCAATCTAACAAAAACAATGTTTTAAGTGATGAGTTAAGCGATGATGAATTAGATATCGTTGTGGGGGGAGACAACAGTTCCTGTTATAATATGTGTGTTGATTTAATCTATGATCATCAACATTGTACTGCTATCTGTTGTTCATGATCAGAAAAACCACAATGCCGTTCCAGATTAAAGAAGAGGCAGGTTCCATAGTTCCGTCAAAGGTTGCAGATGCCCTTAGAGATTTGTTAGAATTGGCGAAGCTATGATAAATCTTCCAAATGGTAAATTTTATTAAAGGAATAAAAATGTTATGACGGGCATGAAAGGAGTCAACCATGAAAAGGTGACTAATGCATAAAGACCCTAATCGTTTAAATGTTATTTTAATATTTTTAGCAACTTTTATTACTTTTTGCATATTAAACACATTTTCCTGTAATAAACAGGCTCATGCCAATACTAAATCTAAGGGCCTTGGTATCATGGAAGCTCTGACCAGTGCATTGAAATATTCTCCTGATATTTTACTTAAAGATCAGGATATCCGTTTCAGCCAGGGCGCTTTGCAGCAATCCCAAGGAAGCTTTGATCCAACATTACAGATGGGCACCTCCTATACGGATCAGAACACTCCGATTACCAGTGATCTTGCTCAGGAGGTCAAGACCGCCTCTTATAATTTCCAAATCAACAAACAACTTCGCAATGGGGTTGCCCTTAATTCATCTGCGGATGTGTCCCAAGTAGAAACAGAGTACTCTTCCCAATATCCAACTGAATCCCCACAAAACAACGCCGGTGTTTATTTCACCCTTGCCATTCCTCTGCTCAAAGGACGTGGGGTTGAGGCTACTGCTGCTGGGGAACTGGCAGCTAAGGTCAATCTTGAAATTACGGAACTGCAATCCAGGGACACCATAAGCCAAACCGTTTTAAATACAGCTCTGGGCTACTGGGCATATCGTGCCGCTTTTGAACAATTGAAGCAGTATAAGCAGGCAGAAAAAAGAGCAGAGGAAAGTCTCCGCATCACCCAGGCCATGATCACTGCGGATCAGGCTCCCTCATCCCTTCTGGAAAATACCAAAGCTAAGCTCTCGTCCAAGAAATCTTCAAGAATTTTGGGCGGGCAGATACTTTATGAAGCACAACAAACTCTGGGTATTCTCATGGGGATTGATTTTCACAGTATCGAGACGTTACCATTCCCTTCCGATGCACTGCCCGGCGGAACCCATGAAAAAATAGAAAAATTATATCAGCAAAAACAGCGGTTAATAGCCTTGGCTCTGAACAGGCGATACGATTTTCAAGCTTTAAAAAAATATATTGATTACAACAATATCCTGCTCAAGCAAGCCCGTAACAATTTATTACCACAGTTTGATTTAAATCTAAATACAGGCTATTCAGGATGGGACAGCGGTTCCGGCGTTGGAAATACCTTCAGTTCTCTATTTAAAAATGTGCCGGGTGCAAGTGCTGGAATCAGTTTTGATCTCTTATTGCCTATTTCCAATAACACCGCCAAAGGGACGCTGTTGCAATACCGGGCAAATCTTCGAAAATATCAAATTCAAGTCAATCAAGCCGCCAGAACAATCAGCTCCAACGTAGCAACCCAGCTATTTGCTTTAAAACAGCGTCTAAGACAGCTAAGCGAGGCAGAGGATTCTGTTACTTATTATGCCAAGTCTGTCAAAAATGCACAAAAAAAGTTTCAACTGGGCATGGCGACATTATCGGATCTTCTGCTCATCAAGGATGATCTGGATCTGTCTATTTCTCGAAAAATTAACATACAGCAACAATATGCCAATGCCCTTGCCAACTTGCGTTATCATACTTCCACTCTAATCGATTTTATTGGAGAAGGGGGCCGAATAGGAGTTGAAGATTTGATTTCGGTTCCAGATATTTCAGAATAACGGATATCAACTTCACAAATTAGACTAAAGAAAACATTTTAAGGAATGAGCCCGAAATAACTTTTCCATTTTGGAAACGGGGACAGATTTAAAATTTTATCCCCTAAGCGCACAAATGGGCAACTTATTTAAAATTCATTCCTAAAGATCAATATTCAGTATCCAAATCAAAAGAGTGTACCCTTTTTCGGTTAAATTGGAACAAAGAGCCTGCTCAGCACCTCATTCCCAAGCCTTTTCTAATACTTGAGAGGGAGAGAATAATGCAAAAAGGGTACACTCAAATCAAAAAGTGCGTTTAAAACAAATCCATCATCAGGAAAAATCCTATGGCTAAACCGATATTTAGAAAAGTTTCCCTTGAACGTCTTTCATCCCCTGAACAGCTGGATCAGCTGATGACAGTGACCAGCCCCAAGGGATGGCTTGCCCTGATTGCCCTTGGAACCCTTGTCATTGTAGCTGTTCTCTGGGGAGTCTATGGCACTATTCCCACAAAAGTTCAAGGCAACGGCATCCTGCTCCGGAGTGGTGGTGTTTATGATATTGAATCGGAGACCACTGGTAAGGTGACGTCAATATATCAAAATCGGGGAGATGTTGTAAAAAAAGGTCAGATTACGGCAAGGGTGGCACAGCCAGACTTGATTGAGAGAATCAACAAATCTCGTGCGGAAATTAGCGATCTTTTGAAACAAAAAGAACGAATAAAATCGTTTGGAGCAACAGATATAGAGATGCAAAAGAAATCCATTGCCCAGAAAAAAAAGTTGCACCGCCAGGCCATTGAAAATACCAAAAAGCAGACCCGCATTCTTAAGGAACATTTGGAGAATCAGAAAGATCTTTTTAAAGAGGGACTCATCACCAAAAAAAGTTATCTGCAGACCCAGCAAGAGATTGACAGGAACAATCAAACCCTCAATGAGTACCGGAACCAGCTACAGTTGTTGGAGATTAAGAATCTCCAGCTCCAGGAAGATAAAGAACAGAAACAGATCGCCATTACCTTGCAGATCGAGCAGGGTAAACGCAATTTGAACATCCTTGAACGAAATCTAGAAAAGAGCTCCAAAGTGATCAGCCCATACAGCGGAACAGTGCTTGAGGTGGTGGTTCAGGAAGGGGCGCATATCCTCAAGGGGCAGCCCATACTCCGGTTGGAGCGTATGGGTAACACAGTTAAGGGGCTGGAAGCTGTTGTCTACATGCGCCCGGATAAAGGGAAGCAGGTTAAACCGGGTTTTGAGATCCAGATCTCCCCCAGTACAGTAAGAAGAGAAGAGCATGGCTTCATGCTGGGGTTGGTCACTGATGTGGCCCAGTATCCTGCCACCAAGGAACGTATGATGAACATGCTTCAGAATAATACACTTGTCCAGACGCTTTCCCAGGGGAGTGCCCCCATAGAGATACATGCTGATATGATTCCCTCTTCAAGGACATACAGCGGCTATAAATGGTCTTCGCCTAAAGGACCGCCCATAAAAATAAATACGGGTACCATCTGTTTTGCCTCGGTAACGGTCAAGAAAAAAGCACCCATAGAAATGGTAATCCCCATGTTTAAAAAATATATTATGGGAATCGGAGAATAGGATCAGAATGGTAACAATGTCTGGAAAACGGCCGTTATGGCGTAACAAAAGAGTTAAAACACCCACAATACTCCAGATGGAAGCCGTGGAATGTGGTGCGGCTGCCCTTGCAATGATTCTGGCTCACTGGGGCCGCTGGGTTCCCCTGGAGAAGTTACGTATTGAGTGCGGCGTCTCCAGGGATGGAAGCAAGGCCGGCAATATGCTTAAAGCTGCCCGCAGATACGGACTGGAGGCCCGAGGTTTTAGAAAAGAGCCTGCAAGCCTGCGTGATCTTGCTCTCCCCATGATTCTGTTCTGGAATTTTAACCATTTTGTGGTTCTGGAAGGGATCAAACGGGGTAAGGTTTTTCTCAATGATCCGGGTGATGGACTTAAAATCATCAGTGAAGAGGAGTTCGATCAATCCTTTACAGGAGTAGTATTAACATTCAAGCCTGAAGCTGATTTTAAAAAAGGGGGCCGAAAACCGAGTATTCTCCGCTCCCTTGCAAGCCGATTCACCGGATCCATTCCTGCTCTCTGTTATGCCATTCTGGCAGGCCTTTTCCTGATTATTCCGGGGATTGTGGTTCCTGTTTTTTCCAAGATTTTTGTGGATAATATCCTGGTAGCTCAGATGGAGGGCTGGATCAAGCCTCTGTTTGTGGCCATGGGACTCACCCTTTTGATACGGAGTGGACTGACATGGCTACAGGAGTACTATCTTTTACGCCAGGAGACCCGAATGTCCCTTGTCTCCTCAGCCCAATTTTTCAAACACGTTTTTCAGCTGCCGATACAGTTTTTTTCCCAACGCTTTCCAGGAGAAATAGGAAGAAGGGTCCAGACCAATAATGCCGTTGCACAGATCCTTTCAAGGGACTTGACCTCCGGCGTTATCAATCTGATCAGTATTGTTTTTTTTGCAGCGATCATGTTTTTTTATGATGCGGTACTCACCAGCATCGGAATTGGAATTGCCGGTTTGAACCTGATTGTTTTGCGTTATGTTCAGAACAAACAGAAGATCTTAAGTCAGAACCAGCTACAGGAGCAGGGCAAACTGATCAGCACCACCATGTCAGGCCTGCAGATGATAGAGACATTGAAGGCCACTGGAGGAGAATCGGATTTTTTTTCTTTGTGGTCAGGGCATTATGCCAAAAGCCTGAATGCCCAGCAGCAGCTTGGATCAAGCACTCTGTTTCTTACCGCAGTTCCCCCTTTTCTCTCCGGAATCACTAATTTATCCATTCTGGTGATGGGTGGGTTCAGGGTGATGGACGGCCATCTCACCATGGGTGAACTGGTGGCTTTTCAAAGTATCATGGCCAGTTTTTTAAACCCTGTTGACATGTTTGTGCAGTTGGGAAACAAACTGCAACAGGCACATGGAGACCTTAATCGTCTTGATGATGTACTCAACTATCCAGTGGATGAAAGATTCAAAAAACCTGATCCTGACGATAAAACAAGTATTAATATTATTAATGGTGGTGGTGGTGGTGGTGGTGGTGATGATGATGATGATGATTATCGTAACCGGAACAAGAATGATAATAAGCAAGAATCTGAGTATGAGAAAAAGAAAAATAATAATGAGACGACGAATTTTGACAATGAAACCGGTCAAGAAAATTTTAAAAAAACCAAACTCTTTGGGGATATTGAAATTCGTAATCTCTCTTTCGGGTATAATCTGCTTGAACCCCCTTTATTCGAAAAGGTCAATATTCACATCAAACCGGGAATGAGGGTTGCTGTGGTGGGAAGATCCGGTTCCGGAAAATCGACCATTGCAAGGGTTGTGGCGGCTTTGTATGAACCTTGGGAAGGAGAAATCCTTTTTGACGGATTACCGGCTACCAAAATACCCAGGGCGCTTTTGAACAACTCCCTCTCCATGGTGGATCAGGAGATATTCCTGTTTGAAGGAACCGTAAAAGAAAACATCTCCATGTGGGACACCACCATTCCCAATTCCCAAATTGTGCAGGCAGCCAGGGATGCTTCCATCCACGATGAGATATCTGCAAAACCAGGAGGATATGACGGAATAGTTGCGGAGAGTGGATGGAATTTCAGCGGCGGCCAATGTCAACGTCTGGAGATCGCCAGAGCACTTGTGGGCGATCCTACCATACTGATCATGGATGAAGCAACCAGCGCACTCGATGCCAACACTGAAAAGGCTGTGGCAGACAGTATCCGAAGAAGAGGCTGCACATGTATTATTGTTGCCCATCGTTTGAGTACCATTCGGGACTGTGACCATATTATTGTCATGGATCAGGGTAAAATCGTTCAACAGGGGACCCACGAAGACTTGATTCATGAAAAAGGCGTTTATGCAGGCCTGATCGCCATGGAATAAGGAGCTGAGCAATGCAGGAGATTTTTCTCCAAAAAGGTGTGTTACATAAAATTGGAGGGAGTCAACCGATTCTTCTCCAGAACCGAAACAAGGTCTGGATGGTTCAGACCGGAAGTGCGGATATTTTTGCAGTTCTCCTGAACAATGGAAATCCAGTGGGACTTCGTTCCCATCTTTTCCGGGTAGAGCAAGGCGATTATTTGTTTGCCTGCGGACATCCCCAATACCCTGACGAAACGATTCTGGTCTCCGGTCTGACTGGAACCGAATTGATTGAACTTGACACCTCTACGTTTACAACGGCACTTAAGTACTATGAAGAGTTCCAGAATCCGCATCATGATCCGTTACGTGATCAGTATCATGATCGTGGTACCCAATTTTATCAATGTGTTCATAACTGGATAAACGGTCTCTACCGGGGCGTTCGCATCCATTCATCCATGCCCCCTAAAACCAATGTTCACATGGAACCGGGGCACTCAATTCAATTGAAAAAAGAGGAGAGCATCCATCCCACTCATCATATGATCTGGGTTCGTGTTGAGCAGGGAAGCCTGAAAGTTTTGGGAAGAGAGGATTGCTCCTTGATTGTAAAGGGGAATATTTTCCCCTTATCCAGGGGGAGCTGGCTTACCGCCCATGAAGATACATGCATCATACCCATTGAAACAGAAAATTATCTTAAAGAGGATCCTGATCTCAATGGATTTTATCGTTTTCTTGAAATTATTCTGGAAATGCTACGCTTAAATCGGCTAAAGCGAGATATAGTTGATGCGGATCGTCTGGAACAGAAACTGGACAATGAAGCCTCGGCATATGACCAGGGATTAAAGAGCTTGGCCTCTGTAATGGATGCGTCAAAAAATTTAAGTACGGTTACGACTGAAGATGATTCATTATTTCGAGCTTGTGTGTTGGTCGGTCAAGGGATGGGCATCGAGTTCAAACCCATTCCCCGGGAAATTTTGGGTAAAAAGGACAAACTTGATACGATCATAAGATTTTCCAGTATCAGAAAACGAGAAGTGGTGCTCAAAGGAGAGTGGTGGAAGAAAGATAACGGCCCAATGCTTGCATTTACGGAAGAGGATCAAACCCCCCTGGCGCTTATTCCAGACTCTGCAAGCAGTTACCATTGCATTGATCCTGATACCGGCAGGTCTTTCAGGGTCAACCGTGCCGTGGCAGAAGAGCTAAAACCCTTTGCCACTATATTTTATAGATCCTTTCCCCCAAAAGCCCTTAAAGGGATAGATCTTTTTCGATTTTCTATTTTTAAAGGATATAAGGATCTGTTTGTCCTGCTGATAATGGGATTGCTGGGAGCACTTTTAGGACTTGTCACCCCCATGGCCATGGGAATGATTTTTGACACGATTATTCCTGAAGCATCAAGATCCCAAATGTTTCAGATCGGCTACATCCTCTTCACCTGTGCCATGGCAACCAGCATATTTGAAATTACCAGGGGGTTTGCTGCTTTACGTCTGGAAGGAAAAATTGATGCGGCTTTACAATGTGCCGTAATGGACCGATTACTTCTCCTCTCCCCGACTTTTTTCAGAAAATTTACGGCAGGAGACCTTGCCGAAAGAACGCTGGGGATCAACGCCATCCGCCAGGTCCTCTCTTCCGTGGTCATCACCACTGCTCTCTCTTCAATTTTTTCCTTATTTTATTTTGTGCTTCTATTCTGGTACTCATGGAAGCTTGCTTTAGTTGCCCTGGGACTGACTTTTTTAAGCGTTTCTACTACCGGTGCCATTGCCTATATGCAAGTTAGAAATCAACGATATCTGGCAACAATTCAAGGTAAAATTTCAGGTATGGTTTTGCAATTTATAACCGGTATCTCAAAATTGCGGATTACAGGGACTGAAAATCGTGCCTTTATCAAATGGGCGGAACAGTTCGGCAATCAGGAGCGAATCAGTTATAAATCAGGAATACTTACAAATTTCATGTCCACCTTTAATGTCAGTTTTCCTATTCTGGCCACCATGGCAATCTTTTTTTCCGTGGTTTTCATGACTACGGGAGATTTTTCCACAGGTAAGTTTCTGGCCTTTAATTCAGCCTATGGCAATTTCCAGAATGCCCTGCTTCAGATGAGCACAACCGCCATTGCAGTGATGAGCATTGTGCCGTTGTATGAGAGGGCAAAACCAATACTTGAAACCATCCCTGAAGTGGATAGCGACAAACTGCATCCTGGAGAATTAAGTGGAGACATTGAGATCAGCCATATCAATTTTCGATATGGCAACGATGGACCTCTTATTCTGGATGATGTCGTAATGCAGATCAAGGCAGGAGAATTTGTGGCCATTGTCGGGAGTTCCGGTTCCGGCAAATCAACTTTATTCCGGCTGCTGGTCGGTTTTGAAACACAGGAAACAGGCTCTATATATTACGATGGTCAGGATATCAATACCCTCGATATAAGAGAGGTAAGACGTCAGATCGGGGTTGTACTGCAAAATAGCCAAATCATGCCCGGGGATGTATTTAAAAACATCGTCGGTTCGTCCGCCTATCTTACCGTTGAGGATGCATGGGAGGCAGCCCGGATGGCTGGCCTTGCAGAGGATATCAAAGAGATGCCCATGGGAATGCACACCCTGCTCCAGGCAGGCAGCGGAACACTTTCCGGAGGGCAAAAGCAGCGTCTGATGATCGCAAGGGCGATTGTGCATAAACCCAGAATCATCTATTTTGACGAAGCCACAAGCGCTTTGGACAACCATACCCAGACCATTGTCATCAAGAGCCTGGAAGATCTTCAGGCCACAAGGGTGATGATTGCCCATCGGTTGAGCACCATCGTCAATGCAGACAGAATTTTTGTTCTTGAAAAGGGAGGCATCGTTCAGAGTGGGAGTTATAAAGAGCTTATTCAACAACCGGGAATTTTTGCAGACCTGGCAAAAAGGCAAATTGCATAATATGTTAAAAAATAATCGCTTAATGAACTGTTGTGTGAGTATTTCATGCTGTTTGTGTTTATTTCTATTCGTAACATCCTGCCATGAGATGGGGGATATGAAACAGGAACGCTGGAAACGAGCAGAAAAATCCAACGGAAAAATTGTAATTGGAGTTGCCGCTCCCTGGGAATGGCTTGCAGACAAGGCGCTTTACAGACAAGGTATTGACATGGCTGTTGAGGAGATCAATTCAAAGGGTGGGGTGTTTAAAAGAGAGTTCTGTCTTGTGTACAGGGATGACGGCGCATCCGTGGATCAGGGCAGAATGATTGCCCAGGATTTTGCAGAGAACCTTGATATGGTGGCTGTCATCGGGCATTTCAATTCCCATGTCTCCATTCCAGTCTCCATCATGTATCAATACTATGGGCTCCTGATGCTCTCCCCTGCTTCAACAGCACCTGAACTTACTGCCAGCAAAGGATATAATCTTATTTTTCGTAATATCCCTACGGACAAGGACATGGCTGCAGGCCTTGCGGAATTCTGTGAAAGAAAAGAGTTTAAAAGGATCATGATCTACGGGGTTAACAACAAATGGGGAATCAGTCTGGCCAAGGCCTTTGAATACAGGGCTACAGAATTGGGAATCAATATTGTGGATTATCGTACCTTTGATTTTACAAGTGATACCTATTACTTTGATAATGATATTGCTCAATGGCGTGACTTTTTTCAGTTTGATGCCATCTTCCTTGCCTGTTCCATTAATAAGGCTACGGAATTTATCACGGAAACCAAAAAATCTGGCCTTGATCAGCCCATCATCGGTGGAGATGGCCTTGATTCTCCCATGCTCTGGGAAAGGGCCGGTAAATATGCAGAGGGAACCATCGTGGGTACCTATTTCCATCCAGATATACCCAACAAAACTACCAGAGACTTTGTACAGCGATTTCATAAAAAATATGGCACCCTGCCCGACACATGGGCAGCCCAGGGCTATGATGCCGTCAAACTCATTGCCGCTGCCATGGAAAAGGCAGGTTCCACAGTTCCGCCAAAGGTTGCAGATGCCCTGCGGGCCTTAAAGGATTGGAAAGGAGTGACAGGGATTCATAATTTCAATCAATATGGCGATGTCATCAATAAGTCCATCGTCATTAAAAAAGTGGAGGACAACCAATTCGTTTATGCTGAAAGTGAATAGTCATAAATATAACGGCATCAACCCTGTGCAAGTAATTTTTATTGTATTTTTAATAATTTTCACACCATTTTTTCAGAGATATCTCGCTGCTCAAACAGCCCCCTTTCCTCCGGACATCCAGAAAATAATGGATCGGGGTAAACTCGTTGTGGCCATGTACTATAAAGATATTCCGCCATTTTTCATGCACACTGCCGATAAAAATGTGCGATCCCGACACACGGGAATAGAATCTCCTTTTATTAAGGGTGAGTATTTTTACGGCATAGATGTCAAAATTGCTCTGGATATGGCACAAGGGCTTGGGGTCAGCTGTGAGTTCCATCGCACATCAAAAAATTTTGACGAAATTATTGACACCGTGGCAGACCATAAGGCGGATGTGGCCATCACGCTTTTAAGCAGAACCCTGGAGCGTTCAAAAAGGGTACTATTTTCCCAACCCTATATTATTCTCCACCATGGTCTGCTGCTGAACCGCCTTGCCCTTACAAAATATAAAAAAGGAACCAGCCTTAAAAATTTTATCAACACCTCCGATATGAAAATCGGTGTTAAGGGCGGTATAGCGTGGCCCCAATTTTTAAAGCATTACTTTCCCAAGGCAAAGATTTTTGAATATCCCATATGGGAAGATGTGATCACCTCCGTGAGAAAAGGCATCGTCATGGCTGCATACGCAGATGAACTGGAAATCAAGAAGCTGATTATCTCAAAACCCGAGGTGGCCATTGAGCTGCAGAGTGTCATCATCGAAGATATTCAAGACTCCATTGCCATGGCCGTATCATGGGACAATCCGCATCTTCTGCAATGGATCAATACATACCTGGACCAGGAAAACCTTATCATGACTGTGGACGATATCCTTGAAAAAAATTTTGAAAGCGTCAAGGGGGAAGCATCACGAGAATTGACAGGGCAAGAGGAGCAAAATGAATAATTCATCGGGCAAAATTACCGGCAACAGCTCCAGGAATATCGATAAAACTGATGAGCCATCCAGCGATATTTCCACCACCATCGTTCAAACAAATAATTCCGCCACCGGCATTGCCAGATATGCTGCCTCCCTCCAAACACCATGGGCGATTTTCATGGGGATCGCCGCCGGTGTTATCATAGGCATTTTCTATAAACCCCTTGCTGCTGCCATTGCTCCTGGAGGGACTATTTTCCTGTCCATGCTTCAGATGTGTGTATTGCCGATTATGTTTGCAGCCGTGGCATCCAGTTTAGCCAACCTGCTCATGTCAAAAGGGGCCGGTCGCAACCTGGGCCGTATCCTGGTGGTCTTTTTTTTGGGTCTGTTCCTCTGTTCAGCTCTTGGAACCTTCCTTGGGGTGGCAGGATCTCCCGGCAGCAGAATTGATCAAAAATCTCGAAGTATCCTGGGGAAAATGCTGGCCGATGCAAACTCTGAAAATGGCGGCAAGGCCAATTCCAGGTTTGCCCCGGATGTATTGGTTAAACTGTCCGATCCCCTCATAAAAAAGCCTGCTTCAAAACCCGGTATTCTCAAATTTATCTCATTTCTCATACCCACCAATATTTTTTCATCATTAAGCAAGGGAGAGAACATGCAGATCCTGATTTTTGCCATTATATTTGGAATCGCTCTCTCCTCCATCCCTTCGGAAAAATCTGAAAATATTATCCAAGGGATGTCAGCCATATTCAAGGCCTTTGAGAATGTTATTTCATGGATCATGTATCTATTGCCCTTTGGCCTCTGTTGTCTTCTGGCAGGGCAAATTGCAAAGACAGGTTTTGAAATTGTATTCTCCATGGCCTATTTTGTTATCATTATTTATATTGGTGGATTGTTATTGATGATCGTTAATACCCTGGTGATTCAAAGAATGACCAGAGTTTCAGTTGTCACCGTTCTGATGGCCTTACGAAAAACTATAATTATATCTTTTGGAACTCGAAATGGTTTTGCTGCCATGCCTGCGGCCCTTGATGCCATGTCCAGGGAGCTTTCAATGGATGAAGAGACTTGCAAGCTGGTTATTCCCTTGGGGATTACCCTGTGTCGATTTGGTACGGTCATGGCCTTTGCTTTAATCTCCATGTTTTTTGCCCAGCTCTACGGTATCACATTGGCTCCTTTTGACTATATTTTTATTATTGCCGGCTCGGTGCTGGCTGCCATTGCTTCGGCAGGCACTCCCGGGATTGTGGCACTGACAATGCTTTCGTTGATATTTACACCTTTGGGCTTGCCTCTGGAAGCGGCCATCACCCTGATGCTTGCCATTGATCCCATCATTGATCCCATCATGACCCTGGTCAATGTCCATACCAACTGCGCTGCCACCGCAGTCATTGCAAAGCCGTCAGTTCGAGTGGAAAAAATATGAAAAAAACTTAAAATTTAAGGAAAGCACTAATGATCAAACCCAAGTTTAAGCCGCATTTTCATGTTGAACCCATTATTACCAGAGCACCACCCGGCCTTCCCCCGGGGGCGGTGCCATGCACCCGATTGAGATTTATCCGCTCATCAATGAATGTGACGGCATTGCGCCGGGCCTATACCATTATGATCCCCTGGACCATGGGCTTTGCCTTATTTCCGGTCCGACCCGCCACACAGAAAGTCTTCTTGACCAGGCCTGTATGGCTTCAAACCTCCAGCATGAACCCGGAATCCTATTTGTGATGACTGCCAGGTTCCAGAGAACCGCCTGGAAATATGAATCCATGGCCTATTCCCTGATATTAAAAGATCTGGGCGCCTTATACCAGACCCTGTATCTGGTGGCCACGGCCATGGGGCTTGCTCCCTGTGCCCTGGGTGCCGGGGATTCGGATCTGTTTTCCAGGGCATCGGGAATCAATTATTATACGGAAGCATCAATTGGAGAGTTTTTGCTTGGAAGAGTGACAATTTAGTTGATTTATTTTTTTATTAGTGTGTATTAATATAAACTATTATCGTGACGTCTTGAATTAAAATCATAAACAGGAGAAAAATCATGGATCAGGAACAATTTCAAAAAGCATATGGTAAATTGATAGCTAAAGCATGGTCGGATGATGATTTCAAGGCAAAATTATTGGCAAATCCCATGGCCGTTTTTAAAGAAAACGAAGTAAAAGTCCCAGAAGGAATTGAGGTTCGTATGGTGGAAAATACCAAGGAGACAATACACTTTATTTTTCCGCCGGAACCGTCAGACGAGTTGTTGGATGGAGAGTTAAATGCGGTGGCGGGCGGGCTTTGTGGTTTGGATTACGTGTTGCAGCTGGGATTAGAGATTGGTGATGCGTTGATAGGAGCGAGATAAGTAGCATAATAGCGTTGATTGGGAAAAACGGTGATAACTCACAAGAGTAAGATAACAAATTGAGACCTGGATGTAATTGTCGACAAAGGTGGTCATAAACGGCCTTTGTTCATACATTTACGGGAATGTATACCCGCTGATCTTCAATTGTTTTAAGACAAAAACAAAATAGCGTTTAACGCCTCCTTTAACAGAAATAAGGTTATACAGACCGCCCCAAAGCCATATAGTCCATCGTGTCACGTACTGCCGGAAAGTTTGTTCTTTCCCGTTTTGCCTATTGCCGCAACCATGACAGCAAGATGGTCCTTGAGTCTCCCCTGGGGCTTGCAATACTTGAATTGGGCAGTAAGGCAGCAGCCCTTTTAACCGAGCTTTCAAAACCCGTTTCCATATCCGGAATACATAAAAAATCAGGCATTGAGGAGGTTGGGGAGATCCATGCTTTTTTAACCCTTTTAATGAATATACACGCATTGGATGGTGCAAGCCCTGTGGGACCCATTGGGGAGGAAAATTAACTTTTAATGGAGACTATTAACTATTATGTCAAAAGAAGCAGTAAACGAAGTGATTGAAAAGCTAAAATCTGATAAAGAATTTTTCAAAAAGGCTGAGGCCGCCGGTTCAATTGAAGATCGGATCAAATTATTTAAAGCAGAAGGCTTTGATTGCGAAAGGGATGATTTCCTGGCGTTCCAAGACGAATTAAGTGATGAAGCTTTGGATAATGTATCTGGAGGTGGCTCATGGGGTAAATTTTGCTGGGTAAACCTTTTCGGTGATAAAGTCGGTTGTAGCAGCGGTTGCTGATAAACCATACTTCACAGAAACAAACTCATGTCTTGAATTTAGAAAAAAACAAGGTGTTTAACTCGATGTTCAAGTTTTTGTGCAACCATTGCAAACACTATGGTTGTGGGTAATGTTTTTTTGTGACTTAAACTTATCAATAAAACATAAAGTACTTATATTATTATCAATTAAAAACCATGCCAATATAATATCTATTTAAGAGTTTAAGTAATATTATGTTGTTATATTAAATGTTTAAAAAAATTTAAACATCGAGTTTAAGCAAAAAAAGTAAGAATACAAATTCGTGCCGATTCATCCCCAACCAATTTAAAGATCTGGAATGGGATGTCTCGCTAAAAAGTTAAGTTAAGGAACGTAATGTTTATATCTCGATTCTGCCATTTTTTTGCAGATAATTCTTTGGGCAATTTTATATACAATTGTATGACCGACACACTGCTTGAATTGGATAATAATTATTATGAGAAGCTTCTACAAATTCAAGGAGGGAAGGCTGATCCTAACGAATGTACAGCTCCTTTTCTGAATCTTTTGCGAGACAGGAAAATTTTTGTTGAGGAAGGTGATGAAAAACAGCTTCTCATTTCCCGGCAACATAAACGGCACCAAGAAGTATTTACCGGTTCAACACTATATTTGACTATATGTCCCACTTTGAGTTGCAATTTTCGGTGTTCCTATTGTTTTGAGGTGAGCCAGGAAAGTAAATTTTTTATGACAGAGGAAGTTTCGGAACGCCTAATTACCTGGATTAAAAGCATTGAAGGCGTAAACTCTTTAGGTATTTTCTGGTATGGGGGCGAACCTTTACTGGCTTTTGACCAAATTTGTTCACTTACAGATCAATTCCAATCACTTGATTTAGATTTCAAACAAGCCGGTCTTGTAACCAACGGCTACCTGTTGACCAAAGAAAAAATAAAACGCCTGAATGACTTAAATATTTCTACCGTGCAAATAACGGTGGATGGTCCGCCTGAAATACATAATGCAAGAAGAAAAACCGCTGGAGGGAAAGCAACCTACCATCGCATTATGGAAAATGTGACAACACTTATGGAGAGTGACTATAAGGGCGATTGTCAGATCCGAGTGAATTTAGATAGAACTACTTTTGGTTTGTTCAAAGACTTTCAACAATTCTTAAGGGAGAAATTCAAAGGAAAAAAAGTGATTGTCCAGGCAGGGCGTGTGAGTACCGGCACAATAAAAACATGCGACACAGAATGTTTTATGACCAATAACGAATGGGCCGACTTTTCCATTGATCTTTGTTTGAAAAGCAATCTCAGACCCCGTTCTACAATCAAACCTGGAAGTAATCAGGGTAGTTTGTGTACTGCAAACGGTCATTATTCTTATGTCGTCGGCCCTGAGGGTGATCTTTATAAATGTTGGAATGATGTCGGCATTCCGAAAATGAAGATTGGCAACATCGGAGATGACGACTTTATCTCCAATCCTATATTGCAGGCAGAATACTATACTGGTATTGATCCTTATAATGATGCGGAATGTCTTAAATGCAGCATATTACCGATTTGCGGAGGAGGATGCGCCAACCAAAGATTGCGTGCGAAACGATTCCATGAAGGTGGTGTTGAATTTTGCACTGTAATGAAGACACATTTGCATCAGTATCTGCGAATGCATATCCATCATATCCGCACAAAGGAACTTTGTAATGCGATTCTTAGTCCAGGGAAATTTTCTAAACCTATTGATGGCTATCGGGTTATTCCTCTTTAGCTTTCAATATTAGTCCTCATGGATAGGGCCAGCAGGTTCATTTGGGAACTCAGTTGTGGTAAAAAGGACAATGCCCTTTTCAAAAGTGCGATTAAGAGGTTGGCTGAACTTATTGAGCAAACGGAGGATCTCACCCTGGTAACCGGTGGGGAACGGCGATATAGTATAATTCTCTTTGAAATATGTCATGAGCTTTTAAGAACCGGTAAAGTTGGACGACCCCAAAAAATCTTGAAAGAAGGAGTCACTGTGAGGGTTAAAAATAAAGGATCTCAGGTACATAAAAAAGAACGCAAAAAACCAAAATACCAGACAACGTGCCCACAATATCGGAGAATGTCCCGATTGGCCTTTGCTATCTAAAGGGCATCCGTACCTTTTCCCAGATGATCAATCAGGGGGTTATCGTACACATCGATGAGAATCACTACGGGCGTATTCCCATTTTCCCGGTTGGAGAGTCAACCCTTTGATTTATCGAGATAGTTCATTTTGCATCAATGGATGGTGGCTTATTAAAATCAATGGGTTATATGATGGACCGGGAAAATGGGAATGCACCCATCACTACCGGCATACCGGTTTTCTCATACAATGATAGAATCATGTTTGGGCCAGACTTTTCCCAAACAATTTGAAAAGATACCAATATGATAATTTTTAACCAAACACAGTATGTGGAAAAACTGTCGGCATTAGCAGGACTGGAGTCTCAAAACAAAATCCACACTCATAATCTGTTTTTAATTCAAGGCACAGCAGGGTCCGGCAAATCCACTCTGCTTAAACAATTTTTAGCGCTTAATTGTAATCACTGCGATTCACAAGAATATACACCCGTACCCATCCTTTTATCAGCCATTGATTTTTTTGAAAAATATCATTGTAATACCCAGAGCATCTGTCAGGGCCAAAGTTCGAAAAAATCCTTTAATCAAAAAAAATTTAATAGTGTACGATATGATTTCTATATTGATGGACTTGATGAACTTATGGATGACAGCCACCGAAAATTATTGCTGCAATCCATTCAAAAATATCATGGTTCTAAAAAAATACGGGTTTTCATCACAAGTAGGATCATTGAAAAACTCGATCCATTTTCCTTTAATATCAGTCTCTATTTTAAAATAATTGATATTGCCAACCTGACACCTAAAAACAGGAGGGAGATTACCACTAACTATCTCAAGGGGCAAATTTCCAATGTCCATCTACAATGCCTAATTGAACAGATCACCAATAATCCCATGTTTGACAGTATCACTGGAACGCCGGGATTCCTTTCAAATCTGTGCGTGGAATATAAAGGAATTGTTAAACTGAGAGAAAACAAAACTACATTGAGCCCCCATGAGTTGGAAGATCTTGCCATCGGGAACCTTTACAAACAGGCAATTAAATATATTCTTGAAGAAAAAGAAATTATCCGGGGGAATAAAAATCGATTTAATATCTTAATAAAACATATAGGTGTGTTGTATGACATGGCAGCAGCCATGTTTTTGTCCAGTGAAGGGGATGAAACAAGTATATCCGGAACGGAGTTTGATAGAGTAGTAGAACAATATTGTAAAAAGCATGACCTCAATGAGCATTATATGAAAAGGCAGATTAAGTATTCAAATTTGCTCTATCCAGCTACAGCTAATAGTCCTAAAGATATTAGCAGTAAGCGTGGTAGAAGATATAATTTTATACAACCCTCTTTTGAAGGCTATTTTCTGGCGGAATACCTGCATACCGGGCATAACATAAGAAAATTTTATGAGGGCTTTGAAAAATATTTTGAACCCTCTGTTTTCACTGAAGGTGATTTTTTCATTTTCCGTTTACGGGAGTGTGATCCGGATAAATTTTATGGCAGGCGTTGTCATGAGATGTTGAGATTTTATGTCAACAGGCTTGATGTAGGTGATGCAGAGACCTTTCTGCAAAGAATAGCCCATATTATTCCTGTCAATATTGAGATGGATTACCAACCGGATGATAGAATTTGTGGTAATTTGTTTGATACCTTTGATTTCAGAAATTTTTTATTGTCATTGGATTTAATGAAATATGTAAAACAAAAAATTGATGACGAGCCTTTTATTCTATTGATGGAAAAATATTTTCAAAAAACAAGTTCTCCTGAATCATTTAAAAAATCGTTGTTAATTAAAATTCGTCAACAAAATCCTTCCATATTTTCAAAATTAGTTGCCCGTCATTTTGTCAGTGCTGAACCTTTAATCCGTATCAACAGCTCTGATGCCGTGAAAAAAGAAGACCGTGTGCACCTGGCATTGTACAGTAAAAACTGGCCCTCTGATTTGTTCTATTTTTTTAATCCACAACTTCAGGCATGGCTGATACGGAATCATTTTAACCTGACCCCTCAAAGCTTTTTGGCTCGATGGAAGCAAATAGAAACTCAGCATAAAAGTCTAATAAATTCTGGCATTGAAAACCTTATTGAGTCTGTCATTGATCGTAAAAAAAAGAGGCAGGAAATATGGGGTGAGATTGCAAAAGAGCGGTATCAATTTTACAAAACAACCAAAAATACAATCATGGAAATAATTGGCAAAAATGGAGATGCCGGAAAACTAAAACTTCTGGAGAATTCAGGATTACCCTGTGAACCGATAAAAAAGAAGCTCCATGCGTTAAGCACTTTTTTAACGGATGAATTTGAGAATAGCGTTGGCTTTTGGTACGTGGAACATTACAGGCACATTAAAAATTTCAAAAAAGCCATGGAAAAGGAAACAGATTATCTGAAAAAAAAATTAATACGTGATATTTTTTTTGATGAGTATTTTGAACTGAAACGATGTCAATTATCCATTGCCAACCAAGCCCGAAATTTTCATCAGGGAAAAAAGGATCTACAGCTACAAATTGATGAATTTATCAGCAGAGAAATCGGATTGCCTCAGGGTGACTTATCACTTGAAATCGTTGAAGCAGGACATATGGAAACGTATTATATTTGCCTGCGAAAGAGCGGTAAAATCACAGCTGTTTTTACCGGTTGGCCCCAGGAAGAGAAGGGAACCGAAGAGAGGATTTTTTACGCTTATCTTTGCGCCAGCCACCCTGAACTGCCAGGCTTACGTCTGGGTACCCGGCTGCATGAACATTTTTTTAATGACAATGAGATGAGACAAGCAGAAGGAAAATCTTTTTATAACAAGTTTATTGGTTCTGTAAATCCCTTTGGGCGGGAAGCATATTTCCATATTCATAAGCTGGGAGCTACCTGTAAAGTAATGATTGAACGGAATAAACACATTGCTGAAAAGTTTCCATATTATGGAGGAATTATCCCCCATCGTTTCAGAGCAGAGTTTAGCAGGGAGAATCATAAGTTAGCAATTGAGCGATTGAGTCAGGTCAGTTCACTTAATACATATACTCCTAAAGCATATCACCCACCCACTGAAGAGAACATTCTCTACCCTGACGAAGACTTGTCTCGTATCTATAATACCTTAAAAATATTGGGAGATAATGAGACAATCTTGTTAAATATTTCTATGTTTGAAGTCAAATTTGATCATCTGAGTTTGGATGATTATGGGAAACAGGAGATAGAAAATGAATCCAGTCTTTTTTATGACCATTGCGTGATTTTATTTAAAAATGGGTATCAAATAATTGATTGCTATTTTGAAGAGAGGGATAAAACAAATTATTTAGGTTATGTTTTTGCCAAGTATAAGATTTGACATGAAGGCTACTTTGATAGAGCCCTGATGTTATCATATTTGGGGTTGATCACAACGTCGGCCACCTTGTCGTGTGAATTTTAAAGTCGGAAAATAAAAACTATCATTTCAGCTGTTTATAATAGATAAAAATATATTTTTCTATAGTGGCCCATCTTATGATCACCCCCAATGTTCTATGAAAAACTGAAAGTGAAGTCATGAAATTGTTTTTACCAAAAAAATCAATCCTGGTAACTGCTTAAAAATTGGTATAAAGACAATTAATATTTATTAATTCTAAGAGCTATAAAATTTAGATAACCTATCAAATTAAGGGGCAAGAGCCTATGACAAATCCGCGGCATTATCTTTTCCTGACATTTTTTTATCTTTTGATAGTGATGGGTATTTGTCTTCTCCTATCCGCATCACTTAAAACAGCCTTCATGGCAAACTGGGGGTTTAACCTTATTATACTTGCAGCGCTTTGTGTGGGTATTGGAATTAATATTTTCCAGATTCAAAGGTTGGAACCCGAA
>Ga0307929_1001226_pt1 | contig 20810 bp, 15 predicted proteins | sample AceLakmetage1330_FD_203160 | JGI IMG/M metagenome (GOLD analysis project Ga0307929, IMG submission 203160) | Saline water microbial communities from Ace Lake, Antarctica - #1330 | ecosystem: Environmental > Aquatic > Non-marine Saline and Alkaline > Saline | place: Antarctica: Ace Lake...
CATCCAACTCTTCCATAGCTTTTTGAGCCAGGATCTTTGGATCGGTGCTTTCACTCAACGTCGTCACAGGCAACCCCTACGAAATTCTAGAGAGGGGGCCGGTATGCCGCCGACCTTCGGGTGTTGAAAGTCAAATGACGTCGGGGCCTTGCCGTTCTCGGTAAAGCCCCAGCGCCGTATCCGGCCAATTCCCGGTGTGAATCGGTTATAGGCCGCTGGACTTAAGGCAGCGTTAAATCGACTAATCAGTTCTCACTGTTTTCTGGCTGAAATAGGCAGCTTTTTTGATCATCGGCCGCCAACTTCAGCACCCGATCCGGCATTTGCCTTGAGTATCGCGCGGCACTGCTAAGGGATGTATAGTCGCACCAATATTCCCGGCTCGCAGCGGGTTGGTATCGGCAGATTGTAACAATGCCATGCCGTTTCCCTATATGCCCATTGCCGTATGCGACGCTGACAATAAGTCAACCAATGCCGAGCCAGACCGGCGTACCGGTAGCAAACGCCGGCTAAATGTGAGGAGACCACCATGAGCGTGATGGAACAGACCCCCGATACATCCAACACGGATGCAGTATCCGATGGCATTCGCGCCATTCTCGACCGCCAGAAAAAAGCGCATATCGACGAAGGCCCGGCCAGCGTCAAACGCCGCAAGGACTGGATCGACCGGTCAATTTCCCTGCTGGTGGATAATCAGGACGAGATCGTTGAGGCGCTGATGGCCGACTTTGGCAATCGTGCGCCGGTCGCCTCCTTGATGACCGACGTGATGGGCTCAGTCGCCCCCCTGCAGCACGCCAAGAAGCATATGGAAAAGTGGATGCGCCCTGAAAAGCGCAAGCTGCAGTTCCCCTTGGGTCTGCTGGGTGCCAAGGCGCATGTGGAATATCAGGCGCTGGGCACCGTCGGCGTGATTTCGCCGTGGAACTTCCCGTTCAATCTGACCTTTGCACCGCTGGCAGGCATTTTTGCTGCCGGCAACCGCGCCATGATCAAGCCGTCTGAATTCACTCCGGCCTGTTCTGAGCTTATGGCCAAGATGTTTCGCCAGGCCTATGACGAAACCGAAGTTGCCGTCATCACCGGCGGTCCCGCCGTTGGCGAAGCCTTCTCCAAGCAGCCCTTCGACCATCTGCTGTTTACCGGCGCAGGCTCCATCGCCAAGCATGTGATGCGCGCAGCGTCTGAAAACCTGGTGCCGACGACATTGGAACTGGGTGGCAAGTCACCTGTGGTCGTGTCCCGCTCCGCCGACATGGAAGATGTGGCGGCCAAGGTGATGACCGGCAAGACCCTCAATGCGGGCCAGATCTGCCTTGCACCGGACTATGTGATGGTGCCGGAAGAGCAGGCTGACGCATTCATAGCGGGCGCACAGAAGGCCGTGGCCAAGATGTTCCCGACCATGAAGGACAATCCGGACTACACCTCGATCATCAATGACCGTCACTTTGATCGCATCAGCGGCTATGTCGCCGATGCCAAGGCAAAGGGTGCGGAAGTGATCGAGATCAACCCGGCCAACGAGGATTTCTCCCAGCAGCCCTACAACAAGATCCCGCCGACCATCATCAAGAACCCGACCGAAGACATGAAGGTTCTGCAGGATGAAATCTTCGGCCCGGTGCTGCCGATGAAGACCTACAAGGATGTGTCCGAGACGGTGGCCTATGTGAACTCCAAGGACCGTCCGCTGGGCCTTTACTATTTCGGCAAGGACGATGCCGAAGAACGCCGCGTGCTCGACAACACCACGTCCGGCGGTGTCACGGTCAACGACGTGATCATGCACGTGTCCATGGAAGACCTGCCCTTTGGTGGCGTCGGCCCCTCAGGCATGGGCTCCTATCACGGCGTCGATGGTTTCCGCACCTTCAGCCACGCCAAGGCGGTCTACCATCAGGCCAAAGCCAAGATGGTCGCCGAAATGTTCCGCCCGCCCTACACCGACAAGAAGCGCAAAACCGTTCTGGGCATGATCAAGAAATAGCGGCATCAGCCAGCAGAAACAAAGAAGGGCGGCCCTGATCGGGCCGCCCTTTTTTCGTGGAGGTGATGAGTGTCGTGCTACCGCCCGATGGTGCGGATGGTCTGCGGCGTGTAGCGGTTCTCGTCCAGCTCGCTGGCGAAGAAGTCGATCGGGTCTTCTTCGTTGATCAGACCGACCAGCATGTAGCGGCCATTGGTGAAGTCATAGGCACCGCCCATGCTGGCACCACACACCGGCACTTCGTAGAAGATGATCGGGTACTGCTCCTGCACACGCCAGAGTTCACCGCGCGCGTCATACAGCTCGGCTGAGACAATGCCCCATGTGTCTTCGTCCTGATAAAACATGCGGCGCGAATAGACGTGCCGGGTCGAGGGCTTGAGATTGGCTTCGACCTTCCACACCCGGTGCGCCTCATAGCGGACATGGTCTGTATTGATATGGCGCGGCTGGATGATCTCGTCATATGTCAGTTTGTCCGAATACAGATCGAAATTGTTGTACGGGACATAGGCTTCCTGCCGGCCTTTGACGGTCCAAGTGTAGCGGTCCGGCGCACCGTTGTAGCCGCCGAAGGAATCCGACGTGGTGGCGCCATCCGAATTGGTGCCCGGATTATCATAGGCAATGTTCGGCGCGCGGCGCACGCGGCGGGTGCCGGGTGAATACTGCCAAGCCTTGCGCGGGTCCGAGAGGCGGTTGAGCGTCTCATGCACCAAGATCACATTGCCCGCAACGCGTGTCGGTTCGAGCGTATGCAGAATGTACAGCGCGTAGATATTATCGAGCTCGGCAGCGGTTTTGATCGCAGGATCGTTCCACCGCAGGATTGCATCATCTTCAGCGGAGTACTTTGTATAAGACCCGTCAGCGGTGGGAATAACCGCCGCAAACTGCCGCTTCAGCTTGTGATTGGCAAAGCCGAGCAGGTGGTTCCATAGAACCTCATAGCCGGAATTGGGAATGGGAAAAGCCTTGCCCATGATGGCCTTGTCCACGCCATTGCCCTGATCGGTGATGATACCGGTCAGCGCATTCTTGCGGTTGGCTTCATAGACAAAATCAGGCTGCGCGCAGCTGCGGTGTGACGGATAGACATTCATCTTGAATGTATCTCCGTACTTCTCGAGCAGCGCTTTTTGCGCACCGCCAAGACGGTTCGCATGCTGAGCCATGTTTTCACGGGTAATGGTGAAGATGGGCTGTTCGTCCGCGAACGGATTGGGGTGGTGCATGCCCTTGGCGTAGCCCAGCGCTGCAGGCGGCGTCTTGATGCCACCGGTCCAGGCCGGAATGGACCCATCCGCATTGCCTGCACGCTCTGACCCAAGCGGTGTCAGATCCTTGTCCAGACGCGCCGCAATTTCTGCCGGCACGGCGGCAAATACTACGGGGGCGAACCCGACTATGAATGCGGCACATGCGACCGCACTGTGAACTGTTAAGCGTTTCACGAACTAATCTCCCTGCGGTTGAAGCAGCCGGTTTGCCCGATGCTCAGTTTGCAGGGAGATAGTAAGTGAAACTTACAATTAGCGTCCAGTGAACAATTGGTTAGACAACGTCCAGACTAGGCAGCGTCGCTCTCGGCGGCGTCGTCTTCCGGGGTGTCGTTTTCCTGCTCCACCGGTGCAGCCTTCGGCTTGCGTGTCGGGCGCAGGATGAAGGCCGGCACATGGTCGCCCATGCCGATCACCCGGTCACGCTGACCGCCACCGCGATTGCCACCCTTGCCATTTTCGCTGCGGCCACCTTCGCTGCGGCCACCTTCGCTGCGGCCATTGTCGCTGTCGTCCCGGCGCTTGCCGCGTGAACGTGAACGCGGCGCGGGCTTTTCAGCCACCACCGGTTCTGCGGTGTCAGCCTGAGCGACTTCCGCGTCTGCGGTGTCTTCAGCATCAGCGGAAGCAGACTTGTCCGCGCCGTTGTCACTGTCTTGCGTACGATTGCGGCCACGGCCCCGGCCGCCACGGCGGCGTCCGCGTGAGCGCGGTGCCGATGTCTCTTCCGTAGATGTCGCCTGCTCGCTTGCGGCTGTATCTGCGGCATCATCAGTCGCTACGGCTTCAGCGGGTGCAGCCTCGGCTGCTGGCTCAGCAGGTGCCTCGGTCTGCACACTGTCGTGGGCAGCAGGTGCTGCTTCGGCTTCAGATGCCGTGGCCTTGTCGTCGGCTTTTTCACTTTTGCCGTTTGCTTCACCGAAAATATCGATGCGCTTCTCAATCAGTTTTTCAACCGCATCGAGATACTTCTTGTCCTCAGGCGTCACCAGTGTGAAGGCGGCGCCATCGCGGCCCGCGCGACCGGTGCGGCCGATACGGTGCACATAGTCTTCCGGATGAGTCGGCACGTCGTAATTGAAGACGTGGCTGACATCGGGGATGTCTAGACCACGCGCGGCCACGTCGCTGGCAACCAGCAGGCGCAGTGAACCGTCGCGGAAGGCTTCAAGCGTCCGTGTACGGACAGACTGGTCCAGGTCACCATGAATGGGGGAGGCATCAAGGCCGCTCTTCTTGAGCGCCCGCGCGACAACATCCACATCGCGCTTGCGGTTGCAGAAGATGATGGCGTTCTTGATGTTTTCGCTGGCGATCAGATCCGTCAGCTTGCCGCGCTTCTCGCGTGAGCCGCAGGGCACGAGGCGCTGGGTGATCTTCTCGGCAGTCGTTGAGGCACGGGCAACTTCAATACGGGCAGGCGCCTGCATGAAGGTGTTGGCCAGATGCTCGATTTCCGGCGGCATGGTGGCCGAGAACAGCATCGTCTGGCGTGTGAAGGGGATCAGCTTGCAGATGCGCTCGATGTCCGGGATGAAACCCATGTCGAGCATCCGGTCGGCTTCATCGATCACCAGCGTCTGCACGCCGGTGAGCATCAGCTTACCGCGCTCAATGTGGTCAAGCAGGCGGCCCGGTGTGGCGATGAGCACGTCAACGCCGCGGTCGATCTTCTTGTCCTGGTCGCCGAACGATACGCCGCCGATCAGAAGCGCCATGGTCAGCTTGTGGTACTTGCCGTATTTCTCGAAATTCTCTGCAACCTGTGCGGCGAGTTCGCGCGTCGGCTCTAGAATGAGCGAGCGCGGCATGCGTGCCTTGGCGCGGCCCTGCGACAGGCGCTCGATCATGGGAAGGGTAAAGGAGGCCGTCTTGCCGGTCCCGGTCTGGGCAATACCCAGAATGTCGCGGTCGGCGAGTGCCTTGGGGATGGCCTGCGCCTGAATGGGCGTGGGCTCGGTATAGCCAGCTTCGTGGATGGCTTTCAGCAGGTCGGCGTTAAGGCCGAAATCGTCAAATGTCATAAAGTCTCATTTCTTATGGAAGACGGTCGGGTCGCAACTATTTGCAAAACCGCGGGCGTCGATCAGATGTCCGTAGTGTGGGTGACGGGCGTATTCCCGTTTGAAACCACCGGACGGTCCAAGACAGCGCCGCGCTCAGTTGCGGCGCGCGAATATGGCATCGGGACCTGTCCCGAATGCCATCAAATCAAGGCTGGCGCGCAGCGGATCAATCCGCCACCAACCGGGCCTCGTGCGGGTAAGTTGCGACTAGGCAACAAACAGAGCATGAAGGCCAAGTGCCTTGATTTGCAGTGCAACATAAGAAAAAACTGCCAAAAGTCAATACTTTGGGTCCGGGTGACGGTCGCGATCCCGCGCAAACTGGGGGATTCGGGCAACTATGGCCGCTGCGCCACAGGCCCATACCGGACACCCTAGATGTCCAGATCAGTCGCGAATTCCGCATTTTCCTGAATGAAATTGAACCGCAGCTCCGGTTTTGTGCCCATCAGCTCGTTGACGCGGGTCGCTGTCGGCTCTTTGTCGTCGTCGGGCACCATCACCTGCAGCAAGGTGCGGTGGCCCGGCCGCATGGTGGTTTCCTTCAGCTGCGCAGGCAGCATTTCACCAAGGCCCTTGAAGCGGCTGATCTCAACCTTCTGCTTCCCTTTGAACTCGGTTTCCATCAACCGGTCTTTGTGGGCGTCGTCCACCGCATACATGGTCTTGCCACCCTGCGCGATACGATAGAGCGGCGGCACCGCCAGATAGAGATGGCCGTTGGCGATGAGCTCGGGCATCTCCTGGTAGAAGAACGTGATGAGGAGGGTGGCGATATGCGCACCATCCACATCGGCGTCCGTCATGATGATGATTTTTTCATAGCGCAAATCGTCGTCGCGATAGCGCGTCGCGGTCTGCACACCAAGCGCCAGAATGAGATCCGAAATCTGCTGGTTCTGCGCCTGCTTGGCGCTGGTGGCGCTGGCGACGTTGAGGATCTTGCCGCGCAGGGGCAGCACGGCCTGCGTTTTGCGGTCGCGCGCCTGCTTGGCAGACCCACCGGCTGAGTCACCTTCGACGATGAAAAGTTCCGACCCGGCGGCGGACGAATTGGTGCAGTCGGCCAGCTTGCCCGGCAGCCGCAGCTTGCGGGTCGCAGCCTTGCGGGAAACTTCTTTTTCCTGCCGCCGCTTCAGCCGCTCATCCGCCCGGTCAATAACCCAGTCGAGCAGACGCGATGCCTGCTGCGGCTTGGCAGCCAGCCAGTTGTCGAAATGGTCGCGGATCACGGTCTCGACCAGCTTCTGTGCGGAGGCGGAGGCCAGTTTTTCCTTGGTCTGGCCCTGGAACTCTGGCTCGCGGATAAACACCGAAAGCATCACGCAGGCGGTGCCCATCACGTCATCGGCGGTGATCGCCTGGGCTTTTTTCTGGTTGGTCAGCTCGCCATAGGCCTTGAGCGACTTGGAAAGGGCCGCCCGCAGCCCCGCTTCGTGTGTGCCACCATCAGGCGTGGGAATGGTGTTGCAGTAGGAATTGCAAAAGCCGTCATCATTCCCGAGCCAGGCGATCGCCCACTCGACCGTGCCCTGAGTGCCTTTGGCCTTGAGCTTACCCGAAAAAGGCTCGGTCGTGACCGTCTCTTTGCCGTCGATGGTGACCGAAAGATAGTCCGCCAACCCGCCGGGAAAGTGCAGCTTGTCCTCGGCGGGTGTCTGTGAACTGTCCCCCAGCAGGGCAGGGGCGCAGGACCAGCGGATTTCAACGCCGCCATAGAGATAGGCTTTCGAGCGCGCCATGCGGTAGAGGCGGGCGGGCTTGAAGGTCGCGCCCGAACCGAAGATTTCCGGGTCCGGACGAAACGAAACAGTCGTACCGCGCCGGTTGGGTGCTGTGCCCACATTCTCAAGCTTTGTAACCGGGTGGCCGCGCTCAAAACTCTGGCGATACAGCTTCTTGTCGCGGGCAACTTCAACATCCAGCCGCTCCGACAGGGCATTGACGACAGACACACCAACGCCGTGTAGGCCGCCGGAGGTCTCATAGACCTTGTCGGAAAATTTGCCGCCCGAGTGCAGCGTGGTGAGGATCACCTCAAGCGCTGACTTGTTCTTGAACTTGGGATGCGGATCAACCGGGATGCCGCGGCCATTGTCTGTGACGCTGAGGAAGCCATCTTCGGAAAAGACCACATCAATGTGGTTGGCATGGCCGGCGACCGCTTCGTCCATGGCATTGTCGAGCACTTCGGCGAACAGGTGGTGCAGCGCGCGGTCGTCCGTGCCGCCGATATACATGCCCGGGCGCCGCCGGACCGGCTCCAGGCCTTCAAGAACCTCGATGTCGCGGGCGGAATACCCGCTGCTGTCGGATTTTGCCGCAGCGGGCTTCGCCGCCTTTGCCTTTGCGGCCAGCGCAGCTTTGTTGCTGTCGCCGCCAAACAGGTCGGGCGCCTCATTGCTTTCGGCGGATTTTCTCGTGGCGCGGGCCATGTCGCTCCATGCATGTCAGGTGGGCGGCATGGCGTAGCGGCCAATGCCGGGTCTGGTGAAGGAAGGTTTGATTCGGGTCGAGTTTACACCTGCGGCCGCGGCGGCGGGCAGGCGAATGAGGTGTGGGGCCAAATTATTGTGCTAATCTTGGGCGACCCTATCCACCTGCCATTCGACAGAGCCATTGCGGCTTACGCCGATATTCAATCAATAATTCGAATCAGAACACCGCCTGGGGAGGCATTATGTCCAACACCACGATTTCCTCGCCGCTGACGCTGCCCTGTGGCGCCGTCCTCAAAAACCGGATTGCCAAGGGGGCCATGACCGAAGGTCTGGCGGATCCGCAAAACCGCGCCACCGACCGCCATGTGCGGCTCTATACGCGCTGGGCCGAGGGCGGGGCGGGCATGCTCCTGACCGGCAATGTGCAGATTGACCGGCGCTATCTGGAGCGCCCCGGCAATGTCGTCATCGATGGGCCGCAGTCGAACGAACAGCTGGCCGCCCTCAACGCTTTTGCCAAGGCCGGCACACGCAACAACACCCATCTGTGGATGCAGCTGTCGCATGCCGGGCGGCAGACACCGGCGCTGGTGACAACCGAGCCTGTTGCGCCGTCGGCTGTTGAAGTTGAATTGCCCGGCGGCCAGTTCGGCAAACCGCGTGCGCTGACCAGCGACGAGATCAAAGACATCATTCAGCGGTTTGCGTTCGCCGCCGGCATTGCTCAGGAGACCGGCTTTACCGGCGTGCAGATTCACGCAGCCCACGGCTATCTGCTGTCGGAGTTTCTCAACCCGCGCGTCAATCAACGCACAGATGAATGGGGCGGGTCATTGGAAAACCGTGCGCGCCTGCTCCTGGAAACCTACAAGGCGGTACGCGCCAAGGTGGGGCCGAATTTCCCGATCTCGGTCAAACTCAATTCGTCCGACTTTCAGAAGGGCGGGTTCAGCCACGCGGATTCAATCAAGGTTGCCAGATGGCTTGATGACATTGGGCTCGATCTGCTGGAAGTCTCCGGCGGCAACTATGAGCAGCCGATGATGGCGGGCATTGAAGGCATGGAACCTGCCCATCTCGACGGCGTGCGGCCTTCGACCCGCGCCCGCGAGGCGTACTTCTTTGACTATGCCACCGATATTTCGCGAGCCGTGACCCGGACACCGCTGATGGTGACCGGCGGGTTCAGGTCCGCCAAGGCAATGAACGAAGCAGTGGCCAGTGGAACCATGGACGTGGTCGGCATCGGCCGGCCCATGTGCGCGGACGCGGATGTGCCGAACAAACTGATGTCCGGAGAGATTTCGGCCGCCACCGCATGGGAAAAAATACTGAAGCTCGGTCCGACCCGCTTCCTTGGCCCAAACAGCCCGATCAACATGATCCGTGGTCTGAATGGTTGGGGGGCTCAAGGGTGGTTCTGTCTGCAATTGTTGCGCATGGGCGATGGGCAGGAGCCGGATACCAAGATGGGCGTGTTTTCTGCATTCCGTGCCTACTCGGCAAATGAGCAGAAGACGGCCAAGGCCATGAAGGCGGCCGCCTGAATACACAAGCCTCGATACAAAAGCGGCGACCCTGTGCGGGACTAAAAAGTCCGCCAGGGCCGCCTGTTTTGGGAGTCGGTCTCCCGCCCTCAGCCTTTGGGCCGGGCATATATCAAGCCACGCGTCGGGGCTATCGTGGCGACCGGCCTTGCCGGTCACATGCCGTGGTCATGTAGCCATTGCCCGAGGGACTGCTACGTGGGGGCCGATGGTTGGGACTGCGCGGAGGAGCGCCTGTAAATCCGACCGGCTGCCTGACCAGAAACGGCATCGTCTTGCCGCCCTGACAGTGTCTCTAATCAAACCGGACCAATATGTGGGTCCGGGCCATTCAATCTTGGAGTCAGCCGGCCCGCATTTGCCGGATAGGATGTGTATCTGTTTCAGTTCACGCCCTGGTTTCAGCAAACCAACCACTAACAGCGCTGGCTTGTGCAAAAAATTGTGCGGGATTGCGAGAGCGCGTGTGGTATCGCGCTGACCTCGACGGCGAGACATGAAGCAAATGGGCAAGGCAATGCCGGAAGTGACCGGTGCAATCGCCTTATGCAGTGGCTCTTTGCGTGGGTGGCGTCATCTTCAAAACCTCCCTGTATGGTGTGCCTATAAGTCTGAATCTTAGTGCGGTGCAACATCAAGAACTATCGAGTCAGCCTTGCTGTCCGATTGTTTTTGGTCGTTTAACCTTGAAGGGCAGGTTGACGTCGTACGACTTGTCTAAATAATCCGTATAGAGATTGATATTCGGCAGTTCTACGTTGGTGCCATGCGGGACATGTCCCACAATCAACAGAACCTGCACAAACAAAAAAGGCCAGAGCATAAGCTCCGGCCTTTCTGTCGGCGCCAAAGCGCCCGTGGTTTGTCTTAGCAGGAGTAGTACATGTCGTACTCGACCGGGTGCGGGGTCATTTCGTAGCGCATGACCTCTTCCCACTTGAGTTCCATGTAGGCGTCGATCTGACCGTCGGTGAACACGCCACCCTTCTTGAGGAAGTCACGGTCCGTATCGAGTGCGCCGAGTGCTTCACGCAGTGAGCCTGCAACAGTCGGCACGTTGGCCAGCTCTTCCGGCGGCAGCGCATACAGATCCTTGTCCATGGGCTCGCCCGGATGGATCTTGTTCTCGATGCCGTCGAGGCCGGCCATCAGCATGGCGGTGAAGGCCAGGTACGGGTTGGCTGCGGGATCCGGGAAACGGATCTCGATGCGCTTTGCCTTCGGGCTCGTGCCATGCGGAATACGGCATGACGCGGACCGGTTGCGGGCCGAATAGGCCAGCAGCACCGGTGCCTCATAGCCCGGCACCAGACGCTTGTAGGAGTTGGTGCTGGGGTTGGAGAAGGCGTTGATGGCCTTGGCGTGCTTCAGGATACCGCCGATGTAGTAGAGGCACATGTCCGACAGGTCCGCATAGCCCGACCCTGCGAACAGCGGCTGGCCGTCCTTCCAGATCGACTGGTGGCAATGCATGCCGGTGCCGTTGTCACCAAACACGGGCTTGGGCATGAACGTCGCCGTCTTGCCATAGGCGTGCGCCACATTGTGAACCACGTATTTGTAGATCTGCAGCTTGTCGGCAACGCGCACAAGCGTGTCGAACTTCATGCCGAGCTCGTGCTGGGCAGCCGCCACTTCGTGGTGATGCTTTTCGGTGTCGACGCCCATTTCCTTCATGACCGTCAACATTTCAGAGCGCAGGTCCTGCGCGCTGTCGATCGGGTTCACCGGGAAGTAGCCGCCCTTTGTGCGCGGACGGTGACCGAGATTGCCGATTTCATATTCGGTGCCGGTATTGGTCGGCAGCTCAACGGAGTCGACGCGAAAACCGGTGTTGTAGGGGTCGGATGAGAACTGCACGTCATCGAACACGAAGAACTCAGCTTCCGGGCCGAAGAACGCAGTGTCGCCGATGCCGGTCTGCTGCAGATAGGCCAGACCCTTTTTGGCGGTCGTGCGCGGGTCGCGGTCATACGCTTCGCCGGTCGAGGGCTCAAGAATGTCGCACATGATGGCGAGCGTGGTCTGCGCATAGAAGGGGTCGATCACGGCAGTGTCGGGGTCCGGCATCAAAACCATGTCGGACTCGTTGATGGCCTTCCAGCCAGCAATTGATGACCCGTCAAACATGGTGCCTTCGGCGAAGATTTCTTCGTCGATGAGGTCGATGTCGAAGGTCACGTGCTGCATCTTGCCACGCGGATCGGTAAAACGGAGATCGACGTATTTGACGTCCTTCTCCTTGATCATCGCCAGAATTGAAGCGGCATCGGACATAGGCGTTATTCCTTTCCTTGTGGTCGTAAAACGTAAGGCCCGGTGTGCGGGTCCTTGTTACCTGGTCATGTCGCAGCGCCGGCGTACCTGCGGCTGCGAAATTGTTGAATGAAGCCTAGTTTGTCCGGGCTCCTGAATTTTCCCGATCTTCCGGTCCGGCGGTGTTTGAAGGCTTGTACCTCAAAAGAACCTTTGGCCCGGCGGGCATGCGGATGAAAGCCCTAAATTGCGGCGTCGCCGGTTTCACCGGTACGAATACGCACCACCTCTTCGACATTGGTGATGAAAATCTTGCCATCGCCGATGCGACCGGTGCGCGCAGCGCTCTGAATAGCTTCCAGCGCTGGTTCAACCTGATCGTCGCCCAGCACAATCTCGATTTTTACCTTGGGCAGGAAGTCGACCACATATTCGGCGCCACGATAAAGCTCCGTATGGCCTTTCTGGCGGCCGAACCCCTTGGCTTCAGTCACCGTGATCCCTTGCAGACCCACATCGTTCAGCGCCTCTTTCACTTCATCAAGCTTGAAGGGCTTTATAATCGCCTCGATCTTTTTCATGCCTTTGAGGGGCCTCCCATACGCGACTAGTGCCCGGCAACCGCGCCCGGGCACACATGACTACCTTTAGCACGCCCTATGCCAGTCGCCAGTGGCGCGGAAAGTTGTTTGGATTCAATGATTTCGTCAACAGCGGTTTGGAATGGGGTGCTTCTATCGCACAAAAATGCACGCAAAATGAACACAAAGCACAAAAAATAGGCAATGCGGGATGCCTGTTTTATGGCCGCTTTCATTGGCCATCGGATGCCCGGGCCTGACTTGCCAAGGATAAGCCGATGCTGGCATGTGATGGCAGCATTGAGCGGAACTCGGCTATTTCCGTGTGCAGAATTGTGGCCCTTGGCGTTTGAAAGTTGTGCAGTCGCGGATGAAGGCTCCTAACTCCATATATGGTGCCCAAGGCACGACGATCTTTGCGGTCATGTCGGCGCTTGCCAATGAGGCTGGAGCGATCAATCTCGGTCAGGGGTTTCCCGATGACGAAGGTCCAGCGGACGTCCGCGCCGCCGCCGCGCGCGCCATCACCGACGGGCCGAACCAATACCCGCCGATGATGGGCATGCCCGAATTGCGGCAGGCAGTTGCAGCTCATGCCGGGCGGTTTTACGGCATGGACCTCGACTGGCAGGCTCAGGTGCTCATCACATCCGGCGCAACAGAAGCGCTCGCAGCGTCTTTGAGCGCATTGCTCAGGCCCGGCGACGAAGCCATTCTCATTGAACCCTTTTTCGACACCTACCTGCCTGTCATTGAGGCAACGGGCGCGACCGCCAAATGTGTTGCCCTGCATCCACCGGGCTGGCGGCTGGATCTGGATGAACTTGCAGCGGCTTTCAGCGCGCGCACCAAGCTCATTTTGGTGAACACACCGCACAACCCGCTGGGCCGTGTTCTCGATCAGCAAGAGCTCACCGCCATAGCCGATCTCTGCCAGCAACATGACGTGATTGCGGTGTGCGACGAGGTCTATGAACACATGGTGTTCGATGGTGCTGCCCACACGCCGCTGATGACGTTTCCCGGCATGGCTGACCGGGTCATCCGTATTCAGTCGGCGGGCAAGATATTTTCGCTCACCGGCTGGAAGGTCGGCTTCATCACCGGCTCGCCTGATCTCGTGAGCCTGGTCTCCAAGGCGCATCAGAATCTGGTTTTCACGACGCCACCCGGCCTGCAGCTTGGTGTCGCGTATGGACTTGGAAAAGATGACGCGTTTTTCCGTGATCAGGCCGGAACGCTTGCCGCCCGGCGCGGCATGCTGCGCCAGGGGCTTGAGGCGACCGGCTTTGAAATCAGCCCTTGCGAAGGCACGTATTTCCTGACGGCCGACATCCGGCCTTTCGGGCGCAATGAAAGTGATGATGCCTTCTGCCGCAGCATCACCACCGAAGCAAAGGTTGCAGCTGTGCCGATCAGCGCGTTCTATGCGCCCGGCTCAAATGACATACAGCGCCACTTCGTTCGTTTCTGCTTCTGTAAACAGCCTGACGTGCTGGAAGAGGCGTGCAGCCGCCTCTCGCACTTCTTGCGCTGACCTCTCAACAATCTGCAATCCGATAAAAGAAAATGTAGGAGACACCATGCCTGAAGCAAATACACCGATCCTCGTCGGTGGTGGCCAGATCACCCAGAAGGGCGTTGCCGTCCTTGATGCCCTGTCACCCATGCAGCTTATGGCGGAAGCAGCCAAGCGCGCGCTAGCCGATGCCAAGGGTGGGGATGCGCTGGCCAAGGCGCTCGATACGGTTGCGGTGGTCCGCTTTACCGCTGACTCCCCCGAAGCAGGCCGGCTGCCCGCGGGGCAATATTCCAACGCACCGCGTTCCCTTGCCAATGCAGTCGGCGCCAAGCCGTCGCGTGAGCTTTACACGGCAACCGGCGGCAACACCCCGCAATGGCTGGTGAACCGCACCGCAGAAGAAATCGCACGCGGCGAAACAGACTGCGCGCTATTGGCGGGCTCCGAAGGTCTTGCAACCTTGTTCTCTGCACTGGCGCAGGGTGCAAAGCTTGACTGGGATGATGAGCCCGGCGGAGAGCCGACCCATATCGGCGTCGAAAAACCCGGCGTGAACGCGATGGAGCGCCGTCACGCCATGTTCTTCCCGGTCAACACCTACCCGATGTTTGAAAATGGTATTCGCGGGCAGCTGGGCCGCAGTGTTGCGGACCATCAGCTTGAAATCGGCAAGCTGTTTTCAAAGTTCACCAAAGTCGCCGCTGAAAACCCGTACGCCTGGTTCCCCACTTTCCGCTCGCCCGAAGAGATCGCGACGGTGACGGAGAAGAACCGCTATGTCGGCTTTCCGTATACGAAGTATATGAACTCGATCATCCGTGTCGATCAGGCGGCTGCGGTTGTGATGATGAGCGTCGGCAAGGCGCGCGAGCTTGGCATCCCGGAGGACCGCTGGGTCTATCTGCATGGGTGTGGTGACGCCAACGACCTTTGGTATGTGTCGGAGCGGGTGAACTATCATTCATCGTCGGCGATCCGCACCATGGGCCAAAAGGCAATGGATATGGCTGGCATGTCCATCAACGACATGGACTATATGGATTTGTACTCGTGCTTCCCGTCCGCCGTGCAGATCGGCGCACAGGAGCTTGGTCTGGCGCTGGATGACCCGCGCGGCTTCACGGTCACCGGCGGGCTTCCCTACTTTGGCGGTGCCGGCAACAACTACGTCATGCACTCCATCGTTACCATGCTCGACAAAGTACGCGCCAAGCCCGGCTCCAAGGGCCTGTGCACGGCAAACGGCTGGTTCGTCACCAAGCACTCGATTGGCATTTATTCAACGACGCCGAAGGAAGGCCAGTGGGAACGCGAGAACCCCGCCACCTATCAAGCTGAGCTTGATGCGATGGATCATCCCGTCGTCGATGAGGCGCCGCAGGGTGAAGGCAAGATTGAAACCTACACGGTGGTGCATGGCCGTGAGGGTGCCCAGTTCGGCATCGTCATTGGGCGCAAGAACGATACCGGCCACCGCTTCGTGGCTCATGTGCCCGCCGATCAGGCATTGCTTGCCACAATGGAGACGAAGGAAATGCTTGGCGTTCCCGGCAAGGTGACGCCTGCTGAAACCGGACCGGACGGCAAGCCGGGGACCAATACGTTTACGCCTGAGATTTAGGGGCACCATTTTGGGGGCACCATATGGAAGGCGTGCCCGGCACGCCTTCCATCCGGTTTTAGGGAAAACCAAACATGCTGATGCGCATCTGTCTGCTGGCTATCGCGTCCTTTGCACTTGCGGCGTGCGATATCGGCGAAATTACCCGGGTTGAGGAAATCAACTGGCAAGGCCCCGCCGATGCACCGGCGGATTGGGACGCCGTGCTGGCTGAGCCTGTGGATCTCAGGGTGACCGCTTATATCACCGGGGAAGTCGAAGCCGGAGCAGGCATCCTCATTGATCCAGATGTGGAAGGCGTTCCTGCGGCCTATCAGGACGACATCTGGGTACCTGCCGTCAGCTATCTGGTTGAACACCCGTCCGGCCGCACGCTGCTGATGGATGCGGGCCTCAAGGCCGGTGATTGCGGCTACAGCATCTTGCTGGTCATCAATCTGGGCTGCCGCAATGTGGTGGGACAGGATGTGGTGACACAGCTTGCCGGAGAGGAACCAAAGCGCATCGACTACCTCATGGTCTCCCACTTCCATGGCGACCATGTCAGCAATCTCCCCGCCGTCCTGGCAGCGTATGACCCCGTGGTTCTGACAACCGATGCGGAACTTGCGGCGGTCGAAAGTGCCATGCGCGAAACGTCCGGCTACAAGCGCGAACATGTGCGCGCAGACATGCGTGTTCAGACCATTGATGCGGGCCTGATCGAGATGCCGGTTCTCGGCAAGGCCGCAAATGTATTTGGTGACGGATCCGTCTGGCTGGTCCCAACGCCGGGGCATACACCCGGCCATCTCTCAGCATTGCTCAATACCAGTGAGGGACCAAAACTGCTGACCTTTGATGCCGCGCATCTGGCCGCGACCTACGCGTTCAACGCGCCCGGCTCCCTTTCGTATGACGTGGACCTTGGACGTGACAGCATCAACCGGATGAAGGCGTTTGTGGAAGCCTATCCCCAAACACAGGTCATCTATGGCCATGAACCGGCCCAGTGGGTGGATCGGGGTATCCGCAACACCCTCTTCACCTCGCGCGCCGATCAATCAGAAACAAACACGCAAGGAGACCGCTAGTGGCCCGCATTTACATGATCCGGCACGGCAAGGCGGCCGCAGGCTGGGCGGCAGACCCCGACCCCGGACTGGACGCTGAAGGCCGCGAGCAGGCGGACGCCGTGGCGCGCATTCTTGGGCCCCGCCTTTCGGAAGCCGACGGACCATTGCCGGTGCTGACCAGTCCGCTCAAGCGCTGCCGTGAAACCAGCATGCCGCTGGCAAAACTATGGTCACTGGTCCCGGCGGTCGAGCCCCTGGTGAGTGAAATACCATCACCGACCAAGGACCTTGAAGCGCGCGGCGAATGGCTGCGGCGGATCATGCCCGGCACCTGGGCCGACATCCAGAATGATGCGACATCCGGAAATGTGGATTTCACCGGCTGGCGCGATGCGCTGGTGGCACGGCTGCATGAGATTGGCGAAGACACTGTGATCTTCAGCCATTTCATTGCCATCAATGCAGCGGTCGGTGCGGCAACCGGTGATGACCGCGTCGTCTGCTTCAGGCCTGACAACTGCTCGGTGACGCAGTTTGATGTGTCATCCGGTGGCCTGAAAGTGGTGGCGCTGGGGCGTGAAGCTGACACCGTCGTCCGCTAACAGGCTTTTACAGGAGAACGATGACGATGATCTCCGACCTGCCGGGAACAGAGCTTCTGACGACGGATGAAATGGGCCGGGCGGACGCCATGGCCATTGCATCGGGCATTGCCGGGCGCACCCTCATGGAAACTGCGGGGCGCGCCGTGGCGGACGCGATCTGCGAACGCTGGGACGCATGCTCTGCTGCGGTCCTCTGTGGCCCGGGCAATAATGGCGGCGACGGATTTGTTGTCGCCCGCCTGTTGGCCGAGCAAGGCTGGCCGGTGAAAGTCTTTTTGCTGGGCGACAAGTCAGCCCTCAAAGGCGACGCCGCTCTGGCCGCGGCAGACTGGCAAGGCGAATTGGCACCACTGACGGCGCAATCGGCGGCGGCGGCGGACCTGGTTGTGGACGCGCTGTTCGGCGCCGGACTCTCCCGTCCGCTCGATGGCATTGCCGCGGAACTTGGCCAAGTGAGCCAGATGTCGGACATCCCTTATGTCGCTGTCGATGTGCCAAGCGGCGTTGACGGCAATACCGGGAGCGCGCACGGGCCAGCTTTTGCCGCCGACCTGACGGTGACCTTTCATCGCGCCAAGCCCGGACATTTTCTGATGCCCGGCCGCCGCGCCTGCGGGGAACTGGTGGTAGCCCCCATCGGTATTCCCGATGCGGTGATGGCAGCGATTGCACCGCGTGCGCACCACAACGAACCAGCCCTGTGGGCAGCGCAATATCCGCGCATCTCGGAGATGGGCCACAAATACAGCCGCGGCCATGCGATGGTGGTGAGTGGGCCGGAATATCAAACCGGTGCCGCCCGGCTTGCCGCACGCGGCGCGTTGCGCGCCGGGGCAGGGCTTGTGACCGTCGCGTCACCGCCCGACTCTCTCGCCACCAATGCCGCGCACCTCACAGCGATCATGCTGACTGAGTTCGATGGCGCACCCGGCCTCACCGCCATATTGCAGGACAAGCGCAAGAACGCGCTGCTGATCGGACCGGGGGCCGGCGTCAACACAACAACCCGCGCCCGCACCCTCGCCGCCACGAAGGCGGGCCCTGCGATGGTGCTGGACGCGGACGCGCTGACGTCTTTTGCCGACAGTCCGGACCTGTGCTGGAAGGCGATCGCCGCGCCGACGGTGCTGACGCCCCACGAAGGCGAGTTCATGCGCCTGTTCCCTGACCTTGCCGATCATGCCGATGGCAAGCCGGGCCGCGCCCGTGAGGCGGCAGCCCGATCGGGTGCCGTCGTGGTGCTCAAGGGACCCGACACGGTTATTGCGGCACCCGATGGCCGCGTGGCGATCAATTCCAACGCGCCGCCGACATTGGCCACCGCAGGCTCAGGCGACGTGCTCGCTGGATTCATTCTGGCGCAACTGGCGCAGGGCGTGCCAGCATTCGAAGCGGCATGCATCGGCGTCTGGTTGCACGGGGCCGCCGCCACCGCTTTCGGCCCCGGTCTGATTGCGGAGGATTTGCCGGAGATGCTGCCTGAAGTTCTGGAAGAGCTGGAGGCTCTCCTTGAGTGAAAAACCCAAATTCAGAAAGCCACTGCCCAAGCGCTTCGGCGTCGCGATGACCGATGAGGCATATGCGAACCTGCGCAGGCTGGCCGAGGGTGCCTCGCTCTCCAACAACTATGTGCTGACCGCCCTGCTCGAAAATGCCGACCAGTTGATTGATCCCGACGCCTTCGATGCCGCTGTGGCTGACATGCTTGAGAAAGCACGTGTCAAATGACCATATCCACAAGACCTGCATCCGCGGGAGACCGGCAGCAAATCGTGGATATCTACAATCACTATGTCCGCGAGACAGCGATCACGTTTGATATCGAGCCCTATACGCCTGAGACACGGCAGCCCTGGTTTGCGCAGTTTGGCGACACCGGCCCGCACCGGCTGCTGGTGGCAGAGGAGGCGGGCAGGGTGCTTGGCTATGCGGGCACCATGCCCTTCAGGCCCAAGGCGGCCTATGCGCAGTCCGTGGAAACCACCATCTATCTGGCTCCGGACGCTGGAGGCCGCGGGATCGGTACTCAGCTTTATGACGCCTTGTTCGAAGCGTTGAAAAACGAGCCTGTGCATCGGCTTCTTGCGGGCATGACACTGCCCAATGAGGCCTCGGATGCGCTGCACCGGAAGGCCGGTTTTGCCCCGTGTGGCCTCTACAAGGAGGTCGGCTTCAAGTTGGGCCGCTACTGGGATGTGCAGTGGTATGATCGGCCCCTCAAACTCTGAGAATATCTGCCTGTTTGCGCTGAGGCATTCATGGTGTAGAAAGCGCACCGCCCGTAAGGCGGGTTAGCGGGCGTGGTGGAATTGGTAGACACGCAAGATTTAGGTTCTTGTGCCGCAAGGTGTGGGGGTTCAAGTCCCTCCGCCCGCACCAACTCCTGACACATAGATTTGGCTAGGAATTTACCGGTTTTCCAAGGGCGCGCAGGCGTGCGCTGCCCGTCGAAAGCCCGAATGAAACGGCGTCGGACGGTGTTGTCCGGTGCCCCCTAATGAAACGGAATTGAGACGTCGATGCAGGTCACCGAAACCCTCTCCGAAGGGCTGAAGCGCGAATTCAAGGTTGTGGTTGAAGCAGCGGAGCTGAATGCCCGCCTGGATGCCAAGCTGGATGAAATCAAAGGCCAGGTGCAGCTGAAGGGCTTCCGCCCCGGCAAGGTGCCCAAGGCGCACCTGAAAAAGACCTATGGCAAATCGGTCATGGGCGACGTGATTCAGGAAACCGTCGGCGAGACGTCCCAGAAGGCCATCGAGGAGCGCGAGCTGAAGCCGGCTCTGCAGCCCAATATCGAGCTTGAAGGCGAAATCGAGCAGGTCATCGAAGGCGCAGCGGACCTCGCTTACAAGCTGACATTTGAAGTCATGCCGAATTTCGACCTGCCGGATTTCAGTGCCATTTCCCTGACCCGCCCGGTCGTTGAAGTGTCCGAGGAAGAAGTAGACGAAGCGATGCAGCGCATCGCCGAGCAGCAGCAGAACTTCGAGCCCAAGGGCGACGGTGCCAAGGCCGAAGAAGGCGACAGCCTGAAGATTGATTTCCTCGGCAAGGTTGATGGTGTGGCATTTGAAGGCGGCACCGCTGAAGGCGCGACGCTGGTGATCGGCTCCGGCCAGTTCATCCCCGGCTTCGAAGAGCAGCTGACAGGCGCCAAGGTTGGCGATGAAGTGCTGGTCAAAGTGACGTTCCCGGCCGAATACGGTGCCGAGCATCTTGCCGGCAAAGATGCCGAGTTCGACGTCAAGGTGCAGGAAATCAGCGCCCCGGCGAAGACCGAGATCAATGAAGACTTTGCCAAGCAGATGGGCCTTGAGAGCCTTGACGCCCTCAAGGACGCGCTCAAGGGCCGTATCGGCGAGGACTACACCCGCGTGTCACGTGCCCGCGTCAAGCGGTCGTTGCTGGACAAGCTGGACGCGCTGGAAGATTTCGAGCTGCCGCCGACCATGCTTGAGCAGGAGATCGAACAGATCATCCAGCAGGCCCAGTCGGAAAAGGCGCATGGCGCAGACGATTATGACGCCGAGCATGACCATGATCATGATCACTCGGACGTGGAAATCTCTGACGAGGAACGCGCGGAGTTCAAGACCATCGCCGAGCGCCGCGTGCGCCTCGGTCTGCTGTTGTCGGAAGTCGGTGCGCGCAACGAGATCCAGGTGACGCAGGAAGAAGTGAACCGGGCGATTGCCGAACAGGCCCGCAACTTCCCCGGTCAGGAGCAGCAGGTGTTCCAGTTCTACACCCAGAATCAGCAGGCTCAGGCGCAGATTCGCGCGCCGCTGTTTGAGGAAAAGGTGGTGGATTACATCCTCGAGCTGGCCAAGGTCACCGACG
>Ga0307929_1001228_pt1 | contig 20791 bp, 15 predicted proteins | sample AceLakmetage1330_FD_203160 | JGI IMG/M metagenome (GOLD analysis project Ga0307929, IMG submission 203160) | Saline water microbial communities from Ace Lake, Antarctica - #1330 | ecosystem: Environmental > Aquatic > Non-marine Saline and Alkaline > Saline | place: Antarctica: Ace Lake...
CACAGCTTGGTCGATGTCGGCATTTTGAAGCATCTCATCCAACTTATTGGTGGGAGGGCCATTGCCATTACCTGCAGCTATGGGCTCGCCATCCCAGTCATAATCTTCATCTATTTGGGGATAAACTCTACTCCAATCATATTCAACATGTGGTTTTTGGAGGGCAGACAAAGCAAAGATGATCGCTTCAGTTACCATTCCCACAAACAGGGCTTCGTTGGCCCCTCTGATGTGTGTGATCTTAAACAAGGCTCCAATAATAACAATGGAAGCACCAAGGCCATAGGCAACGGACATAAATCTTCTGAAGAATTTACTGTCTAATGCGTTTTCAATTCTCGTTACCGGGCCAATTCTCTTTTTTTTAACTGTCGCCATTTCGATGAAATAATGAAGATTATTTTTATGGAAAACTAATTATTAATATACATTTGATGCTTTAGCCGGATTGTCGCCTTTTGAACGTCCAAGATAATTTTGAACGCAGCGGAAACCAATGTATGATTTCGCAGTATCCTGGTATTCGTAATCACGTGTTGAAACTAAAAGGTAATACTCGATGTCTTTCCATGACCCGCCCCGGATGACTTTTCGTTTCGCTGAGATTGGATCTTCGCTGGTTGCATTGTAGCTGTAATCAGGATTAAAATCCCAGGTAAATACATTTGATGACTCATCATAGGAACTAATAGTCCACTCGGCAACATTGCCCGACATGTCGTAAAGGTTAAAGCTATTTGCAGGGTAATGTCCGACGATTACCGGCGTAGCGCCACCATCATCGATATAATTTCCCCGGTTTGGCTTAAAGTTGGCTAAAAGGCAACCCTTGTCGTTGCGGCTGTAAGGGCCACCCCAAGGAAAAGGATTTGCCTGGTTGCCTCCGCGGGCAGCCCATTCCCACTCAGCCTCAGTTGGTAGTCTGAAATCATTCAGTCCTGCCTGGCCTTTACTGTTTAAGTAAGCATTAAACTGGTTGGTACGCCAAACGCAAAATGCTCTCGCCTGCGGCCAGTTGACACCTACCACAGGATAGTGATCGTAAGTTGGATGCCAGAAATAAGTTCTTGCCAAAGGTTCGTTGTAAGAATAAGCAAAGTCATGTATCCAACATAGGGTGTCGGGGAATACATTAATAGTCTCCTTTTTTACGTATATCGACCGGTCGTTCATGCCATCCGGGCGGTTGGCAAAACTACCGTCTTCGGAATTTCCTTGCTGGGTATAATCTTTTCTTGCTGCAGCCTGAAGATCAATCCAATAATATTCGTACCTCAATTTTCGTGTGTCAAATTCTTTTTTTCTGTAATATCTTTCATTTTCAGGGAGGTACATGTCCTCCAGGGTTTGCACAGTTTCTTCTTCGTTCCACTCAATATCGGTTTCCCAGTTAAGGTAAGGTGGGTCATACAACTCCCCTGTTTCCTGGTTTTCTTCAATCAGATAATCTTCAGGGTTCAAATCACCTAGCATAGTCCTGGCAATTGAATCGCGTACCCAAACTATAAATTGCCTGTATTCATTGTTCGTAATCTCGGTTTCATCCATGTAGTACGAACCTACAGTAACCGTTTTGGGATTGTTCATTTGAGCATAAGGGACATCCTCATCACCCAAACCCATGGTGTAGGACCCTAAAGGTATGAAAGTCATGCCGTAAGGATCAGGTTGGTAGAATTTAGGACGGTCGCTCACGCCAACTAATTCTCCGTTTCCGGAATTGCTGCAACTACTGAGTATTATCAAAATTGCAAGGAAAAAAAATAGTTTTTTCATATAAACTGCTGATTTTACAAACACTTTAACGAGACAGTAAATCATTTAGTATAATTAAATAAAATTTGCATACCCTTTGTTTTCTGACCATCTACGGCTATTCCAAATGATTTTTTACATCTTTAAGCTAATCATATGAAATATGTTGGTTAGGAGTGAACAAATATCATTAATAGTCAGGGGTGAGTATTATTGAGAATGAATATCGAAAATATTTGGGTGTTGAAAATGCACCATAATATTTTACTAAAGGAATCTTGTATTTCGATAGATTTTTTTGAACTTATCAACTTCAATTTTAAAGCAATACCCAAGCCTGATTTCATGACTTCCCCACGATCCAATGGCAGAAGTGTTGATGTCGTATGAATATCCCACGTTGAAGTTTTTCCATTCCATCCCAACAATTATTGCTATAGCATCTTGATATCGGTAGGTTAAGCCACCCCAAAACTGATTTCTGTACCTCATCAAGGTAGTCAGATCGATTTGCATGGACACACCATCAGTTTTTAGCATTAATGAAGGCAGTATATCAAATGATGGTAAGTTAGGAAGGGAAAACTCGTATCCCCCAACCAAATTGAACTGGCGTGCCAGTTGTGCCGAAGTAGCCAGGGGATCCGCTTTTGATTCGAGTAATTGCAAAACTGAAAGGCCTACGTAGTAGGTGTCAGGGACCCGGTAGTATAAACCCAGGCCCATATCAAATATCATATCTGTCTCCTCACCTTTACCGTTGAGAACAGGGTCGCTAGTATCGATTGGGCGGAAATTGCTAAAATCAATTGTTTTGTTCAGCAAGGATAATTGTACACCAATTCCCAAATCCCCAACGCCCAAACTAGTTTGGTAAGCGTACATTATGTTCAGGGAAATGTTGTTTTGATAAGCAATTTTATCTTGAACTATGGTAGCACCAATTCCACCCCGAAGGAATTTTATGGGAGAATGTACGGATACAAGGTATGTTTCCGGCGCAACAGTATGTGTATTGCCCTCATCATCTGTTTCCTTAAAACCAACCCATTGCTGACGAACCAGTCCTTGAACGCAAATACCCTTGCCTGCACCTGCATACCCGGGATTGTAGGCAAGCTTGGTGAACATATACTGCGTGTATTGCGGCAATTGTTGCGAAAAAGAAAAAGTCGAAATAAATAAAAATGCTATGAAAGCGAATTTTTTAATCATCTACAAATCAACTTATGTCAGTTAGCAAAAAGTAAAGTAAATACAAAGAAAGCATTTTTTCTCCGTAATAAACTAAACAAAAGGTGAATTTAGTATTAAAAATTTTGAGGAATTTGTTTTCGTGTTGTAAAAACTATTCAATTGGATTTAGAGTATTTAGGGAGGGCACAAAAAAAGGCTTTAAAAAAGTCTGGGAGCGGGGGGATCGAAAATAAATTTTGAGTAAAATTTTTTGATTGTAATCCCCCTGCTTTTAGGTTAACTCCCAAACTACCCCTTAAAACCAATTATTAAAAAACAACCATAATTTAGTCGGGGCAAACATACAACACATTATTACAGTGGCAAAACAATTCCTTATTTATTAATTGCACAAAATTTTCACATTAACTATAGCAACTTTTTGTTATGCTTGGTTAAAAATTGTGTAAAGTACACTTATATAGGGTTATGTGGATGATTTGAGTCGTGGGGGGATGAAGATATGAAAAAACTCACATTTTCACATAATTAAAATTTGATAAATATTTTGGCAAGTTGGTTGACCTTGGCAAGTTCATCTTCGTTCGAAGTCTAAATCTGGCTATCTCTATACTTCTGATTGTTTGATGTGTGACATTCGAAATGTCTTTAGTTGATAGATTCATTTTTAAAAACGCACAAAGCTTACGTTCATTAGGTGTTAGTTTAGGATATTTTTCATACAAATCATTATAGAATGATTGGTGGATTTGGCCAAAAGTAATTTCAAACTGTTGCCATAAGTCATCCTTTCCCCTACTCATTAAATCTTTAATAATAAATTGTATTTGCCTGTTTTTATCCTCCTCGTCAATTTTTAATACATCTTTAAGTTTTGCTACTACTCCATTAACCAACTCATTGGTCTCGATTAATTGGGTTACCTTAGTGTTGAGTTCCCTGTTTTTCGCTTCAAGGTCTTTTTCAAGTTGTTCCTTATCTTTTTTTAGTAGTTTCTTTTCGAGTTGTTCAGCTTTTTTAGTAATAGTGAGATCTTTGACGTAAGCCCCAATTTGGGTACGGTCATTATTTTCGCTGAGCATAATCCAGACAGATACCAGTACCGGAATAATTGAACCATCTTTTTTGCACAATTCCATTTCCATTACGAAACCTGAGCGGCTATTTTCTTTTAGGTCATCAAGCGTTGCTTCTGTTGGCTCAATCCATTTTTCGGGCACAAGTTCATTGTATTTTTTGTTGAGCAATTCAGGCATTGTGTAGCCCAACATATCAAGAAATGTTTTATTGGCCGCATAAAAATCCCCTGTTAAGTTGCCTACCATTATCCCATCAGGGGCAGTATTGAATAGTAGCCTGAACTTTTTTTCACTCCTGATCAGTGCTTCCTCCGCATGTTTCCGTTCTGTGATATCCATCGAAAAACCTATAATCCCATTGGTTTTTCCATTATCAGACTTGAAAGGAATTTTATCAGTGATAAACCACCTGTTGGGGTTGGTGAAAAGTGGTTCTATAATATTTCTTTTGGCTACACCGGTTTCAATCACCTCCAGGTCATCGCGCCAGTATTTCTCAAGAATATCCTGTTTGTCGCTTAGTTCAAACAGGTTTTTGCCCAAAATCTCTGCTTCTTTCAGGCCGGTAATTTCTTCAAAGGTTTTGTTAATGGATACGATCCTGCTTTTGGCATCTTTTATGAATACCATCGCCGGAATTGTATCCAGCACAAGTTGATGTAGGTGGTGTTCCCTGATGTGTTTTTGCTCGGTAATTTTTTGCTCGGTGATATCTCGCAAGTAGGATAGAATACAGAGATCACCCTGATAAAGTAACTTTATGGAAATTACTTCAATATTAAGTGTGGCGCTTTTTTCGGGATTGATCCTGATTTCAAAAATAACACGGTCATTATCATGTATTTTTTGTTTGTTCTGGTTCCAGTAGTTCAGATCCTGCTTGGTAAAAAACTGATTTAAGAAATTGTTGCTGTAAATCTGCTCCGGGTTGGTCTTAAATAGTTTTAAAGTCTGATCATTTGCAAGCTTGATCTGATTATCGAAATCAGTAATAATTATTGGCAGCGAATGACTGTCGAAAATATGGTGTGCTTCTTTTAATCGGGTTTCCAGGCTTGTAACCTGCTTGGTTAAAGCAGCTACTTGATCTTTCAGGGTTTCTTCTATGCTCTTCATAATTAGGTTTCAAATCTATAATTGATGTTGTCGCAAAATTTGAATGAGGTGCCCTGACATAAATTTAGGGATTGTTAGTTAAAAAAGTGTCGGACAATATCGTTGCCATTGGCAAAAATAAGTAATCCAAACAAGATAACCATACCTGCAATTTGAGCATATTCCATGAATTTATCACTTGGTTTGCGGCGTGCAACGATCTCGTACAATAAAAACATCACATGGCCTCCGTCCAGTGCAGGAATTGGCAGAATGTTTAGTATGGCCAGCATGATTGATAAAAATGCTGTTAATCCCCAAAATGCCTGCCAGTCCCAGGTTGAAGGGAAAATGCTCCCTATGGTAATAAATCCGCCAACTGATTCATAAGCCCTTACTTCGGAGCTAAACAACAATTTTAGTTGTTTAAGGTAGTTCTCAACTCCCTTGTATGTTTTAATGGTTCCTGCCGGAATGGCTTCTAAAAAGGTGTAATTTTTCTCCTTTAGGGTGAAATAGTTATTTATGTTTTTGGTTGCTACCCCGATGGTTCCGGCTGGTAAAACAGCTACCGGTTTGGTTAATGTCTTTCCATCCCTGATGATGGTCAGGTTAATTTCCTGATCCTTATAGTTAACAATTTCTTTTCTGAATTCATCAAAATAAAGGGTCTCTGTGTCATTTATTCCAACAATCTGATCGTCTGCCTGGATTCCTGCCTCAGCAGCAGGGGATCCTTTTGTTACTTCACCTACATGAAACGGAAACCTGAAACTGATGAAATCGGGATTTCGGTGATGGACCATTTTGTTGAGAAAGCCACTCGGGATATCAATATTTACCTGTTTGCCATTGCGTAAAACCTGAACAGTTTTGGCTTCTTCAATAATTATCTCGGCTGGTATTTTATGGAATGCTTCAACAGTACGGCCATCAACTGAGAGGATTTTGTCACCATTGCGCAAACCCATTTCGTAGGCAAGCGAATCAACAGTAATTCCGTATTTCACTTCTGATGTAGGCAGGTATTGTTCACCCCAGTAGGTGAGCATAAAAACATAAATGAAAACCGCAAGCAGTACATTTACCATTACCCCGCCCAACATAATTATGAGTCGTTGCCATGCAGGTTTTGCCCTAAATTCCCATGGTTGCGGTGGCTTTTTCATGGCTTCTTTGTCCATTGATTCGTCAATCATGCCCGAAATTTTTACATAACCCCCAAGTGGCAGCCAACCCATGCCATATTCGGTTCCTTTGTAGTTAAATTTGAAAATTGCAAACCAGGGGTTAAAGAAAAGATAAAATTTTTCAACACGTGTTTTGAACGCTTTGGCCGCAATAAAGTGGCCAAATTCATGAAAAATTACCAGTATCGAAAGACTTAATAATAATTGTAAAACCTTAATTAAAATATCCATTTATTTTTGTACTTATAATGATTAGGCAAGCAGACTACCTGTGAGTTTTGATGCGTATTTTCTTGTGCTCAAATTAGTTTCAATAAGTTCATCCAGTGTTGGATTGGCAATATAACCCATTGCATCCATACATTGTTCAATGATTTTTGGCATTTGCAAAAAATTAATTTTTTCTTCCAAAAAAGCCTGAACAGCCACTTCATTAGCAGCATTTAAAACACAGGGAAGATTGCCCCCTTTTTCCATCGCCAAAAATGCGAGTGCAAGATTACTAAAAATATCCCGATCAGGTTTGCAAAATGTCAACTCCGCGAAATCAAGAAAATCGAAACGCTTAAAGTTTGAAAATATTCTTTCAGGATACGACAGTGCATATTGTATGGGCAGATGCATGTCAGGCAGTCCCATTTGCGCCTTGATTGATCCATCCCTGAATTGAACAAAAGAGTGAAATATTGATTGGGGATGGACAACGACATCAATCTGTTCTGGTTTTAGGTCGAACAGCCATTTTGCCTCGATAACCTCCAGGCCTTTGTTCATAAGCGATGCCGAGTCGATGGTGATTTTTTGCCCCATCTCCCAGTTAGGATGGTTTAAAGCATCCTGTTTGCTGACAGTTTCAAGGTACTTCCGGTCTTTGCCGAGGAAAGGCCCGCCTGAAGCGGTGAGGTAAATCTTTTCAACCGTGCCGGGGTTTTCCCCAATAAGGCATTGAAAAATGGCAGAATGTTCGGAGTCAACAGGAACAATATTTACCTTTTTATCCTTCGCCATTTTCATGACCATCTCGCCGGCGACCACAAGTGATTCTTTGTTTGCCAGGGCAATGTCGCATCCGGCTTGTATGGCGTTAATTACCGGCTGCAAACCTGCAAACCCGACCAGTGCCACCAAAACCATATCAATATTGTAAGCACTCACAATTTGATCCAGGTCGTTTTTCCCGGCAAATACCTTTATCCCCTTTTTAGTTAGGATAGATTTTACGTTTGGATAACTGTTTTTGCAGCCAATGACCACGGCTTCCGGCTCAAATTCCAAAGCTTGTTCAATGAGCAGGTCGGCATTGTTTAGTGCCGTTAAAATCACTGGCCTGAAAAGTTTTTTGTTATTGCGGATTACATCAAGTGCCTGCGTACCGATTGACCCTGTGGATCCTAATATGGCTATTTTTTTTTGCAAACTATAAAAATGGTTATGATGGTGTGTAAATTAGAAGGTGATCAACTCCTCGGGGTTAACAGGGTTTCCGTTGTACCACAACTCAAAATGTAAGTGTGGACCGGTGGTTAATTCCCCCGATTCTCCCATAATGGAAATAGTTTCACCAGCTTTAACAAAAGTACCTTGTTGTTTTAGTAAGGCAGAATTATGCTTGTAAACCGAAATCAGGTTGTTCTGATGTTGAATACCGATGATGTAACCGGTTTCGAGTGTCCAATCCGAAAAAATTACAGTCCCGTCAAGGGTTGATTTGATAGCTTGGTTTTGACTGGCGACAACATCAACGCCAAAATGACTGTTGTTGGCATCGAAACTACGTGTAACTATGCCCTGCAAAGGCGGAAAAAAATTAATGTTCCCAAAATTTACCTGGGCTGGTTTGTAAGCTCTGTTTTGATGAAGGTTGTACATTGACTGTGCTTCAAATTCTGCACGCAAAGCTGAATCCACTCCAGAACGCGAATTGGAAATGGTGTCATAATTCAATCCAGTTCGATTGGGTGGAGTAATTTCCTCCAGCATTTCTTCTCCCTGAAAAATTCTTTTCAGGTTAAAAATATACAAGTCTTTTCTCTCAAACTCCCTTTCCAGCGAATCGGTTTTGCGCTGCAGTTCGTAAATTTGTTTTGGCAGGGAAGTGTCGGTGTAACCCGGAATGTATTCGCGCAATGAGGTAAATGCTATTATGTAAGCTGTAATAGTGACAAGCACAATAATAAAGGATCCTGTTACCACAAAGATCCCCCACCTGCTAACCCGAAAGCGTATTTTTTCTTCAAAGGAAGTTTCATCCATCACAACCAGTTTGTATCGTCTTCTTAGTTTTTGGACAAACTCCTTGCGTTCCGGTGTCAATTTCTTTTTGCGATCCATTCTTATTATTTGAAAACTTTTGCAAATATCAACATAATTTCACTCCTAATATTATGGTATTACCATTATCTACTTTCCGGGAAATTGCCCCACCATGATCATTAAATAAAAGAATATTCGGCTGGTTGAACCCAAAATAAAATAATTTTGCCTTTTTTTAGTTAGTTATTCAAATGGCCGAAAAAGGCTTAATTTATTCAATTATAGGTTAGTAAATACTTTGAACTCATTAGATAAACTTAAATACGGTAATTTTAAGTCGTTTACAATTTTAACGATTGCATTGTTTGCTATCCTTGGTGTTTACCTGCTGATTACGCCAGCCTGTTCTACCAAAAAAAACACCTTCGTTCGGCGCACCTTCCACAACCTTACAGCTCACTACAATGCCTACTGGAATGGGAATGAAAGCTTTAAGCAGGGTGTCCGTGATCTGGAAAAAAATGTAAAGGATAATTTCACGCTGGTCATACCTGTCTATAAATATGGTACCAGTCAGGATGCGCAAGCCATTTTCCCTAATATGGACCGTGCCATCGAAAAGGCATCCAAGGTGATTCAAAAGCACTCGATGTACTTTGGGCGAAAGGAATATGTAAAGTGGATCGACGACAGTTACCTCCTGATAGGGAAATCGTACTTCTATAAAAAGGAATTTTCGAGCGCAAGAAGGACATTTGAATTTATTACCAACAGGTTTGCCAAGGACGATGTCCGTTATGAGGCCGAACTATGGCTGGCGCGAACATATAACCAAACCGGAGAATTTGAAAAGTCAGAGTCTCTGCTTGATAACCTGAACAGCAGCTTAAAAAAAGGCCAGGCACCAAGCTATTTGGAAAAAGATTTTACCCAGGTTTATGCTAATTTTTATGTGCTTCAACAGGAATATGAATCTTCTATAGAATATCTTGACCGTGCCCTTGAGGTTAACCGAAAGAAACAAGTAATGAACAGGTTACGGTTTGTTCTGGCACAGATTTATTATGAGTTAGGCGAAATGGAGGCTGCAGCAGAGTTGTACGAAACCATCATAAAGAAGAATCCTAGCTACGATATGTCCTTTAATGCAAAAATAAATTTAGCAAAAACTTACGATGCAAAGTCGAGCAATCGAAGCATGATTGTGAAAAAGCTGAATAAAATGCTAAAGGATGCAAAAAACGAAGAATACCGCGATCAGATTTATTATGCACTGGCCGAGATTTTTCTTAAAGACAATCAGCTTGCAAAAGGAGTTGAGTATTTGTCATTATCCGTTGCCACAAGTGTAGGGAATGACTATCAAAAATCTATTTCATCATTGCGTTTGGCGGATATACATTTTGAAACACCTAACTATACGCTTGCCCAGGCCTATTATGATACAGCCATGCAGGTGCTGCCCCAGGATTTCCCAAACTATGAGGAATTAAAAGAAAAAACCGAGGTACTCACAGGATTGATCACCAACCTCTCTGTTGTTTTTGAACAAGATAGTTTGCAGCAGATGGCCCAAATGCCCGAAAAGGAAAGAAATGCGATTCTGGATGCACTTATAAAAAAAGTAGCCGAGGAGGAAGAAAAGGAGCGGCTCGCTGAAATTGAAAGGCAGCGTACACTATCGGTGCTTGAGCAAAACAGCCGCCAGGAAAACAGGAGTATGCAGCAATCTGGTGGTTGGTACTTTTCTAATCCAACCGCGGTGAGTTTTGGTTTTAGCGAATTTCAGAAAAAATGGGGACGCCGGAAACTTGAAGATCTTTGGCGATTAAGCAGCAAGCAATTGGTTGCCGATTTTGGTGATGAAGAAGGTGATGAGTTAGCAGCCTCAGATTCGTTGGTTGCCGACAGCCTTGCCATAGCTCCAGAAACTGATCCGAAGAAGCGTGAGTATTACCTTCAGGACCTTCCACTAACGGAAGAAAAAATCGTTATATCCGACAGCTTAATCGAAGAATCCTTATACGATATGGGTTTTATTTACCTGGATGGTTTGAAGGACAATCAAAAATCTATCGAGACTTTTGAAATTCTTCTTGAAAGGTTTCCGGCCACAGATCATGGTTTACAAGTTTATTATCAGCTGTATAAAAATTATGAACTCGTCCCCGACCAGCCAAAGTCCGACTATTACCGGGATTTGATAGTACAGGAGTTCCCTGATAGCGATTATGCAAAACTTATTGTCGATCCAAATTATAACCTTGTGCTGGAGGCACAGCGCAATGCCGCGAAGAACTTCTATCAAAACACTTATAGTGCTTATTTGAGTAACCAGTATTATCTGGTGATAAATAACTACAACGAAGCTGTAACAAAATATCCTGAGAGTAACCTGATTTCAAAATTTGAATTTCTTAAAGCACTCGCCATAGGAAAGGTTCAAAACCTTGATTCGCTTGCTGTTTCGATGCAATATTTAATTGATACTTATCCGGGTAGTGATGTTGAACCACTTGCCCGGGATATTCTGTCGAGGTTGTCTCCTGATGAAGAAGGGAATATGGTGTTAAACGAAAAACCGGTTGCACAGCCAGGCGAAGACACTGCAGTTATTGAGGAGGTGATAGATTCGCCCTATTTAGCTGATCCCGATGGGGTACATTTTTTCCTGCTTTTGGTTGATGGAACCAAGACAAATATCAACGCGCTTAAAATCAGGCTCTCCGATTTTAATTCAAAGTATTTCCGTACCAACCAGTTAAAAATTAACAGCATCATCTTCCAAAACGAAATGCAAATGGTGACTGTTGGTAATTTTGAAAATGCTGAAAAGGTTATGACTTACTACGGGTCGGTAGAGCAGAATCCATATATAATAGGTCAAATCGAAGATTCCGAGTATGAAATGATGGTGATTACAGTTGACAATTACCCTGTTTTTTACAGAGAGAAAGATATAGATACGTACAAATCATTTTTTGAGCGTACTTATCTTTCCGATGATGAAGAATAGAAATCCTATCGAGCATTGTACTTTTGGCCTTGTTATAACATACAACTCAACTAAAATTATTATTTTCGCATTCGCTCAATCAAATGCTTAATACAATTTTTAAAATGGCAAAAAATAACGGTATTGATAACTCTTCTACAATTAATTTTTTGGGGGCTGGAACTTCTATTTTAGGCGATATCATTTCTAATGGTGACTTCAGGATTGATGGAAACCTCAAAGGCGCTATTAAATCCAAGGGCAAAGTCGTGGTTGGCGCTACAGGTAAAATCGAAGGAGAAATCACTTGTCAGAATGCAGATGTTTCAGGTGAAATAATTGCTAAGATTATTGTACATGAATTATTAAGTTTAAAATCAAGTGCCAGGTTGCAAGGTGATATTTTTACCAGTAAATTGGCAATCGAACCCGGTGCAAAGTTCACCGGCACTTGCAATATGAATGAAATTCCAAGGCCTGAGCAAAAGCCGGTTTTGACTAATGAACGAACCCAACAAAAAGAAAAAGCAATTAAATAACTATGTCAAATATACCAGCCTTGGCATTCAAATGCTTGTAATTATTGGTGCCGGGGTGTTTGGGGGATATTATTTGGATACATGGCTCGGGAACAGCTTTCCCGTATTTTTAATCCTTTTATCGATCTTGTCTGTTGGAACAGCTATTTATTATGCCATCAAGGATTTTATTTAATAGTATGATGTTAAGTGATCAATTAAAAAAATACTTCAGGAGTTTTTCCAACAAGGCACTCATCATTACGATGATCCTATCAGCAATTTATGTTGTAACTATGTTTTATTCGCCAGCCGGCACACTCTCACCTGCAACACCGGCAATCATCATTTTTTTTCTTGTGCTTACTTTAATCATATTTTATTATCAGCTTAAGGCAAGCGCTAGCAGGGTGAGTAAATTTGTTAATGTTTTTCTTATGGCCACCGGATTTAAACTGCTTGGCTTTCTTGTTATTATTGGTGTTTATTCTTTTCTCAATAAAACTGATGCAGTGCCTTTCGTCATCAGTTTCTTTATTGTTTATCTGATTTTTACAGTTTTTGAAATCACTCAACTGTTGAAGGTTCAAAAACAATTAGGCCCCAAAAAATAGTCCTTCCGTAATTTTTTGTTAAACAAACCTTCGTTTTTTGTTAAAAACGTTCATTATTTGTACACTGAACATTAAACATTATTGTAGTACTTTTGTTAATATCGTATTAATCAATTTTGAAAACAATACATAAATGACAGAAGCAAGATATTCCATTAAAGATTTAGAGCAGCTTACCGGTATCAAAGCTCACACGCTGCGGATTTGGGAGAAAAGGTATGGTTTGGTTATTCCGAAACGCACAAACACAAACATTCGTTACTATAGCGATCAGAATTTAAAAAAGCTATTGAATGTAGCAATCCTTAACCGGCACGGCTTAAAGATTTCGAAAATTGCCAAGTTGGAAAATGAAGAATTGAACGAAAAGATTATTTCGGTTACTTCCAAACTAAATGATACAGCCAGCCAGATAGAAAGCCTCGTGATTGCGATGATTGAACTAGACGAGAATATGTTTGAGAAAATCCTCACCACGTCGATTATTAATCATGGATTTGAAGATACTTTTTTAAAAATACTGTTTCCATTTTTCGAAAAAATTGGTATTCTATGGCAAATTGGCACCATCAATCCAGGGCAGGAGCATTTTATTTCTAACCTTGTCAGGCAAAAAATGATTGTCGCCATTGATGGATTAGTAATGCCGACTAATATGCCAGGGCAAAAATCTTTTATACTGTTTCTTCCCGAGGATGAGTTGCACGAAATTGGGTTGCTTTTTTACTCCTATATGCTGCAGAAGCTAGGGCACCAGGTAATTTATCTTGGACAGATGCTGCCTTTCGATGACTTAAAGGCCATCGTAAAATCCCAAAATCCAGATGCCTTGCTTACAATTTTCACTTCTCCGGTAGCTAAGGGCGATATAGAATCCTATATTCAGAAATTGGCGCTTACCTTTAAACGTCAGGATATTTTTGTGAGTGGTCTTCAGTTCAAGCTTAATGAATGCAAAACTCCAAAAAGAGTACAGTTGGTTGAATCTTTCAATCAAATTAAAGAGAAGCTGTAGTTTCTGAATTATTGCAACCAAGCAAAGTGAAACTTGAAGCCGGAGAGAAATCTCCGGCTTTTTTGTTTTGAGCTATCTCATATATGCTTGTAGTCTGCTGTTAGCAATAGCTTCGAGGTAGGTTGATAATTCGTCATTGAATACCGAAATGTTAATTAATTTAAAAATACAAAAATTACCTACTCTATTTAGAATGATATCAAATAATAATGTTTAACATTACCGCATAATTAATCAATGCAATAAGTGATTACTTCAACAGAAAATAATAAATGTTTAGCATATAGAAATTATTGATAAACATTAAAATGAAGAATGAATCTTATAAGATTCTAATAAACAGGTTGGTAAAAAATTAAAATGAAAAGTTAACGTTTTTTTAACATTTTCTTTTGTTTAACAATTAAGATTTTGTTTAATATTGCAGTCTAATACATAAACAATAACTTTAAAACTTACAGTTATGGCAAATATGGAATTTAATACTCAACTGACAAGTCTTCAGGATAATCTCAAATATTTTGCTACTACATTAACCCAGAACGACGAAGAAGCTAACGATCTTGTTCAGGAGACGTATTTGAAAGCTTTAACTTATAGGGATAAGTTCGAGGCCAACACCAATCTCAAAGCATGGACCTACACCATAATGAAGAACACCTTTATTAACAACTACAGAAGAAATAGTAAGGTGAGTATGGTTGTCGATTCCACGGCAGACCTATATTATCTTAATTCCAATAAATCCTCAAAAGAGGCTTCACCTGTTTCAGTTATTTCACATAAAGAGGTTTCAAATATTGTGGATGCCCTGGCGGATGAACACCGTATTCCTTTTAAAATGCACCATGAAGGATACAAGTACAAGGAAATCGCTGAACACCTTGATCTGTCTATTGGGACAATTAAAAGCAGGATTTTCTTTAGTCGTAAAAAACTAATGAACTCCCTTGACGATCAAGATTAATAGTAACGATATTTAATATCAAATGCCCGCTTGTCGGGCATTTTTTTTGCCCCAATGCCTGCATTTCCTTTAATGCTGCCATTCATCCATATCTAGTCCTACAAACTTCCCATTTATGATTTAGTTACCAGAGTTCGAAAAATGCTAACCATAGTTTCAATTTTCCAGCTTTTTGTTTTCTTTAGTTTACTTTCCTGATAGATTTTTAGGAAGCATTGTTTGCTGGAAATAATCATATCACTAAAAAATATTCAATTTATTTTCATTTTTTTTCTTTTGTTTAATTGTAGCAGTAAGAATTTTTAAAACCCTTTTTATCAATATGATACGTATTGTATGTGATTGGATTGATCCATTCTCGCTGAAAATAGTTTCACTATTGTTTAAGTTTTTACAATAATAAATGAACAATTAATAAACCCTTGCGTTTATTCAGTCAAACAATCAAATAACAAATCACAATTTAAATTTTACAATTATGAAAACTTTGAGAAACACCTTATTAATTTTAGCAGTATTTGTTTTTAGTGGGTTGCAAATGTTGGACGCCCAAACTGCAAGAGTTCAAATCATTCACAACTCAGCAGACTTGAAAGCCAAGAATGTTGAAGTAAAAGTAAACGGGGAAACTTTAATCGAAAAATTTGCCTTCCGAACAGCTACACCATTTATTGATGTACCGGCAGATGTTAACCTCGATCTTGAAATTATTGCCAAAACAGATGATAATCAGATCATGGCAACATGGAAGCAGCAAGTAAGCTTTGAAAGCAATGAAAAATACATCGTAGTTGCAAACGGTTTGCTGGCTGATATCGGATACAATCCTTTCATGCCTTTCAATATTTATGCAACTGGCCAGGCCAGAGAAATCGGCACTGATCCAAATAATACAGATGTAATCGTGTTCCACGGTTCTACCGATGCTCCAACTGTTGATGTTGTAGAAACAGGTGTTGGCGCAGGTACTATAATTGACGATTTGATGTGGGGAGAATTTGCGGGTTACTTATCACTTCCAACAGAAGACTATGTATTGCAAATTCGTGATGAGTCAGGAACAGATGTAGTTGCAGAATATACTGCACCGCTTAAGTCCCTTCAACTCGAAGGACAGGCTCTTGCAATTATCGCTTCTGGATTCCTCAACCCGGCTAACAATCGTAACGGCGAAGCTTTTGGTTTATATGTTGCTCTTCCTTCAGGTGGTGACCTGATTGATTTGCCTGCTACCAGGTCTATAAACGACAGGGATATGGCCCGTGTACAGGTAATTCACAACTCAGCTGATGCTGCTGCAGAAGTAGTTGATGTTTGGTTGAATGACATTTTGCTCCTCGATAATTTCACCTTCCGCAATGCATCCCCATTCGTTGATGCTCCAGCAGGCGAAGAATTCACAATTGCTATACAAGGACCTGAAAGCACAAGTCCTGAAAACCCAATCTGGTCGATGAACTATACTTTAGCCGACGGTGAAACTTACATTCTTGTTGCTGATGGTATTGTGAGCGCTACAGGATATGAGCCCAGCCAGCCTTTCGACATTGCAGTTTACCCGATGGGCCGTGAAATGGCTTCTATGATGGACATGACTGATGTACTGGTACACCACGGTTCAACCGATGCTCCTACAGTTGATGTATATGAAATTGGTGTTGGTGCAGGAGAAATTGTTAACGATTTAATGTATTTCGATTTTGCCGGTTACCTCGAATTAGGTACAATGGATTATATTCTTGAAATCCGTGACGAATCAGGAATGAACAAAGTAGCTGCTTACCAGGCTCCACTAGCGACACTTGGCCTTGACGGTGCTGCCATTACGGTTGTAGCTTCAGGTTTCCTAAATCCAGCTAACAATAGCAACGGACCAGCATTTGGACTTTGGGTAGCTCTTGCTTCAGGTGGTGCACTCGTTGAGCTTCCAATGTATGAGCCAATGGCACGTGTTCAGGTAATTCACAACTCAGCTGATGCAGCAGCAGAAGTAGTTGATGTATGGTTGAATGATGTACTTTTATTAGATGACTTTACATTCCGCAATGCATCCCCATTTGTTGATGCTCCTGCCGGTGAAGAATTCACAATTGCTATACAAGGACCTGAAAGTACAAGTTCTGAAAACCCAATCTGGTCGATGAACTATACTTTAGCCGACGGTGAAACTTACATTCTTGTTGCTGATGGTATTGTGAGCGCTACAGGATATGAGCCCAGCCAGCCTTTCGACATTGCAGTTTATCCAATGGGCCGTGAAATGGCTTCGATGATGGACATGACTGATGTACTGGTACACCATGGTTCAACCGATGCTCCAACAGTTGATGTATATGAGATTGGTGTTGGTGCAGGAGAAATTGTAAACGATTTAATGTATTTCGATTTTGCCGGATACCTTGAATTAGGTACCATGGATTATGTTCTTGAGATTCGTGACGAAACAGGAATGAACAAAGTAGCTGCTTACCAGGCTCCGCTCGAAACACTTGGCCTTGATGGCGCTGCCATTACAGTTGTAGCTTCAGGTTTCCTTAATCCTGCAAACAATAGCAATGGCCCAGCCTTTGGACTTTGGGTAGCACTTGCTTCAGGTGGTGCACTTGTTGAGTTGCCAATGTACGAGCCAATGGCACGTGTTCAGGTAATCCACAACTCAGCCGATGCTGCCGCACAGACTGTAGATGTGTGGTTGGACAATACCTTGTTGCTTGATAATTTTATGTTCAGGTATGCATCTCCATTTGTTGATGCTCCTGCCGGAACAGAATTCACTATTGCCATCCAGGGACCAAATAGCACAAGTCCTGAAAACCCAATCTGGTCGATGAACTATACACTTGCTGATGGAGAGACATACATTTTGGTTGCTGATGGAATTGTAAGTGCAACTGGATATGATCCTGTAAAACCATTCGACATCTATGTCTATCCGATGGGCCGTGAAATGGCAAGCAATACTGCGAACACTGATGTTTTGGTTTTCCATGGTTCAACGGATGCGCCAACTGTTGATATTTTTGAAACAGGCGTTGGTGCAGGTTTATTAGTTGATGATTTGATGTATGGAGAATTTGATGGATATCTTGAACTACCTACTGCAGATTATGGCCTCCAAATCCGTGACGAAACAGGAGAAAATGTGGTTGCTACCTTTGGAGCTCCATTACAATCACTTGGATTAGGCGGACAAGCAATATCAGTTATTGCAAGTGGCTTTCTGAATCCTGATAACAATAGTGGTGGTCCTGGTTTTGGACTTTATGCTGCTGTAGCCACGGGTGGAGAGTTGGTTCAACTGACCAATACAAGTAGTATTGACGATGTCATTGAAGTAGCTACGATTTCCACTTATCCAAACCCGGCAAGTGATATTCTGAATGTAAGGTTCAGTGTAAAAGAAAGTAATGATAATATTTCGGTAGATTTGATTAATCTGTTAGGCTCCAAAGTAAAGTCAGATGAATTAGGTTTGGTTTCAAACGATAATATTCAACACCAGATGAACGTCAGTGATATGCCGGAAGGTCTTTATATTATGACCATCAATGCTGGTGAATCAACGGTGTCAAGAAAAATTCAGATTGTAAGGTAGATTTCCTTATAGTGATTTTTCAAATGGCAAAGACCCCTCACTTGTGAGGGGTTTTGCTTTTTATTCAAAATTCTCGATAAAAACGAACAGGTTATAGCAATTCAGTAATTCTGCATGTTGATTTGAAATGAATTTTTGAGAAATCAATTTGTCACAAAACACTATTCAAATTGACTTGTTAGGAGATTTTTACAGGAAATCCCTTGCAATTTGAATTTGTTGCCGAAAGTGTAACTGCCGGTGGATACATCAGGTATCTTTCACAAGAATTAACCATTCCATCCGGGTTGTCTTACCTCCCTGTAAATACTATTTGTGCCGTAAATGTTGCTGGATTTTTTAAAGAACACCCAGGCATTGTTATGATCAAAGATATGGCTCAAACAGGAATATACTGGCCTGCCTTCAACATCAATACATTAGAGAAGCTATTCCCCGGAGTAGCCAACCAGGTTTATAACAGCATTGCCGGAGAAATTTTAGTAAGCACTATTAACGGGCAATTGGTCTTTTCAACTTTATTCGGGCAACAGACTGCGGGAGCAAAATTAAATATTGATCTATCAGGATTGAAAATGGGTGTTTATTACCTAAGGATTTCATCGGCCCAGTTCACCAAAATCGAAAAGGTTATCCTTGATTAGTGCTATTTAAAAAATGATCACGCCATTCATATTTTATGAATTGAAAGGTGCTTTTTGTTGCTCAATAAAAATATTTCAAGCCACTTCATGTTATTAATATTGATCATCACGAAAGAAAATTCATGAAAACATACCTCATCTTTATTTCAATTCTGATAATTTCGTTTAGCCTGCCAGCATTTGCACAGGATGGATCGGGTCCAACGCGGGTTGAATTTGATGCGCGGGCAGATGTTTTTGATTTGATACCATGTGGCAATAAGGGTGCTTTAATGTTTTATGAAAGTGCAAAACAGGTGGATGGGCAAAATAAGGCCTGGGTTTTTATTTTTTATGATAAAAACCTTAAAGCCCTTTGGTCGAAGGAAATACCCGTAATTCAGAATTTAATTTATAAACAGCATCAAATTGTTGACAACGACGTATATCTGGCTTTTCAGAATACGGAAAAGTCACGATCTGATGTCCACAACTTCCAATTATTAAAAATCAATATTTTAGATGCCACCTTCAGCCACACCGGAGTTTTTATTCCCGAAAAAGCCCGCTTGATTAATTTTGATGTTTCAGGAAATACCTTTGCCCTCGGCTTGAATTATTCTAAAGAAAAAGCACTGTCAATTATCAAAGACCTTGAAACGGGAAATGAAACCACCATTAAATTAGAGGAAGCCCCTACTTTTATTGAAGACCTGAAACTGAACCCTGATGACAAGCAATTGTATATTGCCTTAAATGTTTATGTGGCAAGAAAAAGAAGCACTTTGTACCTCAACTCTTATAAGCTCCAGGGTACAATTAATAATTCAGTGGCAATTGCCCCGGCACGTGAATACGAAAAGCTGATGAATGCTCAGATAAACCTCGATGATGATGGCCCTATTTTTTTGCTTGGCACGTTTAATAGCCTGAATGGCAAATTATCCAGAACTGAAGAAGGAAATATTGGTGAAGAATCCGAAGGGTTTTACATTGCAAAAGTTGCAAATGGTGAGCAGGTATTTGTTAAGTTGCATAAATTGATGGATTTTAAAAATTTCACCGAAATCCTTAACAATCAGGAATTGGCAGATATAGAAAACATCATCCAGAAAAACGAGAAAAAGGACAAGGGCCAATCCATAAATTACGAGTTTTTAATTCATGATTTGTACAAAGAAGGCGATGAGTTTATCATGCTTGCCGAAGCTTATTATCCCGAATACCATCAGATATCGACCATGAGTTACGATTTTTATGGCAGGCCGATGCCATACTATTACACTGTGTTTGATGGTTTCAGATACTTTAATGCATTTATTGTGAACTTCGATAGCGAGGGAAACCTCAACTGGAGCAATGGCATCAAGATTTGGGATATGTTGTCGCAAAGGCTGCAAAAAAATGTGGAAATTTACAGGGATGCTGATGATATTGTGATGTTTTATAACCATGAAGGCAATATCGTCTCGAAGGTTATCAACGGATACAATGAGGTGGGAGATGTGGAAAAATCGAAAATAGCCACCAGCCATAGTGGCGATGTACAAATCGAATCAGGCAGCGGAATGATAAGACACTGGTACGATGACTATTTTATCACGTTTGGTTATCAAACATTAAGGAACAGCACCCTCGGTGGTGGGAGCAAACGCAGGGTATTTTATATGAACAAACTGGCGTTTGAGTGAAGAAGGTCATCCCGAAAAGTAGAAAATCTTTGATTTTCGTAACTTTTCAAGGATGCACGAAAAACTATGAAATCATAGATTTCTGGTTTTTCGGCATTGATGGTCATTAGTTGTCATTTTTACTACTAATGACAACAAATGACGGCGAAGCAAATGACCCTGTAATTCAACACCAACTATATACAAAAACTAAATTTCATCGAA